>JADMIO011621122.1_pt1 | contig 21651 bp, 22 predicted proteins | sample 8958161 | NCBI WGS metagenome assembly JADMIO01 (sample SAMN16585339, study PRJNA669376) | soil metagenome | isolation source: Crop rotation soil | place: USA: Cullars Rotation, Alabama | collected 2011
CGATGGCGCTCATGCAACGCGCGCACGCGCCGCTCTGGCGCTCGACGAGCCGGCCGGATTCGCTCCAGCTCGGGTCGGAGGCCGAGGCGGTGGTCGAAGTGCTGAGGCAGCGCGGCGCTTCGTTCTTCCATGAGCTCGTCACCGGCTCGGGCCTGCTGCGTACCCAGGTCGAACGCGCGCTCGGGGAGCTGGCGGGCGCCGGCGTGGTCACGGCCGACAGCTTCAGCGGCTTGCGCGCGCTGCTCCAGCCGCCGGACAAACGCAAGAGCCTGACTACCCGCGGCAAGAAGACGGCAGCCTACGGCGTCGACACTGCGGGCCGATGGGCGCTGCTCGAGGCTTCGGGCACGATCGATCCCGATGACGAGGCCGCGCGCACCGAGGCCATCGCGCGCATCCTGCTCAAGCGCTACGGGGTCGTATTCCGGTCGCTGCTGCTGCGCGAATCGCGCCTGCCGCCGTGGCGCGACCTCGCGCGCGTGTACCGGCGGCTCGAAGCGCGCGGCGAAATCCGCGGCGGCCGCTTCGTCAAGGGTTTCGGCGGCGAGCAGTTCGCGCTGCCCGAGGCCGTCGGGCGCCTGCGCGCGGTGCGCAAGATGGACAAGACCGGCGAGAGCGTCGCGGTCTCGGCGGCCGACCCGCTGAACCTCGTCGGCATCCTCACGCCCGAGGCGCGCGTCCCGGCGATCTCCGGCAACCGCGTCCTGTTCCGCGACGGCCTGCCGATCGCGGCGCTCGAAGGCGGCGAGGTTCGCCGCCTGGCGGCGACCGAGCTGACCGAGGAAACGCTGCGCACGCTGTTCTGGCGGCGGTCCGAAACCGACATCAAGGTGCGGATTCCGGCGCTGGCCAAGGGTCGCGTGAGCCAGCGCCTCCTGCACGGCGGCGCCACGCTCGGCGGCAAGCCTCACTAAAAGGGGCCGGATCCCTTTATTCCGGAATGTACCGGTGCCGGTACACCAACTGCCCGGAGAGGCCCAAGGGGCGGGGGCTTTGGCAATTAAATGTTCCGGATTTCGAACGCGGCACACTGCAGGCCGCAGTTGAACGTAAACTGCGGGCATGACCAAGCCCCCGCTTCGCCGCGGCCTCAAGTCCGACCGCGAGCATCCCTGGCGCCACGAGAACCTCGGCCGGCTGCTGCTCTCAAGCGTCATCAACTGGCAGGACGTGCTGGTGCTCGGCCTGCAGAAGAAAGGCTTCCGCAATTTCCGCGCGAGCCACATGAACCTGCTGCGCCACATCGATTTCGAGGGCACGCGCATCAGCGAGATCGCCCGCCGCTCGCGCGTGAGCAAGCAGACCGTGGGCGAGCTGATCGCGGGTTGCGAGTCGGAGAACCTGGTGCGGATCGTGCCCGACGCCACCGACGGCCGCGCCAAGATCGTGACCTTCACCGCGCTTGGCAAGTCGATCATCGTCGCCGAGCGCGAGATCATGGAGAAGATGGACGCCCAGCTCGCGAAGCTCCTCGGCAAGGAGAAGCTGGCCGACCTGCGCGCGACGCTCGCCGTGCTCGCCAAGGGCATCGCGCCGCTGGCGGCAGCCCGGTCTTCGGTCAGCACGCCGAAAGCGCGGCGACCGCCGAAGCCAGCGAAGCCGGCGCGATAACCCGGCCGTCCTTCACGACCGGCTGGTTGTCGATCCACAACGACTGCGAGGCGACCACGCCATCGGGATGGTTCTCGCCGCCACCGGGCTCCCACCAGGGCACGCCCAGGCCGATCGCGTTTGCGCCGGTGCTGCGGATGTCCTCGATGAACGAACGGCCGTCGAAGCGCGCCGCAGGGTGGAACCCGCAGGTGAAGTGGATCACGTGCCCGTAGCCCTTGTCGCCGGCCGCCCGCTTGAGCGCGCGCTCGGTCGCCGCCGAGTGCTCCGCGTGGGGATGCACCTTCCGGATCCGGCCGTCGACCTCGAAGACGATCGGCTCGGGCGTGAGCGTGTAGAACTCGTGGAAGATCCCGTCGAGCGCAATGGTGCCGCGCACGCTTTCGATGTCCGGGTAGAAGATGCAGGAGCCCATTACCGTCGAGGTGCCGGGCTTGTCCGCGTGGCGCGGCTTGCTGCCGCCAGGCCGCCCGAGCCGGAACGTCACGTCGGTGCCCGAGGTGCCGGTCACGCGGGCCGCGGCGCCGCTGTTCGCCGCCATCAGCTCGTCGAAGAGGCGCTGCGCGGCGAACAGGCGGTCGAGCTCGATGCTGCCGTACAGGCGCTGCAACCCGCCGGCGCTCAAGTCGCCGAGTAACAGGTACCGGACGCGGCCGGCCTTCATCGCGCGGTCGTGTGCATCCGACCCGGCCAGGTAAGGGAAAGTCAGGTCGAACCACACGTCCGCACTCTGCGCGGCGGCCACCAGCGGGGCCGGGATGAACTCGTCGGCCAGCAACCCCTGGAACGGCAGCTTCGGGATCCGGCAGAGCATCGCCTTCGCTCCCGCCGCGGAAGCGGATTCGAGGATCGCTTCCACCGCCGCGGGATCGCTGCCCGGATCGGCGGTGACCAGCACCGACTCGCCGGCCCTGACGCAGAACTGGTCCGAGACCATCGCCTCTGCGGCGACCGCGGCCTCCACGGCCGGCGACCCCTTCATGAGGCGAGGAACTCGCGCACCGCGGCGACGAATTTCTCCGGGTGCTCGACCATCGGCAGGTGGGCGCACTGCTCGAAGACGACCATCTTGGCGCGCGGGATTCGCTTGACGGCGGCAACTGCGCTCTCGTAGATGCCGCCCTTGTCGTCGCGCCCCCAGACCACGAGCGTGGGAATGTCGATCTGCTCCAGCCGGTCGAGGATGCGGAAAGGCCGGAAGCGCTCCGGCTGGCGCATTGTCGAAACGGCCTCTTCCCAGCAGGCGGCCGCCCACGGCTGCGCGTAGCAGAGCGGCAGCATGGTCAGCAGCTCGCACGGCAGGGTGTTGACGTCGAGCACCGTGCCGTTGAGCCGCGCCTTCCACATTTCCGGGGACGACTCGGTGAGCGCCGGCCGGTAGTTTGCGTAGATCCGGTCGGTAAACGCGGTGAGCTGCGCCTCGGTGTTGAAAGCCGACCCGCTGCCGTTGACGATGAGCTTCTCGATGCGGTCCGGGTTGCGCAGGAACAGGTTGGCCGCGATCAGCGCGCCGAACGAGCTGCCGCAGAGCGCAACGTGCTCCAGCTTCAGCGTGTCGAGGAGGGCGCCGAGATGGGTGATCTTCGCGTCGATGCCGGCGGGCTTGCCGCCGGCCGGGCGCGTGAAGCCGTGACCGAGCAGGTCGACCGCGACGACGAACCGATCCCTGGCAAGCTCGTCGATGCTGCGCACCCAGATTTCCGAAGTGAGGCTGAGCCCGTGCACCAGCACCAGGGCCGGGGCGCTGGGGTCGCCCGCCATGAGGCAGCGCGTCTCGGCGCCGCCGACGTTCACGAAGCGGGTCAGCAAGGTCAGGCCCGCTCGGCGAACATGCGATCGAGGTAGCCGTTGAGCACCTGGTGGACGCCTTTTTCGATGGTCGCCATGCGCCCCGGGGTGAAATTCCTCGAGCGGATGCCGTTCTGCAGCGAGTCGAGCATCGCCTTGTCTTCCGACAGCACGCGGACCTGGAACTCGCGGTAGGCCTCGACCTTGCGCTCGAAATCCGGCCGGTCGAAATAGAGCTTAGGCAGCAGGGTGTAGACGATGACCCGCGTCTTCGACAGCCCGAGCGGCCAGGTGATGTAGGGGTGGACGTCGTCGACGCGCCCGAACAGCGTGAAATTCGGCGCGAGCAGCCCGGTGACCGAGAAGCTCTCGGGCTTGTCCTCCATCCACGGCATGCGGCCGAACACCGGCTTCTTCGAGAACGTCGAGGGCCCGGAGTTGTATTCGGCGGCGTAGCCGCCGTTCGGCCGCGGCTCGAACTTGAACGCGTCCTTGGTGAAGTCGCGCCCGTTGGTGGTCGTGTGCACCACGTTGACGTGGTAGAAGTCGATGAAATTCTCGACCACGATCTTCCAGTTGCAGTCGACCTCGCAGACGGTCTTGACCGCGAGGCGGCAGTCCTCCTGCCGCAGGTAGCCGAAATCCCGGTCGAGGGGCGCCACATGCTCCGACAGGGGGCCCGCGGCCTGGTCGAAGTTGATGAAAACCCAGCCTTTCCAGAGCTCGCAGCGGATCGCCGGCAGGTGGCACGAGCCGGCGTCGAAATCGGCCGATTCCTTCATGTGCGGGGCGCCGATCAGCCTGCCCATGAGGTCGTAGGTCCAGCCATGGAAAGGGCAGTTGAGGGCCTTCTTGTTGCCGGTCCCGGTGACGATCTCCACGCCGCGGTGCAGGCAGACGTTGGCGAAAGCGCGGATCCCGCCATCCTTGCCGCGCACCAGCATGACTGGCTCGTCCAGGATGCGCAGGGCGCTGTAGTCGCCGGCGTCCGGGATCTCCTCCTCGCGGGCCACGCACAGCCAGTCGCGCATGAAGATCCGCTCCTTTTCAAGGGCGTAGAGCGCCGGGTCGGTGTAGATCCGGCCGGGGGCGTGGCGGGCGGACTCCACGGGGCGCCGGGTCTTGTCGAATGTCCCGTCGGATTCGGGGCGGCCGGGGAGGGTTTCGGCTTTCACTGGCGTCTCCGCTTGCAATAAAAGGTCAGGCAACCTTACCATATTCGCCCGAGCCGTCCGCCCCGGACGAAGGAGATCCCATGAAGAAATTCGCGCTGCTGCTGGCCGCTTTCGCAGCCTTCGCAGTCCACGCCCAGGAGTACCCGTCCAAGCCGGTCAAGATCGTCGTCACCTACCCGCCGGGCGGCGGCATGGACGTGACGGCGCGCCTGCTCACCGCGCCGCTGGGCGAGCGCCTGAAGCAGTCGGTGATCGTGGAGAACAAGCCCGGCGCAAGCGGCATGATCGGCGCGGACTACGTCGCCAAGGCGGCGCCGGACGGCTACACGCTGGTGCTCGCCCCGGCCGACACGCACTCGATCAACCCGCACGTCTACACGAAGATGACCTACGACTCGCGCCGCGATTTCGTCCCCGTCGCGATGCTGGGCGCGCTGCCGATGACGCTGCTGGTCAATCCGGCGCTGCCGGTCCACAGCGTGGACGACCTCGTGAAGCTCGCCAAGGAACGGCCCGGCAAGCTCACTTTCGATTCGTGGGGGATCGGGAGCTCCTCCCACGTGGCGATGGAAGTGCTCAAGCAGGAGCGCGGCATCGACATGCTCCACGTCCCCTACACGGGCGCAGCCCCGGCGATCGCCGCCGTGGCCGGCGGGCAGATCGACGCGATGATGGCCTCGCTGCCGACCTCCGAACCGCAGCATGTCGGCGGCAAGGTGCGGATCATCGGCGTGACCCCGATCAAGCGCGCGCCCGGCCAGCCGGCGCTGCCCGAGGCGGGCATGCCCCCGGGCGTGGCGGTGTGGGTCGGCGTCCTCGCGCCGGCCAAAACGCCGCCGGAAATCGTGAATCGCCTGAACCGCGAGTTCAAGGCGGTCCTCGACGATCCGCAGGCCCGCGCGGCGCTCACCAAGGCCGGCATCGAGCCGGTGGCGAGCGTCGCTACCCCGGCGGAGTTCGCCAAGTTCTTCAACGAGTCGTACGACTTCTGGGGCCGCACGGTGAAGGCGGCGAAGATCTCGGTCGAGGCGAAGTAACGATCGGTCAGTGCTGCGTCGCTGCCTGGATCGAATCCAGCAGCGACTGCAGCGCCTCGATCTTCGCGGGCTTGACCAGGTGATGGTCGAAGCCCGCGCCGAGCACCCGCTTGCGGTCGTCGTCCTGGCCCCAGCCCGTGAGCGCGACCAGCGTCACCTTCGGCTCGGCCGGCATGGCGCGCATGCGCCGCGCAATCTCGTAGCCGTCCATGCCCGGCATGCCGATGTCGAGGAACACCACGCGCGGCCGGAATACCTCGAAAGCCTGCAGGGCTTCGGTGCCGTCTTCCGCCACCCGGACTTCGGCGCCGAGGTGGCCGAGCAGCATGCCGATGCTTTCGGCGGCATCGCGGTTGTCGTCGACCACCAGCACGTTGACCGGGTGCGTATCGACAGTGGACGCCTTGACCGGCAGGTGCACCGTGAAAGTGCTGCCCTTGCCGGGCCCTTCGCTCTCGGCCTCGACCCGCCCGCCGTGCATCTCTGCGAGACGTCGCACGATCGCCAGGCCCAGGCCGAGCCCGCCGTGGTTCGGCTTGTCGCACTTTTCCCCGCGCGCGAAGATCTCGAACAGGCGCGGCTTGAGGTCCTCGTCGATCCCTTCGCCGGTGTCGGTGATCGAGACGATGGCCTCGTTGCCTTCGCGGCGGGCTTCCACCGCGATGGTGCTGCCGCCCTCGGTGAACTTGGCGGCATTGGTGAGCAAATGGCCGAAGATCTGCGCGATGCGCGCCGGGTCCGCGTCGAGCACCACCGGCTCCTTCGGCAGCGTGAGGGTGACGCGCAGCTTCGAAGCCCTTGTCAGCGGCCCAGCCGCCTCGACCGCCGCGTTGAGCGCCGCGTCCAGCCTCAGCGGCACCTTGTTCAGCTCCACGCCGCCGCGCGTGATCGCGGACATCTCGGTGAGATCGTCGACCAGCCGCGTCATGTCGCCGAGCTGGCGCTCCATGATCTGCACCGCGGCGCCCGGCGGGGCGGAGAGCTTGAGCATTTCGAGGGAGGCGCGCATCGGCGCGAGGGGGCTGCGCAGCTCGCGGGATAGGGTGCCCAGGAACTCGCCGATCACGGCTTCGCTGGCCATATTGTTCTGCCCGGGGAGGTTATCTGGAGCCACGCGCGGATTGTCCGGAGCGCGAAGGGCGCGGTCTGTGCCCCGACACACAGAGCGGGGGCGAAACGCGCGGGACTAGGCCTCGATTTCGATCTCGCGCTCGAAGAGCCCGATCGCCGTGGCCGCCACCTGGGCGGAGTCGTACCACGCGTAGGCCCCGACACCGAGCGCCCCGGCCACCGGGATCCAGCGCGACAAGCCCTTGCCGATCACCCTGCGGGAAAGCTTGATGCCGATCTTCATTGCGATGCCCTGGATCAGCTCCACGGTCGCGTGCCTGACCAGGTAGCGCTCTCCGGCGCGAACCACGAGGTCGCGCACCGCCTGCGCGGCGCTGTGCCTGAACAGGCAGTAGATCATCTGCTCGTGGTTCAGCGTCGACTTTCGCCCGTAGAGCGCGGCGATGTCGGCCACCATCTGCGACTGGATGCGCCACACGGCCGCCATCTCGGGGAGGATCGTGAGCCAGCCCAGCGGGCCGGGCGGGAGCGCGAGGCTGCCGGCGGCGAGGGCGGCTTTCGCCGCCGCGGCGTTGGACACGCGCCTCGCAGCCTGCGCGGGCGTGCGGCTCTCCTTTTGCGAAGAGTCGGGGATGCGCCGCACGTAGGCGAGGATCGCCTCGGCGATGCCGGAGGCGGCGCGGTCGGCGGTGGGTACGGGCAGGCGCTTAGTCATCGCATGGTCATGGCGAAGTCGTCACATTCGGTGCGCGGCGCAACAGACCGTGAGCGCCGAGAGTGGCATAAGACCCGCATGCGGTGGAAAAGTGCCTTCGTTGTGTTGGGTCTTGCCGGGGCCGTCCCGGCATCGCCGGCGCTTGCCTATACCAAGGCCGACGAGTCGTCCGGCTATCGCAAGGCCGCGGTCCCGAAACCCGAACATCGAAAGGTCGAGGGCCTGCAGAAAGCCGCGGTCGCGGACCGCGACGATGTCGAGGTGGATAGCCCGATTCGAAAGCAGCCCGCGCGCAAGATTCCCCATGCCCGTGTCCCTTCGCACAGGAAGGCGCCGGCGCGGGAGTAGCTGCAGCACCCTGGATTCGTTCATTTGCGAAACGTAGCCTCGCTCCCGCGGGAAGGCGAGGGCCTTCTGATAGCATCTTCGCGACCCCTCCGAACGGACTCCCCCGAAGGAAGTTCAGCGTGCCCGCCAGCCTCGACGAATACCTCCGCCAGCTCCAGGCCCGCAAGCGGCTCCTTGTCGTCTCCCGGGAGGTGGACCCGAAGTTCGAGCTCAATGCCGTCGTGCGCAAAGTGCAGGAGGAAGGCCCGAACCTGCCGATCCTGTTCGAGAAGGTGCGCGGCACGCGCTACCCGGTGGTCAGCAACTTCCTCGGCAACTACAAGTTCATCTCCGAGCTGCTCGGCGTGGAAACAGGGCAGGTGGCCGCGCGCTGGGCCGAGCTCACCGCTGCGTCGGCGCCGATCGAAGGCGAGCATCCCGCCCGGCCCGCGGACTACGAGGAAATCTCGCTGGCCGACGTGCCGCACCTGACCTTCTCGGAAAAGGATGCCGGTCCGTACGTCACGGCCGGCGTGATCGTCGCGCGAGACCCGGACAGCGGGGTGGTGAACCTTTCGTATCACCGCATGCAAATGATCAACGATCATGAGCTGCGGGCGCGGCTGTCGACTTCCGGCGACCTCTACCGCATCCAGCAGAAATTCGAAAAGCGCGGGCAGGCCACGCCCGCGGTCGTTGCGATCGGCATGCCACCCGAAGTGATGCTCGCCGGCTGCGCGACGATCGGCCCGGCCAACAGCGAGTACGAATTCGCCGCGCGCGTTTCGGGCAAGCGCTATCCGACCCGCCCTGCGCCGGCCACCGGCCTCCCGGTGCCGGTCGAAACCGAGTTCATCATCGAAGGCGAAATCCTCGCCGGCGAGCGCCGGCCGGAAGGCCCCTTCGGCGAGTGGATGGATTACTACGTGCCGACGATGGACAACCACGTCTTCATGGTGAAGAAGGTGTTCGCGCGCAGGAACGCGAAGTTCTACGCGATCAGCGCCGGCTCCAGGGAGGAGCTGGCGATGACCGCGGTGCCGCTCGCGGGCGGCATCTACAACGGCATCCGCACCTGGGTCTCGGGCCTGATCGACGTGACCTGCTTCCCGCTGCTGCAATTTTGCGCCGTCAAGATGGCCAAGAGCGGGGACGGCCAGCCGCAGCGCGCGATGATGGCCACCTTCGGACACGACCAGAACCGCGTCCTCTACTGCGTGGTGGTGGACGAGGATGTCGACATCCACGACTGGAACGACGTGCTCTGGGCGATCGCGACACGCTGCCGCCCCGACACCGACATCCTGCAGATCCCAGGCGTGCCCTCGTTTTCGCGCGACCCGCACCGGATGCACTGGGGCCGCGTCGGGATCGACGCGACCAAACCGATCGAGCACGCCGCCGATTTCGAGCGCAAGAAGACGCCGATGCTCGATACGCTGAACCTCGACGATTATTTCAAGCGGTAGACCGTCCCCGGAGGGAACCATGCAGCTCAAAAACCGCCTTATCGCAGGACTCGCCGCGCTGCTCGTTACGCTGCCCGCGCTCTCGCAGGAACCTGTCGCGCTGGCGCTCGACTGGGTCGTCAACGGCACGCACGCCGGCTACTTCATCGCCAAGGACAAGGGCTACTACAAGGACGCGGGGCTCGACGTGACGATTTCGCGCGGCTTCGGCTCCGGCGACACGGTCAAGCGCGTGGCCTCGAAATCGGCGCTGATCGGCGTGGCCGACACCGGCGCGATCATCGCCTCGCGCGCCAACGACGACATCCCGGTGCGCCTGGTGGCGATGATCTACGACCGCGCGACGCTCGGCCTCATCTACCTCGCGGAGTCCGGCATCAAGTCGCCCAAGGACATCGAGGGGCGCGCCATCGGGCGCTCGGCCTCCGGCGCGACGGTCAACATGTTCCCGGGCTTCCTCAAGGTGAACCGGATCGACCGATCGAAGATCAAGGAGGTGGTGGTCGACGGCGCGACCTTCGCGCCGCTGCTGCTTTCCGGCAAGGTCGACGCGGTCCTCGAGCAAAGCATCAACATCGGCAAGTTCCGGCGCCTGGCCGAGGCGCAGGGCAAGAAGGCGATGGCCATGAGCTACGCGCAGTTCGGGCTCGAGGCGTACGGCAACGCGCTGATCGTCCACCCCTCGACGCTCGCCGAGAAGCCCGACCTCGTGCGCCGCTTCGTCGCCGCGACGCTCAAGGGCATGGCGTATGCGTTCGACAACCCGGGCGAGGCGATCCTCGTGATCCGCAAGACCAACCCCGAGATCGACGCCGGCGCGGCGATGGACGAGCTGCTCACCCTGCGCGAGATCGAGTCGGCGCCGGACCTGAAGAAGCACGGCCTCGGATGGATCTCGGTCCCGCGGCTGGAAAAGACGCGCGACAACGTGACCGAGGCGCTGTCGCTCAGGAAGAAGGTCGCCATCGACGACCTCTACGCGCAGGGCTACCTGCCGAAAACGCCGATCCACGGCGCGAAGTAAGGCGTGCAAGGGCCCGGCGCGCCGCTCGTCTCGCTGCAGGGCGTCAGCCGCACCTTCATCACCCGCGCCGGCGCGAGCGTCACCGCGCTCGAAGGCGTCACGCTCGACATCGGGCGCGACCAGTTCGTGACCGTGGTCGGGCCCAGCGGCTGCGGCAAGACCACGCTCATGAAACTCGTTGGCGGCATCAGCGCGCCGTCGCGGGGCACCGTGAAACTGGCCGGCGAAATCCTTACGCGCCCGTCGCGCAAGGCCGGGATGGTGTTCCAGCGCCCGGTGCTGCTGCCGTGGCGCACGGTGCTCGAGAACGTCCTGTTCCCGCTCGAGATGCTCGGCTGGCCGGTCGAAGGCCGCCGCGACGAGGCGCGGCGGCTGATCGAGCTCGTGGGCCTCGGCGGCTTCGAGAACGCCCTGCCGAGCGAGCTCTCCGGCGGCATGCAGCAGCGCGTCTCGATCTGCCGCGCGCTGATCTACGATCCGGAGCTGCTGCTCATGGACGAGCCCTTCGGGGCCCTGGACGCGATGACGCGCGAGGACCTTTCCTTCGAGCTGCTGCGCATCTGGGAGGAGAAGAAGAAGACGGTGGTGTTCGTGACCCATAGTATCGCCGAGGCGGTGCTGCTCGCCGACCGGGTGATCGTCATGACGGCACGCCCGGGGAAGGTGGTCATGGATGTGCCGATCACGCTGCCGCGGCCACGCACGCCGGAGACGGAATTCACGCCTGAATTCGGCGAGTTCGCGCGCACGATCCGCGCGGCCGTGTACGCGGAAGCGAGGGGGCGCGCATGAGCAAACCGGCCGGAAAAAACCTCGTCGAATACGCCCAGACCACCGCCGCGCTGGTGGTCACGCTCATCGTCTGGGAAATCGCGTGCCGCTGGCTGGACGTGCCGAAGTGGCTGCTGCCCGCGCCGAGCCAGATCGCGATCGAGACCTGGGAGATGCGCGAAATCCTGCCGCTGCATTTCGGCGCGACGCTTGCGGCGGTGGTGGGCGGATTCCTGCTCGCCGTGGTCACCGGCATCCCGCTGGCGGTGCTGGTGGTCTATTCGCCGCTGCTTCGGCGCGTGATCTTCCCTTTCCTGCTCACGCTGCAGTCGGTCCCCAAGGTCGCGCTGGCGCCGCTCCTTCTGCTCTGGGTCGGCTACGGGCTGCACTCGAACATGATCGTCGCCGCCACGGTGGCGTTCTTCCCGATCGTGATCAACACCGCGACCGGCCTAGAATCGGTCGACGCGGAGCTGCTCGAGCTCACACGCTCGTTGGACGCGAGCACCGCGCGGGTGTTCTGGCGCGTGCGGCTCCCCTGGGCACTGCCCTACATCTTCAGCAGCTTCAAGGTCGCCATCACGCTCGCCGTGATCGGGGCCGTGGTGGCCGAGTTCGTCGGCGCCGACAAGGGGCTGGGCTACCTGATCCTCACCAGCTCGGGCTCGATGAAGACCACGGTGATGTTCGGCATGCTGGTCCTGCTGTCGCTGCTCGGCATGGTGAGCTTCTACCTCGTGGCCTGGGCCGAGAAGAGGCTCTGCCCGTGGTACTTGCCCGCGCAGATTGAGCCGCCGCCCCTGTAGATGTACCGGTACCGGAACAAAACCGACAGGAGAGGCAGAAGGGGCGCGGGGTTTGCCGTAGAAAGTCTCGAAATCGGCCTTAGCCGCCGTGCATCGGGTTGATTTCCATGATCTCGATCGAGGCCTGCGGGATGCCCAGATGCGGATGGTCCCTGAACGCGTTGGCCGCCGCCTCGTGCGATTCCGCCTCGGCAATCGCATAAAGCATGATGTCGTTGCGGGCATCGGCTACGCCGCCCGAGGTGACGCGCTTGGTCTTGCCAACGCCCGCGCCCGGGTCGCTGAAAAGTTTCGAGTGGCTGCCCATCCAGGCCTGCCAGTCCTTCATCATCTTTTCCTCGGCCGGCTTGCGCTCGGCATCGGGCTTCTTTTTCCAGTCGTCGATGACCGAAGCGGGGGCGAGGTACTGCACCAGGAATTTCTTCATGACGGATCTCCTTCGTGTCTCCCCGCGACGCTATCCTAGCGGGCGACATGCGCGATGGATGTCAGCCTATTCCTACACTTCCAGCTTCACGTCCCGCAGGAATACCGGCAGGTCCGTGGTCGGCGGGCGCGCCGGGACCTGGTAGAACAGGTCTGCCGCAAAACCGCGGTGGTAGCTGGTGTGGTTCACGACGTGGAGCAGGATTTCGCTGCGCGTCATGGCGCCGTCGCCGCCGCCGACGAAGGTAAAGCGCACCACCTCGTCGAGCGCCGCCTCCGTCATGCGGTCGCTCCATGCGACGTACCACGCGTCGATCGCTTTTTGCGATTCGCGCAGGGCCGCCAGCGGCGGCGGCTCCGGCGTGTTGCGGGCCGCGTAGCCGTGCTCGCGCCCTTCGAGGTGGGCCTGGAAGATCCGGTCGATGACGTAGTTGTGGTTCAGCGTGTGCAGGATGCTCTTGAAGAGCGTCGTGCGCGGCTTTTCGGCTTCTCCCGGCGGCAGGGCGGCGACCGCCGCGAGGAAAAGGTCGTTGGCCCACGCGTTGTAGCGGGCGAGCATGCGTGCGGTGCGAAGTGCGCTCATGGCCCGGGCACTGTAACCCGCGGCATTTCGCGATTGCAAACCATCGCCCTTCGCGCGTGCCCGATCTGGTAGCGTGCCCCCTATGAAATTCGTCGGACAACCGGTTCGCCGCCGCGAGGATGCGCGCCTGCTCCTGGGCCGCGGACAGTACGTCGGCGACCTCGAGCTGCCCGGCATGCTGCACGCCGTGTTCGTGCGCAGCCCGGTGGCGCATGCCCGAATCCGATCGGTGGACATCGCGGCGGCCGCGCAGGCGCCGGGCGTCGAGCGCGTCCTGACCGGCGAGGCGCTGGACAAGATCCTGCCGCCGGTGCGCGACAACCAGATGCCGCTGCCCTCCAAGTGGAAGGCGGCGATCCCGCACCGCATCCTCAACCCGCGCCAGCCGATGCTCTGCACCGACAAAGTCAGGCACGTCGGCGAGGCGGTGGCCGTCGTCATCGCGCGCTCCCGGGTCGAGGCCGAGGATGCAGCGGGGCTGGTCGAAGTCGACTACGAAACCCTGCCGGCCGTCGTCGATCCGTACAAGGCGCTCGAGCAGGGCGCGACCCTTCTTCACGAGCGCCTGAAGACCAACGAGATCGGCTGGTTTCACGTGCAGAAGGGCGATGTGCAGGCGGCGATCGCGGCGGCGCCCCGCAAGATCAAACGCCGGTTCAAGCACCACCGCTACGCCGCGATGCCAATGGAGTGCCGCGGGGTGGTCGCGGCCTGGGACGAGCGGATCGATGCGTACACGGTCTGGTCGTCGACGCAGGTGGTCCACTGGGTCCAGCGCGAGATCGCCGGCACGCTCGGGGTGCCCGAGGCGCGCATCCGGGTGATCGCGCCCGACGTCGGCGGCGGGTTCGGCGTCAAGGGGCATGTGTACCCCGAAGAGATGCTGATGCCTTTCCTCGCCAAGCTGCTGGGCCGGCCGGTCAAGTGGATCGAGACGCGTGCGGAGCACCTGCTTTGCGCCTGCCACTCGCGCGACCAGCAGCACGAGGCCGAAATCGCTTTCGATGACGACGGCCGGGTCCTCGGTTTCGCGGACCGCTTCGTCGTCGATTGCGGCGCCTGGAATCCGCTTGGCGTCGCGGTGGTCTACAACACGGCTGCGCATCTTGCCGGTCCGTACAAGATCGGGCACTTCTCGGTCGAGGCGCGGGTCGCGGCCACAAACAAGGTGCCGAATGCGCCGTACCGCGGGGCCGGCCGCCCCGAGGCGGTGCAGGTCATGGAGCGGCTCATGGACCTGGTCGCGAACGAACTCGGCCTGGAGCCGGCCGAAGTGCGCCGGCGCAACATGATCACGCACGCCGAAATGCCGTACGCGCTCGGCATCCCGTACCGCGACGGCGAGCCGATCGTCTACGACAGCGGCAACTACCCCAAGGCACTGGAACAAGCGCTGGAGGCGGTCGGCGGCCTCACCGCGTTTCGCAAGCGCCAGGCCGATGCGCGCAAGAAAGGCCGCTACCTCGGCCTCGGCCTGGGCTGCTACACCGAAGGCACCGGCGTCGGCTCGTTCGAGGGCGCGACGGTGCGCATCGACCCGAGCGGCAAGGTCTACGTGTCCTCGGGCGCATGCCCGCACGGGCAGGGCATGGAGACGGTGTTTTCGCAGGTGGCCGCCGACGCGTGGGGCATCGCGCCCGAGAACGTGATGGTCTCCTTCGGCGACACGGCCTCGATCCCGATGGGCTTCGGGACCATTGCGAGCCGCACCACGGTGACGGTGTCGGCCGCGATCCACCATGCCAGCCGCAAGCTGCGCGACAAGATGTTCGCCATCGCCGGCCACAAGCTCGAGTGCGCAACGGCCGACCTCGAATTGCGCAACGGCAAGGTCGGCGTGGCCGGCGTGCCTGGGGCCGAGCTCACCTTCGCCGAGATCGCGCATGCGGCGCGCCCCGGTTGGGACAACGGACGCCCCCCGGGCGTCGAGGCCGGGCTGCAGGAAACCTTCTACTTCGAGCCGCCGACGGTGACCTGGGCGTACGCGGCGCATGCGGCGGTCGTAGAAGTCGATGTGGAAACCGGGCGGGTCGCGATCGAGAAGTACGTCGTCGCGCACGACTGCGGCGTGCTGGTGAACCCGCTGCTGGCCGAGGCGCAAATCGTCGGCGGCGTCGCGCAGGGCCTGGGCGGCGCCACCTTCGAGGCGATCCGCTACGACGAGGAGGGCCAGCTGCTTTCCGGTACATTCATGGACTACATGATGCCGCTCGCCAGCGATATGCCCGAAGTCGTCCTGGTCCACCAGGAAATCGCTTCGCCGCTGAACCCGCTGGGGGTGAAGGGGCTCGGGGAGGGCGGGGCGATCTCGCCGCCGGCGGCCGTCGCGAACGCGGTGTGCGATGCCCTTTCCCACCTGGGCATCGAGGTGAACGACACGCCGGTGGTTCCGGAATTGCTTTTGTGGGACATCCAATCCAAGACGCAACCCCCAGGGAGGGAGTCATGAAGATCAGCAAACGATTCGTATTTGCAATGCTGCCGTTGATGCTGGCCGGCGCCGCGCTCACCGCGCAGGCGCAGCCCAAGCCCGCGGCCCCGACGACCTTGTCCTTCAACTGGGAGGGCGCCTACGGCCGCGCCAACATCCTCGTCTGGCCGTTCCGGCCGGGCGGACGCTACGAGCAGCTGGTCACGCAATACACGGGCGGCACCGTGAAGCTCGACAACAAGGAGAAGCTCTTCGGGCTCATGGATTCGGCCTTCGCGGTCGGCGACGGCCGGGTGATGATGGGCACGCAGTCGATCGCGGCCGCCTCGGGGACCTACCCGCTGCTCGACTTCGGCGGGATCCCGGGCCTGTTCTCGGAGATCCCGAACGGCGCGACCGAATATGCCCACGCGATCCTCGACCCGAAGATGATGGCGGTGCTGGACGGCTACACGCAGAAGGCGGGCTTCAAGGTGCTCGGCTCGGCGATCTCGCTCGCCAACAACGCGCTATGGGGCAACAAGCCGATCAGGACGCTGGCCGACTTCAAGGGCGTGAAGATGCGCGCCTCAGGGCGCACGCAGACCTCCGCGCTCAGGGACCTCGGCGGCAGCCCGCTCACGCTGTCGATGGCCGAGATCGAGGAGGCCCTCTCGCGCGGCACGGTGGATGCGATCACCACCAGCAAGAGCTTCGGGGCCGAGCGCGGCCTGTCGCAGATGGCCAAGTACGTTTCGATCTGGCCGGTGACGCCGATCTTCCCGCAGCACATCCTGATCAACCTCAAGGCCTGGGACCGCTTGAGCCCGCAGCAGAAGGAGGGCCTGATGCGCGCCTCGGCGCAGCTCACAGGCGAGATGGCCACGGCGCTCGAGCAGATGGAGAACACCTACAACCTCTGGATCCGCTCGACCAAGACCGAGATGGTGATTCCCGACGACGCGGAAGTGCGCAAGGCCATGGCCCTCATGCAGCCCGTGGTCAAGGAATGGCTGGACACCGCCGGACCCCAGGGCAAGGACGTGCTGCGCATCGCCGCCACCCACGCAAAGGGGCCGTCGGTGGCGTTCATCCGCGACATGGCGAAGTAGCGGCGGGCAACCGCAAGGCGCCGGCCCCCGGGGGGAGCCATGGAAAGGGTTACGCGCTTCATCGAGAAGGTCTCGTACGGCACGGGCTACGCGGCCGGCGTGGTCCTGCTCGCCATCGTGGTGCTCACGATGGTCGAGGTCGTCTCGCGCTACGTGCTGAAGAACCCGCTGATCCTTTCGGACGAGCTCGGCGGCTACGCGATGGTGGCGGTGAGCTTCCTGGGACTCGCCTACTGCGCCCGGGAGAAGGGCCACATCCGCATCACCTTCATCGTCGAGCGGCTCAGCCCGCGCGCCACCGGGTATATCCGGATCGCATCGCTGGCGCTCGGGCTGGCGTTCGTCGCGGTAGCGGCGTGGGTGAGCTGGAAATTCCTCGGTGACTCGTTCACCCGCGACATGCGGTCGAACTCCATGCTGCGCACGCCGCTCAAGTGGCCGCAGATGGCGATGCCGGTCGGCTTCACGCTCTTTGCGCTGATCCTCCTCGGGCAGCTGGTGCGCGCGGTCCAGCGCCTGCGCGCCGGCCGGGTCGTCGACGAATTCGCCGCGGAGGAGTTCTGAGATGGAGGCCGCGGGCCTGAGCCCGGAATGGGTCTCCGCGCTGCTCATGGGCGGCCTGCTCGTGCTGCTCGCGCTCGGCTTCGAGATCGGCATCGCGATGGGGGTGGCCGCCGCCATCGGCCTGTACTTCGCCATCGACAAGCCGCTGGTGCAGATGGCCTGGACGGCGTGGGAGTCGCTCAATTCGTTCACGCTGCTCGCGATGCCGCTCTTCATCTTCATGGGGGCGGTGTTCTCGGGCAGCGGGGCGGTCAACCTGCTGTTCGCCGCGCTGGACAAGTGGCTCGGCTGGCTGCCGGGGGGCTTGGCCTCGGTGGTGGTGGCGGCCAACGGCGTGTTCGGGGCGATCTCGGGTTCGAGCGTGGCCGCCGCGGCCACCTTCAGCATGATCGCCTACCCGGAGATGGAGAAGCGCAGGTACGACCCGAAGCTCTCGATCGGCGCGATCGCGGTGGGCGGGACGCTCAGCGTTCTGGTGCCGCCGAGCCTCATCCTGATCGTCTACGGCTCCTGGGAGAACGTCTCGGTGGCGCGCCTCTTCGCCGCGGCGCTAATTCCCGGCATGGTGCTGATGCTCCTGCTGATGCTCACGGTGATCGTGATGGTCAAGCTCAAGCCGGGGCTGGCGCCGCCATCGCAGCCGGCGTCCTGGGAGGAGCGGATCAAGGCGATCAAGGACATGCTCCCCTGGCTGGTGGTGATCGTGATCGTCATGGGCTCGATCTTCGGCGGGCTCATGACGCCGACCGAAGCCTCGGCGCTGGGCGCGGTCATGGCGCTCTGCATCGCCTGGTACTACGGCAGGCTGAGCTACGCGATGGTGCGCGATTCGCTGCTCTCGGCGGTCAAGGTCACGGCGATGATCGCCTTCATCATCTTCGCCGCGCGATTGCTCTCGTTCGTCCTGCAGGACCTCGGCGCCACGGCCAGGGTGTCCTCGGCGGTGCTGGACCTCGGGATCGGGAAATACTGGACCATGCTCGCGATCGTGATCCTCTACCTCGTCCTCGGCATGTTCTTCGACTCGATGGCGATGATGCTGCTGACGCTCTCGTTCGTGATGCCGGTGATCATGAAGCTCGGCTACGACCCGGTCTGGTGGGGCGTAACTTTCGTGCTGCTGGCCGAGATCGGCCTGGTCACGCCCCCTTTCGGGCTGAACCTTTTCACCATCCACGGCGTCCTGCCGAAGTTCTCGGTCATGTTCATCGCGCGTGCGTCGCTGCCGTTCCTGGCGGTGATGATCCTGATGGTCTGGATCCTGATCTTCCTCCCGGATCTCGCCATGTGGCTGCCGCGCAAACTCTATTGAGCAAGGAATCCCGATGACCCTCCACGTCCGGTGCGGCAAGCTCTTCACGGGCAATGAAGACGCTGCGCGCACCCACCAGGTCCTGGTTGTAGACAACGCCGGGCGGATCGCCTACAGCGGTCCGGCCGAGGGCGCACCCAGGCCCGGCAAGGGCGACACGTCGCTCGACTACGGCGACCTTTTCGTGATGCCCGGCCTGCATGACGTGCACACGCACCTCGCGTACGGCAACGCCAAGACCGAGGAGGACATCGACCTCTACCAGCCGATGGAATTCCGCTCGATCCGCGGCCTCTTCTTCGCGCAGAAGTGCCTCGCCGCCGGCTACACGGCCATCTGCGCGCCCGGCGACGCCGGCCAGATTTCGCTCTCGGTGCGCAATTCGATCAACTGGGGCCTGTTCGAAGGCCCGCGCGTCACCGCGGCCGGCCGCTATCTCACCACGAGGCAGGGCTTGACCGACTGGTACCCGACCTGGATCGGCGTGCCGGACACGTCGATCGGCAAGCTCGTCACCAGCCGCGACGAGTCGATCGAGGAGATCCGCGTGCAGGCCAAGAACGGCGTGGACTGCATCAAGGTCGCCATGGATGGCGTGCACCGCCGCCCGGACGGCGAGCTGATCGCCGCGTTCACGCAGCAGGAGATCACCGACATCGTGGCCGAGGCGCACCGCCAGGGCCGCAAGGTCGTGGTGCATGCGCGCGGGCGCGAAGCCACGCTCTACTCGGCGCGCGCCGGCGTGGACCTGATCTTCCACGCGTACTACCTCGACCAGGAATGCATCGACGCAATCCTGGCGTCGGGCGGCGCGATCGGCCCGACGCTGACCTTCCCGCGCAACATCGTCGACTTCACGCGGCCCTCGGAGCCCGCGTACCTCAAGGGCCGCATCGCCGACGTGCAGCGCGAGTACGAGACGGCCTGCGAGAACCTGCGCAAGGCAAAGCAGGCCGGCATCCCGATGATGACCGGCACGGACTCGGGCTTCGCGGTCACGCCGTATGGCGAGTGGCATGCGCGCGAGATCGAGATCTTCGTGAACGACCTCGGCTACACGCCGGCGCAGGCGTTGCGCGCCGCCACGTCGGTCACCGCGGGTTTCATGACCGGCGGGGAATCGCTGGGCGTGCTCGAGCAAGGCCGTCTGGCCGACTTCCTTGCGGTCGAAGGCTCGCCACTCGAGGACGTCTCGATCCTGCAGGACAAGGCGCGCATCCGCCACGTGCACCTGGGCGGCAAGCGCATGGCGATTCCCGAGCGCGGCTACGACCCCTGCAAGGTCACCGACCTCGCCTGGACCAACTGGAACGACCTCTACACGCAGGAGCGCGTGACCGAGCTCGGCATCCTGCCGGCGCGCCGCGCCGCCGCCCTGAAAACCCACTGAGAGAACGCGATGAACGCCCCGATTGCACGCCATCCCATGCCGCCGGAAGTCGCGGCCCTGTCGCTCGACGAGATCGCGCAGAAATACGTCGCCCGCTTTCGCGACCGCAAGCCCGACTGGGCCGCGTTCGAGGACGCCAAGATCGAGGGGTTCAAGCGCGCCCAGCACCGCTTCATCGGCGCGGGCGGCTCGGGCAAGCACGGCGACGTCTCGGCGATCCCGCCGCGCGCGTTCACGCTTTCGATCATGTTCGTGGAGCCGGGGCAGGGCAACGCCGCGCACACGCACGAAGTCGAGGAGATCTTCTTCGTCCTTCAGGGGTTCCTCACCGCCTTCGTGCAGGACGAGAACGGGCGCCGCATCGACATCAAGCTGGGGCCGTGGGAGTGCATCGCCTGCCCGCCGGGTGTAATCCACGGCTACATCAACGAAAGCCTCGAGCCGGTGTATTTCCAGGTGATGCTCGGCAAGGGGCGCCCCGAGGCGATGGGCTACGCGGACGACGAGCTGTACGAGCGCAGGGACGCGCACCTCAAGGACCCGCCGGCCCGATAACTTACCGTCAGCCGGGCGCGTCGAAGAAGTCGACCAGCCCGGTCTCCAGCGAGTACTCGGCGCCGACGATCATGAGGCCGTGCTCCGAGATCGCCTGCTCGAGCAGCGGGGAGCCGTGGCGAAGGTGGTCCGCGGCGTAGCGGATGTTGGCGCGCACCGCCTGGTGGGTCAGCGCAGGCTCGTCCAGCGGCGGGCGGTGCTGGACCAGGTCCTTCACCGCGGGCCGGATGCGGTGCACGATCGAGCGCAGGTTGCGCGAGCGCGACGCCGTGGGACGCCGCAGTTCCTCGAGCGTCGCGGCGATCGCGCCGCATTGCGTGTGGCCGAGCACGACGACCAGCCGGGTGTGGAAGCGCTCGGCCGCGAACTCCACGCTGCCGATCTGGGAAGGGGCCACGATGTTGCCCGCGACGCGGATCACGAAGAGGTCGCCGAGGCCCTGGTCGAAGACGATCTCCGCCGGGACCCGCGAATCCGAGCAGCCGAGGATGATCGCAAAGGGTTCCTGCGCACCGGCCACTTCTCGCCGGCGCTCCCGGTTGGCCGTTTCGCTGTCGCGGCGCTCGGCCACGAAACGGCGGTTGCCGTCCTTGAGGCGCTGGAGCGCCTCCGCGGCCGGGATCATGCGCCGCCCGCCGTGTCGGCGATCAGGCGCTTGCCGAAACAGACCACGTCGTCCTTGCCGTAGCCGATGCGCTCGTAGAAGGCGAGCACCGCGGTGTTGCCGCTGCGCACCTGCAGGTTGAGCTTCGGGCAGCCGCGCTCCTCCAGGGCCGCTTCGGCGCGGCTCATGAGCGCGCGGCCGAAGCCGGATTTCCGGTACAGCGGATCGACTGCCAGGTAGTTCACCCAACCGCGGTGGCCGTCGTAGCCCGCCATGACGGTGGCGACGAGCCTGCCGCCGGTCTCGCCGACGAAAAAAAGCTCGGGCTGGGTGGTGAGCTTGCGTGCGATGTCCTTGCGCGGGTCGTTCCATGCGCGCGTGAGCTCGCAGCGTTCCCACAGGCTGACGACCGCCTCCTCGTCCGCGGGCTCGAACGGGCGGATGTCCAATGTCCGCGTCATGGCGTAACGATAATCGAATCGTCGCGGTTGCCCCATTCGCCCCACGACGAAACGTAGTTCCTGACCTTGGGATAACCGGCGGTGTGGAGCGCGATGAAGGTATTGGCCGAACGATAGCCGCCCTGGCAGACGGGAATCACGGTCTTGTCGGGCGTGACGCCGCGGGACTCGTACAGCGCGCGAATCTCGCCCGGCGTCTTGAACTTGCCGTTGGCGGCAATGTGCTCGCGCCAGAAGACGTGTACGGCCCCCGGGATGGTGCCTGCACGCTTCGCGCGCTTCTCGGTGCCGCGATGCTCGGATTCGCGCCGCACGTCGACGATGACGGTGTCCTTGCTGCCGATCGCCGAATGCACGTCGAATCGGGTGGCGAGAAGGTCGAGGTTCGTGGTGCCGCGAAACGGCGGCGGGGTCGGCGGCGCCCTGGCCGGATCGACGGG
>JADMIO011285652.1_pt1 | contig 21647 bp, 18 predicted proteins | sample 8958161 | NCBI WGS metagenome assembly JADMIO01 (sample SAMN16585339, study PRJNA669376) | soil metagenome | isolation source: Crop rotation soil | place: USA: Cullars Rotation, Alabama | collected 2011
CGCGCCCGCCGAACATCTCTACATCGCGATGAGCATCTACATTGCCGGCCTCAGCGTCAGCCTGCTCGCGCTGCTGGTGTTCGGCTTCTTGGTTCCGCTGTGCGGCGCTGTGCTGGGGCTGAAGCGCCATGAAAAGCACGCACGCGAAACACTGGTCCTGCATGGCGTCTTGACCGGCCTTGCGCTGCTCATGGTTTTCTTTCCGTTCCCGCAGCCGCAGGTCCTGTGATACGCACGCGGCCTTCCATCCATCCGCAAGGCGCTCCGGTATGAAACTCCTCGACTACGCCTCCGCGCCCGGCAGCTCTCTTGGCGGCGGCATGAAGACCGGCACGGGCGATGATCGCTACGTGTTCGACGAGGCGGCGGGCTGGGCCTGCGTGATCGACGGCGCCACAGACGTCGGCCCCGTCCGCATCTTCTCCAGGGCCGAAAGCGATGCGGCGCGCTATGCCGAACTCTTCGCTGGCGTGCTGCTGAAATCGCCGGCTGGCCCTGCAGAAAGCCCGCAGGCCTATTTCACCCGCCTGCTTCCCCTGATCCGCGCCGCGGTGGAGCGCGAGCTGCGCCTGCCGCTCAAGGATGCGCCTCTGTCGAGCTATCCAACCGCTGCCGCCACCTGGGTGCGCATCCGCAATGGCAAGGTCGAGGGCGCTACCCTTGGCGACTCGGTCGCCATTGTCCGCGCGCCTTCCGGCGCCGTCAGCGTGCTGGGCGAGCCCTCCAAGCCTGCCGAAGAACAGGGGCGGGCAAAAAAAGTGATGGCTATGACGCCGGAAGGCCGCCGCAAATGGCTGCAGGACGTGCGCGCGATCCACAACACCGAGGCTGGCTACTGGGTTTTCGGCGTCCAGTCGGAGGCCGCCGCCCACATCGTGCATCAGACCGCCGATGCGCCCTCAGGCACGCATATCCTCGCGATGACCGACGGGTTCTACCGCCTTGTCTCGCCCTATGGCCGCTATACCGATGCTGCGCTGATCGAGGCCGCGATCGCCCGCGGCCTGGGCCCGCTGGTGGCTGAGCTGCGGTCGCTTGAGGCCTCGCCCGAGGACGACGCCAGGATCGGGCGTTTCAAAACGTCCGACGACGCGACTGCGCTGCTGCTGGAAGTTTGAGGGCTGGGCTTAGACCAAGGCTGTAGAGGCGAGGGCGGCGACGATGGCCACGAAAATCACAACGCGAACTAACATGCACGTCCCCTGAGGCGCCCCCTCAGTTGTGTTCAATCTCACACAGGATGTGGCAGGAATAAAGCGCGCTCTTGGCCGCAGCGTGACCAATCCGCATATGAAACGGGTCGCTCTCGCAACGTCCGGCGTGCGGAATCTTTCGACGTTGTTAGACTGCAAAAAAAGAAAAGGGTCTCCCCATGAAAACGCAGTCGCAAAAAGCCGCCGATTTCGAAGCGCTGCACAAGGCGCCCGGCTGTTTCGTCATTCCCAATCCGTGGGATCCGGGTTCGGCGCGGCTGCTGGCGGGCCTTGGCTTCAAGGCGCTCACCACCACCAGCGCCGGCTACGCCCGCTCCATTGGCGTCACGGATTACAAGGCCGGTCGCGAGCATGTGCTGGAGCATATCCGCCTGATGGCGCCGGCGGTCGATATTCCGCTCGCCGCCGACCTCGAAGACGGCTTTGGCGCAAGGCCGCAGGATTGCGCCGACACCATTCGCCTGGGTGCGGAAGCCGGCCTGGTCGGCGGTTCGATCGAGGATTTCACCGGCGATGCGGCCCATCCGATCTATGACATAGGCGCGGCGGCCGAACGGGTCCGCGCCGCAGCCGAGGCCGCCCGCAAACTGCCCTTCAAGTTCATGCTATGCGCCCGCGCGGAAAACTACCTGCGCGGCCGGCCGGACCTTGATGACACCATCAAGCGGCTGCAGGCCTACCAGGAAGCCGGCGCCGACGTGCTGTTCGCTCCGGGCCTCAACACGGCGGAGGAGGTGCGCACCGTCTGCAAGGCGCTCGACCGCCCGTTCAACATCATGCGCGGGCCGAGGAAAGAGCCGCTCTCGGTCGCCGAGATCGCCGCCCTCGGCGTCAAGCGCATCAGCACCGGCGGCATGCTGCACGCTGCCGCCACCGCCGCACTGATCGAAGCCGCCCGCGAACTCGCCACCACCGGTACGTTTGAGTTCACCAAACGCATGGGCTCAGCCGCCGAGATCGACGGCCTGCTCAACAAGGGTGCGGGCAAAGGTTGATGCGCAGCATCGCTTTTGTCTGGTCGCTCTGTCTTGCCGTGCTGGTCGCGGCGTGTGCGACACCCGTCCACTTTCGGTCGGAAAGCGTCTCGACGGCGTCCGGCGTCGTGGAGGGAAAGATCGGCGATGGGGTCATCGCATGGCTTGGCATTCCATACGCCGCACCACCGATCGGCGATCTCCGCTGGAAGGCGCCGCAGCTGCTTGTCTTGTCGAACGACAGACGCCCCACGAAAACCTTCGCTCCGGCCTGCATGCAGACCGGCGTTTCGATCCCCGGCGAGCCTTCGCCTCGCACCAGCGAAGATTGCCTCTATCTCAATGTCTGGGCGCCGGCGGCGAGCCCCAAACCCTTGCCTGTCATTGTCTGGATACATGGCGGCGGGTGGACCAATGGCGCGACCTCGCTGCCACTCTACTGGGGCGACCGGCTCGCGAAGCGTGGTGTCGTGTTCGTCAGCATCGCCTATCGCCTCGGCCCGTTCGGCTTCCTGGCTCATCCAGAGTTGAGCGCAGAAGGCGGCGGCGCCTCGGGCAATTACGGCCTCATGGACCAGATTGCGGCGCTGCAGTGGGTGAAATCCAACATCGCGGCCTTCGGCGGCGATCCCGCGAACGTTACGATCGCCGGGCAATCCGCCGGCGCCATGTCGGTCAGCCTGCTGATGGCCTCGCCTAAGGGCGCGGGATTGTTTGAGCGCGCCATAGGCCAGAGCGGCGGCGTGTTCGAACCCCTGGAGCTCGCGCCCAATTACCTGCTGGCGCAGGCGGAGAAGGACGGCGTGGCCTATGCGAAGTCTGTCGGCGCCGGCTCGCTCGCCGATCTGCGCACCATGCCTGCCGAGCAGCTTCTGAAGGGACAGGCGGGCAGTATCAGCCATCCCGTGGTCGAGCCCCACGTACTGCCGATGTCGCCCTACGACGCCTATGTGTCGGGACGCTGGAATGACGTGCCGGTTCTGATTGGCTCCAATGCGGAGGAGGGCAATTCGCTGGCGAACCTCGCGCCCGTCACCGCCGCCACCTATGTCAGCGAGATGAAGCGTCAGTGGGGTGGGCTGCCCGAGCCGCTGACGAACGCCTATACCTACACTACCGACGCCGAGGCCAAGGCCGCACGTTCGGCGTTCGAACGCGACTTGCGGTTCGGATGGGATATGTGGGCCTGGGCGCGGCTGCAGGCGAAATTCTCGAAGCAGCCCGTGTTCTCCTACCGCTTCGCGCAATCGCCGCCTTTTCCGGCGGACTCGGTGCGCCATGACTGGGGGCCGTCTCATTTCGCCGAGCTCTGGTACATGTTCGACCATCTCGACCAGGAAAGTTGGGCATGGTCGGCAAGCGACCGCAAACTGGCGGATGCGATGGCCACCTACTGGGTCAACTTCGCGCGCACAGGCGACCCCAACGCACCGGGTTTGCCGCGCTGGCCCGTGTTCGGCGGGACAGGTGAAACGCTGGTACTAGACGACACGATGCGCGTGATGAACTCCCCGGTCGATCCGCAGCTTCGTGTGTTCGACACGGTGTACGATGCGGTCAGGGGATCGCCCGTCGGCGCGGCGAAATAGGGCGCTTGAGTCCCCACATCCGCGGCGTTTTGGCGGCCGATCCGAGCAATTGGTTGATCGGCGTTTACGAATAAATCGAGGCTTCCGCAGATACTCCGGCCATGCCTGCCGCCATTCCCGGAAGCGCCGCCGTCATGCGAGTCGACTGCATCAATCCTCTCGCCTTGTCGGACACCGACATCGCGCAGTGGCGCGGGCTCTTGGCCGCCAACCCTGCCTGGACGAGCCCCTATCTTACGCCGGACTGGGCGCAGTTTGTCGCCCGCCAGCGGCCCGATGCGCGCGTCTGCGTCTACCGTAACGAGTTCGGCATCGCTCAAGCCTTCCTCGCCGTCCAGCGGCCTACGGCCGTCACGGCTGTCCCGGTTGGCGGACCCGTGTGCGATTACCAGGCGCTGATCGGCCCGGATGGCCTCGATCTGTCGTTCGCTCTCAAGGCGCTCAACGTTGGCCGCATCGACTTCACCGCCGGCCTCAAGGACGGCCCGCTCAAGGATCGCCTCTTTACCGGCGATGCCGGCCATCTTGTCCGCTTCGACCATGGCTTCGATGCCTGGGCGAATGAACGCGCCGCCGCCGGCTCCAAGGTCGTCTCGCGCACCCGCAAGAAACTCGGCAAACTCACGCGCGACAATGACGGTCGCGTCGCCATCGAGGCGTTCTCGACCGATCGCCGCGCCTTCGACCGGTTGATCACCTGGAAGCGCGAGCAGTACGCACGCACGGACGTCACCGACATTTTCGACCATGGCTGGATCGAATTATTGGTGCGCGACACTTTCGCTGCGCCCGCCCGGAATCCCAATTTCGGCGGTGCGATGTTCGTGTTGCGGGTGAAGGGCCAGCCGGCGGCGGTTCTGTTCTGCCTGCGCGCCCGCAAGACTCTCCACGCCTGGTTCGTCGCCCACGACGCCCAGCTGTCGGAATATTCTCCAGGCCTCGTCATCTTCATCGAGGCGATCAAGGCGGCTGCGGCCGCAGGCTACACGGAACTCGACCTCGGCCCGGGCGACTATCAGTTCAAGCAGAGCCTTGCCAACGCCTCCCGCACGATCGGGTCAGGCTTCATAGGCCGACCGGGCCTGTCCGCCGCGTTCAAGGCCGCCCAGTTTCAGGTCCGCGCCATTGTCGAGGCCCTGCCGGTTGGCCGCATCCGTCAATGGCCGGCCAAGGCCATGCGCCGGCTCGATATCCAGGCCGGCCTCGAACAGCCGCACTATCCCAGTCCCAAGCGCCGCGCCGCCTAGGCTGTAGCTAGCGCCATGGCCAAAAACCCTCTATAGGCGCCCGCCTGAAGAGGGACTTGCCCCGTGACCGTCACGCTCAAGGACATAGAGGCTGCCGCCAAGGCCATCGAAGGCCAGGTTGAGCGCACGCCGCTGCGCCATTCGCGGACGCTGAGCGAGATTACCGGAGCCGATGTCTGGCTGAAGTTCGAAAACCTTCAGTTCACCGCGTCGTTCAAGGAACGCGGTGCGCTCAACAAACTCCTGTCGCTCTCCAACTCTGAGAAGGCGGCTGGCGTCGTCGCCATGTCGGCCGGCAACCACGCCCAGGGCGTCGCCTATCATGCCTCGCGGCTGGGCATTCCTTCGACCATCGTGATGCCCAAGGGCACGCCCTTCGTGAAGATCGAACACACCCGCAATTTCGGCGCGAACGTCATCATTCATGGCGAGACGCTGGCCGATGCCGACGCCCACTCGCGCGAGATCGAGAAGACCAGGAAACTCACCTACGTCCACCCGTTCGACGATGAAAAGATCATCGCGGGGCAGGGCACGGTCGGCCTCGAGATCATGGAAGACCTCGAGGACTTTGATGTGGTGGTGATCCCGGTCGGCGGCGGAGGCCTTTCTTCCGGCGTCGCCACCGCCATCAAGGCGCGCCGCCCGGCAGTCTCGATCATCGGCGTCGAGCCGGCCATGTATCCCTCGCTATCAGCCGAGATGCGCGGCGAGGAAGCCAAGGTCGGCGGCGCCACCATCGCGGAAGGCATCGCGGTCAAGAAAGTCGGCCGCCTTACGGCCGAAATCCTGCGCAAGCTGATGGAACAGGTGATCGTGGTGGGCGAGGACGCGCTCGAACGCGCCGTCACCCTGCTGACTACGGTGGAAAAAACCGTGGCCGAAGGCGCGGGCGCTGCGGGACTTGCCGCCCTGCTGGAGGAGCCGCACCTCTTCCGCAACCGCAAGGTCGTGCTGATCGTCTCGGGCGGCAATATCGACACGCGCCTGCTGGCCTCGGTGCTCACCCGCTCGCTGGTCCGGGAAAAGCGGATCACCTCCATCCGCATCATCGGCAACGACCAGCCGGGCCTGCTCGCCAAGGTCTCGACCGTCATCGGCGATAATGGCGGCAACATCATCGAGGTGAACCACAACCGGCTGGCGCTCGATGTCCCGGCCAAGGGCGCCGAGTTCGACATTACAATCGAGACCCGCGACGCCCGGCACACACAGGACATCATCGACGCCCTCAATCAGGCCGGTTTCCCGCCCCGCCCGACCTGATCAGGCGTTCCTGATTAGCCCCACGCGATCGTCAATTAGGCCCTCTCGCCCCCGGCGCGTCGGGGTGCTAACAGGCGGGGCGCTTTAGGGAGTTTGCGATGTTCCGCCTTGTGATCGCCGCCATGGCCGCGCTGGCGCTGGCCGCCTGCAGCCAGTCCGTCGGCACGGTCGACGCCAAGGATCCGTGGAAGACGCTCTATCCCTGGAAAGAGTCCTGGAAAGAGATTCACAAGCTTCCCAGCGGCGTTGAATACATCGTGGTCCGCAAGGGCGATGGCAAAAGCGGCTTTGCCAGCCCGGCCGACACGGTGAAGGTCAACTATGACGGCCGCTTCGCCAAGAATGGCGAGAAGTTCGATTCCTCCTACGGCGGCGACCCGGCGGAATTCCGGCTCAGCGAGGTGATCCCGGGTTGGACCCAGGGCGTCGCCAAGATGCAGGTCGGCGACGAGTTCATGTTCTACATCCCCTGGAAGGAAGCTTACGGCGAAGCTGGCCGTGGTCCCATCCCGCCCAAGTCCGACCTGATGTTCCAGGTCGAGCTGCTCGACATCAAGCCGGCCGTCGCGGCCGACCCCGAAGCCTGGAAGAAAGTCACGCCCTGGCCGACGCAGTCGAGCGCGGTGGTGCGCCGCCCCTCCGGCCTTGAATACCTCGTCATCAGCTCCGGCGCGGAAGGCGGCGCTTCGCCGACCGACAAGGACAAGGCAAACGTCTATTTCGAAGGCCGTCTTGAGGAAGATGGCGGCGTTGCGGTGTCGAGCTTCGAGAACCAGCAGAAGGTCTCGTTCCCGATGGACCAGCTCACCCCCGGCTGGCACGAAGCCATGAGCCTGATGCGTCCGGGCGATCACTGGATGCTGCGCATTCCGGCGCATCTGCTGTACGGCGATGAGGGTGACGGCCGGATCCCGCCGGGCGCGACCGTGATCTACGAGGTGGTGCTCGACAGCGTCGAACCGAACCTGACCCCGGCGCCTCCGACGCCGGCTGCTCCGGCCAAGGGCGACAAGCCTAAGGGCAAGTCGGACAAACCGGCAAAGCCCGCAAAACCGAACTAGCGTTCAGGCTACAATCACGCCCATGCCGCGGCCTGTCGCGGGCCTGCGCATCATCGCGCCCATCCAGCGGGTGATGGCGGCGCGCCCCTCGGCCAACTCAGGCCGTTTCACAAGAAGCGGATAGGCCGCCATGTCGGCGACGGTGACATCGCCTGCGATGAAGGCGCCGCGCGACAGGATCGTATCCAGCCCTGCCGCATCGAATGTCTTGGGATCGCCCCAGCGCATTGCATCGTCCGAATTAGGCAGGAAGCGGCCGGTCTTGCGCGCCAGCGCCATCGCGATGTTCGCTCCGCCCACAACCCGCGCGCCGGACAGCGAGATCACCGGCATCGGCGCCCGGCCCGGCATCACGCGATAAGTGAGGAACATCTCCTCCAGCACGACGCCGACCGCCTGGCTGTCAGGCCCGTTGCCTGCGTGAAACTCGATCATGGGCCCCTCGATCATTCGACTGGGATAATGCGGGCCTCGCGAATGTCTATGGTTTCACCTTCCGAATAGGCTAGCTTGGGCGACATGACGTCCTTGGCCGCCGTCCGCGACATCCTCACGCGCCTCATCGCGTTCGACACGACGTCCCGCGACACCAACCTGCCGCTGATCGACTGGGTCGAGGCGTTCTTTGGCCGCCTCGGCGCCGTGGTCATGCGCGTGCCGAGCGCCGACGGCCGCAAGTCCAACCTGTGGGTGCGTTTCGGTCCGGACAAGCCGGGCGGCATCGTCCTCTCTGGTCACACCGACGTGGTGCCCGTCGACGGCCAGCCCTGGGTCACCGATCCGTGGGAGCTGGTCGAGCGCGACGGCAGATGGTTCGGCCGCGGCGCGACCGACATGAAGGGCTTCATCGCACTCGCCATGGCCCATGCCGAGATCATCTCGAAATTGCCGCTCAAGGCGCCGGTCCACTTCGCACTTTCCTATGACGAGGAGGTTGGCTGCGCCGGCGTCGAGCCGATGATTGCGGAGATCGCCCGGCGCAGCGGCGCGCCCGCCGTCGTATGGGTAGGCGAGCCGACACTGTGGGGCGTGATGTCTGCGCACAAAGGCATCCGCGACTATGAGGTCAGGATCACGGGCAAGGCCGCGCATTCGTCCGACCCACGCCTGGGCGCGTCGGCCATCCACGAGGCGATCGACCTTCTCAGCATTCTTCGCCGCATCGCACGCGAACAGGAGGCGGACGCGCCCAAGCACTCCGACTTCGATCCGTCCTGGACCACGATCACCGTTGGCGAGATCGGCGGCGGCACCGCGCCCAATATCCTGGCCCGCGAATGCCGGTTCGTGTTCGATGTGCGCGCTGTGCCCGGCAGGAACCCCGATGCGATGCTGACGCCTTTCTTTGCCGAGGTCGATCGCGTGCACCAGCGCCTCTCTGAACTCGGCCCCGAATGCGGCGTCGAGGTCAAACTGCGCGCCGATGCGCCGCCGCTGCAGGTGGTGCGCGACAGTCCGGCGGAACGTTTCATGCGCGCCCTCACGGGCGACAATGCGCTGCGGGTTGTGGCCTACGCGACCGAAGCCGGCCAGTTCCAGCGCGCGGGCTTTCCAGCGGTGATCTGCGGCCCCGGCTCGATCGAGCAAGCGCACCAGCCCAACGAGTTCGTCGCGATCTCCGAAATCGACAAGGGCCTCGTGATCTTCCAGCGCTTCCTCGAAACGCTCCGCGCCTAAGGCGCTGAAGAGATCGTCTGGATCGCGCTCTGGATCATTGCGATGTCGCCGCCGGTGATCGGGTCGGTGGGATAGTCGAACGCCACGATCCACACCTTGCCGCTTTTTGTAGCAGCATACGTGGTCCAGTTCCTGAACAGCACGGGTGTGGATATATCAGAGCACTTGAAGTCCGCCTCAATCGCAAAGCCGGGAACGCCGGTCATGGCATCCTTCTTCACCACATAGCTCGCTTCGCTGCAGCCCTTGTATTTGGCGGCTATGATGTCCAGCACCGTCTTGTGCGCATCTGGTGTTGAACCGTACTCGGTCCCGTTCGCGATGAGCTCGGAAACTCCAGGCAGCTGGCCGCCCGCGTTTACCGACCCGATCGACATGTATGGGAAATCTGTTCCGCAGTGCCGTGCTTCCAGCGCCAGGGTGGGCTCGGCGGCCGTGCCCTGGTTCGTCTGCTTGGAGCACCAGCTGTCACGCGCCGGAAATTTCATGCCTGAGAAGTTCCAGAAATCCTGCGCAGACGCGGCCGGTGCCGATGCGCATGCCGCCCACGCAAGCACAACCAATCCTGCGAGTGCGCCGAATCGTGCCGTCATCACAGCCTCCCCGAGTTGATGGCCAGCATCGCGCGCCGCCGCGTCCGCGCCAAGGGCCCGTAGGCGCCTAGCTTTTCCGGCCTTTGGGTCGCGTGATTGCCGCCTGGCCGTATTGGCCCTTGAGCGCGCCGTTCATGGCGTAGTCGCGCAGCATGACGAAGAATCCATCCGGATTCCGGGTCGAGACCTGATCTCCGGACGCCGTCGTCTCGTACTCGTAGACGCCATGCATGGCGCGCGGAAAAACCGCCAGCGTGAACGGCTTTCCGGCCTGGCCCAGCGCCGCGATTTTCGCGCCCGTATCTGCGCTCGGCGCCTGCAGGTCGTCCTCGCCCAGGATCCACAGCTGCGGCGTCTTCGACGCGCGCAGCGCCGGCATCGGATCGTATTTCCACAACGTGCCCAGCACGAAGCGTTCCGGCGAAGCCTGGATCGTAGGCTTGTCCAGCGGCAGCAGCATGTAGGTGTAGTTGCCGTGCAGGTCGGCATACCACGGTTCCTTGCGATACTTTGCGCGCGCCGCGTCGAACTCGTCGAACCCGTCCTTCAGGTTCGAGGTCACGATCGTCTCGCCCGCTTTCGCCACCTCCAGCGCCTTGTCGATGTCTGCGGCGCTGTGACCCCTCTGTGTCATCTCAAGCCTGATCTCCTGCCGATTCTCCTCCAGCGGCGAGACGGCAAGGCCGAAGCCCACGATCACGAAGTCGACCTTCGAGCGATTGGCAGCCATCGGCGCCACCCATCCGCCCTGGCTCGGCCCGTAATAGCCGACGCGATCGGCTCGCGCCCCGGCCAGGCGACGCGCTTCCTTCATCGCCGCCACCGCATCGTCGGCCAGCAGGCCATAATCCTGCGTGTACTTGCCGCCTGACTTGCCGGTGCCGCGCTTGTCAAACACGAACGCGCCGACGCCCATCGCAGGCAACAGCCGCTGCAACTGGTTGAAGTCGGCGGCCGACCAGTCCTCCGACCCGTGCAGCAGCACGACAATGGGAACCTTGTCTGTCCCCTTGTCCGGCTTCTTGGGCATCACCAGCCGGCCCTTGAGGTCGGCGTCTTTCACTTTGAAGGTGGTTTCTTGAACATCGAGTTCGACGTGCCGCGCCTCGACGCCGTCGAACCTGATCACGCCGGTCTGGCAATTGGCCAGCGCAACCGACTTGCCGTCGGCGCGGCCGGTCCAGCCGAGCGAGCTCATCCAGATGTCGTCGACCGTGGCGGTCAGCCTGCCGGTGGTTCCGTCGAACTTGCGCCAGCGCCGCGACCCGTCGCTGTCCACCGATCCTATGTCGATAACCGTTCCATCGTTCAGCCGCCAGGCGCTCGCGGGGCAGGGCGCGGTCTGCGCCTGCGCGGGCAGGCAGACCAGCGCGGCGGCGATCAGTCCCAACGCCAGCTTCACGCCAAACGCCTCGCTTACTGCGCGCCGCCGGTTTCGAAAAAGGGTTCGACCGTGCCCTTCATCAGCAGCGTCATCGGCTGGCCCTTGCGGTCCAGAGCCGCGCCCGCAACCACGCGGATCCAGCCCTCGCTGACGCAGTATTCCCAGACATTGGTCTTTTCCTGCCCGTTGAAACGGATGCCGACGCCGCGCTCCAGCAGCGCCTTGTCATAGTACGGGCTCTTGGAGTTCTGGCTCAGGCGGTCGGGCAGGGTGTCGGTCATGGGTCGCTCTTGAATGACCAGCCGGTCTTTGCCCCACATCGCCGGCAAACGCCAGAGCGGCCCTACATGCTCGCTACAGGGGCGCGCGGCCCCACGCGATGAACGGCCCGTTCTCGAAGCCTTTCTCGCTCTTGCCGTAGACGAAGGCAGAGCCGTCCGGCCGGATCACGCGTCCGCCCGCGGCGTTGAGCACGGCGTGCCCGGCGCCGGTGTCCCATTCCATCGTCGGGCCCCAGCGCGGATAGACGTCGGCCTTGCCTGCCGCCACCCAGCAGAATTTCAGCGATGATCCGATCGCGGTCGAACGCGCGATCGGCAACCGCGCCAAAAATGCTTTGGTGTCTTCGGTAAGGTGCGAGGACGACGTGATCGCCACCAGGCCCTCTGGCGGATAGGCGCGTGTCTTCAGCACCGCGCCATCCCCAACCTTCGATCCCGGAACAAAGCCCTCGATCAGCCGGCCTTCCGTTCCCCCGAAATACATTTCCCGCCGCGCAGGCGCGAACACGCATCCGGCGACCGGCGCGCCGTCCACAATGAGGGCGATGTTGACCGTGAAATCGCCCTTGCGCTGCACGAACTCTTTCGTCCCGTCGACCGGATCGACCAGCAGGAATGCGCCCTCGGGCTTGGCGCCTAGGCCTTCGCGCGCCGACCGCTCCTCGGCCAGCACGGGCACGCCCGGCAACTCTTTCTCCAGCCGGGCGAGTATGATCTCCTCGGCTCGCTCGTCCGCATCCGAGACGGGGCTGCGGTCTGCCTTGGTCCGCGTCTCGAAGTCGGAATTGTAAACCTCCATCACGGCGACGCCGGCGTCGGAGGCGATGGCCGCAAACAGCCTCGCCAGCCGGTTTCTTTCCTCATCTGAAATCGCAGAAGCCATCGCGCCGTTTACCAAATTGCCGCCCCACGCATCGCGGGGCTGCGCCTCCCTGTCAATGTCGCCCGGCTCAACGTCCGATAAGCACGCGCTTTGCATGAGGTTGCCTCCGAAGAGGCGTCACCATGACTGTTCAACGCGTCCTGATCTGTGGCGGGGCTGGTTATATTGGCAGCCATGCGGCCAAGGCGTTGCGTCTGGCGGGCCGCGAACCGGTGGTGTTCGACGACCTGAGCTCCGGCCATGCCCATGCCGTGAAATGGGGCCCGCTGGTTGAGGGCGACATCCGCAATGCCGAGGCGCTGCGGGCCGCAATCCGCCAGTACAAGCCCGATGCGGTGATGCAGTTTGCCGCCCGGATCGAGGTCGGCGAGGGGGAGAAGAACCCCGCCCATTTCTACGACAACAACGTCGCGGGAACCTTGAACCTTGCCCGCGTCATGCTGGAGGAGGGGGTGAAGTCCCTGGTCTTCTCCTCGACCTGCGCGATCTATGGCGATCCCGAGCGCCTGCCCCTCACCGAAGACCTGCCCAAGAAGCCCGTCTCGGTCTATGGCCGCTCCAAGGCCATGACTGAGCAGATGCTCGAGGACATCTCACGGGCGCATGGGTTGCGCTTTGCCGCCCTCCGCTATTTCAACGCCGCCGGCGCCGACCTCGATGGCGAGATCGGCGAGGAGCACGATCCGGAAACCCACCTCATCCCCAACGCCTTGAAGGCGGCTGTGGGCCTGGGCGGCGCCATGAAGCTGTTCGGGACCGATTATCCCACTCCGGATGGCACCTGCCTCAGGGATTATATCCACGTCACGGATCTGGCCTCGGCCCACATCCTCGCGGCCGACAAGCTGAACCAGGGCTCAGAGAACCTCCAGCTCAATCTTGGCACAGGCGAAGGCCGCACCGTCCTTGAAGTCCTCAAGGCGGTCGAGCGCGCCACGGGCCGGCCCGTGCCGGTGACCATCTCGCCCCGCCGCCCGGGCGACGCCGTCGCGCTCTACGCCGATCCAGCCAAGGTCCGCACCGCGCTCGGCTGGAGCCCCAAACACTCCGACCTCGACACCATCGTCTCCTCCGCCTGGGCCTTCCACCAGAAGGTGTGGAAGCTGCCACTGGCGGCGGAGTAACCAGCCCGCCCCATGGTTCGACGGGCGTTCGCTAGCGCTCACTGCTCACCATGAGGCTTCAATCGGTTCGCAAGCCTCGCGTAGCCCTCATGGTGAACAGCCGCGAAGCGGCGCCCGTCGAACCAGGAGGGCGTGCTCACAAACCCAACCCCGCTCGTCCCGGCGAATGCCGGGACCCAGGGATCACCGTGAGGCTTGCTTTGCCTTGGGGCTGCAGCCCAAGCAAATGTTCGTAGATAGACGTTTCCCGGGTCCCGATTTTCATCGGGACGAGCGGTGATGAAGGCCGCAACCCCTCCGATTATCTCGCACGCTTCCCAACACTCATCTCTAGGGCAATCAGCAACTTAGCCTCTCCAACCCAGCTGCGTTTCTCCCAACTTTCCCTACAGCAGAAAATCTCGCGGATAATGCATGCGCCCTTCCGGAGGGAGGTTTCGAGGTCGACCGAAGCTTCGGGATGGAGGGGCGGCAGCCGGCGTGGCGCGCGAGGTCTTCAGGGACATAATAGCCCTGCTGAAGCAAGCCAGTCACAGGTGAGGGGTGATCCCCAGGCCTGCGAGGCGAAACGAACTTCGCATGCATTGCCTCCGGGGGTGTGAAACCGGAGGGCCCAGGATCCATTCGGTGATCCTGACACGCAGAACCGGTGCAGGGACAGGGAGCTAAGTCGCCAGGCCAGCCGTCGAGGTCGCCTGGATGAACATGCGAACTCCCCGTCTGTCCAAGCCGGGAAAGACGGCAGCCTCCGGGGGGCGTGGGAACGCGCATCCGCTGGTCTTCCTCTCAGGAAAGATCAGCACCTGGCACGACCCATGGCGCATCCCGCGCGCCCCGCTCCCTCATTTGAGAGGGAGGCGAACTACAGCGACCCAGGCGGTGAGCGCACCGGCCTGAAGGAGAAAGTGCGCCCTGCCACGCGAATTTGACCCGGATAGGCCGCGGCGCTATCTCCGCCCATCGAATCCCGGAGCCTTGTCCATGGCCCTTTCCACCTATCTCGACTTCGAAAAGCCCCTCGCCGATCTCGAAAAGAAGATCGCCGAGCTTGAAGCCACCGGCGGCGAAACCGTCGAGGACGAGGTCGCGCGCCTGCGCGAGAAAGCGGGCAAGCAGCTCGAACAGATCTATTCCCACCTCAACGCCTGGCAGAAGACGCAGGTCGCGCGCCATCCCGACCGGCCGCACTTCCTCGACTACGTCTCAGGCCTGTTCGACGAGTTCGTGGAGCTCGCCGGCGACCGCAAGTTCATGAACGATGACGCCATCCTTGGCGGCCTTGCGCGTTTCCGCGGCAAATCCGTCGTCGTGATCGGCCATGAAAAGGGCCGCGACACCCAGACCCGCCTCAAGCACAATTTCGGAATGGGCAAGCCCGAAGGCTACCGCAAGGCGGTGCGCCTCATCGAACTCGCCGGCCGCTTCGGGCTGCCGGTGATCGCGCTCGTCGACACCTCCGGCGCCTTCCCGGGCAAGGGCGGCGAGGAGCGCGGTCAGGCCGAAGCACTCGCCCGCGCCATCGAAGCCTGCCTCACGCTCGATACGCCGATGATCTCGGTCATCGTGGGCGAGGGCGGTTCGGGCGGCGCAGTCGCGCTCGCCTCCGGCAACAAGGTGCTGATGATGGAGCACGCCGTCTATTCTGTGATCTCGCCCGAAGGCGCGGCATCCATCCTCTTCCACGACGCCAAGCGCGCGAAAGATACCGCCGAAGCCATGAAGATCACCGCGCAGGATCTCGAGAAGTTCAAGATCGTCGACGGCATCGTGTCCGAGCCGGTCGGCGGGGCCCATCGCGATCCCAAGCTGGCGATCGAGGAAGTCGGCGACGCGATCGAAGAGGCGCTCAACTCTCTCAACGGCATGACGGCCGATGAGCTTCGCGCCCAGCGCAAGGAACGCTTCTACGCTATCGGGCGGGAGGGGCTTGCGTGACGCGCGCACTGGACGAGGCGGAAGCGACGGCCCGCCGGGCGGTCGAAGACTGGCTCGCACACGGCAAGGCCTGCGCCGCAATTCCCGGCGCCTCGCTCCAGATGTTCGCCCACGACCAGCAATTGCTCGATTCGATCGCCGAAGCCTTCGAAGTCCGCCGCGCGCCGGCGGCCGGCTGGTGGTCCGCCTACGGCCTCGCATGGACGCGCTGCTCGCTCGACGCGACGTTCGGTTTCAATGCCTGGGTTCTGCCCTGGGTCTCGCCCGACACGCGCGAAACTGTGATTCGGGGCGCCAACGAACGCTTCGCCGAAGCTGCGATTACCGCCTGTCGCGCCCGCTCGAGCTTGAGCTAGACGCGCTTATCGCTTTCCTGGCGTCCAGTCTCGAAATCGACATGCGCCCGCGTTCCGATATCGGGCTCGTCGTTCGAATGCGCGGCGTGCTGCACTTCGAAGGCCAGCTTGATCGGGTTGCGGGTCGAGGCCCAGATCGCGGCGTCGAGCAGGTCGAGCTCCAGCAGCGCCATGTCCGGATCGTCCTTGCCCTTGAACCAGGCGGCGACCATGTCGCTCCAGTATTCGTCGACCTTCGCCGGGTCGCGGTTCTCGTGCAGGTCGCCCATCAGGCAGGCGTGGAAATCCTGGCCCTTGTTGATCAGGCAGAAGTGGGCGTGATGGCCCGAGCCCATCTCACGGAACAGGTCTCCGGACTTCGAGGTGAAGAACCACAGACGCTGGCCTTCGCGGTCGATCATATGCGCCATCGGCTGCATGTGGCTGTGCGATCCCTCGATGCCCAGCATCCCGGCGCGTGTGTGTTTCAGTTCATGCCACAGCTGCTCCTCGGGATGTTTTTCGGTTTTCCGTACGTCGCCCATGGTTGCTCGCTCCTGTTGTGACGGTGTCTCCGGTGCAACGGGCGCTGGTCGCGTGGGTTCCTGCGGATTGACTTGGGATCGGAATGGGATCAAAAGCTCGCCCGCTTCCTTTGGAGTCGTGCCTATGAGGGTCGTGAGCGCCAGCACCGCGCCGGGTCTTAGCCCGGCCGCCTGATCCCGCGACACGCCATGGCGGTCGCCCGGATCCTCAACGATTCCCATGACCACGGCCCAGCGAACAAAGTTCCAGGCCAAGCCATTCGGAAGCTCTCCAAATGTTCGATTTTCTAAGGCGTTCCTCGCCCCTGTGGCGCAACGCCAATTTCAACCGGCTCTGGTCCGCCCAGATCCTTTCGGCCTTCGGCAACCGCATCACGCGGACGGCCCTGCCGATCATCGCGGTCGCCGTACTTTCGGCCGGCCCCGGCGAAGCCGCGATCCTGGCGGCGTTGAGCCTTGCGCCCTCGATTCTCGCCGGCCTGTTTGGCGGCGGCTTTGTCGAGCGGTCCAACAAGCTGCGCCTGATGGTGGTGCTGGACCTTGTCCGCTTCGCCGCCGTGATGACCGTGCCGCTCGCCTGGTATCTCCACGCGCTCAGCTTTCCTCTGCTGTGCGTGCTGGCGGCGGTATCGGGCCTTGCCAGCGCCCTGTTCGCCAACGCCGACGTTTCGATCCTTCCCAAAATCGTCGGCAAGGACCAGCTAGTCGAGGCTAACTCACGTCTGCAATCGACCGAATCCCTGGCCGAACTAATGGGCCCCGGCGCGGCCGGCGTGCTGATCGATGCACTGACCGCGCCTCTCGCTGTGATCACGGATGCGCTGACCTTCCTGTGGTCCGCGTTCTGGCTGTTCCGCGTGCCCAGGGAAGCCGGCAGGCCCTCCGAGCTTGCGACAGCGAAGACGAACGAACAGACCCATCCGCTGAAGACGCTGCGCGAGGATTTCGTGATCGGCCTCAAGGCGATCGGTAGGCATCCGCCGCTGATCGCGACCAACCTGTCGGTCGGAGTGTTCTACCTCACGGCCGGCGCGTTCGGCGCGCTCTACACCATCTTCATGCTGAAGGTGGTTGGGCTCACGCCTTCCGCCATGGGTCTGATCATCTCCGTCGGCGGCGTCAGTGCGCTGGTCGGGTCGGTGACGGCTCGGCCGCTCGCCAGGCGCGTCGGCTTCGGCCCCGCCATCGTCACGGGCTTTGCCATCGCGCTTGGCGGCATGCTGATGCTGATCCCCGCCGCTTACTCTGGGGCCTGGGCGCCGTTGTTCATGATCTTCCAGCAGCTTCTGGGAGACGCCGGTTTCATGATCTTCACGATCCTGGCCACATCTCTCTCCCAGAAGTTGTTGCCCGAACACGAGATCGCCCGCGCCAACGGGTTCAGCCAGGTCGTTGCCGGCGCTGCGATGACGGCCTCGATCCTCGGCGCCGGGGCGATCGCGGAAGTGATCGGCGTGAGAACGACAGTCGCCTGGGCTGCCGGCCTCGGCGCCCTGGGGCTGTTGCCCCTGCTGTCGCGGCATCTGTTCACCCTGCGCGACGAGCCCCAGCCGTCCGAAGTGAAGGACGAGCTGCCACCAGAAGCGATCATCCCGGAGACGCCGTAAGGCGCTCCGGGACGACGTTAGGTTTGACTGTCTGGCTTAAGCCCGCGCCGCAGCTGTCACGTCGCCGTGGCAATTCTTGTAGCGCTTGCCTGAGCCACAGGGGCAGGGGGCGTTGCGCGGCGTGTTGGCCCAGGCCGGATCGGCTGGCTTGGCCGCCGCGCCTTGCGCCTGTTGTGGCGAAGCGGCGGTCGCCGGCGCCGGAGCCGGGCCGCGCGCCATCTGCGCCGGCGGCGGCGTACGAGCCTCGCCCGCATCATCGCCCGGCGGCTGTTCCACCACGAACTGTCCGCGCATCAGCATCCGCGTCACCGCGCGGCGCAGATCGGCCAGCAGTGTCTCAAACAGCGTGAAGGCTTCGTTCTTGAACTCGTTCAGCGGGTCGCGCTGGGCATAGCCGCGCAGGTGGATCACCGAGCGTAGCTGGTCGAGATGCCAGAGGTGTTCGCGCCAGCGCGTATCCACTTCCTGGAGCAGGACCTGTTTCTCGATCCAGCGCATGCGGTCTTCGCCCACGGCCTGCGTTTTCTGTTCGTAGAAGGCGTCGACCGCGGCGATCATTTTTTGCGTCACTTCCGGCGTGGCGGCGCCTTCCTCGTGCGCCCAATCCTTGATCGGAACCTGCAGGCCCAGCGTCTCGCCGATCTCTTCTTCGAGATCCTTGAGGTTCCACTGCTCCGCATAGGCCTTTTCCGGCATGTGGCGGACGCACATGTCCTCGACCACCTGATGGCGCATATCCGTGACCGTATCGGCCACGCTGGCCGCGCGCATGAATTCGATGCGCTGCTCGAAGATCGCCTTGCGTTGGTCGTTGATCACGTCGTCGAACTTGAGAAGGTTCTTGCGGATCTCGAAGTTGCGCTGTTCGACGCGCTTCTGCGAGGTCTCGAGCGCCTTGTTCATCCACTTGTGGGTGATGGCCTCGTCTTCCTTGATGCCAAGGCCACGCATGATAGCGTCCAGGCGCTCGGCCGCGAAGATGCGAAGAAGGTCGTCCTCAAGGCAGATGTAGAATTTCGAGCGGCCCGGGTCACCCTGACGTCCCGTTCGTCCGCGGAGCTGGTTGTCGATACGGCGGCTCTCGTGCCGTTCGGTCGCCAAAACGTAGAGGCCTCCGGCGGCCAGCGCCTCGGCTTTCCGCTTGGCGACGTCGGCCTCGACGTCGGCGCGCAATTCCTTGATTTCAGCGTCGTTGAGCTCGCGGCCCAGGGCCTTGGCTCGCTCCGCGCCCTCATCCTCGACGCGCATCTCGACGTTGCCGCCGAGCTGAATGTCGGTGCCGCGGCCGGCCATGTTGGTGGCGACCGTGATCGTCCCCGGCACGCCGGCCTGGGCGATGATGTGCGCCTCGCGCTCGTGGTGGCGGGCGTTGAGAACCTGGTGCGGCACTTTCTCGGCGGCGAGCAGGTTAGACAGAACCTCGGACTTCTCGATCGACACAGTGCCGACCAGAACCGGCTGCTTGCGGCGCACGCAATCCCTGATGTCAGCGATGATGGCTTTGTATTTTTCCTTGGCGGTCCGGTAGACGACGTCGTCCTCGTCGAGCCGCTTGACCGGCATGTTGGTCGGGACTTCGGTGACTTCCAGCTTGTAGATGTCCTGGAATTCCTGCGCCTCGGTCGAGGCCGTGCCGGTCATGCCGGCCAGCTTGTCGTAAAGCCGGAAATAGTTCTGGAAGGTGATCGAGGCCAGCGTCTGGTTCTCGGGCTGGATCTTGGTGTGTTCCTTCGCCTCGATCGCCTGGTGCAGGCCTTCCGACAGGCGGCGGCCTTGCATCATGCGTCCGGTGAACTCGTCGATCAGCATCACCTCGCCGCTCTTGACGATGTAGTCCTTGTCCTTCTGGAACAGCTTGTGGGCGCGAAGCGCCTGGTTGGCGTGGTGGACCAGAGTGATGTTGGCGGGCTCGTAGAGGGATCCTTGAAGGATGCCGGCCTTCACCATCAGCTCTTCGATCTTCTCGTTGCCGGTTTCGGAGAACACAACCGAGCGCTGTTTCTCATCGAGCGTGTAGTCGCTTACCTGCAGCAGAGGGATGATCGCGTCGATCGCCTGGTAGAGTTCCGAGCGGTCGTCTGTCGGGCCCGAGATGATCAGCGGCGTGCGGCTTTCGTCAACCAGGATCGAGTCGACCTCGTCGACCATCGCGAAGCGGTGGCCGCGCTGGACCATATCGGCCAGCGAGTACTTCATGTTGTCGCGGAGATAGTCGAAGCCGAACTCATTGTTGGTGCCGTAGGTGATGTCGCACGCATAGGACGCACGGCGCTGCGAGTCATCGAGACCATGGACGATCTTGCCGACCGACATGCCCAGGAAGCGATAGACCTTGCCCATCCATTCCGCGTCGCGGCTGGCGAGATAGTCGTTGACGGTCACGACGTGGACGCCGCGGCCTTCCAGAGCGTTGAGATACACGGGCGCGGTGGCGACCAGCGTCTTGCCTTCGCCGGTGCGCATCTCGGCGATGCCGCCCGCATGCAGGACCATGCCGCCGATCAGCTGCACGTCGAAATGCCGCAGGCCAAGCGCGCGCTTGGAAGCCTCGCGAACTGTTGCAAAAGCTTCAGGCAGGATGTCGGCGAGCGAGGCGCCATTGGCGACCTGCTGCCGGAAATCGCGGGTGCGCTGTTTCAACGCGTCATCTGACAGCGCTTCGGTCACCGGCTCGAGCGCGTTAATGCGCTGGACGATCGACTTGAAGGGTCTGATTTTGCGTTCGTTGACGGTACCGAGGATTTTCTGGGCGATTCCGAACATCAACGCCTACCCGCTGCCAGCCCTCCGCGACCGTCGCGGCGCCCCATAGTATATAGTGTATCCGGGGGAGTTTTCCGGCCTCGGCTACGACCGCGCATAGCGTGGGAAACTCCCTCGACTTGCACGTCCGCGAGACGTAAGGACCGGCCTATCCGGTGTCAATCCAAACGCTGGGTAGGGCTGACTGCCTGATAACTGCTTAAAGCAGCTAGAGGAGCCGTAGGATGGCCTTCCGGAATCGCCTGTTTTCGGTGGCAGCCGCCGGAACTCTGGCGCTCGGCCTGGCCCTCGCCAGCTGCGGCAAACCTGCACCCAAGGGCGCCGAAGCGGCCGCCGCCGACGCCTCGGCCGTGGCGGCAGTGGTTAACGGCGAACAGATCTATGTTTCGGACGTCCTGATGGAAGCCGAAATGGAGGACCTGACCGGCCCCGACGGGAAGGGGCTGGAGGTCGACTCGGCTGAATTCAACGAGGTCCTGGACAAGCTGATCGACATTAAACTGCTCGCAATGGAGGCGAAGTCGCGCGGGCTGGACGAAGAGGCCATGTCCCGCCACCGGCTGGAGACCGCCCGCGAGAACATCCTCGCCAACATCCTGGTCGACCAGGTGGTGAAGGAAAAGGTCGACGAGGCCGCGATCAAGAAGATGTACGACGCGCAGATCGCGATCTTCGAACTGGGCGAGGAAGCCCACATCCGCCACATCCTCTCGAAGTCGAAGGACGACATCGACAAGATCGCCGCCCAGCTGAAGGCCGGAGCGGACTTCGCCGTCGTCGCCTCGAAACTCTCCGCTGACGATGCAACCAGGCAGGACGGCGGCGACCTCGGCTACATGACCGCCGACGAAGCAACGCCCGAATTCGCCAAGGCGCTAAAGGAGACGGCGACCGGCGGCATCTCCAAGCCGTTCGAGGACCAGCAGGGCTGGCACGTCATCAAGGTGGATGAGCGCCGCAAGGAAGCTCCGCCGACCGTCGAGGACCTGCGCGAGCCGATCCTCAAGCACCTCACGCTGATGCAGATGGACGAGGTGCTGAAGCAGCTGCGCACCGAGGCGAAGATCGAGAAGCACACGAGCCCGCGCAACTCGACGCTCGATGTCGACCCCTTCACCCTGCCGCCCGAGGACGCCAAGGCTGCCCCGCCGCCGCCAACCGCCAGCCCG
>JADMIO011121712.1_pt1 | contig 21644 bp, 14 predicted proteins | sample 8958161 | NCBI WGS metagenome assembly JADMIO01 (sample SAMN16585339, study PRJNA669376) | soil metagenome | isolation source: Crop rotation soil | place: USA: Cullars Rotation, Alabama | collected 2011
CCCGCCGTCATCCGTAGACCCTTCGAAGTCGATCCCCGGCAGGTCGAACGCCACGTCGATCGGCCCCTCGACCGTCCGCCATTCGTCCGACGACGTGTAAAGCTGCCCCACGCCTGTTCCCGGCCGCTCCCCCGGCGTGATGTACGTGTCCAGCGCGAGGATCGTCCCGTCCTTCAACTGCACGATCCCGCCCTCCATGTTCAACCCGTTCTCGCCCGGCTTGAGCGGGATGTCCGTCCAGCTTAGCCCACCGTCCCGCGACACCCGCGTCGACATCGCATACGGGTACGTCATCCGCTTCGACGCGAACGGCTTCTCCGGTGCCTGCGCCTGCAACACGATCGCCCCCGAGTTCATCACCAGCATCGACGGCTGCAACCCGCGCGGCAGCACGACCCGCTCCTCACCGAACGTCAACCGGATCGCCCCGTCCGAAAGCACGAACTCCGGCGTGTGCTTCTCCGCCTCAAACGGCGCCGCCACCGGCCCGCCGCCCGCCCCCAACGCCAGCCCGGCCAACCCCAGCACGGCGGCGATCCCGATCAGCGAACGCAGCATTCTCATCGTCCATCCCGCCGCCGTCGACGGCATCCAGAGTGAAGTGGCTTTTGAACCGATCGACTTACGAACCGTGAGTATAACCCAGGCTACGAGACGCGAAGGTGCGCGGCGCCCGTACCGGGGCAGGCCGCCCCAGAGGCTTCGTCGCGGTGGCCTGTCGCGTGCCCGGTCTGGTCCCCATTGTGACGCGCCCCGCGGGCGCCGTCGCCATCGCGACCAGCGCGTCAGCCGCCGCGAGGCCGCCCTCATACCGCTGCGCCAGCATCACCAGGTCCAGGAAATCCACCCCGCCGTCATAGTTGAAATTCCCCTGCGAGAACGTCCGCGACGGCTGGTTGTAATTCTGGGCTAGCGCCACCAGGTCCGAAAAATCCACCCGTCGGTCGCGATTCGCGTCCCCGGCCAGGACGAAGAAGTCGAACGTGAAGTCGGCCGCCAGCGCGTTCCCGGACGGATCGGCCACACTCCCCGCAGCGAGAGTCACGCGATAGTTGCCATCCGGCAACGGCTCGGCGGACAAATCATGCGACCACGTCGCGACCGTCGCGACACCGGGCCCGCCCGACCGGCTCAACACGAACTGCGACGCCGGCACGCGCACGCCCGTCGCCAGATCGACCACCACCAAATCGGCGGCGTCAACACTCGCGATCACATCCTCGCTGAACGTCAGCCTGACCGACTGCGAAGTCTCGAACTCGAAGCGAGCGTCCGTGACCGTGGGCGGCGTCACGTCAACGATCGTGACCTGCACCGTATCCGAAATGCCACCGCTGCCAACCGTCGCCCGCACCGTTGCCGTCCCCGCCGTCGTCGGCGCCGTGTAAACCCCGTTCGCATCGATCGTCCCGCCCCCGCCGACCACCGACCACGTGACGCCTTGCGTCCCCGCCATCGCCTGACCGAACTGATCGAAACCCGCCACGCCGAACGCGCGCGTGCCGCCCGCCGAAACCGTCGCCGGCTTCGGGCTGATCACGATCGCGCTCACCGTCGACAAGACCGTCACGCTCACGTCGCTCGTCGTCGACTGCCCGCTCACCGGATTGGCGATCGTCACCCGCACCGTGTACCCGCCCGCCCGCGCGAACGTCGCCGTGCTGTTCTTCGCCGCGTTCGTGCCGTTCACGCCGAATGTCACCGGCGCAGGAGGCGTCCCCACCACGCCCCACGTGTACGTCAGCGCCGCCTCCCCCGCCGTCGCGTCCGCGCCAAGCACGCTCAACGCCGCGCCGGTCCCGCTCACCGGTGCCGGCGACGCCATCGCCGCCGCAGCGACGGTCGGCGCCGCCAGCGTCAGCACCTCCGCCGCCGACAGCGCCCGCCCGTACAGCCGAAAATCGTCGATACTCCCCTGGAACGCCGGGTCCGCGTACTGCGACTTGCCGATGAAGTTGTTGACCGTCACGCCCAGGCTCGACGGCCGCAGCGTCACCCCGGTGTTGGTTGCGTACGCCCGTCCGTTGACGTAAATCGTCGCCGTGTTCCCCGCCAGCGTGACCGCCACGTGCGTCCACGCGCCGATCGCCAGCGCCGAGCCGTTGACCGCCTGCTCGCCCGCGGCGCCGCCGGTCGTAATCGCGAACCGCACCGGGTTGCCCGCCGTCCCCGCCCGCGCCGTCAGGTACATGTTGACGCCCGGCCCGCTCCCGAAGTCGAACACCCGTGCCCAGGCGTTTGCCGCGTCCGGCTTCACCCACGCGCTGACCGTGAAGTCGTTCAACCCGCTGACGATCCCCGCCGGCAGGCTGGCGTACCCGCCCGCGCTGCCACCCGCCAGCCTCAGCGCGCTGCCGCCCACGCCCGCCGCCAGACTGTACGACCCGTCCACGCCGAACAGCTTCGCCGTGTTGTTGCCGCCCGAATTGTCCGCCAGCGCCCCGCCGCCGGTCGAGTCGGCCTTGTACCACGCGGCCGCGTCGCGCACCGACACGCTCACCGGGCTGCTCGTCGTCGCGCCGCTCACATCCCGGATCGTGACCAGCAGGTTGAAATCACCCGCGCCGCCGAACGTCGCAACCGTGTTCTTCGCCGCGTTCGTCCCGTTGACCGAGAACGAAACCCCGGCGGGCGGCGTGCCCACGACGCTCCACGTATAGGTCAGGTTCGACTCGCCCCCATCGTCGTTCCCCACGACGCTCAGCGCCGCCGTGCGGTTGTAAGCCGGATCGGGCGCGGCGCCGGCCGGTGTCACGACAATCGGCACGCTCCCCAAAACACTGACCGTCGTGCTGGCGCTGACGGCGCCGACCGTCGCCATAATCGTGTCACCCCCCACGCCCGCGGGCGCGGTATAGAGTCCGGTCTCGTCGATCACGCCGCGCGCCGCCGACCAGTGCACGTTGGCCGCGATCGCGTTCTGGAACTGATCGCGCGCCGCCGCGACGAACGTCCGCTTGCCCCCCGGGCCGACCGAAGAGTTCGCGGGACTAATCGCGATGCCAGCTACGCGCGGCGCGTTCGTCAGGCTCGCGGTCGTGACCAGGTCAACCGCGTCGTACGTGATCGACGGGCTCAGAAACCCCGTGCTCGTCTCCCCGCTGATCACCGACAGATCGATCGTGTTCACCCCCGCCCGCAGGTTCGCCGCCGGGATGTTGAACGCGTGTACGACGTTGTTCCCGCGCCACGTCCCGCGGGTGATCCCCCGGCTGTCCGGCTGCGCGCTTGGACTCTGGAACGCGCTGCTCCACGCGTAGCTCTGCCCGGCGTTCACCGTGACGTTCGGCCGCCCGCTCGCGAACGCCAGCGTCAGCCCCACCCGCAGCGTCAGCGCCTGAACCTGCGCCGCCGTCAGCGTGAACACGATCCGCCGGCCGTTGTTGACGTCCTTGAACTGCGCCAGCGGCCAAGCCCCGTCCGGCGTCGTCCCGACCGTGAACGTCGGCAACACCCAGTCGCTCATCCGCGGGTCCTGCGGGTGCATCGTGGCGATCCGGTCCGCGTTCAGAAACTCCTTCGGCGTCCCGTCCCACGTCCCGATCCGGAATATCGCCGCCGGCGTGAACGACGTGTTGGTAATGTCCGCGCCCGTCGTCTGCCCCGCGCTGATCGTCACCGTCCGCGTGCCCACCGCCAGCTCGTTGTCATAGAGCGTCTCCGTATACGTGCCCGCCTGCACGCCGCCGATCGTGTACCGCCCCGTCGTCGGGTTCGCGATCCCCCAGTATTGCCCCGTCGCGCTCGCCAGAGCGACCGTCGCCTCGTGCCCCGCCGTCACGCCGCTCGCCCGCCCCGCCACCGCGCCCCGCTGCGCCGCCGCCACCCAACCGGCGATCCCCACCCCCTCCATCCACGAGTAATCCGGCACGCGCGGCAGCGACCCGTCCGTGAACTGCATCGCGTATGGCCCCAGCAGCCCCGGGCGATATGCCTCCGTCTGTGTGTGCCCGGAGAACAGCACGTTGTACAACTCCGTCGCGTTGCTCGTCGTCTGGAAGTCGATGTCCTTGAAGAACGGCCCGCCCGCGCTGTGCTCGCGGTTCCCCATGTTCATCCACGCCCCCACGCCGCTGCCCCTCACGCCGTGGAACGCGTTCTCGATCATCCGCCGCGTGTTGTAGAACTTTGACTTCGTCACTCCCGACGCCTCGTAAAACACGTCCGACCCCTCGACCGCCCCCACGTTCGCCGAGATGTTCGACGGCTCCTCCAGCCCCAGGTTCGTGAACACGCCGCGGCTCAGGTACGCGATGAACCGCCCTTCGCCCGGGCTCGCGTTCACGTCGGTCGGCAGCGACGCCATGTAGATGTTGTTCTCCCCCTTGCGCGCCACGTAATAATGAATCATCCCGCCGCTCGGCCCGTTCGCCGAATCGGCGCACGTGATCTTGATCCAGTTCCCCGCCGGGTCCACCGCCGCGCTCACCACCGTCGTGTCGCTCAGCCCCTGCTCGTAATGTGAATACCGGCTGGTGGCCGAGTACGGCGCCAGCATCTCCGCCCCCTTGTACGTCACGCTGGTCAGGTCCCCCAGGTGAATCGTGCTCGTCGTCGCCCCGCCGCGCAGCACCGTGAACTTCACGTCCGCCCCCGTGTCAACCACGTACCCCGTGCTCGTCGTCGTCAACCCGAACGCCAGCAGAACCCGGCGTTCGAGCGCCTCCGCGACGACGGCCGGGCCGGCAAGCGCAGACGGTAGCCGTGCGTCGCGACGGCGACCAGACCGCCAAAGGTTCATATCCCGAAAAACTCGCAGGCGGCGACCCTCCTCCCGCGCGGCCCCCAGAACGCTGCCGCACAGAACGAACTCTACGCGAAGCGACCCGATGAGTTCACTCAATTCCGCCTAAGGATTCTAGCATTAAGCCCGCCGCAACCTGTCCCTCATTTCGCATCGCCGGATATCGTCACTATCACCTATGCAACGCCCGCCGAGTCGTCCTGTAACCCTTTGCGATGACGCCGCCGCGCCTCCTCCGCATCCTCGTCGCCTGGTTCTTCGTCGCCGTTGCGCCGTCAACCGCCCTCGCCGCAGACGTCGTGGAGGTCGGCCCAATCACTGACCGCATCCTCCTCGTCCACCTCGACGAAGGCTACGTCGTCCACCACAAGCTGGGCGAGCCCCGCGCCAAAGAGCCCGTCGTCGCCTCCCCCCCGGACGTCGCCCTCGCCGCCAGGCCCGTCACATACGCCCTGACGTCCACCGACGATCCCGCCTACGCCACCGCCCGGCCGCCCACCGACGTCGGCCGCAAGTCGAAGGGCACCGACTTCTCCTGGGCCATCGACTGGGTCTCCAAGAGCAAGGGTCTCGAACCCGCCAAGCCCGACCACGCCAAGGAACACTGGCTCTACCTTACCCTCCCCGCCCCCCTCGCCCCCGGGAAGACCTATGCCCTCTCCACGGGCGCGCTGGCCAGGAATGGCGCCTCCTTCACCCTCACGTTCGACCCCGCGTCGACTCGCTCGGAGGCCGTCCACGTCAACCTGCTCGGCTACGCCCCCCGCGCCCCGCAGAAGTTCGCCTACGCCTACGCGTGGATGGGCGACAGGGGTTCCCTCGACGTCAAGCCGTACGTCGGCAAGCCTTTTCGCCTTATTGATCAGGCTACGAAGAAGCCCGCCTTCACCGGCAAGCTCGCCTTCCGCAAACCCGCCGACAACCCCGAGACCGCCTACGCGAAGGACACGCCCAAGTCGAACTTCCTCGACGCCGACGTCTACGAGTGCGACTTCTCCGCGTTCGAAACGCCTGGCACGTACGTCCTCTCGATCGACGGCATCGGCTGCTCCTTCCCGTTCCGGATCGACCCTGACGCCTATCGCGCCGCCTACCGCGCCACCTCCCGCGCCCTTTACCACAACCGCTCCGGCATCGCCCTCACCAGGCCCTACACCGACTTCGAACGCCCCGCCCCCGGCAACCCCAACCTCACCCCAGGCTTCAAGGGCAAACTCGTCTACACCACGCTCCGCTGGCCCGACTACGGCGGCGAGAACCCGCGCAACAAAGAGGCCCTCACCTCGACGATGAAGGGCCCGCTCGATAACGCCTGGGGCTGGTACCAGGACGCCGGTGACTGGGACGGGTACTACACCCACCTCCGCGTCGCACAGGAACTCCTGATCGCCTACGACCTCGCGCCCCAAAACTTCCACGACGGCGACAACAACATTCCCGAGTCCGGCAACGGCGTCCCCGACATCCTCGACGAAGCCGCCTGGCTTCCCCGCTTTTGCTACCGCCTCCGCCACGAGCTCATCGACAAGAAGTACGGCACCGGCGGCGTCGGCCTCCGCGTCTCCCCCGACCTCTTCGGCACCGATGAGGGCACCGCCCCCGATGGCACCAAGGTCGGCCAGGGCTCCTGGCAGGATACTCGCACCTACGCCGTCTCCGGCGAAGACCCTTGGTCCACCTACCGCTACGCCGGCGCCGCCGCCCACCTCGCCTTCCTGCTCGACCGTACCGGCCTGAAAGACGCCGAGGGGGTCGACTGGTTGACGGAGGCGCGCGAGTCATACGCCTGGGCCCGGGCCAACACCCGGCCGGGCGACGAGACCCACAAGGAGAACCTCAAGCACCACCGCGCTTACGCCGCCGCCGCCCTCTTCCGCCTCATCGGCGACAAGTCGTACGAAGTGCAGTTCCTCGCCGACACGAAGGAGCTCACCAAAACGATCCAACTTTGGGACGAGGCCCGCTACGCGCCCGTCCTTTACGCCCTGACGGGCGGCGGCCCGGCTGCGCCCGATGCCGAAGCGCAGAAGCGGATCATCGCGGCGATCCTCGCCACCGCCGACGCAAACCTTCAGACCGCAGATAAGCGCGCGCTCCGCTGGGCCGGCAACTGGTGGATGCCGATGTTGGGCGGCCAGCAGACCACGCCGTTGGCTTTGGAACTCGGCGTCGCCCGCAAGCTCACCATCAAGTCCGACCCCGCCAGGTCCCGCCAGTACCTCGCCGCCCTGTACACCACCGCCGACTACTTCCTCGGCACCAACGCGCTCAACATGACCTTCATCACCGGCGTCGGCCCCCGCCACCCGCTCCACCCCTTCCACATGGACGCCTGGTACAACGGCAAGCCGACCGCCCACGAGGGCATCGTCCCCTACGGCCAGTGGCGAAAAGAAAAAGATCGCGGCGCCGCGCCCTGGGACGCCGCCTGGCCCTACAAGACCGTCTACCCCACCATCGACGCCTGGCCGGGCAACGAGCGCTTCTTCGACAACCGCTGCTCCCCGTGGACCTCCGAGTTCACGATCCACCAGACGATCGGCCCCAGCGCAGCCTTCTACGGCCTCCTCGCCGCGCCAGGCATCGAATAGAGCGCATTGGAGTCTGGCGTCCGCAGGTCCTAATTGTTTAGCCGGCCCGCTTGCGGGCCGTGTTCCCGTGCGGCCCCCGCGTACGGTGTCTCAACCGCTCGAGCCCTTGGCGTCAGTGCCGCGCCAAAACCCAATAAGAAAGGCCCCCGACGAGTCGGCGGCCCTTGGGAAAAACGGAGAGGGGGGGATTCGAACCCCCGAAACGGTTTAAGCCGTTTACAGCATTTCCAGTGCTGCTCCTTCAGCCGCTCGGACACCTCTCCAGGATCGCCCGCCTGTGCCGGGCAGATCGGACAGTTTAGCGGAAGCCGCCGAGCCTTTCCACATCCGCCAAACGCTTCCGGGCCAGGTCGTTCTGGCGGTGCAATCGCCCCGTCGAATTGACCCCACCGCCCGCCACCCCTACCTTGCCGGGCAGGAGCACCGCCCGGCGATGAAGTTCGCATTCCCCGCCCAATTGCTGATCGACGCCACCGGCGCCGCCGTCCCCGCCGACCTGGCGCGCGCCAAGGAACTCGGCTACGACGGCGTCGAGATCCCCGCCCTGGGCAATCACAATATGATCGCCGCCGACGAAACCCTCCCCCTCCGGTTCGGCGAGTTGCGCGGGGCCGGCATCGAAATCGCCTGCCTCACCACGTCCCTCACGATGCCACCCCGCGCAAGAGACCGCGGCCCGCGCGACACGATGGCCTCCGGGCTCCGGCGGATCATCGACGCGGCCGCCGAGCTCGACTGCCGCCTCGTCCGAATCGACGCCCCATTCGTCCCCCGCGGCACCACGCCCGCCGGCGCCGCGGCGGACATGGCCAATTGGCTGCTCCCCCTGGCCGACCGCGCCGGGCAGTGCAGCGTGACGATCGTTGTTGCCAACACCCAATCGTTTCGCACCGCTCGACCGCTGTGGACGCTGCTTGAGACGATCGACCATCCGAACGTGGGGGCGTCGTGGGATCTGCTCGACGGGCTTCGTGCCGGGCAGTCGCCGCACGTCGCCGTCCCAACGCTGAACAGCCGCATGCAGTACGTCCGTCTGGCCGACGCTGATCATCGGTTCCAGTCGCGGAACTTGGGCGAAGGCGACCTTCCCGTCCGGGACGTTCTCGACCGCCTCCGCGGCATAGGCTACGCGGGTTACATCACTTACGCCCCCCTGACCCCCGATGACCTCGGGCCGGCACTCCACAAACTCAAAGAATGGACCAAACCTCAACTGGTCGACAAACCCAAAAGGACCTCAGTTCCGTCTCACAAATGACCCGGCAAGCCGGGGCAGAGCGCACGGGCTTTGCCCGCCAGCGCCGCCCCGGATCCGATCTGCAAAAAAGAACCACCGCCTCACAGCGGTGGTGTCTTGTTTTCTTCGTTCGTCGTTCCGTGACGATCATGCGTGCTGGGCCACCGTCCTCTTGACCTTGGTGGCCTTCAGCCCTTTCGGGCCGTCCTCGGCTTCGTACTCGACGGTCTCGCCGTCTTCCAGCGTCTTGTAACCGTCGCCCTCGATCACCGTGTGGTGGACGAAGACGTCGCGGTTATTGTCCGCGGCGATGAAGCCGAAGCCCTTCTGATCGTTGAACCACTTAACCTTCCCGGTGGCCATGTGCAGCCACTCCTTTCGCAAAAGACGTGGGGGAAAGCCTTTGAACGACTTAACCCGCGTGGTACGGCACTCAACTCTCCGCCGAATCCCGTGTCCGCCGGAAGCCGCCTGTTAGTGCCCGCAGGCGTGTTGAGTAGGCGAAATTACCATGAAGCGATCGCGACTTACAAAAAATTCATTTTTTGTCGCACCTGCCCAACCCTTGTCAGTTAACGACTTATCCACAGTAGAAACCCCCATGCCGAAGCTCTTCCCAAAATGAGATGCGCCGCTTGCATTTTCGGCTCAGGGGAACCCCGAATATCCCTGGATGCATTCTCGCGGTTGGATACTGCTTAAGCCGTGATCACTTCAATAGTTGCCGGTTCGAGGATGTCGCCTTCCGCAAAACCTTCCCAATCGAAATGTCGAGAAGCGCGGCCATCAAAGTGGCGAATTCGGAAGCTCCCTCAGCCACTGGGCTTGCGATTGTTTTCCACACGTTATCCACAACTTCCCCCTGACTTGATTTTCCAACCCAGCCGGGCACACTGTCCGGGCGCGCGAAATGGCGCGCGCCGCCAACCGCCGAATGAACCTGCTCGAAACCACAAAGCTGATCAAGCGTTACGACGGCCGAACCGTCGTCAACGAGGTCAGTTTCGTCCTCTCCCAGCAGGAGGTCGTCGGCATCCTCGGCCGAAACGGCGCCGGCAAGACCACCACCTTCCGGATGATCGTGGGGATGATCCGCCCGGAGTCCGGCGTCGTCACCTTCGACGGCTACGACGTCACCCATCTCCCCATGTACAAGCGGGCCCGGCGGGGGATGGGCTACCTCTCACAGGAACACTCGATCTTCCGCCAACTCACCGTCTGGCAGAACCTGATCGCCATCCTCGAAACCCTCAACATCTCCCGCCACGAGCGCATCCGACGGGCCGAGCAGCTCTTAGACCAGTTCGGCCTCACCCACGTGAAGCAGAACCGCGCCTCCCACTGCTCCGGCGGCGAGAAGCGCAAGCTCGAGATCGCCCGCGCCCTGGTCACCAGCCCCAAGTTGATCCTCCTCGACGAACCGTTCTCCGGCGTCGATCCGATCGCGGTCGAGGACCTCCAGCGCGAGATCCGCCGCCTCAAGGAAGAATTCGGCAAGTCCGTACTGATCACCGACCACAACGTCGAGCGCACGCTCGAAGTGTGCGACCGTGCATTGATCATCAATGACGGCATAAAACTGGCCGAAGGCGCCCCCCGAGAAATCATTAACAACCCGCGCGTGCGCGAGGCGTACTTGGGGCGGACGTTCGAGGGGAACGAGTTCGGTTGATTTCGCATAGGCGTCCACACGCTCCGGAGCGGGCGGATGTTAAAATGCGCCCGTGTCGAATCTTGGAGCGATCAGCTACGCGCCGGTGAAGCCGGCGGCGACGGGCCTCGCGGTCGAGTTGACCGGCGACGGTGGCGTGCGCGTGTCGCTGGTGACTTGGCCACGGCTCTGGACGCGCATCTGGATGACGCTGCTGCCGTGGGCGGTCGTGGCCGCTTTCGCAGGACTACTCAAGCTGCTCATCTGGATTCCGCCGCGCTTGCCGCCAGGACCCATCCCCGTCTCAATGATCCTTCATTGGGTCCTATTGATGACGATGAGCGCGGCGATGATCGTCTACGGCCTGGCCCAGGCGATGATTGGTGGGGTGGTTGTGGAGATCGTCGTTCGTGACGCGTGGGTCGAGTGTACGTTCGCCCGCTTCTTCTGGCGGCGCCGCAAGAGCTGGCCGGTCTCGACGATCAAAGGCGTCGCCCCGGCCCGCGGACTCTCGAGTAAACAGTGGACGTTGTGGGACTGGTCCCTCAAGATCCGCCGGCGCACGGCCTTCGCGGTCCACGCATTCAAGGGCGTGCCGAAGGAGGAACTGGAATGGGCCGCCAGCGGGTTGCAAGACGCGCTCAGCGCGGCCGAATCCACGCGGTCGCTTAGCGCATCCTGAGATTTGCCAGAACCGAGCGCGATTCTTTCCATTCTTGGATGCGCCGCGAGGTAGGATTAACGTCGTGGGGGTAATCCCGGCGGCTGCGCGCCTGCGTGAAAGGAGTTTATCATGGTCAGATTCATCACCTTGTGGACCTGGACCGAGCAGGGGGTCGCAAAGATCACGGACACGGTCGATCGGGCGGAGAGTTTCGCCAAGACCGCCGAGAAGTCCGGCGTGCGGGTCACCGGGTACTACTGGACGGTCGGGGAGTACGACGGCTTCCTGCTGCACGAGGCGCCCGACGAGGCCACGGCCATCGCCGCCATCGCGCGGGTCGCAAAGCTGGGCAACATCAAGACCCGAACGATGCGGGCGTTCGACGCCGGCGAAATGAGGCAGATCGTGGCGAAAGTGAAATGAGCGAGCCTCCATCCTCCCTGCAACTTCCGGCCCGGCCGGTGGTTCTAATTGCAGCATGATGCCGCCCCTCTCGCCGCGCCGTCTTTGGCCGATACTGGTCCTCGCCGCGCTGGCGTTCCCCTCGCGCGGGTACGTCGACATGACGCCGACGCTGGGTCGGGTGATTGGCGAGTCGCGCTCGATCTCGGTGATCGAGGTCGAGAAGGTCAGCCGCGAGAAGATGGCCATCGTTTACAAGCGCGTTGGCGATCTCTGGAGAAACCTCGGCACCGACGTCGTCCGGCATCAGCTCACCAGCGGCGACCCGCCCCGCCCGCCGCGGCACTTGATCGATTGGGCCCGGCCCGGACGGCAGGCGATCTTCTTCAACTCCGGGCGCGGCGGGTACGTCTGCACGGGCGATGCGTGGTATCGCGTGGCGCCCGTTGCCGCAGGCGATGGCACTGAAGAATGGTCGCGCATGACGCTCGACTGCCCGGAGATGGCGCTTTGCTATCGAGGGTCGACCAGGCGGCTGGCCAAGGCGGTGACGGAGATCGTCCAAGGCAGGGAAGTGGTCATCACGACCGTCGCGCACGGCGCGCAGGGTCGCGGTGCGTTTTCGGATGTCGTGTTCGACACGCTGCAATCCGGGCCGCCGGCGCCGCTGCAGCGGTTGCGGGCGTCGCTGCGGATGCCGCCGATCATCATCGCGATGGGCTCGCGGCCGCCCTGGTTTGTCGGGCTGGGCGCGGTGGTCGAGGAGGACATGCCGCGGCTGCTGGAGGAACTCAAATCAAGCGATCGCTGGGAGCGACTCGACGCGCTCGACGATCTCGGCTTGCTCGGCCCGGGCGCGAAAACGGCGCTGCCGGCGGTGCGCCCGTTGCTCGAAGACACCGACCCGCTCGTTCGCCTGCACGCCGCCGCGACGCTGCTCGCGATCGAGCCCGACGCGCAGGGCGCAGTGGCCGGCCTGACCGCAGGCCTGGCCGACGCTTCGGCGGACGTGCGCGTCGAGGCCTGCCGATGCCTGGGGCGAATGGGCCCCAAGGCACAAGCCGCGGCGCCGGAGCTGATCCGCCTCGTGGGCCAGCAGGGGGATGACGATTCACGCGCCGCCGCGATCACAGCGCTCGGTGCCATCGGCCCGACGGCGTCGGGCGCAGTGGGTACACTTTCAAAATGCCTGGCGGAGCCGGCGGTGCGGTGCTACGCGGCCGAGGCGCTGGGGCGCATCGGTCCCGCGTCGGCGGCGACACTGCCGCTGCTCGCCCGCATGCTCGACGACGCTGACCGTGACGTGCAATGGTCAGCCGTGAAGGCGATGGTGCAAATCGGCGGCGAAGGCGCGCGTCCCGTGGTGCCGTTCCTGATCCGGCGGACGGAAGCCGCGCCGCGCGGGCGCGAGTTGTACCAACTGACATGGCTGCTTGGCCTGCTCGGCCCCGTCGCGAAAGACGCGTTGCCGGTGTTACGCGAGGCGCAGAACCGGGACAACGAGCTGGCGGCCATGGCAATCTGGGCCATTGCCCCCGAGGACCAGTTTCCCTGGCAGATCGGCTACCGGGCCGACCGCGACTGCGATTTGTGGCTGTTCGCCGACTACATCCAGCGGATGGGCCCGGCGCGGACCAAGGGGTCGGCGTTGGCGCTGGTGGACGGAATACTGCACAATCGCGCAGGCCCGGTGCCGTCGTGGGGCTATTATCTACTGTCAGCCCGAGCCGAAGTTACGGTGCCGGCGCTGGTGGAGGCCCTGGAGAACGCGCCGGCCTCGCAGAAGCGGTGGGCGGCGTGGACGTTGGGACACATGGGCGCAACCGCCGCTCCCGCCAAGCCGGCGCTGCAGGCGGCGAGCGGCTCGCAGGATGGGTTTCTGGCCGAGGCGGCGAAGGCGGCGCTGCGGGAGATCGGCGAGGGGGGAAAATGATTGGAACCTTCGATCGGGTAGGATATGTCTAAGTTTGGCGAACATCGAACGGAGACGGTTATGAAGCTTGGCCGCATCGTCGTCGCGGGCGCGTTGGGATTCGTGCTTGTCTTGGGGTCGGTCGTGTCGGCCGAAGAGCCGGCGGGGCCGACGAAGCCGAAGCGCGAGCCGAAGGAGTTGCTCACCGATCCGCACACGGATCACGCTCACGGCGACGCGGCCGTAAAGAAACCTGAGGCCAAGCCCGGCGCGGAGGTCAAGGTCAGCCCCGAGGCGCGGGCCGAACTGGACAAGCTGACCGAGGCGTACAAGGGCCTCAAGGCGCTTGAGGTGGCGGGGACACTGTCGCTCGACGCGGTTGCGGGTGACGACACCGTGCGGAAGGCGGGGACGTTTACCGGCTCGTTCGCCGCCCCCAATAAGTTCCGGCACGAGATGAAGGGGGACATGATCGTCGGCTCGACGGGCGAGAAGGCGTACGCGTTTCAGCCGGAGTCGAACAGCTATAAGCAGACGGACGCCCCGAAGGATCGCGTCCCGGCGAAGAAGCTGCCCAGCCCCATGCGCGAGGTGCTGCAACAGCAGAACGTCGCGCTGATGTGCGCGCTGGTCGACGACGCGGGGAAGTTTTTGGAAGAGGGGATGACCGAAATCAGCAAGGGGGATGACGTCGCGATCGACGGCACGAACTACGCGGCCCTGGACTTTCGCGGCGCGGAACAGAGCTACCGCGTGCTCATCGATCCCTCGTCGCACCTGATCCGCCGGGTCTATCTTGACGTCAAGCCGGAGATCAAGAAGCGGCGCGAAGACGTGCAAAAGGCGCTGCTGACGTTCGACTACACGAAGATCGAGCCGGCATCGGCGGCGGAGGACAAGCAGTTCGCCTGGGCGCCGCCGGAAGGTTCGCGCGAAGCCGCGGCGAGTGGTGGCGTGGGCGAAGGCGAGGCGGTCGCGCTGGTCGGCAAGGACGCGCCGGACTTCACGCTCAAGGGAATGGACGACAAGGACGTCTCGCTGAGCGGGCAGCGCGGGCAGGTCGTGGTGCTGGACTTCTGGGCGACGTGGTGCGGGCCATGCCGCCAGTCGCTGCCGGGCCTGAACGCGATGTACAAGGAACTCAAAGAGAAGGGGATGGCGGCCTTCGCGGTCGACCTGCAGGAAGGCAAGGAGACGATCCAGCCGGTGAAGGCCAAGCTGATCCCGGACGTCCCGGTGCTGCTGGACGAGAAGAGCGACGTGGCGAAGCTGTACGGGGTGAGCGGGATCCCGCAGACGGTAGTGATCGGGAAGGATGGGAAAGTGAAAAAGGTGTTTATCGGGTCTGGGCAGGAGGCGAAGATCAAGGCGGCGGTGGAGGCCGCGCTCAAGGAATAAGGCAAAGGGCAAAAGGCAAAAGACGGGCCGTCGCCTTATCGGGCGACGGCCCGCTTTCGTTCGGGCAACGGTCGATAATTTTGGTGGGGCGGGGCAAAAGTCGAGTGGAGAACGGTCGATAAATGAAGAGGGAGGTCGCGCGTCGACCTCCCTTCATGTGTCCCGGTTTGCGCGCGCGTCGCGCGGAGCGTCATGAACGAGCAGCTCCTGAACCGAATCCGCCAGTGTCCCACGCTGCCGTCGTTGCCGGCGATCGCGATGGACGTGCTGGATCTCGCGCAGCGGGAAGAGGTCGACATCGCGGAGATCGCGCGGATCATCTCCAAGGATCCGGCGTTGTCGAGCAAGATCCTCCGGACGGTCAACTCGAGCTTCTACGGGCGCAGCCAGAGCGTCAGCCAGGTCAGCCAGGCGCTGGTGATCCTCGGGCTGCAGTCGGTCAAGACGCTGGTGCTCGGGTTCTCGCTGGTCGGGAACCTGCAGAAGGACAAGGCCAAGGGGTTCAAGCACCTCGACTACTGGAAGCGCAGCATCTACGCGGCGACGGCGGCGAAGCTGCTGGCGGCGCGCACGCAGATGGTGCAGGCGGAGGAGTGCTTCCTCGCGGCGCTGCTGCAGGACATCGGGATGCTGGTGCTCGACTCGGTCCTGAAGGAAGACTACGGGAAGATCAACGAGAAGGTGACGTCGCACCGGGGGCTGGCGGTCGTCGAGAAGGAAGTCCTGGGGATGACGCACGCGGAGGTGACGGGGTTCCTGGCCGAGCAGTGGAAATTGCCGCCGCTGCTGTCGGTGCCGATGGCGCACCACCACGACCCCGAGGCGGTGACCGACGCGGCGCTGCGGAAGCTGACGGACGTGTCGTACGTCGCCGGACTGTGCGCGGACGTGTTCGTCGACGAGAACCCGGCCGAGGCGATCGGCACGGCGCGGCAGTACTGCCAGGCTCACTTCAAGCTGACCGAGGCCGAGTGCGACGCGCTGATGGCGGAGATCGGCAACCGGACGAAGGAGATCGCGCCGCTGTTCGAGATCAAGCTGGGGAAGATCACGAATTTCGACGAGATCCTGAAAAAGGCGAACGAGGCGCTGGTCGAGCTGACGCTCAAGACCCAGCAGCAGGCGTTGAACCTCCAGAAGCAGAACACGCAGCTCAAGGAGCAGGCGACGACCGACGGCCTGACCGGGCTGGCGAACCGGGCGAAGTTCGACCAGTTCCTCGCCGAGCAATTCGCGGCGGCGACGTCGGCGGGCAAGCCGCTGTCGCTGTTGCTGATGGACGTCGACAAGTTCAAGAGCGTGAACGACAAGCACGGCCACCCGACCGGCGACCAGGTGCTGAAAGTGATCGGCAAGCTGCTGCGGACCGCGGCGCGGGCGACGGACCTGGCGGCGCGGTACGGCGGCGAGGAGATGTCGCTCGTCCTGCCGGGCACGACCAAGGCGACGGCGGCGGCGATCGCGGAGAGCATCCGCCGGACGGTGGCGGCCAAGCCCGTCCAGTGCGAGAACGTGCAGTTGCCGATCACGATCAGCATCGGCGTGGCGACGCTCGAGCCGGGCTCGCCGCTGACGCAGCCGGCGCACCTGCTGAAGGCGGCGGACCTGGCGGTCTACGCGGCGAAGCACGGGGGGCGGAACTGCGTGAAGGTGTTCAGTCTGCCAAGCAAGGCGGGGGCGGCGGGGGCGACGGCGGCGCAGAAGGCGCCGGCGGCGTAGATCAAAAAAACACGAGGATGGAAGTTGGAGGATGGAGGATGGATGAAGATCACGCCTGGCGTGCGCGCTCTTCGTCTTCCTCCAGTCTCCATCCTCCATCCTCGTTTTTGATCCCCTCACGGCGCCGGATACTTCGGTGGCCGGCCGTTCAGCACTTCGACGACGCCGCGCACCACCCAGGACATATTCTCGATCGCACTATAGGTGCGGGCGGCGAGGTGCGGCGTGAGCAACACGTTGTCCAGGCCCAGCAGCGGAAAATCGGGCGGCGGGGGTTCGGGATGAAAAACGTCGATCGCTGCGCCGGCGAGTTTGTTGCTTGTAATGGCGTCGCGTAGTGCGACGGCGTCGAGCACCTCGCCGCGGCTGGTGTTGATCAGGATCGAGTCGGGCTTCATCATCGCGAGTTGTTCGCGGCCGACGAGGTTCTCGTTGCCGGGGAGCATCGTAACGTGCAGGGAGAGGACGTCGGCCTCGCGGTAGAGGGTCGGCTTGTCGACCGGGGTGGCGGGGAACGGCAGGGTCGCGCGGGGGATGTCGAGGATGTCGTTGTAGATCACGCGCATGCCGAACCCGAGCGCGGCGATGCGGCCGACGCGGCGGCCGACCCGGCCCATGCCCAGGATGCCCAGGGTCAGCTCGTCGAGCTGCCGCCCGCGGACGGTATTGCGGATGCGCTTAAACTCCTTGGGGTCGTAGGCCTGCTCTTTGAAGAACGCCCAGGGGCGCAGGAGCTGAAGCATGTACCCGAAGACGAAATCGCCGACGGCGAGCGTGTTCGCGTCGGGCGTGTAGACGACCTGGACGCCGCGCGCGCGGCAGGCGGCGACGTCGATGTTCTCGAGCCCGACACCACCCCGGCCGACGACTTTCAGACCCGGGGCTTTGGCGAGCAGGGCGGGGTTGACCTTCGTGTAGGTGCGGACGACCAGGGCGTCGGCGTTGGCGAGGTGCTGTTCGAAGTTGGGATCGTCGGGCGCGATCTCGATGACGTTCGCGTGTTCCTTGAGCCAGGCGAGGGGCTTGGCGTCGGAGCCTTCGGTGACGAGGACGGTGTGCTTCGGCATTCGCCGACTGTCAAACGGTGGAGGGCAAAAGTCAACCGGGTCGGGCGCTGCGATGACGGCGGAGCAGCGCGAAGCCCGCGACCGCAATCGGGGCGAACGCGACGGGTTCGGGCGCGAGGAAGCCGTTGACCTCGATGACCTGGTTGCCGCCGCCGAAGGTGGAGAAGAAGAAGTCGCCGGTGACGGGGTCGATGGCGGCGCCCTCGGCGCCGGAGAGTCCGGTGATGAAGGGGCGCTTGGTGGCGGGGATCGGGTCGCCGTTGGCGTCGATCGCGTAGGCGTCGATCGTGCCGCCCTGGTAGCCGCAGATCAGGACCGAATCGACCGGGAACTGGGCGTTGCCGCCGCCGATGTAGATCGCGCCTTCGGGGCCGCTGGCGAGTTGGACGAAGGCCGGCGAGATGTTGGTCACGTCGTAGGTGCCGGTGGCGTCGGGGGCGAGCTGGGCGTCGTACCAGCGGCCGGTGTTATAGGAGAGGATCTTGAGCTTGCCGGCGCCGGGGAAGCCGGTGGGGACGACGCCGACCCAGCCTACGGAGCTGGCGATGGCGGGATCCAGGTCGACGAACTTGTCGGGGACGACCGAGCCGGGCTTGATCTGGCCGAGGGAGTTGTCGGAGTAGCCCGTGTAGAGGAGCGTGCCGTTGGGGGCGTAGGTGAGTCCGCCGTCGATGCCGCCGCCGGTTTGTCCCGGGGCGGTGGAGACGAGGCTGGAGGTTCCGACAAAGCCGGTGACGTGACCGGTGCCGCCGCGGGTGACGGCGATCGAGTGAATGACCCCGCTGGGGGTATTGGCGGCGCCGCCGATCAGAAGGGTGTTGTTGTCGTTGCGCTTGAAGGTGAGACCGCCGTAGGGCCCGGGGAGGCCGGTGATGCTGCCCAAGTCGACGGTGGAGTAAGAGGCGCTGAACGGCGCCATCACGGTGATGGCGGCGTTTGCGTTCGGAACGATCAGCAGGGCGCCCAGGCCTAGCCCCAGCGCGACGGGCACGTGTTTCAAAGCGGACATGTTCTTCTCTCTCCCGGCCGACCTTCGCGAAGCGCGCGACCCACGTCGACCAAGCGGGATTATCCGTTTCGTGCCCTGAGCGGTCAAGCAAATTGCGTTTGACCGATCACGGTTACAATCCGGCTGGCACAGCCCGGAAGGAGATCGCGATTGATCCAGGTGATGGGGTTTCACAAGTCGTACCGGGACGTGGTCGCGGTGGCGGACCTGTCGTTCGAGGTGTTGCCCGGGCAGGTGCTGGGGCTGCTGGGGCCCAACGGGGCGGGGAAGACGACGACGATGCGGGCGATCGCCGGGATCATCCCGCCGACGCAGGGGCGGCTGTTCGTCGCCGGGCGGGACGTGCGGATCGACCCGGTGGGGGCGAAGGGGGCGCTGGCGTACGTGCCGGACGACCCGAAGCTGTTCGACGCGCTGACCGTGTGGGAGCACCTGCGGTTCATCGCGGCGACGTACCGAGTCGGGCCGGACTGGACCACGCACGCCGAGCAGTTGCTGCGGATCTTCGAGCTCGCTGAGAAGCGGGACACGATGGCGCAGGAGCTGTCGCGCGGGATGCGGCAGAAGGTGGCGATCTGCTGCGCGTACCTGCACCGCCCGGCGGCGATCCTGTTCGACGAGCCGCTGACGGGCTTGGACCCGAAGGGAATTCGAACGATGAAGGAATCGGTGCGCGGGATCGCGGCGGCGGGGGCGGCGGTCGTCGTGTCTTCGCACCTGCTGGCGCTGGTGGAGGATTTGGTGACGCACCTGCTGATCCTGCACCGGGGCCGGCGGCTGTTCTTCGGGCCGGTCGGCGAGGCGCGCGGCGCGTTCGCGGCGACGGGGGATGCGAGCCTGGAGGAAGTGTTCCTGCGGGCGACGGAATCGTGAGAAGGCAAAAGGCAAAGGGCACAAGGCAAAAGTGAAGACATGTCGGGTCTGGTGACACTTTCTCGGTTGCAGGCGCGGGCGCTGGTGCGGCGGCTTACTCGGGGGTTGCGCAGCGTGAAGGGGGCGTTGTTGTTCGCGGTGGGGTTGGTGGTCATCGGGTTGTGGTTGGCGCCTTCGGTGTGGCAGGCGAACGCGATGGCTCGGACGGATCCGCAGGCGGTGATCGATCTTGCGCCGGTGTTTTTGCTCGCGAGCGCGATCCTGACGGTGGTCACCTCGGGGGGGGAAAAGGCGATCACGTTTACGCCGGCCGAGGTGGACTTTCTGTTTCCGGGGCCGTTCACGCGGCGGCAGTTGCTGGTGTACAAGATCGGCAAGTCGCTGGTGGGGATCGCCTTCTCGTCGCTGCTGCTGTCGGTGGTGCTGCTGCGGCACGCGCGGGCGTGGCCGGCGGCGTGGGCGGGGTTGTTCCTGGCGATGCTGCTGCTGCAGATGTTCGGGATCGCGGTGACGCTGATCGCGCAGTCGGTCGGGGAGCGGGTGTACACGCGCGGGCGGAAGGTCGTGCTGGCTCTGGTGATCGTGGGGGCGGCGGCGTGGCTGCTGCCGAAGATGGCGGCGGCGGGGGGCGGGCGGCCGGGGTTTCTCGAGATGGCCCGGGCGCTGCGCGGGTCGCGCGTCGGGGCCTTCGTGCTGGCGCCGCTGGAGGCGTATGGGCGGTTGTTCGCGGCGGGGTCGATGTTGGAGGGTTTGAAGTTTGGGGCCATTGCGCTCGGGCTCGATGTGTTGCTGGTTTTCGTCGTGTTCTATCTCGATGCGGATTACCTGGAGGCGGCGGCGACGCGGTCGCAGGCGGTTTACGAGCGGTTGCAGCGCGTGCGGCGCGGCGGGGTGGGTGCGCTGGGGAAGCCGGCCAAGGGGCGGTGGATTTTGCCGCAGTTGCCCTATTGCGGTGGGGCGGGGCCGATCGTTTGGCGGCAGGGGACGACGGCGCTGCGGAACGCGAAGGGGTTGTTGATGCTGCTGCTGGTGTTGGCGATCGCGGTGGGGCCGGTGATGTTTACCGCGAAGCACGATCCGCTTGGCGGGCCGGGCGTTGGCAGCGGGGGGCTGAGCGGGCCGGTGGTGGGGGCGATGGCGTGGCTGACGTTGATCGTGGGGTCTTGGATCCGTTTTGATTTCCGGGGGGATCTGGACCAGATGGATCACCTCAAGTCATTGCCGGCGCGGAGTTGGGCGGTGGCGGCGGGGGAATTGGTGACGCCGACGGTGCTGATGACGATCTGTCACTGGCTGATCGTCGCGAGCGTGATGGCGGCGGCGCGGCGGCTGGACGCGATCCTGCTGTTCGCGGCGGCAGTGAGCCTGCCGTTCAACGCGATGTTGTTCGCGGTGGAGAATTTGATCTTCCTGGTCTTCCCGACGCGGGCGGCGCAGAACCCGACCGACTTCCAGGGGTACGGGCGGCAGGTGCTGATCCTGTTCGCCAAGGGGTTGATCCTGCTGGTGGGCGGCGGGGCGGCGGCGCTGGCGGCGTTCGGGGTGTACCGGCTGACCGGCGGGTCGTGGGGTGCGGCGGCGGTGACGGCGGCGGGGCTGCTGACGGCCGAGGCGATCGCGCTGGTGCCGGGGGTGGCGCTGGCGTATGACCGGTTTGATGTTTCGCGGGATACGCCGGCGTAGGTTGAAGAGGGGTTAGCCACAGATGGGCACGGATAACGACGGATGAGAGAGAAGAGGTTGACCCGCGAATGGACGCGAATTCCCGCGAATGAATTTGGAGGCGACGGCGAGGGCGGGGACGAGTGTGCCACGAGTTTGGGTTCGTTTGGAAATTTGGCACACTTGGGGGGAGGGGGGAGGGGATGAGTGAAACATGAAGACATGAAACATGAAGAGGTCGCGGGGGGCGCGATGCCGAAATGGCAGGTGGGTTCGTTTTGCAAAAATGAAGTGATGGGGCGCGTTGGCAGCGTTTGGCACTCTTTGGCGCGCGGGTAACGGGTGAAGGGCGATTGGCTTCGTTTTGCAATTTGAGTGTGGACGTTGTTGCGCGGGGTTGCGCCGTGTGAGTTTTTGTTGCGCGGGGATGGCGCGGGATTGGGGTTTGTCGTGTGACGTTTCCCCGGGGTGTATTCAGCCCGGGCTAAGTGGCTGGGCGCGTACATATTGGTCCTCCACTTCTGTGGAGGTGGTGCGCGCCGGAGGTGCGGCGCGCGCACCGGGCGGGGCGGATGAGGGGGTTTTGCTGGGGTTTTTGGGGAAAAGATTTTTTGTTTTTGGCTGGGGGCCCCCGTTGCGCCCGGCGCGATTACATGCGCGCCACTCCATGTTTTGGCGGAACGCGCGGGCGGTACGGCGTGGGGGGCCGACACGG
>JADMIO011107774.1_pt1 | contig 21639 bp, 7 predicted proteins | sample 8958161 | NCBI WGS metagenome assembly JADMIO01 (sample SAMN16585339, study PRJNA669376) | soil metagenome | isolation source: Crop rotation soil | place: USA: Cullars Rotation, Alabama | collected 2011
GCCGCGACTTCAAGTCACGTGAATTCCAAGCTTCGGATCCCACTGTGCTGGAAAGGAACGGCCAGCCCCGCACCCACCTCGCCCGGCTGAATCCTGACGGTTCTTTGGATGCCGCCTTCTCCCCCAAAATCGACGAAAACGCCTCCTCCATCAAAGGGATCTACTGCATCGCCGTGCAGCCTGACCAAAAAATTTACATCGGCGGCAGATTCCATTGGGTCAACGACCTCCCCCGTCAGAACTTCGCGCGCCTTCTCCCTAACGGCACCGCCGATCCCCGGCCCCCGCTTCCCGCCGGTCTGCTCGACTTCGGCATGGACACCGAGGTGCAATCCATGGCGCTGCAGGCGGACGGAAAATTGCTGTGCACGGGATCTTTCTATCTCGCGCACAACATGATGCGAAAAAACTGCGCCCGCTTTTTGCCGGATCAGTCCCTCGATCCCTCGTGGACGGCCGGTCCGCTGATTACGTATAGCGGCACGCACAGCATCGCCCTCCAGGCGGATGGAAAAGTGCTGCTCACGGGACCGCCCGAATATGTGGAAGCCACGGGCACGCACCGCTCCCGGCTCTATCGCTTTTACAATGAGCCCGCCGTGCAGACGCTGGACATTCCCGCGCCTAACCGCATCGTCTGGATGCGCGGCGGCTCCACGCCGGAGACCAGCCAGGTGACCTTCGAATCCTCCACAAACGGCGGCGCCACCTGGAAAAACCTGGGCGCAAGGGCCCGTATCGCGGGCGGCTGGGAATGGACCGGTCACGTGCTCCCCTCCCGCGTCACCGTGCGCGCGCGCGGACTCACCGCCGGCGGCTATCAAAACGCCACCCAGGGCGTCGTGGAATCCGTGGCCTCCTTCGACCACGGCCCCGGCGCGTCCGATCTCAGCCTGGAATTCCCCGCCGGCACCGCTCTCCCTCACAACGGCACCGCGGCCTTCGGCGATGTTCTTTTTGGCGCGCGCGCGAGCCGCACCTTCACCGTCCGCAACAGCGGCGACGGCGATTTGTCAGGCTTGCAGATCACCTTCACCGGTCCCGACGCCGCCCTGTTTTCCGTCACCTCTCCGCCGTCCCCCGCCGTGGTGGAGCCCGGCGAAAGTGCCGCCTTCACCGTGGAAGCCGCCGCCGCCGCGCCGGGTCCGCGCACCGCCACTCTCCGCCTCGCCAGCAATGATCCTGACGAAACTCCCTGGTCCGCCACCCTCACGGTAAACGTCACGGGCCCGGCCACGGAAATCGCCCTCGAACATCCCGCCGGCGTCAATTTCCCGGACGGCGCCACCGTGGATTTCGGCCCCGTCACCACGGACAGCTCCTCCTCCCGCACCCTCCTCATCAAAAACACCGGAGCGGGAAATCTGATAGGCCTGACAACTTCCAAAGACGGCCCGGACGCCTCCGCCTTCACCGTCACCTTCGTTCCCGCCGCACCGGTTCTCCCCGGCGGCAGCACATCACTAACTGTTAAATTTTCACCCTCCTCTCCGGGAAACAAATCCGCCGCCCTCCATCTCCTGTCCAACGATCTCGACGAATCCTTCTTCGACATCGTGCTCACCGGCGCCGCTCTCACTCCCGCGCCCACCGGCGGCCCGGATGTGACCTTTGCCGGCACCGGCCAATGGCGCGCTTCCGCCGGCTTCGACCGCTCCGCCGGCACCGGCGTGCTCCTCCAGCCTGACGGAAAAATTCTCGTCTCCGGATACTTCTGGAACCAGCTCGGGACGTATGACTTCGCTCTCTGGCGCTTCCTTCCGGATGGCCGCCCGGATCTCTCCTTCAACAACACCGGCCTGGTGCGCACCAATTTCAGCGGCGGCTCCAAAGATCTCGCCCACGCCCTCGCCCTGCAGAGCGATGGAAAAATCCTCGTCGCCGGAGAGTCCGCCGGCGCCTTCGCCCTCGCGCGCTACCTTCCGGACGGCCGGCCGGACACCCTCGGCTTCACCAGCGCTGGCAGAGTCACCACGCCGTTTGGCGATCCCACTCGCGCCCGCGCCGAAAGCGTGGCCCTGCAAAGCGATGGCCGCATCGTGCTCGCCGGAACGGCCACAGATCCCGGAGACACTTTCGCGTTCGTCCGTTACCTCCCTAACGGCACTCCGGATGCGTCGTTCGGCGACAACGGCCGCCTTGTCGCCTCCATTGGCGGGGGCGGCGGCCAGTGCACCGCCATGGCCGTGCAGAGCAATGACCGCATTGTCGCCTCCGGCGTCTCCGTCACCCCCGAAGGCCTCTATCGTTTTGCCCTCATCCGTTTCACCGTCGCCGGCCACATCGATGGCAGCTTCGGTACCGGCGGAGCCGTCCTGACAGATTTCGGAACCTACGCCGCCGGCCACGCCCTCGCCCTGCAGAGCGATGGCCGCCTCCTCGTGGCCGGCAGCGCCCGCGCCACCGAAAACAACCCCGGCTTTACCAACCACGACTTCGCCCTCGCGCGCTACGAGTCCTCCGGCAGCCCGGATCTTTCGTTCAACGGCAACGGCCGCCTCACCACGCACCGCGGTCCTTATTCCAACATCGCCTACACCGTCGCCGTGCAGCCCGACGGAAAAATTCTCATCGCCGGAGACACGTCGGGAGCCGGCGGCAATATCTTCCGCCTTCTGCCGGACGGCAGCCCCGACTCCACTTTCAACAGCGCCGCCACCGGCGTCTTCGGCACCAGCGTCACCCGGGCCATGGCCCTGCAGCCCGACGGAAGAATCCTGCTCGCCGGCTCCGCCTCCAACACCGGAGCTGAGTCCATGACGCTGCAGCGCTTCATCGGCAGCTCCTTTCCACGGCCGGAAATCCTCGTCCGCGATCCCGCCGGCCTCATGCTGCCGCAAAACGCCTCCGGCGATTTCGGCGCCGTCCTCACCAACAGCGGCCGAAGCCTAACCTATACCGTGCATAACGCCGGCACCGCCCCCCTCACCGGCATCGCCCCTTCCCTAGCCGGCGCCGACGCCGCCCAATTCACCATCACCTCCCCGCCCCCCGCCACACTCCCCCCCGGCGCCAGCGCCCCCTTCACCATCCGTTTCGCTCCTAACAGTCAGTCTGCCAAAACCGCCCTCCTCCGCATCGCCAGCAACGACGCCGATGCCAGCCCTCTCGAAATCCCCCTCCAGGGCTCCGGCCGCGCCCTGACCGATTCCGACACCTGGCGCATGACCTGGTTTGGCACTTACGAAAACTCCGGCCCCTCCGCCGATTTCAGCGACCCCGACGCCGACGGCTGGGTCAACCTCGCCGAGTACGCCACCGGCGCCAATCCCCTCACCGGCTCCCCTTCCGGCCTGAACGTCACCGTCACCGACAACATCGAGCTCACCTGGCAGCGCCGCACCGCCGCCATGCCCGAAGTGGATATAACCCTCGAATACAGCGACACCCCCAACACCGCCTGGCACCCCTCCCTCTCCCAGGGATCCCCCCTAACAGATGACGGCACCCTGCAAACCATCAAAGCCCTCTTCTCCCCCACCGCCCCCGAAACCCGCTTCTTCCGTCTCCGCATCTTCCGAAGGTGAATAACTGTTAGTCAACGCGTCCCCTGCCGGACAGCGCGGTGCACCCGGTGCGCGCTTTGCGTTAAAAAAAACGGTAGGGACGAGCTGCCGCTCGTCCGACTATCCGAGAGCCGGCGTTTCAACGCCGGGCGGCGCGGAGCGGCACCCGCGTCAGAGAAAGTATCCGCAGCGAGAGCGCCACCCCAGGCACCCGCAGCGGGCCCCCCTCCCCGCCCCCCGGTTCAAAACGGCGGCCGCGGCAACCGCCAGTCCCGGAGCACCAGCCGCTCGCGTTTTTCCGGCAGCGGGAATTCCGGATACTCCCGCGCGTGCCGGGCCCGCGCCTCCTCGGTGGCGTACACCGCGAGCTGTGTTCGAATTTCCTCGTCGCCGTACGAGCCCAGTACATCGTGCATCCAGTACACCGTGCGGCTGCGCGCCGGCGGCATGACTGCCTCTCCGCGAATGGCATTGCTCCAGAGTTCCCGGTAAAGGTCCGCGTCGTTGAGGTGATCCGTGTGCGTGACGAAGAAATTCCGGATCGCCAGTTGGTGGATAAATTCCCAAAGGTACGCGCCCACCGTTTCGTCCGTGAGTTCATCCGGCGGAATCGGCGTAAATCCCGTGCGCTGCAGTTCGCGATCCGGCCGCTGCCAGTTGTCGCTGCCCGCCGCCGCCTCTGTCGCCGGAGCCTTTTCAAATTCAGGTTCACCCTCAGCCTCACTTTCATCCTCCGCCGCCGCACGATTCGCCGCAATGGCCGCATCCACCGACGCGAGCCCCAGCGGGTCATCCTCGCCATCATCCACGAGCCACTCGGGCGGAATCCCGCCCGTGGCGTCGTCGGGAACCTGCGGCGGCTCCGGCGCCCGCGGCATAAACCGGTCGCGATCCGCAGGCGGAGTTTCTTTGGGCGGAAGCACCAGCGCGGGATCCGTTTCCTGGTACATGGCGCGCGTTTCATCGTCCGCGTATTTTAAAAACTCATCGCTGCCCTCCAGACCGGAACAGTCGTGATGGCAGTTCATTTCCAGACAGAGCGGCACGTCCTGATGCGGCTCGTCCAGCCATCCGTCCAGGTAACGGTAAAACGCATCGTCAGCCATGGCATTGGTGAAGTCGAAAAAGCAGCGGTGCGCGGCGAGGGCGTAGAGCAGTTCCCACAGCCGGCCGGCCACCTGGCCCTCGGGAATCTCCTCCGCTCGCAGCGGCTCAAAACCACGGCGCTGCAGGATATTTCGCCCACTCGTCCAGGGAGCACACTCGAAGAGTTCGTACAACTCATCGTTGTCCACATCGCGCGGTTTTTCGTCGTCGGGGTCTTGCATGGGGACCGTTTCTAGCACGGCCTCCCGCAGGAGTCTACTGTCGCCTCACGGCTTGAATCCCGTGATCGTCCTGACAATTTCCCGCAGCCCGTCGGACACGATCAGCCGGTGCGTAAATCCCTTCTCCTCCGCCAGCTTCCGCACCAGCGGAAAGACCTTCTTCCGTTTGTCATTCACATACACCGGCATCTCCGGCGGATCCCAGTAATCCCGCCCGAACAGAATCATCGGCGCCGCCGTGCCATACGTGGCGTAATAATTCTGGCACGCATCCTGGAAGATCTCCTGCACCGTCCCCGCATTCCCCTCCGCGAAAATCACCCCGTGGCTCGCGATGGCCAGCAGCCCCTCCTCCCGGACACTGTTTTCGAAATACTTCGCAATGTGCGTGGCAAACGGATTCGGCGGTTCGTGGCCGTAGAGCCACGTGGGAATGCCCACACTCTGACACTTCACTTCATCCGCCGCGCTCAGCGGATACGCCCGCCGCACCTTCATCGCCGGGATCAGCCACTCCACGGACTTCCCCGCTTTGAATTCCTTGAACGCCTCCAGCATCCCGATGGCGTCCCGCAGATCACTCAGCGGACGCGTCGCAAAATACGCCCCCAGATTCGTGGCCTCCATCGCTCCCGGACCGCCGCCGGACACCAGCAGATAACCTTCGTTAGTCAACTTCCACGCCAGCAGCGCCACGCGCGTATAAACAGAATCGTCCGACATCCCCTCCCACTCCTCCTCGCCGAGCGGCTTGCCCGTCTGCCCGCCTTTGGCCTTCTCCAGCCGCAGCATGTCATGGCCGCCCATGATGGCCACCACCCCGCCCTTCCCTTTGGTTTTGTGCCGCTCCCGCGCCGCCGTCAGCAACTCATCGAGCGCATCCGAAATGCACGTGTCATGCAACCGCCGCGCCATCACCGTATCGATGGATTCGCCGGTGAACGGCCGCAGCCAGTTCGGACTGTTAGGGTCCGTGCACGCAAAACCCGCATAACTCCGCCAGTCCACCGAGCCTTCATACACCTCCCGCTCCCGCTTCACATCATCCGTCGTGAACCGCCCCAACAACTCCTCCGCCCCATACAATTCACTGCGATACGGATTGAACGGCAGCCACGGCATCGGCGGAAAAACCAGACAATGCGGATGGTCCGCCTTTTCCTGCTCCGTCGTCGCCCGGCTCGCCAGCTCCTGCGCGATCGCAATCGCATCCGCCAGCTTGTGTCCGATCGTGCAGCCCATGAAATGACACCCCGCAATTTTCACGTCCCCGAACTCCTCATCGAGCGGCATGAGATCCACATTTTGAATCACCACATTGTGCCACGTCGCCTCCGGCTGCTTCAGCCGGCTCTCCACCGCAAGGAACGTCTCCAGCTCAGTGCGAACAGAATCAGGATTCGGATTGGGATTTTCCATGGCAGGTCAGGCGGCGGATGAAGGGAATTTTTTTAACCACGGATGGCACGGGGCGGCGGAGCCGCAACCAAAGGTCCTTGCAATGAGGAGGCGCGGAGCGCCGGTCACAACAGTAGCCGTGGTCGAGCGCAGCGAGGCCACGGTTCGAATACGCAAATCATGTGAGCCGCGTAGCGGCGTCACTGACCGCACCGTGTCGGCAGGAATAGTTTCGCCGCTACGCGGCTCCGACCCTTGTCCGCTCTGACCGTGGCCTCGCTGCGCTCGACCACGGCTACTGTTGTTTTGCCGCTACGCGGCTTGCCCGAGTCTATACGTGAACTCGAAAATTTGCGCAGCGTGCGTAAATTTTGCTTCGTTGTCTTAACAGATACTCAACAGGTCGAACCAACTCCTCCGCCATCCGTGCCATCCGTGCCATCCGTGGTTAAAATCCCTCCGCCCCTCCCCACCTCACGGCTGCAGCTTGTAGACCACCACATTCTTCGTCGCCCGCCCCGCTGCGATGATCTCCGGTTTTCCGTCCCCGTCCAGATCCGCCAGTTTCAGATCCTCGCACGCCATGCTGTTAGGCTCGCAAACCCAGTCGCTCTTCCACGCATCCACCTCCTGATGATAAATCTTGATCCCGGTCTTCTTGTCCGCATCCGGCATGCGCCATCCGGCCACGATCTGCCCCTTCTCCAGGCCCAGCACATTCCCGCACGCCAGCGCGTGGCCTTCCTTGAATGACGTATCCAGCACCTTGCGATGCCAGGACCGCGTTTTGTCATCCTTCGTAAAAAGTGTCAGGTTAGGCCCGTGAAACGGCTCGATGCACGTGATCGTATCCGCCCCCGGTCCGAACCTGACCTCCCCCGCACCGCCAAACGCCGGGCCCGTGCCCTCCTCCGTCAGCGGCAGCTTCAGCTTGTCCCAGCCCGCTCCGTTAGGAGTCGCAAACAGCAGCGCCTCCTTCCCCCCGATGATCAACTCCTCCCCCTCCGCGTGCGTATGCACATCAAAATTGTGCGTCACATGCATCGAATCATCCAGCACCGACTGCTTCCACGCCGCCGCATCATGCGGCCGGGCCGGAAACGCATACACCATCGCCTTCGCTCCATTCGCCCCCGCATTGCCCGCATTCCCGCGCCCGTGCAGCGGCAGCACCACCAGCGCAAACTGCTTCGCACCCGTCTGCACCCAGTGCATCCGGTGCACCGTCGGCTCATGCGGCAACTCCACCGGCTGCCACTTCTCCCCCTCCTTCTCCGGACGCTGCAAATAAAACACCGCGCCGCTCTCCTTCTCATTGCTGGTCTCCCCTGGATTCCACTGCGCCCCCACCGCCACCTCCGCCTTCCCATCCCCATCCAAATCCCGCGCCGCGATACACACGTTATCCTTCGCCGTCAGACCACTCGCGATCACCGTCTTCTCCCAATCCGGATTCTTATACCAAACAATATCCTTCGCATCCGCCAGCAAAATATCCGGCTTCTTGTCCCCATTCATGTCCGCAATGGCGAGCCCATACCCGATCGTGATCTTGTCATCCACCGTAGTGGCCTTGAATACCGGAGCCGCCGCGGAAGCGGTGACAGCGAAAGCGGGAAAAAGAAAGAGTGCGATTCTCATGCCCACATCTGTCAGCGTCCCGCACCATCCGGCAACGGCGGGAATGCGGAGCCGGGCTGGCATACTGTCTCTATTCTGCGGTGTAGAGGACGCAGAGAACAAAGAGTTTGCTAAAACGGACCTCGTCAGCACCACTGTCTCGCGGGCGTAAAGGGGCGCGGTGCACCCTGGGAACGCGAAGTTGCACTTCGCCCTCCTGTCGAGCCCTGAACGGAGAAGCGAAGTGCAACTTCGCGTTCCGGCTTACGGCAGCGCCAGCTTTACGTGCACCATTCGTCTCGTGGAAGTGGTGGGCGAATCCACCCGCACCGTCTCTGTGCCGTCGCCGTTATCGCCGATGACCACGGGCGTTTCCGCCACGGGCGTCCAGCCGGTCAGGTCGCCGGAGGACTCCACGGCATACGTCACATCCAACGCATTCTTCAGCCGGCGGAATTCGATGCGCAGGTTGCCGCCGCTCGTCGTGGCGGTGGGCAAAAATCCCAGGGCGTTCGTCTGCGGCGTGAGGCCGAAGGCGTAGCGCATGAGGTTGCTGACTCCTTCGCCTCTCGGATCGGCGGACGCGCCGGAAACGGGGTCATCCAGTTCCACTTCGGAAAAGTGCGCGTGCCGCCACAGGGCGAATTCACTGTAGAGATTCGTGCCCGCGGAAGCGCCGGGGGTGCCGCCGTTTCCGCTCAGGGCCCAGCCGGCGGCGGTTTGCCAGGTGGCGACGGGTGCGGCGGGATTGCGGATCACCAGGGAGCGGCCGGGGCCGTCGCTCAGCGGGGCCCATTTGTCGTTGTAGGCGAAGGTTTGGATGATAGTTCCGGTGGCGTCCACGAGGGTGATGGTCTCGCCGCTGTTGCTCAAATTATCCGCCGGATAACTGCCCGCGATATTGAAGCCCGCGCCATAACGCGCGGCGAAGGCGGCGGGGTTTTTCACCACCAGAATGTATGCGCCGCCGGCGAGTGTCGTGCTGTTAGGGAAGGCGAAGGCGATGCCGTCGGTGAAACGGACGCCGGTGAGGTCCAGCGGGCCGGTGCCGGTGTTTTGCAGTTCGATGAATTCGAATTCATCGTCATCGGTGCTCACGGCGAGTTCGGCGGCGGTCGTCGGCGCGGCGGGGTGATAGTGCACCTCGGTGATGCGCAGGAAATCGCGCGGCAGGGGGGCGGGCAAATTGTCCGTGATGATGATGCTGTCGCTGGTGAGCACCGTGCCGTTGAAGCCCACGGCATCGAGCGTGATGTTGTTAGCACCGGGGACGAGGGCGAGGTCCATCTGCCACGCGGTGGGGCTGGTCCAGCGCACCACGGGCGGGACGGTGCTGCCGTTGCGGCGGATGCTGCGGATGTCCAGCCAGCCGGTGCCGGTGAGCGTGGTGGTATGCGCATTCACCGCAAAATCAGCGCCGCTGTTGGTGGTAATGGCAAAGGGCACACTCGCGGGCAGTTGGGAAAGCGCATACGAGCGGCGCGTCGAGAGCCACGAGATGGCGTCGGCATAGTTGTGATTCGTCACCGTGCCGTAGCTGGTGAGCCACGTCTGCACATACACGGGGTCCAGCACGGTCATGCAAAGATCGCGGATGTGCGCGAGATAGGTGCGGTTGTTGGCGGGCAGGGCTATCAGCCTGCTCAGATTGCCGTTGGTGGCATTGAGGGAGCCACTGGTGCCGCCGGAGAGCATGAAGTCCATGTCCCACGGAAGCTGCACGGCCTTGCCGGAGGCGGGCACAAAGAAGCGGGCATTGTGCTTGAGCCCACCGGTGTACCACGAGTCTCCCACGGTGAACAGGTTGATCAGCGCGGTGCAGCGCATCCACTGGTCCACGTCGATGAGCGCGTTCGTCTGCGTCTCAAACGCGGTGCCGGTGAGTTCCATCGCCTGACACATCGCCATCAGCGGCGCGTAGTCGTCATTTCCCTTTCCGGCGCGAATGTCAAAAAAGCCGCGGTACTGTTCCTTGTCCGTGCCAAGGTTGCGCAGGTCGGTTTCGAAGTGGTCGAACAGGTTCGGAATTTTGTTGAACTGAGCGTCCTGCGTCTTCGGGTCGTAAGTGATGTCGTAATTGAAAACACTGCCTTCGGTATTGAACATATCGTCCACAAACTCGCCGTTGTAGCTGTTGAGCTGGAGAATGCAGTGGCCGGTGTAGGTGGTGGTGGGACCCGCGAGATACGCCAGGTCATCGCGCGTGGCGGGCAGGCCGGCGCGATGGAAGAGATGCTTGGCGTAGATCTCATCCGGACGGCGGTCCACCGGCGTGCGGGCCGAGCGGTCAAAGCCCACGCTGGCGTAGAGGCCGAGATACGGCTCGTCCGCATTGAGATTCACATTGAAGCTCCGGAAGCTGGAGGGCGTGTCCCGCGCGCGGCTGGCGGCGGTGCCCTGGAGGCGCACGCCCACATCATAAAAAATATCCGTGCCGCCGCTGATCAGCGTGCCGCCGCGCGTGGCGTTGCTCAGCAGATTGAACGTGGAGAACATCGCGTTGCTGTCCGCCGCCAGCATGATGACGCGCATCTCCCGTGCCGGAATGGTGCTGTGCTGGCCGTCCTCCACTATATAAAGAGCGCGCGAGCTGCCGCCGGCCGCCGGCAGCATGGAACTCCCGCCGGCGCTGTTCTGCGCGAAGACGTAAAACTGCACCACCGTGCCCGCCGTGGCCTGCCCGGGAATGGTGGCGGAATAGACGCCGCCGCTCAGCGCCATCGGCACCGAGGTGAAGCCCGCGCCGGTGCCGTAGTTCAGCGTCACGCCCGTCACCGGGCGCGCATCATTCACCTGACAACTCACTGTCACATTCTGCGAAACCGCCGGAAACACCGGCGAGTGACGCAGCGCGCTGAGCGACGGACCGGCGATGGCAATTCGCGAATTCGCCGCGCCGGGCGTGCCCAGATTTTGAGGAATGGGAAGTGTCAGGGCCTTGCCGATGCGCGAGTAATAACCCCGCACGCCGAGCCTGTTGACGCCGCTGATCCAGCGCGCGCGCAGCGAGACTTCGTAAGTCTGGCCGTCCACCAGCGCGGTCGAGAAGTTCGTCTCCACATGGTTGTGATTCGTCTCCGCCGGTCCGCTGGCCGCGAGGCGCAGCACGCTGCCGTTCGCGCCGTCCGTCACCACCGCGCTCGTTTCATGATTTCCGATAAAGCGCCAGCCGGTGGCGCTGGTGAACGCTCCGTTAGTCATCAACTGCTGCTGCGCGCCGTCGGGATCGCGCGTCACGCGGATATCGTCCACCATGCACACGCCGGCATCCAGCATGCCGAGCCGCAGTTCATTCCAATAACTGGGGGCCGAGGGCTGCGTGGAAACGGAGCGGTAGGTGAATGTCTGCATCGTGCTCTTGCCGCTCTCATCGCTCGCGTCCCACGACGCGGGATGCGTGTGGTCCGCCACCACATCCCGCAGCTCCAGGCTGGAGCCGCCGCCATCCGCCAGCGACGGCCATTTGCCGCCCGCCGCGTAGGTCACTTCATCCACCGGATTTCCGTGCGCATCCTCCAGCGCGATGTGGTCGCCGCGATTGTTCAGGCTGCCGCTGAAGTCCCCGATGATCGCCGCCGCCGGCCACTTCACGCGCAGCGCCGGCGCATTGTTGGAAATCACCAGATAGCCGCCTGCGGGAATGCTGGTGGCCGCGGGAATGGTGAACGTCACCGCATCGTCCAGTCGCCAGCCGCTCACATCCACCGCCGCGCCGGTTTTGTTATACAGCTCGATCCACTCCTCCTCGCTGTCCGGGAAATGATACATCACTTCATTGATCACGATGGCGTCCGTGAATGAAAAAGTATTCGCCGCACCGAAGGTGGCCGCGGTGGGCACCAGCATTTTTCCATCCGCCGAACGCGCGCGTCCATTGGCCCTGACAATGGTGGAATCCACCACGCCCGTGCGGCCGGGCGCGTAGAGAAAGAGCCGGTCGTCCTCGCCTGGGCGGAAGCCAAGCTGCGTCTCATCCAGCACCAGCACTGCGCCGGGATTGAGCGTCTGCGCGGGAAGTGTCAGGCCCGCCAGCGGCGCATCGCTGCCCGCGAGCACCAGACCTCCGATCGCCAGCGGCGTGCTGCCGGTGTTCTTCAATTCCACACGCCACGTGCCGTCCAGCGAGCCGCCGATTTCATTGATCACCAGCGGCAGCGCCGAGGGCGGCGCGATGGCGTCCCGCACCGTCATCGAAGCGCCCCACACCACGTCCGGCGCCACCGCCGGATAAATTTCCAGTTCGTCAATGCAGGCGCCGCTGCCGACGCCGGTGCCCGGCGCGATGATGCGAATGCCGGCCGCATTCACCGGCGTGAATTCCAGCACGTGCCGCAGCGGAGGCGAGCCCAGGGCGGCGTCCAGCGTGATCGAGCCGATGGTGGTCCATGATGCATCCGGAGTCGCGGCGGTGGGATTCAGCACGGTGGTGTACTGCACGGTATAAGCGCCCTCCGCGCGATCCACGAAGCCGCCCGTATTGTCGCGCCCCCACGCGATGCGGCCGATCGACCGCAGCGAGGGAAACGAGATGCCGGCGAAGGAGTTGGTGGAATTGCCGATCCAGGAGTTGGAGTTTCCGTAGATGCCGTCGTTGAGGTGCGGAATGCTGTGCGCGGGGTAGCCGGTGAGCACGTCTTTGGCGAAGGCGGTGCCGGCCGTGCCCATGTTAGTGGCGGGGTCCAGCGTGCCGCCGGTGGCCATGAGTTTGAACACCGGCGCGGGCGGCGGCGGCGGCGCGATGTAGGGACCGGCCTCCAGTTCATCGACGGCCGCACCATCGGCAAAACTGCTGCCGGGACAGGTGAGGCGAATGCCCGTGGCATTCACCGCGGTGAACGAATACACGTGGCGCACGCTGTAGGTGGAGCCGTTCCCCGGATAATTGACGGTGCCGATGAGCGTCCACGCCGTGGTGGTCTCGTTAGGATTCGGCACGGTGGTGTATTCCAGCGTGTAGGTGCCGGCGCTGCGGTCCGTGTAGCCGCCGGTATTGTCGCGGCCCCACGCCACGCTGCCGATATTCACCGCCGTGGCGCCAAAGCTGACGCCGCAGAAGGAGTTGAGCGTGTTCCCGATCCATGAATTCGAATTGCCGAACACCCCGTCATTGACGTGCGGAATGGTGTGCGACGGCGGGGCGGGCAGCACATCTTTGGCAAACGCCACCGCCCCGGCCTGACGGCAGTAGTTCGTGGTCATGATGGTGCCGTTCGTCTGCACCAGCGTCAGCGGCCCGCTGCTTGTCCCGCCGGGAATGATGGGCCGCCCCGCCTGGTGCACCTCCACGCTGATCGTGTTAGTGCCGGAAACCACCGCGCTGCCGGGAATGGTGATGTCCGTGAAAACTGCATTTCCCGCCTCCGCCGTGGATGCCGTGGTGGCGGTGATGGCGCTCGACGGCATGCCGCGGCGCGCCACTTCCGTGCCGTTCAGGTAAACCACCGCGCCGTCATCCAGCAGCGCGTGCAGATTGAACTGCGCCGTCGCGGGATTGCCGCTGTTATACAGGAACGTCTTTTGGAAATAGTAAGTGCCCGTGGGATGCGTGGCCGGCGTGGCCAGCACCGTGCCCACCGGCGCCGGCAGCACCGCATCTTCAAACGCCAGCACGCCCGCGCCGGAAAGCCATCCGCCGGTGCCCGCGGTGTAAGCCGTATTCTGCCAGCCTGCACCCAGTCCGGCGCTCGTATCCTGATACAGCCACGGCGCGCTCTCATTGAACAGCGTCACCGCCGGCGCGAGCTGCACCGCTTCATTGCCCGCGCCCGGCGAGCCGCCCACGCGGCGTGACAGCGCCCAACTGTCCGCCGTGCGCCCTGACACATGGCCGCTTTTCCGCGCCAGCGTCGCTCCGGAGCCATCCGCGCCCGACGGCCAGCGCCCGCGGTCGTTGTAAGTCACTTCATCCATCAGCCGCCCTGACAAATCCCGCAGCCGCAGCGTTTCGCCGGAATTGTTCAAACTCCCCGTCCACGGACCCAGCACGCCCGTGATCGACGCCGCCGTTTGCAGCGCCGCGGGATTATCCGAAATCACCAGATACCCGCCAGCCCGCAGCGTGGTGCCCGCCGGAAAATCGAAATTCGCGCCGCCGGTGAGCCGCCAGCCCGTGAGGTCCACGTCCACACTCAGTTTGTTAGTCAACTCGATCCATTCCGGATCACCCGGCGCGGCGGGATTGTATTGAATCTCATTGATCACCGCCGCGGCCTCCAGCGCATAAAGCGCGGAGGGAGTGGCGGCCAGAGCGAACAGCGCAGCGACGCTGCCCAGGGAGCGGTTGCTTGGTTTCATGGGGGTTGCGGATATGACGCGCCCCTGCGGCACGAAGTGGTGTGCCGGTGCGCCGCCAATAGTTAGGGAGGAAAGTAGTTACGCGCGTCTCCGCCGCCTCAGCAGCAGCGTGCCCGCACTCAGCAGCAGCACCGTCCCGGCAGGCTCCGGAATCCCATAGACCTCGAATTCATCGATGGCGTTGCCGGAGCCAACCCCGTTGCCGGAAACAAAAAGGCGCATGCCCGTGGCGGTCACCGGGGCGAAGCTGTATTCATGACGGTCCGCGGTGTCCGCGCCGTTGTGATCGTAATAAAGTTCGCCCACCGTGATCCAGTTGGCATCCGGTGTCGTTGCATCCGGATGGGATACGGTTGTGTATTGCAGCCGGTAGGTCCCGCCCGAGCGATCCGTCAATCCGCCCGCGTCGAGGTTGTCCCGGCCAAAGGCAAAACGGTTCACCGTGAAGGAGCCGTTGAAGTCCAGCCCCGCGAAGGACGCCTCACTGTTTCCGATCCAGCTCTCACCGTTGCCGTAGAGGCCGTCGTTGATGTTGGGAATGGTGTGCGCGGGAAAGCCCCCGTTGTTGATCAGATCTTTCGCAAACGCCGTACTGGTTAGTCCGATGTTGGTGGCCACGTCCATCGTCCCGCCGGTCGTCACCAGACCAAACTTGGGAGCCGAGGCGGTGTAGGCCTCCAGTTCATCGATGCACGAACCGTTCGCAAAGCTGCTGCCCGGCGCCGTGAGGCGCAGGCCCGTCGCATTCACGGACGGAAAACTCCACTCGTGCCGCAGCGACATGGAAAGCGGACTGCCCAGCACGCCCTGCGTGAGATAATTCATGGTCCCTACCGACGCCCATCCCGTCAACGGGTTGCCCGTGACCGCAGTCCCCGCACCCGGATTCGGCACCTGGGTGTACTCCACCGTAAAGAGCCCGATCGTGCGGTCCGCAAATCCTGTATTCGTATTGTCCCGCCCCCACGCAATGCGACCCACCGGCATCGCCGTCGCTCCGAAATTCAGTCCGATGAATGAATTGTTAGTGTCCCCGATCCACGAATTGTTATTTCCGAAGATCCCGTCCCGCACGTTGGGAATCTTATGCTGCGGCAGTGTCCCTCCGCCAATTTCATTCAAACCGAAGGCCGCCGTCCCCGGCAGCGTCGCGTAATTCCCCGCACCGACCGTTCCCCCCAGCGCATTGAGCGTAAGCTGGGCATGGGCCGGAAGGGAAGTGAGCAGAACAGTGAAACCGGCGAGCGGGGTGAGAAGCAGGGTGAACGGAAGAGCGCGGCGTTTCATGGGCAGAAAAAAAATGGGGTGGGCAGGTGGCGGATAGTGGAAGTAACCAGGCCGGAAACGAAGAAAAATAATGCGGACCGCGGGAATTAAACCCGCAGGGTGTGGAATTTGGCAGGTGCCCGCAAGGATGAGAATACCCCGTTCGGGTAACCCGGCTTCACCCCCGGAGCGCGAAGTTTCACTTCGCCCTTCTATCAAGCCTCGCACGGAGGGGCGAAGTGAAACTTCGCGTTCCTTCCCGCCACCGGCTGCGGACATCTTTTCGAGCCCTTCGAGCCACCGGCTCTCCATTGGTTACGGACTCGCGGAAAAGGCTGATTTGGAAGCCCTGCCGTTGTCAGGATTGAATACAGCAATGATGCGTCCCCCCGTCCGCCGCCTGCTGCCCCTGGTTGCCCTGCTGAGCCCTCTTTTCACCGCGCCCGCCACGGCCGCTCCCGGTGACCTCGACTACACGTTTCACAGCTTCGGCTGGACCACCCTGCCCGCAGGCAGCGCCGGTATCATGCACACCATGGCCGTCCAGAGCGACGGTAAAATCCTCCTCGCCGGCAGTGAGCAATCCGGCCCGGCCGAAGATCTGGTCCTGCGCCGCGTGCTGCCCGACGGTTCGCCGGATACCAGTTTCAACGGCACCGGCAGGACCGCCCTGGCGGTGGCTGAATCCGACATCGGCCATGCCATCGCTTTTCAGAGCGACGGAAAAATCCTCGTCGCCGGTGGAGCCCTCGCCAGCGACAGCGCCTCATTCCTCCTCGCGCGTTACCTAACCAATGGCGCGCTCGACCCGGCCTTCGCCGCCGGAGCCGGCTATGTGACCTATTATTTTCCACCCGCTGCGGGCGGCCGCGCGCGGGCCATCGCCGTGCAGAGCGACGGCAAAATCCTCATCGCCGGGGAATCCGAAAAAGTCATCCGCTACCATGCCGACGGCACCCTCGACACCGCCTTCAGCACCGGCGGCGGACAAGTCCATGCCATCGCCCTCCAGACCGACGGCAAAATCCTGCTCGCCAGCGACGCCGCCTTTTCCGTCACGCGCCGCAATGCGGACGGCACTCCGGACCTGTCCTTCAACGGCACCGGCAAATCTGTTATTCCCGCAGCCGCCACCGCCGGTTCCATGAAAAGGCTGGCGGTGCAAACGGACGGAAAAATTCTGGCGGCGGGGAGTTTCGTCCCTGGCGGCGGCGGCAGCGATCTCGGCGTCGTTAGGATTCGGACGGACGGCACCCTGGACCCGGCTTTCAATGCCACCGGCCTGGCGGTCAGCGGCCTGGGCGCAGCCGAAACCAGCTCGCTCATTCTGCAGAGCGACGGCAAAATCCTGGTGGCCGGAACGCGCGGCGAGGATATCTCGCTCGCGCGTTTCAACGCCAACGGCCTCTACGATGCCACCTTCGGCACCGGCGGCAAAGTCCAGACGGACTTTGGCGCCTCCAGTGAAACCTGCGCGGGCGCGGCCTTTCTGCCCAACGGCAAACTGATCACCGCCGGCCGCTACCGCGCCAGCGCACTCGTTCAGCCCGAATTCTTCCTCGCGCGCTATCAAATGACTGCGCTGCCGGAAATCGCTGTGGAACAGCCCGCCGGCACGGAGCTCGCCAACAACGCCCTGCTGCCCGTTGACTTCGGACTCGTCCCCACCGCCGCCGGCGGCAGCAAAATCTTCACCGTGCGCAATGCCGGGCAATCCACCCTCACCGGCCTGACACTTTCTTTTGCCGCCGGCGGCAATCCATCGGACTTCAGCTTCAGCCCTCCCGCCGCCGCCACCCTGACATCCGGCGCGGAGACCACGTTTACGGTCAGCTTCAATCCCGCCACACCTGGCGCCCGCACCGCCACGCTCCAGGTCCTCAGCAACGACAGCGACGACAATCCCTTCCTCATCCGTCTCACCGGCACCCGCGCCGAGCCCGGCATCGCCTGGCGGCTCATTTATTTCAGCACCACGGAAAACACCGGCAACGCCGCCGACATGAGCGATCCCGACCACGACGGCATTCCTAACATCGTCGAATACGCCACCAACAGCCATCCCCTGCAATTCTCCCCGCCGCCCGGAAGTCTGCAAAAAGTGGGCAACAACCTGGAATTCACCTACACCCGCCCCGCCACCGCCGTGCCGGAACTAACCTATCAACCGGAAGCGAGTTCCCTCGTGACCGCCCCCTGGGGCACCACCAACGTCACCAGCACCATCATCAACACCACCGCCGGCATCCAAACCGTCAAAGTCACCGTCCCCGCCAGCACCGGAATACGTTTCGTGCGTCTGAGAATCACCCGTCCGCAATGAGTGGCCGCCTGGCCGGGGCGGGAAAATGTTAGACCACGGATAGCACGGATAATGAGGAGGAGGGCATGGCACCACGCGGGGGCTTCCTCTCGTTTCAACCTGTCGGGCATCCGTGTCATCCGTGCCATCCGTGGTTAAAAATTCCCCTCCCCGCCGCACCACCCATCCCCCTCCCCCGTTCGGGGGTGTCAAAATAAACTCGCCGTCCCGCCCCGTTCTTTGCAACGTGCCCGCAGTGCGCCTCCCCGGACTCCATCTGTTCCTTTTCCTCCTCCTGCCGCTGTGCCCGTCCGGCGCGCAGCAGCCGGCTGCGCCCGCGCCCGCACCTGCGCCCACCCTGCGCGAACCCGTGCACCCGCGGCGCAATGTAGAGGAGTTCCCCGCCGTCACCGCCAAAGTTGTCAGGTTCACCGTCCTCAAAACCGTCCGCGGTGAAGTCTGCCTCGACGAACTGGAAATCTACGGCCCTGACAATCCGTCAAAAAATCTCGCCCTCTCGGAAAACGGCACCATCCCCCGCACGTCCGGCACGCTCCCGGAGTATCGCATTCACGCCCTCAATCACATCAACGACGGCCTCTACGGCAACGGCCACAGTTGGATCTCCAACAGCACCGGCTATTGCTGGGTGCAACTCGAACTCCCCGCGCCCGCCCGCATCAACCGCATCGTCTGGGGCCGCGACCGCGAGGGAAAATTCAACGACCGCCTCGCCACGGATTATTACATCGAAGTCTCCGCCACTTCCGTTTCCCCCACCGAACCCCTCGCCGCCACCGACCAGTGGCGCGAAGTAGCCTCCTCCAAAACGCGCGCTCCGCTCGAACTCGTCCTCTCGGACAACCCCGGCTACGAAAGCGCCATGACGCGCATCACGCCCGCCGTCACGGATCTCGCCGGCAGCACCCGCCCCGCGTCGCGCGAATACTTGATGGAGAACTGGCAAACCTCCCGCGGCCTTCCCTCCAACACCGTGACCTCACTCCTCCAGACGCGCGACGGCTGGCTGTGGGTGGGCACCACCAACGGCATCGCGCGATTCGACGGCCAGCGCTTTCGCACCTTTGGCGAAACCAGCGGCCTGCCCGGCCTCTCTGTGACCTGCCTGGTGGAGGACGCCATGGGCACGCTCTGGGCCGGCACGGAGGGCAGCGGTCTCGCCCGCTGGGACGGCCGCCGCTTTCATGCCCTGGCCACCGGCACCGACCGTGAAGGAAACACCGTCCTCGCGCTCGGCGCGGATCCCGCCGGCTCCCTGTGGGTGGCCACCCGCGGCGGTCTCCAGGAGGTGCGCGGAGAATCCATCACCAAACGCTCCGGGAACATTATTTCCCGCATCATCGCAGACTCCCGCGGGCTCTGGCTCACCGTAGCGAGCGCGCTCTGGCGGTGGGACGGCACGGCACTGACGCGCGCCCAGGCCCTGGGCGACAGCCCGCTGGTACCTGAGGAGCGCTCGCTGTTTTCCTCTCTCAGCGCTCTCGCCGCCGGCCCGGATGACACCCTGTGGTTTGGCGGCGCTAACGGTTATATCGGAAAGTTCGCCGGCGGCGTTGCCACCAACTTCGGCGAGGGCCATCCCATCCTCTCGTCCAGCGTCTGGGAACTGCTCGCCGCGCGCAACGGCGACGTCTGGCTCGGCACTTCCGGCACCGGCCTCGGCAGACTGCGCGACGGCGCCATCCTCCAGTTCACCACCGACGACGGTCTCCCCACCAACAGTATCCGCGCCCTCTGTGAGGACCGCGAAGGCAATGTCTGGGCCGGCACCGCCGGCGGCGGCCTAACCAGACTTTCGGCGCGCCGCATCGAAGCCATCACCGCGCGCGACGGCCTCTCTCACAATGCCGTCATGGCCCTCGCCGAAGGCGCGGACGGCACCGTCTGGATCGGCACCAACGGCGGCGGCCTCAATCGCTGGCACGCCGGCAAAGTCGCGCCGCACGCGCCCACCTACGTCCTCGAAAACAAGTGCATCTCCTCGCTCGCCGTCTCTCCGGACGGCAGCCTCTGCGTGGGCACTTCGGACAGCGGCATGCTGCGCCTCTCGGACTCCGGCGCGAAAATCATCGACCTCCCGCCGCGCGCCTCTGTCGCCGCGCTTTGTTATGATCAGTCCGGCGGTCTTTGGTTCGGCACTCTCAATGCGGGACCCGGCTGCCTCGTCACCGGCGTCAATGCAGAAGGCATTGCCGAGGACATCACCCTCGTCCCGAACGAACTCCAGCCTCTTGTTAGTCAACCCGTCACCAGCCTGCTCGCGGACGCCGCCGGCGGCATGTGGTTTGGCACCGCCGGCCAGGGCCTCGCCCGTCTCGCGGAGAATACCCTCACGCGCTGGCGCCGCACCGATGGCCTCGCCAGCGATTTCGTCCGCACCGTCCGCGCGGACAGTTCCGGCACTGTTTGGATTGGGACCAGCGGCGGCCTCACCCGGTGGAAGGACGGCCGCCTCTTCACCTACACCGCCGCCCACGGACTCCCTGACACTTTTATTTCTCAGATCCTCGACGACCAGGCCGGCCACCTCTGGCTCGGCACCAACCGCGGCGTGCTCCGCGTGGCCCTGACATCTTTGGACGATGTCGCCCGCGGCGAAACCTCCCTCCTCGACGTCCTCGCCCTCGGCACCGGCGACGGCCTGCCCAGCCTCGAATGCACCGGCGGCTATCATCCCGCCGGCCTCCGTCTGCGCGACGGCCGCCTCTGTTTCGGCACCGTCGCCGGCCTCGCGGTGGTGGACCCCGCGCGCTTCAGCTCGCCCGCCGCGCTGCCGCCCGTGGTCTTTGAAGAAGTCACTCCCGGCACCTCGCCGGAAAGTTACCGCCCCGGCATCACCTCCTTTTCCATGCCGGAAAATGCCGGCCGCCTCGGCATCAGTTATACCGCCCTCCACTTCACCGCGCCGGAGCGCGTCCGCTACCGCTACCGCATGACCGGCTTTGAAAAAAACTGGGTCGAAGCCGGCGCCGATCACGCCGCCAGCTACACCCATCTGCCTCCCGGTGACTTCCGTTTTGAAGTCATCGCCTCCGCCGACGGCAGCACCTGGAGCGCGCCCGCCACGCTGAACTTCCGCGTCCTCGCCCCGTGGTGGAAAACTCCGTGGGGCTACGCCGGCCTCGTCCTCCTGACACTAACAGGTGTCGCCCTCTTCGTCCGCGTCGTCACCCGCCGCCGCATGCAGCGCCGCCTCCGCGCCGCCGAACAAAACCTCGCCCTCGAACGCGAGCGCACCCGCATCGCCCGCGACATCCACGACGACCTCGGCGCCACCCTCACGCAAATCAGCCTCCTCAGCGCCATCGGCCGCGAAAAACGCGCAGACCCCGACATCGCCGGCGAACAGTTCAACGCCATCAACACCACCGCCGGCGAACTCGTCCAGTCCCTCGACGCCATCGTCTGGGCCGTCAATCCCCGCCACGACACCCTCGAAAGCCTCGCCCGTTATATAACAAGATTCGCCGGCGACTTCACCGCCCGCTCCCCCGTCCGCCTCCGCCTCAACGTCCCCCCGGAACTCCCTAACATCACCCTCAGCTCCGAAGTCCGCCACAACGTCTTCCTCGCCTTTAAAGAAGCCCTCAACAACGCCCTCCGCCACGCTAACGCCACCGAAGTCCGCATCGCCATCGCCACCGACCCCTCCGCCGCCCACTGCACCATCACCGTCGAAGACGACGGCCGCGGCTTCACCCCCGGCACCTCCACCGACGGCGACGGCCTCGAAAACATGCGCCGCCGCCTGACTGATTGCGGCGGCTCCTGCGAAATCACCACCGCCCCCGCCCGCGGCACCACCATTACCTTTACCCTCCCTCTCCTCTTCTAACAATCTCCCGCCGTTAGTGCTCAGTGCTCAGTGCTCAGTGCTCAGTGCTCAGTGCTCAGTGCTCAGTGC
>JADMIO012741656.1_pt1 | contig 21639 bp, 20 predicted proteins | sample 8958161 | NCBI WGS metagenome assembly JADMIO01 (sample SAMN16585339, study PRJNA669376) | soil metagenome | isolation source: Crop rotation soil | place: USA: Cullars Rotation, Alabama | collected 2011
GCGACAACTTGTCCACGTGGAATTCTAAGCTTAGGATCCCAATGTGCTGGAAAGAATGCGTTCAACGACTATTTCTTCGCCGGGCTTCGGTTGCACTCTGAGGCGATCGGGGGTGAAGCCCTCGGCAATAATCTCGGGAATGAAGCCGGCATTAACCAGGGAAGATTTTCCGCAGCCTGATTCGCCAAAGAACAGTACGCCCCGGTAAACCGAGACATAGCGCAGCAGCCGGTGGGTCTCTTCGTCGCGCGCGAAAAAGATCGGCTGGTCGACGTAGCGGAACGATTCGATGCCGCGATAAGGCGACTCAGGCAGACTTTGCCTGGCCGCGGTAGCGTTTGCAGTACTTAACATTGTTTGGGCATCTCCTCTCCGGTGACCATGCGATAAAGACTGGGCACAAAGGTCCAGACGTCCTGGGTGATGAAATTGATGTAACGCTGCCGGTTGTAATAGACGTCGAAGATGAGCGGGTCGGGCGAGATATCTACGGAGTAGGTGTCGGGAAAAATCGACGGATCGATTTTCCAGCGCAAGGTCTTGAAAAGCAGCCGCAGGTTGTAATCAAGCAGACTGTAGCCTACGAACAACGTCGGCCATTTGGTGAAGAAGAAGCGATACGTGAGCGGCACGGGATTGAAGGGTTCCTTGTCGCTCATGCGCAGGACGAATTGAATGTAGTCTTCGTCCGTGATCACGATTGATTCCGGGGTTTGCACGTCTCCGTGGACCTTCACGACAAACGGCTGATTCGGATCGAGATTGCCGGGGTAGTCTCGCGTGGGCTGGTCGCCGGTCTTGTTGTAGACGCTCACATACGGAGTTTTTCCCGCGGCCTGCAGGGCCAACTCGAACAATTGATCGTAGTTCGTCGTGATCACCAGCGGAAAGTTCATGCGCGCCAGCGCACAAACGATAGGGGAAGGCCTTTTGCCGGTGAACACTGCGTTCGAGACTTTCTGGACCAGGTTTTGACGGCCCTTCTTAACTTCATAGAACAGCGAAACTCGTTGCAGGTTCCCGACACTGTCCTTTGGAAACAGCTTTTCAAAATCGCAATCCGCCGCCAACGATTTCGAGAGAGAGCTGCCCAGCGGCGGGCGCTGCGCTTCCGGATAAGCGTATTCGGACCCTTCAGGCGGTGGGTAATGGGCGCCTGCTCCGAGAAACAGAATGCATTCGCCCTTCTTTATCTTTTCACCAATCGTGCCAAGCAGTGCTTCGTCGATTTGCGCCATGATTTGTGAGTCAACTTTCGCTTTTGTCAGACGTGGGGAATGGACGTTAAGGAAGCATCGGACTGTAACGACAGCCCTTCTAAAGTGGCGTCATGATAGCAAACGGCCCAACAGCTCACAATGATTTCAGTTGAGATGGTGCGGTGGCGCTGAACCGGTATTTGGCTGACCCATTGGCCTGGTCGCGTTCGCCGGCCTTTCGGCGTTATACTTGCAGGGAAAATCCACAAAATATCGAGGAGGCATTGATGCAATCGAGGAAATTTACTTTGCTCTGGTTCGCTATTCTTCTACTCAGCATGCTCGCGATCGGTGCCTGTGAGCCCGCTGCCCAAAACACAAACACCACTGCCACTACGACGGCGACGCCGCCGGCAGCTCAGGAATTGAAAGTGGTTCCGCGCCCGCAGTCGATTGCCGACATGATGAAACAGCGCGGGGAACAGGATCAGGCGCAACCTGCCGTGCGTATCGTGGCGCCGGCAAAGAACGCTGTGATCAATGGCTCGACCGTGGAATTGAAGCTGGAATTGAGCGGTGACTTGAAGGGTTACATGCCGCACAAGGATCCGGCCACCGGCAAAGGCAATCATGTGCACGTGATTCTCGACAACCAGCCCTACGAGGCTTATTACGAAATCGGCCAGCCTTTCGAGTTGCGGAATGTGGCCGAAGGCAAACACACTTTGCGCGTGTTTCCTTCGCGGCCCTGGCACGAGAGCTTCAAGAACGATGCAGCATTTCAGATGGTGACCTTCACCGTAAAGGGCGGTGGTGACGCGGCCAAGCCCACCACGGCCAGCAACGGCCAAACGCTCGCCAGTCCGGCGAAGAGCCCGGCTTCAAGTGCGAGCCCCACTCCGGCGAAAGAAGGAAAAGACTTTGCTAAGAGCAACGCGGGCGAAGTTGATGCGACCAAGCCGCTCCTGACCTACAGTCGCCCGAAAGGCGAATACACCGGCGCCGACACGGAAGCAATCATGATCGATTTCTGGTTGCTGAACGGCAAACTGCAAAGTCAGGGCGGAGATTATCGAGTGCGCTACACGGTCGACGACGGTACTCCGGGGTTCCTCGACATGTGGGAACCGATTTGGCTTTCCGGTTGGACCGCCGGCAAACACACTGTCAAATTAGAATTAGTTGATAAGAGTGGACAGGTGGTTGATAACGGCGGCTACAACGTGACCACGCGCGAGATCAATGTGGTGAAGTAAGGTTGAGGCAGGTCCGAAGGACCGTTTTGCAATAGCCACGACCGTAAGGTCGTGGTAAATCGGTGAAAGACTAAAGAGACCTGAAGGGCCGACATGCTCATGCCGGTCCTTCGGGTCTTGCTATTTAACTTTCACTCTCCCCCGCCTGACGGTCGGGGCTATTTCATCCCGGCGCTCCGCGCCTCGCATAGCTATTCCCACGCGGAAGTGATTTGTCCCTGACTGTCCTGCCAGTAGGGCGCCCACGCCAGCGTCAAAAGTTTGACTGCGATGTTTGCCTTGGTCGGCTTCAGACTGACTTTCTCCAGCTCTTCGGTCTGCGGATCACTGGACGTCTGAATGGCCTCGGTCTCGGCCTTTAGATCGGCGTCGAGATCGGCAATCTGCTGCGTCACGGCCTCGACGGTTTCGTCCGCGCGGGTTACATCCCCTGCTTCCTTCATCGAGCGGCTCACACCGCGCGCGGCGGTAGTGGCCCGGCCCAGGGACGAGAGGCTGAGCGTCTTCCGTCCCAGAAATGACGAAAGCAAAGTCGCGCCAAACGATATTGCGGTCTGCACCTTCTGGCTGCTTGCCTGTTCCGCTTCACGGTCACGGGCTTGTTCTGCGCGCCGCTTCTTCTCTTCTAACGCAGCCACCTTGGGCGCGTATTTCTGCCGCAGCTTTTCCACCATTTCATCACGTTTTTCTCGCGCCAGTTGTTGCAGCCGCACACGAAAATCGCGCTCAGACTCGCCGGGATTTGAAGCAAGCTTGAGACTCGGACTCTCGAGCAGTTCCAAACGCTGATTGCGGTAAATCCAGCTCGCCAGATCTTTCTTCCATGCGTCGTAGTTCTTAGCTTTGCTCGCGGCCGCCGGAAGCGCGGCAAAGCTCGCGCCGTCACCGGGCGTTTGTTCTAAATCTTCCGCAGGTAATTCGGCTGCCGTCGCTTGCGCCCAGTCCAAAGCGATTGGCCCTTCGCCGATCGCCGCCAGCAAAGACAATTGCTGTGTCATGTCGAAGCTCTTCGAATCGCTGAAGCGCACCTCCGCCGCGCCGAGCACCAACGGCTTGTAAATCAACTTGGCGCCGCCCGCATTGCTGCGCACGGGAATGAAGTACTGCGAAACTTCGGGCGGCAGGACAGGCCGTTGACTGGCTGGAGATGCGTCGCTGATCGCCGGGGCTTGCGGCGCAGGAGCGACTGCCTTTGCACTGCCGGGCGCGGCGGCCGCAGCCATGGGCGCCGCAGTGGATACCTGGGCCTTGATGGGTTCCATCAGCAATTTGATCTGAGTGCGCGTCAGCGGACCGCGCAGATAAGACATGGCCCAGCGAGTCTCGAAAACTTCAGTTTGATCCTCGTGCACATTATTGAGCAGGAAGATGCGATTACTGAGTCCGGCAAGAGTCTGCTCCATGTCTTGTCGATCAAACTTCTGACCCGTGCCGGCCGCGATGCCTTCAAGGCCCTCGAGCACGCGCGCCTTGTCTCGTTCAGTTTGCAGACGCCCAATGAACCAGGTGCCGGTGTTTGAGAGTCCTTTGTAATCAAGGTCTACTGGATTCTGCGTGACCAGCACTACGCCCAGACCAAACGCGCGGCCCTGCTTCAATAAAGTAAGCAAAGGAAGTTTTGACGGCGGATTCGCGACGGGCGGGAAATAGCCGAAGATCTCGTCCATGTAGAGAATTGCGCGCAAGCTGGTGGTGCCCGATTGCGTTCGCATCCAGCCGAGTGTTTGATTCAGCAGGAGCGAAACGAAAAACATTCGCTCAGCGTCGCTTAGGTGGGCGATGGAAAAGATCGCCACCCGCGGCTTTCCTTCGGGCGTGTGCAGAATGCTCTGGATGTCGAGCGGCTCGCCTTCCATCCACGAACTGAACCCGGGCGCCGCCAGCAGATTGTTGAGCGACATGGCGAGCTCGAACCGATCTTTGGCGGGAAAGGCCGAGTCCAGATCAATTACGCCAATCCTCGTGATTGGTGGCGTTTGGATCTGTTGAATCAAAGCCGCGATGTCCAGATCTTTTCCTTCGGCCCAGGCACGATTAAGAATGTTTGAGATGAGGATGTGCTCGCGGCTTCTGATCGGATCGGCGTCAATGCCGAGGAGCGCGAGCAAACTGGTGACCGTGCTGTTAACTCGCTCAGTCATCAATTCGCTGTCGTCACGAATGGAAGCGGGCGGTGCGGAAAATAACTTGAGAATCGAAACTGGTATTCCGGCATTGCTGCCGGGCGTGTAGATGCGAAAGTCTGCAGCGTCGCGCAGGCGCTTGATGCGCGCGCCATCCTGACCCCAATCGCCCAGGCCCTTCTTCCAGGTTTCGGCTTGCGCGGCGGCATAATCAGCGACGGAAAGATTTTTCTTCTGCGCGTCTTCCTCGTTCACCCATGGCGCAAAGTCTTCCGGGCGCAAATCCGGAAAAGTCAGCATGAGATTGGCGAGGTCGCCCTTCGGATCGATCACGATTGCGGGAATGCCGTCGATGGCCGCCTCTTCCAGCAGCCCAATGCACAGTCCGGTCTTGCCGCTGCCGGTCATGCCCACGCACACGGCGTGCGTGACCAGGTCTTTCGAATCGTAGAGCACCAGTCCATCAGCGGCCTTCTTTGTCTTCAGATCATACGGGCGCCCCAGATAAAATGCGCCCAGCTTCTCGAAATCTTCCATTTGATTAAGCCTCCAGCATCCGCTGTTACTTCTGTTTCGCGATGACGTGTTCAGAGATCTGACGATAGGCGCCTTCCGGAATAATGTTTCGCCAAATTAGTTCAGTCTTTTCACGATAGGGCCGGTGATCGATGATGCGCTGTGCGTAAGCATCGCCAATTCCCGGCAAACGCTCCAGCTCGGCTTTACTGGCCGAGTTCAAATCGACAAGACCACCGTTGTAGTTCGAAGAGCTCCGCGAGTTGTTTGATTGATTATGGTTGACGTTTCGGCGGCAACCTGCCGAAGCAAACGCCGTGGCCAGCAGTAATACGATGAGAACCGAACGTCTCATGGATTTCTCCGCAGCAGCTTTGGCACAGACTTCGGTCTGTGTTTCCCTTTTAGCGATCACAGACTAAAGTCCGTGCCACTAGAGCTTTCCGAGGGGATGAATGTTTCGCGTTAGTACATAGCAGATTTGATTGGCAACTTCAAAACTCTTTGACTTTCGCATAGTGCCCTAATTTTGGAGTGCGGTGACCTGTCACCGCTTTCACTTTCGGAATCGTCCTTTTCGTGAACCTCTGCGACAGGTTGCAGAGATCAAAGCGCCGGCAGGTCGGCGCACTCCAAATTAGCGCACTACCGATGTTTGTTGGTCCAGGCTGGCGGCAGGTGAATCAGCCCATCTGAGCACGCACCTTCTTCGGCAGCTTGGCAAGAACCAGCTCGTAAGAATTGCGCAGCAGCGACTTCAATTCCTTCTCGCGCATGACATCGAACCGCTCGAGTGCTACCCAGTGATAGCGTGCCGAGTAGGGCGCGGGATCGATGCCGTCACGTTCGATCAATTCGGCAAATTGTTCTTCGGTGACTTTGAAGGACATGCAGTACTTGGATGCGCCCTCGAGCACGGTCACGGCAAACATCTTGCCCGCGATCTTGAAGACGAGATCGTTGCCCCACTGCACGTTCTCAGTAGCATGCGGGAACGAGAGGCAATAAGCACGGACTGATTCGATATCCATAGTTACGTATTCTCCAACACCAGCAGGGCAGTCTGGCCACCGCCGGACGTGACATTCAAGAGCGCGGACGAGGACAGGCGAATCAAGGCGCCTTCGATTTCGTTCTCGAACAGGAACGGGTTGAAATCAACAAATAATTCTTCCATATGCACGCGGTCGGAAAACGCAGGCATCGGGATTTTCCGGAGCGGCACGCGCTCCTGCACCACGTATGGGCGCGCCAGGGCGACATCAATCGCGCGTTCCCATTCGTCAGGCGCAGTCTCCCAGCCAATAAAAACGCCGTGCCCACCATAGTCGTCATTAGGTTTCAGCACCAGGCGTTCGCGCTCTTGTCGAATCAAGTCGATCAGCTCGTACTCTCGATCGTGAAAACCGGTGACGCCCGGGTGGACGCATCGCGTCCACGGAATATGCTTGTGAAAGACTTCGAGCTCTTCGGGTGTGAACAAATAGGAGTATTTGGGATCGTTCAGGACGGCGAAGCCCGCCTTTTTGTGCGCCAGCTTGGTGCGAAACGAGTTGATCAGGCAGATGCGGCCATCGATGTAGGCGCGGGCCAGCGGATGGTTTTCGTCACAACGTTCGAGGAACTCATGAATGATGACGCGCTTGTAAACTATGTCGATGCGAAAGTCGCCGGCAAACAGGTTGTGCCCGTCATAGCGCAAACTTTCAGGATCGACGATCTCGGCGGTGTAGCCTTCGGTGGCGAAGTACTCGCGTAGAACGTGAAACTCACTTTCGGTAGCAACGCCTTTCCAATCCACGATCGCAATTTGCGGCCGCGCTTCCATTCCGCCCCATTCTCGATACGTGTGGATTAGGGATTTCAACAGTCGGCGGTGCGGTTCGGGACGCCAGCACGCGTGTTGCGCCATCAGCTCTTGTACGTGGACCAGCGGAAAAAGGACCTTCTCTAGTTGCATCTGATCGCCGACACCGGCGGGCGTTTCGGCGTTGTATTCAAGAAATTGAAAGTCTGAATCGGAAATGTACGCGTCGAGCCGGCTGGTCACACAAAGCCGTGCGTATCCCGGATCGATACGCGCCATCCGCGTTTCTCGTTCAGTTGGGTCAAGCACCGCGAGCAATTTATCGTCGCTCAAGGCGTGCGCCACCATTCGTTCGAGGGCTGAGGCGACGGTGTGCGCGGCGCGCGCAACTTCGTCGTATTGTGAGCGGCTGATGATGTGCGGGCGCAGAAAGGGACAGGTCGGACGATCGCCGAAGACCAGCCCGAGCTCTCTTTGCGTAGCAATCAGTTGGTCAAGAACAGACGGAGAAAGATTCGCGTCGTTAAGAATGCGCTGATCCAATTCATTGAGAATGGCCGCGAGCATCAAATTCCACAGCAACTGACCGGTGGCACGCGTATCTTCGCGTGTTCACGGACGCCGTGCCACACTTGCGAACCGCTAATATTGATTTTGCCAGTAAGGAAACTGCGCCAGGTAATGCTCGTTAACGCCGTTGAGATAGACCAGTCGATCGTCAATCTTCTTCACAGTCAAAACGCGATTTGAAAAGATCAGCCAGAAGATCGCCACCAGAAACAGCAACAGCCCGAACATTCCAATTCCGGGATAGTCGTTGGAGAACGCGCCGAACGCAATAGCGGGCCCGAGCGCCAGCACTATCCAGCCGATGATAAGCAGGTGACGCCGCCGCTGCACATGCTGTGGGCACAGCCCGAGAAAGACCGTCGCTCGTTTGCTGAGCGCGCTGGCCAACACTACATAGATCAGCCAGGCCGCCAGCAGTACGAAATACAACGCCGGGTGATGCCATTGAAGCTTTTGCCTCAGCTTAAATCCATTTGCCGGCGCGTTACACTTCACGCATTGATCGGGAAGGACAGCGTCCTTGGTCATCACCAGCGTCTTGTTGTCGCGCCAGACGCCCGCCATTGATGGAGGCGGCGGCATCACATAACCGTCGGCGAGCACAATCCCCGGTTGAGGAGGAGGCGGTGGTGGCATGCCGGCATAGGGAGCGGCAGCATTACAGCGTTTACAGTTTGCGGCCTCAGCGAAATTCACGAGTCCGCACTCTGTGCATTTCCAGGAAGCAGGCATATGTTTTTCTCAGTTGTTGGGGTAAATGCGACCGCGCTAAATCAAGCCGCGGTAGCTTGTGCGCCGATATCGTGCAGGCGTTTGACTACCTGATCGATCAGCCAATTCGGCGTGGAAGCACCGGCCGTGACGCCGACGCGTCGCGCGCCGCTCAGGTCTTGCGGATTGATTTCATCTTCAGTTTCGATCAAAAAGCTTTGCTCGCATTGCTCCTGGCAAACGGCCAGCAGCTTAATGCTGTTTGAGGAGTGCTTGCCGCCGATGATGTAGAAAGCATCGACCAACCCGGCGAGTGCGCGCGCGGCGTCCTGCCGGTCACGAGTAGCTGAGCAGATCGTGTTGACTACCTGCGGCTCAGCGTCGGCGTTGGCCCTCACTGCTTCGGCCACTTCCAAAAACGTTTTCAGCTTCAGTGTGGTTTGCGAAACTACCAGTGGCGCATGCAGCAGCGGGAGCCTGGCGACTTCGCTGGCGTCGGCTACTACAAACGTATTGTCGGGAGCATAACCGACGACGCCAATCATCTCGGGATGTTCCGGATTGCCGGCGACCACTACATGACGGCCTTCCTGTGCGGCGCGTTCGGCGAGCCGTTGCACGCGCGTCACGAAGGGGCAGGTGGCATCGACAACCCGGGCCGCGCGTTTTTCCAATTCAGCCTGCACTTGCGGCGTCACGCCGTGCGCGCGAATCACAGCGATCTCGTCAGCGCCTACCTGCGAGGGTTCCTGAATAGTCGAGACGCCTTCGCATTCGAGCCGTTGCATTTCCTGCGTGTTGTGAATCAACGGACCGAGCGTGCGCACCGGCGCGCCGACTCCCAGCGCATCTTCGACCATTTCCACGGCGCGCTCGACGCCGAAACAAAAACCGTATTCGTTTGCTAGTAAGACTTCCATAATGCCGTACAAATCTTAGCACATCATGAGATCAAAATGAGGCGCAAAGCGCGCTATGAAGGCGCTAAGCGCTACTATGAAGATCTTTGCCGCAAATGTTATCTCTCGAGCGAATCGCAACAGAAACGTGCCGTAGGCACGTAATGTTTAGAATCGGGCGGGGCTTTGCTGCAAAAGTCTCTCGGTCGATCGGTCCCGCTTCGCCGCGTAGCGACGGCTTGAATTTAGCCCGGCCTTTTAAGGCCGGGATCTCAGAAAGATCAAAGACATCGTCGCGTAGCGACGGCTGAAACATTCACTCAATCGTCGCTAACGCGACGTGGGCTTACTTGCTGTTACGATCCCGGCCTTTGGGCCTTCATATATTTGAGCAATCAAATATCAACGAGTCCGCGCAGCGGACGGCAGCATAAAGCCCGGGGTGAGCGGTAGCGAATCCCGGGAACCAAATGTCCAGGAATTTCGAGTCCGCGGAGCGGACGATGGCTCGCAATTCAAATAAATCGTTCGTCGATTTTGAAACTGCTTCGTACAAACTCAAGGAAAGCTCTTATCAACGCGCCGTCGTCCGCTTCGCGGACTCAACGCCGCGCGGCTGCGGCGTCTTCCGGGGTTCGCTACCGCTCACCCCGGGCTTTATGCCATCGTCCGCTTCGCGGACTGTTCACCAGCGGGTGATTCGTCAAGTATGTCATTGCCCTTTTAAGGCCGGGATCTCAGAAAGATCAAAGACATCGTCGCGTAGCGACGGCTGAAACATTCACTCAATCGTCGCTAACGCGACGTGAGCTTACTTGCCGTTACGACCCCGGCCTTAAAAGGGCATTTATATACTTGACTCAATTATGGCAATGGCTCTGCCACTCTGATGCGCGGCGAGTCTGCGACTTGCCGGCGGCGAACGTCCTTTTTCGTTTGGGTCTTCGACCCACCACGGTCATAGACCGTTCAGAATGGGCCACGTCTCGGCAAGTCCTAGACTTGCCCCGCATCAGAGTGGCAGGGCCATTGCCCCGGTCGCATCGAAGTTCGCAGAAGCCCGCGCGGAGTCCGACATGATTATATCGGCCCTTCGGGCCTGAGATCGTTAATAAAACGGGCTTTGCCTCAAAAGTCCGAAAGGGCATCTCTCATTCACACCGGGCTTTAGCCCGGTGATAAGCAGAGGAGGAGAATAATGAACCGTTTTAACGGTTTACTTTTCTTCTTAAGACACTCAGGCGATTTTGCCTGGTAAACGACACGGAGAAACCGTTGAAACGGTTCCTATGATTTTCACGGTCTTTGATCACCGGGCTGAAGCCCGGTGTGAATGAGAATGAGAATAAGAGTGAGACTGTCAGACTTTTGAGGCAAAGCAAATAAAACGACTGATCCCCGACCTGACGGTTGGGGCTACTACATGAAGGCCCTGCGGGCCTCACCTTACGGGCTCGCGCAAGACGACTTCGGCGGTGCGCGCGGCGATCAACGCGGCTTCCGGGTGACTTTCGCGCAGGCCGGAAATCTGCAGAAGCGCCTCGCCGGTACGCGAGAACAAACGCACCAGGTCGCCTTCGTCAGCGTGAGTTTCGCGCACAATCTCCGTCCACTCGGCGCCGTTGGCCCAGTGCGCCGCGGCGGCGGCGGCAGAAAAGTTGATCTCCGAAGGTCCTTCGATGCCGTTGTTCCATTCCTCAGTGGAAATATCGAACGCGATCTGTTCGAACTTTGCGAGCAGGTCAACAATCTCGTCGTCGAGCTCGAGTTCGCCATAGTCGCGATCTTCATCCGCGGCCATCGCGGCCACCAGCGCCGCCGTGCGGCGCGCATCAAGAGCTTTGAAAAGACCGCTTTGCAAAGTTTCGCCAACTAGCAAGGGCCGATCGACATGCAAGTCTGCCAGCCAACGACCGCGCTCGGTTACGCGCTCGCGCGCAAAATCGATGTACCCGAATTGATCCAGGACACGCGCGCACCGCTCGAAAGGCTGCCAGACTTCGGCGCGCAAACTTTCAATTTGTTGTTCGGCGCGCTCCAGGTCGGCTGCTTCCGTTTGCAACGACCAGATTAGCTCCTTCGTGCGGAAGTTTTCCTTTTGCGCCGGCGCAAACGAATCGAGCAGATCATCAATCAGCTTCAAAGATTGCTGTTCGCCGGCGTCGCTATCGCTCAGTCGTGGTTCGCGTATAGCGAGCTCGCGGCCACGATCGTGGATCTCGTCGAATGCGTCTTCGATCCGATCCTCGCGCGTGGGAAAGACGGGACTAAAGACACGGCCGATCCGTTCGAGCGGGAAAGACGCAGTGCGTCCATCTTCGCGGACACCAGTGACGCCGTCGTGGCTGCGGGCCGTGACCAGCACCAGCCGCTTGCCACTGCGCCCGATGCCAATCACACGTCCTGGTTGGACCACGTTGCGCAGCCAGTTCATCAGCAGCTCGCGTCGTGTCTGCGGCGTGCCTTCCAAAAGCCGCGCTCGTGCGCTGGTCAGTCTTTCCAATCCTCGCAGCACGGTAAGCGGAATGTTCAGGTTTGCGCCGGCGATTGCCGCGCGCATCCGCTCTTCAATATCAGTACGCTTTCGCTTCAATTGATGCATGTGAGGCAGAAGCTTGCGGTGCGCAAAACTTTGCTCCGCAATCTCGCGCACCTGCGCGAAGTTCTTGAAAGCATCGAGCAGGTTGAGCAATGACGTGTAGGTGGCGCGGAACTGACTTTCCAGATCGTCAGGTGGTGCGTTGAGCAAATTGACGATGCTTTGCGGGTTCTGATGAGGTCCTGGCGCCGCCACGATGAAGCCGACGCGATCCTTACCGCGACGGCCCGCGCGTCCGGTCATTTGCTGCAACTCGGATGCGGTGAGGGACTGCCAGCCACTCGCGCTGCGCCGGTCGGCAACGGTGACCACCACCGTGCGCGCGGGGAAATCAACCCCGGCGGCGACGGTAGCAGTCGCGAAGATCGCATCCAGCAATCCGGCGCTCATCAACTTTTCGATCGCCAGTTTCCACGAGGGCATGTGCCCGGCGTGATGCGAGGCCACGCCGCCGCGCACGATCACGTTCCAATGCCGGTGATTTCGGATCTCGGGATTCTGCTCGACCAGGCTGCGCAGGAAATCCCGCCGCTCTTCGCGGCGTGCATCGGCCTCAGCGTGCCGGCTGAGACCGGCTTCTGAGGCTGCTTCATCACAACGCCGGCGTGTGGGCAGAAAAATGATCGCCGGCAGCAGGTTGTATGAACCCAGCGCGGCCAGCAGCGTCGCGGGCGGCATTTCTGGCATGCGTAGTTTCATGACTCCAAACAGCTTACTTAATAGAATGCCAAGCAAGACAAGACCAAGTCTACGTTGACTTTATAACGCAGACTCCTGATTATTAGTAATTGCCTTGTACAGGTCGCGACCTGACGTGCCAGTTCGGAAAAAGACTCTTGTGACAGTAATTCCACAATGAGATATTGATCTTCACAATTTGGCGGAGTATAAAGCTGGCTAACCCGCAACCGCATACTTCACAAGGAGGACAACCAATGCTTTCTCGGATGGCAACTCTCTTTGTCCTAACCAGTTTAGTTGTTTCACTTCCGTTCGTAACTGGGGCGTTCCAATTTACTGTAACGCCTGTCAGTGGCACGATGACTGTGTGGGCAGCGGTTGGCGTTTAACCCCACGTTGTCACCCTCATCTGGCATTGGCAATCGCATGTGTTATCTACATGTGGTGAAGCATGCAAAAAAAACGTCAAGGAATCGCTATATCAATTTTCACCGGCATCGCTGCATTTTTTCTGTTACCACTCATGCTTTGGCCGATTATGAATAGGCCGGTGTGGCTGTATTTGCCGGTCTTCTCGGTCGCATATTTCTTGATTGCGTTGCTGATTGGATATTTTTGGTCGCCAGTTGGATGGAAGATTGGCCTCTGGCTCTTTTTGCCGTGGCCACCGGCCCTTCTTTTCGCAGAGTTTCTTAGCGCTGACAAGCCATGGGATTGGAAAGGTGATTTGTTGTCTCTCGCCGCGTAGCGGCGGCTGAATTTAGCCCGGCCTTTTAAGGCCGGGCTTTCAGAAAGATCAAAGACATCGTCGCGTAGCGACGGCTGAAACATTCACTCAATCGTCGCTAACGCGACGTGGGCTTACTTGCTGTTACGATCCCGGCCTTTGGGCCTTCATATATTTGAGCAATCAAATATCAACGAGTCCGCGCAGCGGACGGCAGCATAAAGCCCGGGGTGAGCGGTAGCGAATCCCGGGAACCAAATGTCCAGGAATTTCGAGTCCGCGGAGCGGACGATGGCTCGCAATTCAAATAAATCGTTCGTCGATTTTGAAACTGCTTCGTACAAACTCAAGGAAAGCTCTTATCAACGCGCCGTCGTCCGCTTCGCGGACTCAACGCCGCGCGGCTGCGGCGTCTTCCGGGGTTCGCTACCGCTCACCCCGGGCTTTATGCTATCGTCCGCTTCGCGGACTGTTCAGCAGTGATTCGTCAAGCATGTCATTGCCCTTAAAAGGCCGGGCGAAATTCAACCGTCGCTCTGCGACGAAGACTTTCCTAAGCCAGCGACTTTTGCAGCAAGACCCCTTGTGGGGATGTTAATGGATAGCAACCCTCCCTCCGAGACCTCATTGGGTCCATCTAAAGCAACTTCTCGCAGCCACCACGCGCGAAAGACACCCGAACCCCACCCGGTGCGGAGCCGCTGCTGGTTTCCCCCTCCCGCTAGTCCTTCAATGATAGAGATGTTTTTCCCTGCGGTGCAGAGCTGTTTCGGCTGCTGCGGGGCAGGATGCAATTGTATTCTTAATCAACGCTATGGCGTGATCCAGGGTGGCCCCTGCATAACACATGATAGATGCACGAGGGAGCACAACAATCGACCTTTTCACCGAGACTGTTTGCCGTCACTTGCTGCCTCGGTGCAGTACACAATATTTCGGTTTTTCTTTTAGATTTGCTCGTTCAGTTGTTTGGCCTCAGATGACAACTCGAATGACAAGAGTTGTGGCAGTTAGCGTCGGCGCTTGCATCGCGTTGACTGTGCCGGTAATTGCCGGTCTCTTTTTGGGGGAGACGCTGTTGTCTTTTTATTGCGTAGTCGTCGTACAAGGCTTAGGGGCGTTCCTGTTGAGTTTTTCCTGGCCTAATTTGAGCTGGCGCGTAGGATTGTGGATGTTTTCGGTGTGGATACTTATCCTCTTGTTTGCTGTAATCCTCGGGGGACCCCCGACAAAGATGGTAGATCTATACGACGCGGCCACATATCTCTGGATCCTATTTTCGGGATGCGTTGGTGGGTGGCTGGGTGCAATCATTGGCCGTCGCCTGCGGAAGAAGTCCAAGATCAAGTCATCTCCTGCCTGAACGTCCCCCATGACTTCGCTCTTCCTGCTCCATCAGCCCTCTTATTTCGGAACTTAACCTTCCCTTTTCGTCAATCAACCGCACCAGTCTCTTATCGGGCAACAAGAAAGCCGCGCGCAGTGGTACGGGACGCGCGCCCGGGCGAGGAATCACGCTGCAACTCACGCCACGCACTTCGGCAATCCACGCGGCGAACTCTGCGGCGTTGCCAATGGTTGCCGAAAGCAACAGCAGACGAATGCGCGGCGGCGTCAGGATGATGGCTTCTTCCCACACGTGGCCGCGATCTTCGTCGGCGAGATAGTGCGCTTCGTCCAACACCACCAGATCGGCATGCACCTGCTCGCCGCCGCGCAGCGCGTCAAAGAGTTGATTGCGGTAGATCTCGGTCGTGCCCACGATCAGCGGCGCGTTTGAGTTCTCTTTGCGATCACCGGTGAGGATGCCGACGTTTGTCGCGCCGAACTCTTCGCTGAATTCTGCGTACTTGGAATTGGTGAGCGCTTTGAGCGGCGTGGTGTACCAGGCGCGTTTGCCCGTGTCGACAAGCCGCCGGATTTCTTCGCGCGCGATCCAGGTTTTGCCGCTGCCCGTCGGCGCGGTCACCAGGACATCTTCGCGTTCGAGCGCTGCCAGGGCTTCGAGTTGAAACGGATCCGGCTGGAAGGGAGCAGGTTTAGGCGCGCCGATGCCGGCCAGAAGTTCACGGAGCTCTCGCCCGTAATTTCCGGAAGCTGCCGGCAGCGATGCTTCGGAACCAGATCGCGCCCGTCTAATCCGATCATCGCCTCCGGATTTCCGATCGTTCTGTTTGGGTCGAGGCTTACGGCCTCGATGATCGCCGCGTGAACGTCGCATGAAAGCATTGTATTCCAATCATGCGCGGCGGACACACGCGCGAGAAGTATGTGCTCTGTCCTGATACTGTGCTGGAGATGGCGGCTTGCCGGGTCCAGTGCGTTGAGGCTTGCCTCACCGAAAATGTAAGTTAATGAATTGAGGCTATGCCTTGGATTGATTCGCTTAATACCTGGAGGCGTAGCCTAACCTTGATGTGGCCGGGCCGGTGAGGCAAAACCTCAACGCACTGGGCGCGGCAAGCCGCAAATCGGTAATTACGTGCCGAAGTGGTTCGCAAGACGACTCTTTCGTCATAGTTGCGGGTAAACAGACCCTGGCCTACTATTTGATTACGACTTGACGGAGCAAAGATGGAGCGCCCGGCCGCAACGCTCGGGGGCGCACTGGCGTCTAACAAAATCTGAGCAAGCCTTGGGAAACATGCTGCAATTTCAGGATACAAGCGGGTTATTTGAAAACTTTGAGGTGAACGCCACACCGTTCTGGCCGAAGATCCTCCGGCTGCTGGGCGGTTCCATCGTGTTTCACCTGTTACTGGTTGCGGCCGTCGTCTTCATTCCACCAGTGCGCGACGCGCTCAGCATCGCCGTGATGTTTTCTGATGCAGGCTTTGTCGATCGCGCCTACACCAAAACCCAAATCGAAAACGAAGGCGACATCACCGAAATTACGACCGAAAGGTTTCGCTACCCAGACGGCTATTTCCAGATGGACCAGATGGGGTTCCCGACGCCTTCTCCGACACCCGTGATAGCTTTCCAGCAACCTTTCAACCCGGGTCCGTTTACGCCCGCCCAACTTGATCCGGTAAGTTCTCCGACGCCGACGCCAGGGCCGTCAGCCGTAGCTGCTGCGAGTGTCTCTCCGACACCCACACCCAATGCTGAGGAAGATGCCACACGTAAAGCTGCTGAAGCTGAGCTCGACAAAATAGCGAAGGAAAGCGGCGTCAAACGTCCGAAAGAGATCAACACCCGGCCGTTTAAGGACCTGCTGGTTGACGCGAAGAAAAAGAAGGACCAGGGCGAAATCAAGCTTGACGGTCAGATCGAGCTAACAGTGGAAGCCGATCGGGATCCGGATGGAAAACTAACAAACGCAAAGGTCACCGACAAGCGCGGTGATAAGACGCTCGAGAGAATTGCGCTCGATTTTGTGGCTGCGCTCAGCGATAGTGGCGTGCTGGATTTTGTTGAGGGCAAACACTTGCGGGTCACCGTGAAGCTGGACAATGACAATGTAGAGGTGGTGGCGGCCACCGAGGTCGAATCAGAAGATCGGGCGCGTCAACTCGAGCGGACTTTCGGCGCGATGATTGTCGGTGGCCGCATCCTCAAACACGGTAAGGACGAAGAGGTTTACTACAACCACACGCAGGTTTCTTCGAAAGACAAAGAGGTAAGCGTAAAGTTTGCGATGCCGCGCGCCGAAATGGGCGCCATGCTTTCAAAATACACCGCCGAGAAGAAGTAGCGGCCAAAGTCCGTACAAGAGCAATGCGAATTATTCCGGTTTCTGCCCTGGCATTGTTTGTGTTTGCCGCCTGTGCGAGCCGGCCCCGGACAATCGCACCTGCGCCCGCTCCCACCCAGTCAGACAAATCCGAAATGAAACTCGTCAGTTCGGCTTTCAAAGAAGGCGAAACGATTCCGCGCCAGTACACCTGCGACGGCATCAACATCTCGCCGCCGCTCGAGTGGTCCGATGTCCCTAAGACTGCGAAGACGATTGCGCTCATCGCCGACGACCCTGACGCTTCGTCCGGCGCCTGGGCCCATTGGGTTTTCTACAACTTGCCGGCCGACAATATCGGAATGGTCGAGAACCTGCCGGCGTCTGACACGCTCAAGGCCGGAGGCTTTCAAGGCACAAACGATTTCGGAAAAGTTGGGTACGGCGGTCCATGTCCGCCTTCCGGCACGCATCGCTACATCTTCAAGGTCTATGCGGTTGATAGCGAGCTGGCGCTCAAAGCCAGAGCGACTAAAGATGAATTATTAAAAGCGTTGGAAGGTCACGTCGTGGGCCAGGCGCAGTTGATGGGAATCTACAAGCGTTGAGTGACACACTTTACGGGCTTCGCTGCAAAAGTCTCTCGGTCGATCGGGTCCCGCTTCGCGACGTGGGCTTCTTGCCGTTACGATCCCGGGCTTTTAAGAGTAGTGACATACTTGAATCCGCGCGGGCTTCTGCGAACTTCGATGCGACCGGGGCAATGGCTCTGCCACTCTGATGCGCGGCAAGTCTAGGACTTGCCGAGACGTGTCCCGTTTCTGAACGGTCTATGACCGTGGTGGGTCGAAGACCCAAACGAAAAAGTAGGTTCGCCGCCGGCAAGTCGGAGACTCGCCGCGCATCAGAGTGGCAGAGCCATTGCCATAGTTGAGTCAAGTATATAAATGCCCTTTTAAGGCCGGGCTAAATTCAACCGCCGCTCTGCGACGAACACTTTTCTGAGCCAGCGACTTTTGCGGCAAGGCCTACTCCACAGGCTACCGGGCGCGAAAACTATCTCAGCATTACCGGCGAGAGATGAATCCCGATAGGTCGGGATTCATGTCTCGCAAAGACTAGTCCAAATCGATTGGGCACGCGCTGGGCCCTCATCCCCAGCATTTCTCCCAAAAGGGAGAAGGGGAGGTAATACACACATCTTGATGAGCCGTCTCAAGCAATCACAGACTAAAGTCTGCGCCACTGATCTACGGAATTATTCCTGCCGGCACGTTCCATGGATGCAGTTCTAATCTCAGCCTGTCGATTTTGATCATCGGATCAGTGGCGGTTAGCTCTTCCGCTTCTTTCATCGAGGCGACACGAAATACAAAGACTCCACGCAGGTCGCCGTCATCGCCAAACGGTCCGGCCATCACCAACTTCTTCATCCCGGCGAGACGATTAATGTTGGCCAGATGATCTTTTTGTAGTTGCAGCACCTCGGGGTTCCGGGCATCGCCGTCTTTTCGGTTCGGGCTTTTTTCAAAAAGCCGAGATAGAGCGTATCCAGTTTGAGAGGAGACTCAGGCTTCTTGAAGATGTCTTCTGACCACCACGGGTGCATCTCAGCCGCGAACAACCCGGCCTTAATCGCCGGATCGGCATCGACCAATGTCTTTGCTTGAGCCGCTGACGCCGCGCGAAGAATGATGATGCCGGCCAGTCCTGTGTTGTCGGCCATTGGTCCGGCGATGACGGCCTGACCGGACGCAAGCATGGACATGACGTTCATGAAATGCTCTCGCAGAATTGGCTCGCGATCTTTGTCGGCGGTCGCAGTCCACCTGGGTCCAGTCTTGATCAGGGCCATTTGAAACTCGACCATCTTGTGCGACTCGTCTTTTTGCTGGGCGAACGAGAGCGAAGTAAAAAGAATGAGAAGCAGAAATGAGATTTTAGTGGTTCGCATCAGTCTTGGTGAAAAAGTCGGCGAAGCCGACGAATGATACTAAAACCGGGATTTTTCAGACGCCCGCTGCACGGACTTGCTGCGAAGTCGCTGGCCCCGAAAAGTGTTCGTCGCGTAGCGACGACCGTTGAATTTAGCCCAGCCTTTTAAGAGTAGTGACATACTTGACTCCGCGCGGGCTTCTTCGATGCGACCGGGGCAATGGCTCGGCCACTCTGATGGGCGGCAAGTCTAGGACTTGCCGAGACGTGGCCCATGCTGAACGGTCTATGACCGTGGTGGGTCGAAGACCCAAACGAAAAAGGAGGTTCGCCGGCAAGTCGCAGACTCGCCGCGAATCAGAGGGGCAGAGCCATTGCCATAGTTGAGTCAAGTATATAAATGCCCTTTAAGGCCGAGATCATAACGACAAGTAAGCTCACGCCGCGTTAGCGACGATTGAGTGAATTGTTCAGCCGTCGCTACGCGACGATGTCTTTGATCTTTCTGAAAGCCCGGCCTTAAAAGGCCGGGCTAAATTCAAGCCGCCGCTACGCGGCGAAGCGGGACCGATCGTCCGAGAGACTCTTGCAGCAAAGCCCCGCTGCACGGACTTCAATCTATGTCGCGGCATCACGCAGCGCTAAAGCGCTGGGCTATTGTCATTCAGTCCGCTTCGCGGACGAAAAACACTTTTGCAGCAATTCGCATCTTCGTATTTTATTTATTACCTATCTGCTACCGCAGCAGGTACGAGCCTCACTTCCAGGCGCGAACGATTTAATTAACCTTCGCCGTCTTCACACAAGTAATTGGCGGCAGGCCTTCCTTGATCAGCGACCACGAGGCGCCCGCATCGTTCGAGCCGTAAACCTTACCGCTGCGCGTGCCGAAGTAAAGACCGGTCGGATTGTTCGCGTCAGCTTTCATGTTGTCGCGCAGAATGGTTTCCAGCGCGTCTTCCTGCGGCAAACCATTTGTTAAAGCTTCCCAGGATTCGCCGCCGTTGGTGGTCCGATAGACGCGCATCTTTGCCTCGGGCGTGCAACGAAACTCATCCGATTCAATCGGAATCAGGTAGACGGTGTTCGGGTCGTTAGGATCCATCTCCAGCGCAAAACCAAAATCCGACGGCAGGCTCTTGCCGATGTCCTGCCACGAATCGCCCGCATCGTCGCTGCGATAGACGCCCCAATGGTGCTGAAGAAACATGCGCTCAGGCTTCGACGGATGATGAACAACTTTGTGGACGCATTGACCCCACTCCGGGTATTGCTGATCCGGCGGCAGAAATTTTGCGCAAATTCCCTGGTTGCGCGGCTGCCAGCTCTTGCCGCCGTCTTCTGTGCGATAGACTCCGCCGGTTGAAATGGCTATCCACATGCGATCCGCGTTGGTCGGATCCGGCAGGATCGTATGCAGGCAAAGGCCGCCGCCTCCCGGCTGCCATTGCGTGCGATGTGGATGATCAAAGAGGCCACGTTCGAGCGTCCACGTTTCACCGGCATCGATGGATTTGAAAAGCGACGCGGGCTCAACTCCGCAATAGAGAGTGTCGTCCTCGCCCGGATGTCCGTGGACGATTTGCCAAATCTGTTTCAGTGAAACTTCCGAGTCTTCGGGAAACTTGATGTTGTAAGTTTCCGGATCGCTCCAATTCTTGCCAAAGTCATTTGACGAACTGAGAAACGAACCCCAGAACGGACTGTTCACCGCGGCCCATAAGCGATTGCGGCCGTTCCGCCCATCGTACGCAAACGAGTAAATGCTTCGTCCGGGAAAGTATGGCCCGGCCTCGTACCAATTTGTGCGCGAGGCATCTGCGCGAAAGATGAACGCGCCCTTCATGGTCCCGACCATCACGAGGTTGTCCCCGGAATTAACGTCGATTTGATTTGGCTTTGGCATTGATTTGAGACCTCGGAAAAATTCTCATAGCAAAACTGCGGCGCATTATATAGAAGGACACACACCGACCCAAACGGGCCGGTATGAAAAAGGAATTGGTTTGTTCAGGGTTTAGTTGACGATCTCGCCGACTTTGCGCGCCACCGGCTTACCGTCTTTCTCGATAGGCAGCCGAATCTTTTTCACTTTCGATTGCCGCGAATGTTTGGCTTCCTGCGAAGGGGTCGCGGCCGCAGAAACATTACCTGTTTCGGCCGGGCTGGATTGTTCAATCGGCGCGGCAGCCTCGGGCTCGACGGCGTTCCATCGATGAAGTCCGGCCAGGCCGAACGCTAGCGTCGCCACACCGGCAGCGCCGAACAGGATAAATAAGAGCGCGGTGGCTGAGATATGCCGGCTCAGCACGGCTAACTTTTGCCAGCGAGCGCGGCCCGGATCCGGAAGCGGCTCGACCGGTTGCGCGACCGCAATAGCGAGCTCATCAAAGTGTGGTTCGGGGAGAGAAGTTACTTGATTTGTTTCCGCGACGGTTTCATTCTGTTGTAGTTCATTCATATTCAAAGTGCCTTTAATCGATACGATTCGTAACTTCCCACTAAAACAGAGGCAAGAAGCTCTCCGTAATTACCGGAGCAACAGAATCGTTAGAAAGCGGCACTCTTTGTTCTGTTTTGAATGGAAATGAAATACACAAGGCTGTACGCAGCGAGTGATGGCGAGTCGCATTTCGAACAGGTCGAGATTGATTTCTTGCTGACCGATTACGCACCGCCCGCGCCCCCGTTGGAATTGTCGGGAACGGACACAGCGAATCAATTCGGTTTCATCCGAGCCCCTGCCGGGTGGAGCAGTGACTGGCACCCGGCTTCAGCGCGGAATCTATTTGTAGTATTGAGCGGCGAATGGGAAGTCACGGCGAGCGACGGTGAATCGCGGCGGTTTGGTGTGGGCAGCGTGTTGTTGGTTGATGATCTGACCGGCAAGGGGCATTCATCACGCGTGATAAGTGAAACTGAATCGGTGGCGGTGATGGT
>JADMIO010838967.1_pt1 | contig 21638 bp, 22 predicted proteins | sample 8958161 | NCBI WGS metagenome assembly JADMIO01 (sample SAMN16585339, study PRJNA669376) | soil metagenome | isolation source: Crop rotation soil | place: USA: Cullars Rotation, Alabama | collected 2011
CGCGACAACTTGTCCACGTGGAATTCTAAGCTTAGGATCCCAATGTGCTGGAAAGAATGCGTTCAACGACTATTTCTTCGCCGGGCTTCGGTTGCACTCTGAGGCGATCGGGGGTGAAGCCCTCGGCAATAATCTCGGGAATGAAGCCGGCATTAACCAGGGAAGATTTTCCGCAGCCTGATTCGCCAAAGAACAGTACGCCCCGGTAAACCGAGACATAGCGCAGCAGCCGGTGGGTCTCTTCGTCGCGCGCGAAAAAGATCGGCTGGTCGACGTAGCGGAACGATTCGATGCCGCGATAAGGCGACTCAGGCAGACTTTGCCTGGCCGCGGTAGCGTTTGCAGTACTTAACATTGTTTGGGCATCTCCTCTCCGGTGACCATGCGATAAAGACTGGGCACAAAGGTCCAGACGTCCTGGGTGATGAAATTGATGTAACGCTGCCGGTTGTAATAGACGTCGAAGATGAGCGGGTCGGGCGAGATATCTACGGAGTAGGTGTCGGGAAAAATCGACGGATCGATTTTCCAGCGCAAGGTCTTGAAAAGCAGCCGCAGGTTGTAATCAAGCAGACTGTAGCCTACGAACAACGTCGGCCATTTGGTGAAGAAGAAGCGATACGTGAGCGGCACGGGATTGAAGGGTTCCTTGTCGCTCATGCGCAGGACGAATTGAATGTAGTCTTCGTCCGTGATCACGATTGATTCCGGGGTTTGCACGTCTCCGTGGACCTTCACGACAAACGGCTGATTCGGATCGAGATTGCCGGGGTAGTCTCGCGTGGGCTGGTCGCCGGTCTTGTTGTAGACGCTCACATACGGAGTTTTTCCCGCGGCCTGCAGGGCCAACTCGAACAATTGATCGTAGTTCGTCGTGATCACCAGCGGAAAGTTCATGCGCGCCAGCGCACAAACGATAGGGGAAGGCCTTTTGCCGGTGAACACTGCGTTCGAGACTTTCTGGACCAGGTTTTGACGGCCCTTCTTAACTTCATAGAACAGCGAAACTCGTTGCAGGTTCCCGACACTGTCCTTTGGAAACAGCTTTTCAAAATCGCAATCCGCCGCCAACGATTTCGAGAGAGAGCTGCCCAGCGGCGGGCGCTGCGCTTCCGGATAAGCGTATTCGGACCCTTCAGGCGGTGGGTAATGGGCGCCTGCTCCGAGAAACAGAATGCATTCGCCCTTCTTTATCTTTTCACCAATCGTGCCAAGCAGTGCTTCGTCGATTTGCGCCATGATTTGTGAGTCAACTTTCGCTTTTGTCAGACGTGGGGAATGGACGTTAAGGAAGCATCGGACTGTAACGACAGCCCTTCTAAAGTGGCGTCATGATAGCAAACGGCCCAACAGCTCACAATGATTTCAGTTGAGATGGTGCGGTGGCGCTGAACCGGTATTTGGCTGACCCATTGGCCTGGTCGCGTTCGCCGGCCTTTCGGCGTTATACTTGCAGGGAAAATCCACAAAATATCGAGGAGGCATTGATGCAATCGAGGAAATTTACTTTGCTCTGGTTCGCTATTCTTCTACTCAGCATGCTCGCGATCGGTGCCTGTGAGCCCGCTGCCCAAAACACAAACACCACTGCCACTACGACGGCGACGCCGCCGGCAGCTCAGGAATTGAAAGTGGTTCCGCGCCCGCAGTCGATTGCCGACATGATGAAACAGCGCGGGGAACAGGATCAGGCGCAACCTGCCGTGCGTATCGTGGCGCCGGCAAAGAACGCTGTGATCAATGGCTCGACCGTGGAATTGAAGCTGGAATTGAGCGGTGACTTGAAGGGTTACATGCCGCACAAGGATCCGGCCACCGGCAAAGGCAATCATGTGCACGTGATTCTCGACAACCAGCCCTACGAGGCTTATTACGAAATCGGCCAGCCTTTCGAGTTGCGGAATGTGGCCGAAGGCAAACACACTTTGCGCGTGTTTCCTTCGCGGCCCTGGCACGAGAGCTTCAAGAACGATGCAGCATTTCAGATGGTGACCTTCACCGTAAAGGGCGGTGGTGACGCGGCCAAGCCCACCACGGCCAGCAACGGCCAAACGCTCGCCAGTCCGGCGAAGAGCCCGGCTTCAAGTGCGAGCCCCACTCCGGCGAAAGAAGGAAAAGACTTTGCTAAGAGCAACGCGGGCGAAGTTGATGCGACCAAGCCGCTCCTGACCTACAGTCGCCCGAAAGGCGAATACACCGGCGCCGACACGGAAGCAATCATGATCGATTTCTGGTTGCTGAACGGCAAACTGCAAAGTCAGGGCGGAGATTATCGAGTGCGCTACACGGTCGACGACGGTACTCCGGGGTTCCTCGACATGTGGGAACCGATTTGGCTTTCCGGTTGGACCGCCGGCAAACACACTGTCAAATTAGAATTAGTTGATAAGAGTGGACAGGTGGTTGATAACGGCGGCTACAACGTGACCACGCGCGAGATCAATGTGGTGAAGTAAGGTTGAGGCAGGTCCGAAGGACCGTTTTGCAATAGCCACGACCGTAAGGTCGTGGTAAATCGGTGAAAGACTAAAGAGACCTGAAGGGCCGACATGCTCATGCCGGTCCTTCGGGTCTTGCTATTTAACTTTCACTCTCCCCCGCCTGACGGTCGGGGCTATTTCATCCCGGCGCTCCGCGCCTCGCATAGCTATTCCCACGCGGAAGTGATTTGTCCCTGACTGTCCTGCCAGTAGGGCGCCCACGCCAGCGTCAAAAGTTTGACTGCGATGTTTGCCTTGGTCGGCTTCAGACTGACTTTCTCCAGCTCTTCGGTCTGCGGATCACTGGACGTCTGAATGGCCTCGGTCTCGGCCTTTAGATCGGCGTCGAGATCGGCAATCTGCTGCGTCACGGCCTCGACGGTTTCGTCCGCGCGGGTTACATCCCCTGCTTCCTTCATCGAGCGGCTCACACCGCGCGCGGCGGTAGTGGCCCGGCCCAGGGACGAGAGGCTGAGCGTCTTCCGTCCCAGAAATGACGAAAGCAAAGTCGCGCCAAACGATATTGCGGTCTGCACCTTCTGGCTGCTTGCCTGTTCCGCTTCACGGTCACGGGCTTGTTCTGCGCGCCGCTTCTTCTCTTCTAACGCAGCCACCTTGGGCGCGTATTTCTGCCGCAGCTTTTCCACCATTTCATCACGTTTTTCTCGCGCCAGTTGTTGCAGCCGCACACGAAAATCGCGCTCAGACTCGCCGGGATTTGAAGCAAGCTTGAGACTCGGACTCTCGAGCAGTTCCAAACGCTGATTGCGGTAAATCCAGCTCGCCAGATCTTTCTTCCATGCGTCGTAGTTCTTAGCTTTGCTCGCGGCCGCCGGAAGCGCGGCAAAGCTCGCGCCGTCACCGGGCGTTTGTTCTAAATCTTCCGCAGGTAATTCGGCTGCCGTCGCTTGCGCCCAGTCCAAAGCGATTGGCCCTTCGCCGATCGCCGCCAGCAAAGACAATTGCTGTGTCATGTCGAAGCTCTTCGAATCGCTGAAGCGCACCTCCGCCGCGCCGAGCACCAACGGCTTGTAAATCAACTTGGCGCCGCCCGCATTGCTGCGCACGGGAATGAAGTACTGCGAAACTTCGGGCGGCAGGACAGGCCGTTGACTGGCTGGAGATGCGTCGCTGATCGCCGGGGCTTGCGGCGCAGGAGCGACTGCCTTTGCACTGCCGGGCGCGGCGGCCGCAGCCATGGGCGCCGCAGTGGATACCTGGGCCTTGATGGGTTCCATCAGCAATTTGATCTGAGTGCGCGTCAGCGGACCGCGCAGATAAGACATGGCCCAGCGAGTCTCGAAAACTTCAGTTTGATCCTCGTGCACATTATTGAGCAGGAAGATGCGATTACTGAGTCCGGCAAGAGTCTGCTCCATGTCTTGTCGATCAAACTTCTGACCCGTGCCGGCCGCGATGCCTTCAAGGCCCTCGAGCACGCGCGCCTTGTCTCGTTCAGTTTGCAGACGCCCAATGAACCAGGTGCCGGTGTTTGAGAGTCCTTTGTAATCAAGGTCTACTGGATTCTGCGTGACCAGCACTACGCCCAGACCAAACGCGCGGCCCTGCTTCAATAAAGTAAGCAAAGGAAGTTTTGACGGCGGATTCGCGACGGGCGGGAAATAGCCGAAGATCTCGTCCATGTAGAGAATTGCGCGCAAGCTGGTGGTGCCCGATTGCGTTCGCATCCAGCCGAGTGTTTGATTCAGCAGGAGCGAAACGAAAAACATTCGCTCAGCGTCGCTTAGGTGGGCGATGGAAAAGATCGCCACCCGCGGCTTTCCTTCGGGCGTGTGCAGAATGCTCTGGATGTCGAGCGGCTCGCCTTCCATCCACGAACTGAACCCGGGCGCCGCCAGCAGATTGTTGAGCGACATGGCGAGCTCGAACCGATCTTTGGCGGGAAAGGCCGAGTCCAGATCAATTACGCCAATCCTCGTGATTGGTGGCGTTTGGATCTGTTGAATCAAAGCCGCGATGTCCAGATCTTTTCCTTCGGCCCAGGCACGATTAAGAATGTTTGAGATGAGGATGTGCTCGCGGCTTCTGATCGGATCGGCGTCAATGCCGAGGAGCGCGAGCAAACTGGTGACCGTGCTGTTAACTCGCTCAGTCATCAATTCGCTGTCGTCACGAATGGAAGCGGGCGGTGCGGAAAATAACTTGAGAATCGAAACTGGTATTCCGGCATTGCTGCCGGGCGTGTAGATGCGAAAGTCTGCAGCGTCGCGCAGGCGCTTGATGCGCGCGCCATCCTGACCCCAATCGCCCAGGCCCTTCTTCCAGGTTTCGGCTTGCGCGGCGGCATAATCAGCGACGGAAAGATTTTTCTTCTGCGCGTCTTCCTCGTTCACCCATGGCGCAAAGTCTTCCGGGCGCAAATCCGGAAAAGTCAGCATGAGATTGGCGAGGTCGCCCTTCGGATCGATCACGATTGCGGGAATGCCGTCGATGGCCGCCTCTTCCAGCAGCCCAATGCACAGTCCGGTCTTGCCGCTGCCGGTCATGCCCACGCACACGGCGTGCGTGACCAGGTCTTTCGAATCGTAGAGCACCAGTCCATCAGCGGCCTTCTTTGTCTTCAGATCATACGGGCGCCCCAGATAAAATGCGCCCAGCTTCTCGAAATCTTCCATTTGATTAAGCCTCCAGCATCCGCTGTTACTTCTGTTTCGCGATGACGTGTTCAGAGATCTGACGATAGGCGCCTTCCGGAATAATGTTTCGCCAAATTAGTTCAGTCTTTTCACGATAGGGCCGGTGATCGATGATGCGCTGTGCGTAAGCATCGCCAATTCCCGGCAAACGCTCCAGCTCGGCTTTACTGGCCGAGTTCAAATCGACAAGACCACCGTTGTAGTTCGAAGAGCTCCGCGAGTTGTTTGATTGATTATGGTTGACGTTTCGGCGGCAACCTGCCGAAGCAAACGCCGTGGCCAGCAGTAATACGATGAGAACCGAACGTCTCATGGATTTCTCCGCAGCAGCTTTGGCACAGACTTCGGTCTGTGTTTCCCTTTTAGCGATCACAGACTAAAGTCCGTGCCACTAGAGCTTTCCGAGGGGATGAATGTTTCGCGTTAGTACATAGCAGATTTGATTGGCAACTTCAAAACTCTTTGACTTTCGCATAGTGCCCTAATTTTGGAGTGCGGTGACCTGTCACCGCTTTCACTTTCGGAATCGTCCTTTTCGTGAACCTCTGCGACAGGTTGCAGAGATCAAAGCGCCGGCAGGTCGGCGCACTCCAAATTAGCGCACTACCGATGTTTGTTGGTCCAGGCTGGCGGCAGGTGAATCAGCCCATCTGAGCACGCACCTTCTTCGGCAGCTTGGCAAGAACCAGCTCGTAAGAATTGCGCAGCAGCGACTTCAATTCCTTCTCGCGCATGACATCGAACCGCTCGAGTGCTACCCAGTGATAGCGTGCCGAGTAGGGCGCGGGATCGATGCCGTCACGTTCGATCAATTCGGCAAATTGTTCTTCGGTGACTTTGAAGGACATGCAGTACTTGGATGCGCCCTCGAGCACGGTCACGGCAAACATCTTGCCCGCGATCTTGAAGACGAGATCGTTGCCCCACTGCACGTTCTCAGTAGCATGCGGGAACGAGAGGCAATAAGCACGGACTGATTCGATATCCATAGTTACGTATTCTCCAACACCAGCAGGGCAGTCTGGCCACCGCCGGACGTGACATTCAAGAGCGCGGACGAGGACAGGCGAATCAAGGCGCCTTCGATTTCGTTCTCGAACAGGAACGGGTTGAAATCAACAAATAATTCTTCCATATGCACGCGGTCGGAAAACGCAGGCATCGGGATTTTCCGGAGCGGCACGCGCTCCTGCACCACGTATGGGCGCGCCAGGGCGACATCAATCGCGCGTTCCCATTCGTCAGGCGCAGTCTCCCAGCCAATAAAAACGCCGTGCCCACCATAGTCGTCATTAGGTTTCAGCACCAGGCGTTCGCGCTCTTGTCGAATCAAGTCGATCAGCTCGTACTCTCGATCGTGAAAACCGGTGACGCCCGGGTGGACGCATCGCGTCCACGGAATATGCTTGTGAAAGACTTCGAGCTCTTCGGGTGTGAACAAATAGGAGTATTTGGGATCGTTCAGGACGGCGAAGCCCGCCTTTTTGTGCGCCAGCTTGGTGCGAAACGAGTTGATCAGGCAGATGCGGCCATCGATGTAGGCGCGGGCCAGCGGATGGTTTTCGTCACAACGTTCGAGGAACTCATGAATGATGACGCGCTTGTAAACTATGTCGATGCGAAAGTCGCCGGCAAACAGGTTGTGCCCGTCATAGCGCAAACTTTCAGGATCGACGATCTCGGCGGTGTAGCCTTCGGTGGCGAAGTACTCGCGTAGAACGTGAAACTCACTTTCGGTAGCAACGCCTTTCCAATCCACGATCGCAATTTGCGGCCGCGCTTCCATTCCGCCCCATTCTCGATACGTGTGGATTAGGGATTTCAACAGTCGGCGGTGCGGTTCGGGACGCCAGCACGCGTGTTGCGCCATCAGCTCTTGTACGTGGACCAGCGGAAAAAGGACCTTCTCTAGTTGCATCTGATCGCCGACACCGGCGGGCGTTTCGGCGTTGTATTCAAGAAATTGAAAGTCTGAATCGGAAATGTACGCGTCGAGCCGGCTGGTCACACAAAGCCGTGCGTATCCCGGATCGATACGCGCCATCCGCGTTTCTCGTTCAGTTGGGTCAAGCACCGCGAGCAATTTATCGTCGCTCAAGGCGTGCGCCACCATTCGTTCGAGGGCTGAGGCGACGGTGTGCGCGGCGCGCGCAACTTCGTCGTATTGTGAGCGGCTGATGATGTGCGGGCGCAGAAAGGGACAGGTCGGACGATCGCCGAAGACCAGCCCGAGCTCTCTTTGCGTAGCAATCAGTTGGTCAAGAACAGACGGAGAAAGATTCGCGTCGTTAAGAATGCGCTGATCCAATTCATTGAGAATGGCCGCGAGCATCAAATTCCACAGCAACTGACCGGTGGCACGCGTATCTTCGCGTGTTCACGGACGCCGTGCCACACTTGCGAACCGCTAATATTGATTTTGCCAGTAAGGAAACTGCGCCAGGTAATGCTCGTTAACGCCGTTGAGATAGACCAGTCGATCGTCAATCTTCTTCACAGTCAAAACGCGATTTGAAAAGATCAGCCAGAAGATCGCCACCAGAAACAGCAACAGCCCGAACATTCCAATTCCGGGATAGTCGTTGGAGAACGCGCCGAACGCAATAGCGGGCCCGAGCGCCAGCACTATCCAGCCGATGATAAGCAGGTGACGCCGCCGCTGCACATGCTGTGGGCACAGCCCGAGAAAGACCGTCGCTCGTTTGCTGAGCGCGCTGGCCAACACTACATAGATCAGCCAGGCCGCCAGCAGTACGAAATACAACGCCGGGTGATGCCATTGAAGCTTTTGCCTCAGCTTAAATCCATTTGCCGGCGCGTTACACTTCACGCATTGATCGGGAAGGACAGCGTCCTTGGTCATCACCAGCGTCTTGTTGTCGCGCCAGACGCCCGCCATTGATGGAGGCGGCGGCATCACATAACCGTCGGCGAGCACAATCCCCGGTTGAGGAGGAGGCGGTGGTGGCATGCCGGCATAGGGAGCGGCAGCATTACAGCGTTTACAGTTTGCGGCCTCAGCGAAATTCACGAGTCCGCACTCTGTGCATTTCCAGGAAGCAGGCATATGTTTTTCTCAGTTGTTGGGGTAAATGCGACCGCGCTAAATCAAGCCGCGGTAGCTTGTGCGCCGATATCGTGCAGGCGTTTGACTACCTGATCGATCAGCCAATTCGGCGTGGAAGCACCGGCCGTGACGCCGACGCGTCGCGCGCCGCTCAGGTCTTGCGGATTGATTTCATCTTCAGTTTCGATCAAAAAGCTTTGCTCGCATTGCTCCTGGCAAACGGCCAGCAGCTTAATGCTGTTTGAGGAGTGCTTGCCGCCGATGATGTAGAAAGCATCGACCAACCCGGCGAGTGCGCGCGCGGCGTCCTGCCGGTCACGAGTAGCTGAGCAGATCGTGTTGACTACCTGCGGCTCAGCGTCGGCGTTGGCCCTCACTGCTTCGGCCACTTCCAAAAACGTTTTCAGCTTCAGTGTGGTTTGCGAAACTACCAGTGGCGCATGCAGCAGCGGGAGCCTGGCGACTTCGCTGGCGTCGGCTACTACAAACGTATTGTCGGGAGCATAACCGACGACGCCAATCATCTCGGGATGTTCCGGATTGCCGGCGACCACTACATGACGGCCTTCCTGTGCGGCGCGTTCGGCGAGCCGTTGCACGCGCGTCACGAAGGGGCAGGTGGCATCGACAACCCGGGCCGCGCGTTTTTCCAATTCAGCCTGCACTTGCGGCGTCACGCCGTGCGCGCGAATCACAGCGATCTCGTCAGCGCCTACCTGCGAGGGTTCCTGAATAGTCGAGACGCCTTCGCATTCGAGCCGTTGCATTTCCTGCGTGTTGTGAATCAACGGACCGAGCGTGCGCACCGGCGCGCCGACTCCCAGCGCATCTTCGACCATTTCCACGGCGCGCTCGACGCCGAAACAAAAACCGTATTCGTTTGCTAGTAAGACTTCCATAATGCCGTACAAATCTTAGCACATCATGAGATCAAAATGAGGCGCAAAGCGCGCTATGAAGGCGCTAAGCGCTACTATGAAGATCTTTGCCGCAAATGTTATCTCTCGAGCGAATCGCAACAGAAACGTGCCGTAGGCACGTAATGTTTAGAATCGGGCGGGGCTTTGCTGCAAAAGTCTCTCGGTCGATCGGTCCCGCTTCGCCGCGTAGCGACGGCTTGAATTTAGCCCGGCCTTTTAAGGCCGGGATCTCAGAAAGATCAAAGACATCGTCGCGTAGCGACGGCTGAAACATTCACTCAATCGTCGCTAACGCGACGTGGGCTTACTTGCTGTTACGATCCCGGCCTTTGGGCCTTCATATATTTGAGCAATCAAATATCAACGAGTCCGCGCAGCGGACGGCAGCATAAAGCCCGGGGTGAGCGGTAGCGAACCCCGGGAACCAGATGTCCAGGAATTTCGAGTCCGCGGAGCGGACGGTGGCTCGCAATTCAAATAAATCGTTCGTCGATCTGAAACTGCTTCGTACAAACTCCAGGAAGGCTCTTATCAACGCGCCGTCGTCCGCTTCGCGGACTCAACGCCGCGCGGCTGCGGCGTCTTCCGGGGTTCGCTACCGCTCACCCCGGGCTTTATGCCATCGTCCGCTTCGCGGACTGTTCACCAGCGGGTGATTCGTCAAGTATGTCATTGCCCTTTTAAGGCCGGGATCTCAGAAAGATCAAAGACATCGTCGCGTAGCGACGGCTGAAACATTCACTCAATCGTCGCTAACGCGACGTGAGCTTACTTGCCGTTACGACCCCGGCCTTAAAAGGGCATTTATATACTTGACTCAATTATGGCAATGGCTCTGCCACTCTGATGCGCGGCGAGTCTGCGACTTGCCGGCGGCGAACGTCCTTTTTCGTTTGGGTCTTCGACCCACCACGGTCATAGACCGTTCAGAATGGGCCACGTCTCGGCAAGTCCTAGACTTGCCCCGCATCAGAGTGGCAGGGCCATTGCCCCGGTCGCATCGAAGTTCGCAGAAGCCCGCGCGGAGTCCGACATGATTATATCGGCCCTTCGGGCCTGAGATCGTTAATAAAACGGGCTTTGCCTCAAAAGTCCGAAAGGGCATCTCTCATTCACACCGGGCTTTAGCCCGGTGATAAGCAGAGGAGGAGAATAATGAACCGTTTTAACGGTTTACTTTTCTTCTTAAGACACTCAGGCGATTTTGCCTGGTAAACGACACGGAGAAACCGTTGAAACGGTTCCTATGATTTTCACGGTCTTTGATCACCGGGCTGAAGCCCGGTGTGAATGAGAATGAGAATAAGAGTGAGACTGTCAGACTTTTGAGGCAAAGCAAATAAAACGACTGATCCCCGACCTGACGGTTGGGGCTACTACATGAAGGCCCTGCGGGCCTCACCTTACGGGCTCGCGCAAGACGACTTCGGCGGTGCGCGCGGCGATCAACGCGGCTTCCGGGTGACTTTCGCGCAGGCCGGAAATCTGCAGAAGCGCCTCGCCGGTACGCGAGAACAAACGCACCAGGTCGCCTTCGTCAGCGTGAGTTTCGCGCACAATCTCCGTCCACTCGGCGCCGTTGGCCCAGTGCGCCGCGGCGGCGGCGGCAGAAAAGTTGATCTCCGAAGGTCCTTCGATGCCGTTGTTCCATTCCTCAGTGGAAATATCGAACGCGATCTGTTCGAACTTTGCGAGCAGGTCAACAATCTCGTCGTCGAGCTCGAGTTCGCCATAGTCGCGATCTTCATCCGCGGCCATCGCGGCCACCAGCGCCGCCGTGCGGCGCGCATCAAGAGCTTTGAAAAGACCGCTTTGCAAAGTTTCGCCAACTAGCAAGGGCCGATCGACATGCAAGTCTGCCAGCCAACGACCGCGCTCGGTTACGCGCTCGCGCGCAAAATCGATGTACCCGAATTGATCCAGGACACGCGCGCACCGCTCGAAAGGCTGCCAGACTTCGGCGCGCAAACTTTCAATTTGTTGTTCGGCGCGCTCCAGGTCGGCTGCTTCCGTTTGCAACGACCAGATTAGCTCCTTCGTGCGGAAGTTTTCCTTTTGCGCCGGCGCAAACGAATCGAGCAGATCATCAATCAGCTTCAAAGATTGCTGTTCGCCGGCGTCGCTATCGCTCAGTCGTGGTTCGCGTATAGCGAGCTCGCGGCCACGATCGTGGATCTCGTCGAATGCGTCTTCGATCCGATCCTCGCGCGTGGGAAAGACGGGACTAAAGACACGGCCGATCCGTTCGAGCGGGAAAGACGCAGTGCGTCCATCTTCGCGGACACCAGTGACGCCGTCGTGGCTGCGGGCCGTGACCAGCACCAGCCGCTTGCCACTGCGCCCGATGCCAATCACACGTCCTGGTTGGACCACGTTGCGCAGCCAGTTCATCAGCAGCTCGCGTCGTGTCTGCGGCGTGCCTTCCAAAAGCCGCGCTCGTGCGCTGGTCAGTCTTTCCAATCCTCGCAGCACGGTAAGCGGAATGTTCAGGTTTGCGCCGGCGATTGCCGCGCGCATCCGCTCTTCAATATCAGTACGCTTTCGCTTCAATTGATGCATGTGAGGCAGAAGCTTGCGGTGCGCAAAACTTTGCTCCGCAATCTCGCGCACCTGCGCGAAGTTCTTGAAAGCATCGAGCAGGTTGAGCAATGACGTGTAGGTGGCGCGGAACTGACTTTCCAGATCGTCAGGTGGTGCGTTGAGCAAATTGACGATGCTTTGCGGGTTCTGATGAGGTCCTGGCGCCGCCACGATGAAGCCGACGCGATCCTTACCGCGACGGCCCGCGCGTCCGGTCATTTGCTGCAACTCGGATGCGGTGAGGGACTGCCAGCCACTCGCGCTGCGCCGGTCGGCAACGGTGACCACCACCGTGCGCGCGGGGAAATCAACCCCGGCGGCGACGGTAGCAGTCGCGAAGATCGCATCCAGCAATCCGGCGCTCATCAACTTTTCGATCGCCAGTTTCCACGAGGGCATGTGCCCGGCGTGATGCGAGGCCACGCCGCCGCGCACGATCACGTTCCAATGCCGGTGATTTCGGATCTCGGGATTCTGCTCGACCAGGCTGCGCAGGAAATCCCGCCGCTCTTCGCGGCGTGCATCGGCCTCAGCGTGCCGGCTGAGACCGGCTTCTGAGGCTGCTTCATCACAACGCCGGCGTGTGGGCAGAAAAATGATCGCCGGCAGCAGGTTGTATGAACCCAGCGCGGCCAGCAGCGTCGCGGGCGGCATTTCTGGCATGCGTAGTTTCATGACTCCAAACAGCTTACTTAATAGAATGCCAAGCAAGACAAGACCAAGTCTACGTTGACTTTATAACGCAGACTCCTGATTATTAGTAATTGCCTTGTACAGGTCGCGACCTGACGTGCCAGTTCGGAAAAAGACTCTTGTGACAGTAATTCCACAATGAGATATTGATCTTCACAATTTGGCGGAGTATAAAGCTGGCTAACCCGCAACCGCATACTTCACAAGGAGGACAACCAATGCTTTCTCGGATGGCAACTCTCTTTGTCCTAACCAGTTTAGTTGTTTCACTTCCGTTCGTAACTGGGGCGTTCCAATTTACTGTAACGCCTGTCAGTGGCACGATGACTGTGTGGGCAGCGGTTGGCGTTTAACCCCACGTTGTCACCCTCATCTGGCATTGGCAATCGCATGTGTTATCTACATGTGGTGAAGCATGCAAAAAAAACGTCAAGGAATCGCTATATCAATTTTCACCGGCATCGCTGCATTTTTTCTGTTACCACTCATGCTTTGGCCGATTATGAATAGGCCGGTGTGGCTGTATTTGCCGGTCTTCTCGGTCGCATATTTCTTGATTGCGTTGCTGATTGGATATTTTTGGTCGCCAGTTGGATGGAAGATTGGCCTCTGGCTCTTTTTGCCGTGGCCACCGGCCCTTCTTTTCGCAGAGTTTCTTAGCGCTGACAAGCCATGGGATTGGAAAGGTGATTTGTTGTCTCTCGCCGCGTAGCGGCGGCTGAATTTAGCCCGGCCTTTTAAGGCCGGGCTTTCAGAAAGATCAAAGACATCGTCGCGTAGCGACGGCTGAAACATTCACTCAATCGTCGCTAACGCGACGTGGGCTTACTTGCTGTTACGATCCCGGCCTTTGGGCCTTCATATATTTGAGCAATCAAATATCAACGAGTCCGCGCAGCGGACGGCAGCATAAAGCCCGGGGTGAGCGGTAGCGAACCCCGGGAACCAGATGTCCAGGAATTTCGAGTCCGCGGAGCGGACGGTGGCTCGCAATTCAAATAAATCGTTCGTCGATCTGAAACTGCTTCGTACAAACTCCAGGAAGGCTCTTATCAACGCGCCGTCGTCCGCTTCGCGGACTCAACGCCGCGCGGCTGCGGCGTCTTCCGGGGTTCGCTACCGCTCACCCCGGGCTTTATGCTATCGTCCGCTTCGCGGACTGTTCAGCAGTGATTCGTCAAGCATGTCATTGCCCTTAAAAGGCCGGGCGAAATTCAACCGTCGCTCTGCGACGAAGACTTTCCTAAGCCAGCGACTTTTGCAGCAAGACCCCTTGTGGGGATGTTAATGGATAGCAACCCTCCCTCCGAGACCTCATTGGGTCCATCTAAAGCAACTTCTCGCAGCCACCACGCGCGAAAGACACCCGAACCCCACCCGGTGCGGAGCCGCTGCTGGTTTCCCCCTCCCGCTAGTCCTTCAATGATAGAGATGTTTTTCCCTGCGGTGCAGAGCTGTTTCGGCTGCTGCGGGGCAGGATGCAATTGTATTCTTAATCAACGCTATGGCGTGATCCAGGGTGGCCCCTGCATAACACATGATAGATGCACGAGGGAGCACAACAATCGACCTTTTCACCGAGACTGTTTGCCGTCACTTGCTGCCTCGGTGCAGTACACAATATTTCGGTTTTTCTTTTAGATTTGCTCGTTCAGTTGTTTGGCCTCAGATGACAACTCGAATGACAAGAGTTGTGGCAGTTAGCGTCGGCGCTTGCATCGCGTTGACTGTGCCGGTAATTGCCGGTCTCTTTTTGGGGGAGACGCTGTTGTCTTTTTATTGCGTAGTCGTCGTACAAGGCTTAGGGGCGTTCCTGTTGAGTTTTTCCTGGCCTAATTTGAGCTGGCGCGTAGGATTGTGGATGTTTTCGGTGTGGATACTTATCCTCTTGTTTGCTGTAATCCTCGGGGGACCCCCGACAAAGATGGTAGATCTATACGACGCGGCCACATATCTCTGGATCCTATTTTCGGGATGCGTTGGTGGGTGGCTGGGTGCAATCATTGGCCGTCGCCTGCGGAAGAAGTCCAAGATCAAGTCATCTCCTGCCTGAACGTCCCCCATGACTTCGCTCTTCCTGCTCCATCAGCCCTCTTATTTCGGAACTTAACCTTCCCTTTTCGTCAATCAACCGCACCAGTCTCTTATCGGGCAACAAGAAAGCCGCGCGCAGTGGTACGGGACGCGCGCCCGGGCGAGGAATCACGCTGCAACTCACGCCACGCACTTCGGCAATCCACGCGGCGAACTCTGCGGCGTTGCCAATGGTTGCCGAAAGCAACAGCAGACGAATGCGCGGCGGCGTCAGGATGATGGCTTCTTCCCACACGTGGCCGCGATCTTCGTCGGCGAGATAGTGCGCTTCGTCCAACACCACCAGATCGGCATGCACCTGCTCGCCGCCGCGCAGCGCGTCAAAGAGTTGATTGCGGTAGATCTCGGTCGTGCCCACGATCAGCGGCGCGTTTGAGTTCTCTTTGCGATCACCGGTGAGGATGCCGACGTTTGTCGCGCCGAACTCTTCGCTGAATTCTGCGTACTTGGAATTGGTGAGCGCTTTGAGCGGCGTGGTGTACCAGGCGCGTTTGCCCGTGTCGACAAGCCGCCGGATTTCTTCGCGCGCGATCCAGGTTTTGCCGCTGCCCGTCGGCGCGGTCACCAGGACATCTTCGCGTTCGAGCGCTGCCAGGGCTTCGAGTTGAAACGGATCCGGCTGGAAGGGAGCAGGTTTAGGCGCGCCGATGCCGGCCAGAAGTTCACGGAGCTCTCGCCCGTAATTTCCGGAAGCTGCCGGCAGCGATGCTTCGGAACCAGATCGCGCCCGTCTAATCCGATCATCGCCTCCGGATTTCCGATCGTTCTGTTTGGGTCGAGGCTTACGGCCTCGATGATCGCCGCGTGAACGTCGCATGAAAGCATTGTATTCCAATCATGCGCGGCGGACACACGCGCGAGAAGTATGTGCTCTGTCCTGATACTGTGCTGGAGATGGCGGCTTGCCGGGTCCAGTGCGTTGAGGCTTGCCTCACCGAAAATGTAAGTTAATGAATTGAGGCTATGCCTTGGATTGATTCGCTTAATACCTGGAGGCGTAGCCTAACCTTGATGTGGCCGGGCCGGTGAGGCAAAACCTCAACGCACTGGGCGCGGCAAGCCGCAAATCGGTAATTACGTGCCGAAGTGGTTCGCAAGACGACTCTTTCGTCATAGTTGCGGGTAAACAGACCCTGGCCTACTATTTGATTACGACTTGACGGAGCAAAGATGGAGCGCCCGGCCGCAACGCTCGGGGGCGCACTGGCGTCTAACAAAATCTGAGCAAGCCTTGGGAAACATGCTGCAATTTCAGGATACAAGCGGGTTATTTGAAAACTTTGAGGTGAACGCCACACCGTTCTGGCCGAAGATCCTCCGGCTGCTGGGCGGTTCCATCGTGTTTCACCTGTTACTGGTTGCGGCCGTCGTCTTCATTCCACCAGTGCGCGACGCGCTCAGCATCGCCGTGATGTTTTCTGATGCAGGCTTTGTCGATCGCGCCTACACCAAAACCCAAATCGAAAACGAAGGCGACATCACCGAAATTACGACCGAAAGGTTTCGCTACCCAGACGGCTATTTCCAGATGGACCAGATGGGGTTCCCGACGCCTTCTCCGACACCCGTGATAGCTTTCCAGCAACCTTTCAACCCGGGTCCGTTTACGCCCGCCCAACTTGATCCGGTAAGTTCTCCGACGCCGACGCCAGGGCCGTCAGCCGTAGCTGCTGCGAGTGTCTCTCCGACACCCACACCCAATGCTGAGGAAGATGCCACACGTAAAGCTGCTGAAGCTGAGCTCGACAAAATAGCGAAGGAAAGCGGCGTCAAACGTCCGAAAGAGATCAACACCCGGCCGTTTAAGGACCTGCTGGTTGACGCGAAGAAAAAGAAGGACCAGGGCGAAATCAAGCTTGACGGTCAGATCGAGCTAACAGTGGAAGCCGATCGGGATCCGGATGGAAAACTAACAAACGCAAAGGTCACCGACAAGCGCGGTGATAAGACGCTCGAGAGAATTGCGCTCGATTTTGTGGCTGCGCTCAGCGATAGTGGCGTGCTGGATTTTGTTGAGGGCAAACACTTGCGGGTCACCGTGAAGCTGGACAATGACAATGTAGAGGTGGTGGCGGCCACCGAGGTCGAATCAGAAGATCGGGCGCGTCAACTCGAGCGGACTTTCGGCGCGATGATTGTCGGTGGCCGCATCCTCAAACACGGTAAGGACGAAGAGGTTTACTACAACCACACGCAGGTTTCTTCGAAAGACAAAGAGGTAAGCGTAAAGTTTGCGATGCCGCGCGCCGAAATGGGCGCCATGCTTTCAAAATACACCGCCGAGAAGAAGTAGCGGCCAAAGTCCGTACAAGAGCAATGCGAATTATTCCGGTTTCTGCCCTGGCATTGTTTGTGTTTGCCGCCTGTGCGAGCCGGCCCCGGACAATCGCACCTGCGCCCGCTCCCACCCAGTCAGACAAATCCGAAATGAAACTCGTCAGTTCGGCTTTCAAAGAAGGCGAAACGATTCCGCGCCAGTACACCTGCGACGGCATCAACATCTCGCCGCCGCTCGAGTGGTCCGATGTCCCTAAGACTGCGAAGACGATTGCGCTCATCGCCGACGACCCTGACGCTTCGTCCGGCGCCTGGGCCCATTGGGTTTTCTACAACTTGCCGGCCGACAATATCGGAATGGTCGAGAACCTGCCGGCGTCTGACACGCTCAAGGCCGGAGGCTTTCAAGGCACAAACGATTTCGGAAAAGTTGGGTACGGCGGTCCATGTCCGCCTTCCGGCACGCATCGCTACATCTTCAAGGTCTATGCGGTTGATAGCGAGCTGGCGCTCAAAGCCAGAGCGACTAAAGATGAATTATTAAAAGCGTTGGAAGGTCACGTCGTGGGCCAGGCGCAGTTGATGGGAATCTACAAGCGTTGAGTGACACACTTTACGGGCTTCGCTGCAAAAGTCTCTCGGTCGATCGGGTCCCGCTTCGCGACGTGGGCTTCTTGCCGTTACGATCCCGGGCTTTTAAGAGTAGTGACATACTTGAATCCGCGCGGGCTTCTGCGAACTTCGATGCGACCGGGGCAATGGCTCTGCCACTCTGATGCGCGGCAAGTCTAGGACTTGCCGAGACGTGTCCCGTTTCTGAACGGTCTATGACCGTGGTGGGTCGAAGACCCAAACGAAAAAGTAGGTTCGCCGCCGGCAAGTCGGAGACTCGCCGCGCATCAGAGTGGCAGAGCCATTGCCATAGTTGAGTCAAGTATATAAATGCCCTTTTAAGGCCGGGCTAAATTCAACCGCCGCTCTGCGACGAACACTTTTCTGAGCCAGCGACTTTTGCGGCAAGGCCTACTCCACAGGCTACCGGGCGCGAAAACTATCTCAGCATTACCGGCGAGAGATGAATCCCGATAGGTCGGGATTCATGTCTCGCAAAGACTAGTCCAAATCGATTGGGCACGCGCTGGGCCCTCATCCCCAGCATTTCTCCCAAAAGGGAGAAGGGGAGGTAATACACACATCTTGATGAGCCGTCTCAAGCAATCACAGACTAAAGTCTGCGCCACTGATCTACGGAATTATTCCTGCCGGCACGTTCCATGGATGCAGTTCTAATCTCAGCCTGTCGATTTTGATCATCGGATCAGTGGCGGTTAGCTCTTCCGCTTCTTTCATCGAGGCGACACGAAATACAAAGACTCCACGCAGGTCGCCGTCATCGCCAAACGGTCCGGCCATCACCAACTTCTTCATCCCGGCGAGACGATTAATGTTGGCCAGATGATCTTTTTGTAGTTGCAGCACCTCGGGGTTCCGGGCATCGCCGTCTTTTCGGTTCGGGCTTTTTTCAAAAAGCCGAGATAGAGCGTATCCAGTTTGAGAGGAGACTCAGGCTTCTTGAAGATGTCTTCTGACCACCACGGGTGCATCTCAGCCGCGAACAACCCGGCCTTAATCGCCGGATCGGCATCGACCAATGTCTTTGCTTGAGCCGCTGACGCCGCGCGAAGAATGATGATGCCGGCCAGTCCTGTGTTGTCGGCCATTGGTCCGGCGATGACGGCCTGACCGGACGCAAGCATGGACATGACGTTCATGAAATGCTCTCGCAGAATTGGCTCGCGATCTTTGTCGGCGGTCGCAGTCCACCTGGGTCCAGTCTTGATCAGGGCCATTTGAAACTCGACCATCTTGTGCGACTCGTCTTTTTGCTGGGCGAACGAGAGCGAAGTAAAAAGAATGAGAAGCAGAAATGAGATTTTAGTGGTTCGCATCAGTCTTGGTGAAAAAGTCGGCGAAGCCGACGAATGATACTAAAACCGGGATTTTTCAGACGCCCGCTGCACGGACTTGCTGCGAAGTCGCTGGCCCCGAAAAGTGTTCGTCGCGTAGCGACGACCGTTGAATTTAGCCCAGCCTTTTAAGAGTAGTGACATACTTGACTCCGCGCGGGCTTCTTCGATGCGACCGGGGCAATGGCTCGGCCACTCTGATGGGCGGCAAGTCTAGGACTTGCCGAGACGTGGCCCATGCTGAACGGTCTATGACCGTGGTGGGTCGAAGACCCAAACGAAAAAGGAGGTTCGCCGGCAAGTCGCAGACTCGCCGCGAATCAGAGGGGCAGAGCCATTGCCATAGTTGAGTCAAGTATATAAATGCCCTTTAAGGCCGAGATCATAACGACAAGTAAGCTCACGCCGCGTTAGCGACGATTGAGTGAATTGTTCAGCCGTCGCTACGCGACGATGTCTTTGATCTTTCTGAAAGCCCGGCCTTAAAAGGCCGGGCTAAATTCAAGCCGCCGCTACGCGGCGAAGCGGGACCGATCGTCCGAGAGACTCTTGCAGCAAAGCCCCGCTGCACGGACTTCAATCTATGTCGCGGCATCACGCAGCGCTAAAGCGCTGGGCTATTGTCATTCAGTCCGCTTCGCGGACGAAAAACACTTTTGCAGCAATTCGCATCTTCGTATTTTATTTATTACCTATCTGCTACCGCAGCAGGTACGAGCCTCACTTCCAGGCGCGAACGATTTAATTAACCTTCGCCGTCTTCACACAAGTAATTGGCGGCAGGCCTTCCTTGATCAGCGACCACGAGGCGCCCGCATCGTTCGAGCCGTAAACCTTACCGCTGCGCGTGCCGAAGTAAAGACCGGTCGGATTGTTCGCGTCAGCTTTCATGTTGTCGCGCAGAATGGTTTCCAGCGCGTCTTCCTGCGGCAAACCATTTGTTAAAGCTTCCCAGGATTCGCCGCCGTTGGTGGTCCGATAGACGCGCATCTTTGCCTCGGGCGTGCAACGAAACTCATCCGATTCAATCGGAATCAGGTAGACGGTGTTCGGGTCGTTAGGATCCATCTCCAGCGCAAAACCAAAATCCGACGGCAGGCTCTTGCCGATGTCCTGCCACGAATCGCCCGCATCGTCGCTGCGATAGACGCCCCAATGGTGCTGAAGAAACATGCGCTCAGGCTTCGACGGATGATGAACAACTTTGTGGACGCATTGACCCCACTCCGGGTATTGCTGATCCGGCGGCAGAAATTTTGCGCAAATTCCCTGGTTGCGCGGCTGCCAGCTCTTGCCGCCGTCTTCTGTGCGATAGACTCCGCCGGTTGAAATGGCTATCCACATGCGATCCGCGTTGGTCGGATCCGGCAGGATCGTATGCAGGCAAAGGCCGCCGCCTCCCGGCTGCCATTGCGTGCGATGTGGATGATCAAAGAGGCCACGTTCGAGCGTCCACGTTTCACCGGCATCGATGGATTTGAAAAGCGACGCGGGCTCAACTCCGCAATAGAGAGTGTCGTCCTCGCCCGGATGTCCGTGGACGATTTGCCAAATCTGTTTCAGTGAAACTTCCGAGTCTTCGGGAAACTTGATGTTGTAAGTTTCCGGATCGCTCCAATTCTTGCCAAAGTCATTTGACGAACTGAGAAACGAACCCCAGAACGGACTGTTCACCGCGGCCCATAAGCGATTGCGGCCGTTCCGCCCATCGTACGCAAACGAGTAAATGCTTCGTCCGGGAAAGTATGGCCCGGCCTCGTACCAATTTGTGCGCGAGGCATCTGCGCGAAAGATGAACGCGCCCTTCATGGTCCCGACCATCACGAGGTTGTCCCCGGAATTAACGTCGATTTGATTTGGCTTTGGCATTGATTTGAGACCTCGGAAAAATTCTCATAGCAAAACTGCGGCGCATTATATAGAAGGACACACACCGACCCAAACGGGCCGGTATGAAAAAGGAATTGGTTTGTTCAGGGTTTAGTTGACGATCTCGCCGACTTTGCGCGCCACCGGCTTACCGTCTTTCTCGATAGGCAGCCGAATCTTTTTCACTTTCGATTGCCGCGAATGTTTGGCTTCCTGCGAAGGGGTCGCGGCCGCAGAAACATTACCTGTTTCGGCCGGGCTGGATTGTTCAATCGGCGCGGCAGCCTCGGGCTCGACGGCGTTCCATCGATGAAGTCCGGCCAGGCCGAACGCTAGCGTCGCCACACCGGCAGCGCCGAACAGGATAAATAAGAGCGCGGTGGCTGAGATATGCCGGCTCAGCACGGCTAACTTTTGCCAGCGAGCGCGGCCCGGATCCGGAAGCGGCTCGACCGGTTGCGCGACCGCAATAGCGAGCTCATCAAAGTGTGGTTCGGGGAGAGAAGTTACTTGATTTGTTTCCGCGACGGTTTCATTCTGTTGTAGTTCATTCATATTCAAAGTGCCTTTAATCGATACGATTCGTAACTTCCCACTAAAACAGAGGCAAGAAGCTCTCCGTAATTACCGGAGCAACAGAATCGTTAGAAAGCGGCACTCTTTGTTCTGTTTTGAATGGAAATGAAATACACAAGGCTGTACGCAGCGAGTGATGGCGAGTCGCATTTCGAACAGGTCGAGATTGATTTCTTGCTGACCGATTACGCACCGCCCGCGCCCCCGTTGGAATTGTCGGGAACGGACACAGCGAATCAATTCGGTTTCATCCGAGCCCCTGCCGGGTGGAGCAGTGACTGGCACCCGGCTTCAGCGCGGAATCTATTTGTAGTATTGAGCGGCGAATGGGAAGTCACGGCGAGCGACGGTGAATCGCGGCGGTTTGGTGTGGGCAGCGTGTTGTTGGTTGATGATCTGACCGGCAAGGGGCATTCATCACGCGTGATAAGTGAAACTGAATCGGTGGCGGTGATGGT
>JADMIO011101955.1_pt1 | contig 21638 bp, 17 predicted proteins | sample 8958161 | NCBI WGS metagenome assembly JADMIO01 (sample SAMN16585339, study PRJNA669376) | soil metagenome | isolation source: Crop rotation soil | place: USA: Cullars Rotation, Alabama | collected 2011
GAGCCCCAGCTCCTCGTTTGCAGTCGCCGAACCGCCGTGAAACCTTTCAAAGCCTTGTGGTCCGCAAAAACTCCGTCCGGCTTCGACAGGAGCCGCGGGCACTTTTTTTTGTAGAATTCAAGTTGCTCACTCTGATTCGGTTGTTCTTAGCCTCCCGGTCCGCGCTCATAGCCGAGAACCTGTTCCTGCGCAAGCAGCTCGCCTTGTTCAAGGAGCGAAAACGGAAGCCGCGAAGAATCGGCACGGCGACTCGGATCGCTATGCTGGCACTCGGGCAGCTCTTCGACTGGCGGACGGCATTGATCCTGGTCAAGCCCGAAACATTCATCCGATGGCATCGTGCCGGTTTTCGTGCATTCTGGCGTTGGAAGTCCCGTCGGCGCGGAAGACCTCCGTTGCCGACGAATCTGCAGACCTTGATCCGTGACATGGCCCGCGAAAACCCGACCTGGGGTGAGGAGCGAATCGCGAATGAGCTTCAACTCAAGTTGGCGATTCGCGTCTCAGCCCGCACCGTCCGAAAATACTTGAACACCGGCAGGCCACGCGGCGACTCGGGTCAGCGCTGGAAGACGTTCGTTCACAATCACATTAAGGCCATCGTAGCCTGTGATTTCTTCATGTCGGTAACAGCGACCTTTCGCATTGTGTACGTCTTCGTGGCCATGGAGATCGGGTCGCGGCGAATAGTCCACTTCAACGTCACAGAGCATCCGACGGCCGAGTGGACAATGCAGCAATTCCGCGAGTTCCTGACGTTTGATCATCCCTATCGATTCTTGATCCACGACCGCGATTGCATCTTCTCAGCTGCGGTGGATGCTGGCTTGAACGGCTTCGGTGTGCGCTTCCTTAAAACACCTGTACGTGCTCCAAAGGCCAACGCCTTCTGCGAACGGCTTGTTGGGACCATTCGTCGCGAGTGCCTCGACTATCTCATTCCGCTGAACGAGCGGCATCTGAAGAGGATACTCAAGGATTTTGTAGAGCACTACAACCGCGGGCGTCCGCACTCCGCATTAGGACCTGGAATTCCCGAGCCAAACCAAGCCCAGACTCCGGCCAGCGTCCATAGACATCAGCTTCCCCCCGGGTATCGGGTATCTTCAAAGCCCATTCTTGGCGGTTTGCATCACGAATATGGCTTGGAGTCGGAGGCTGCTTAGCGAGTTACTGACTTTTTGCGGAGCACAACAGGTGTTTGGGAACGACCACGACGGCTGTTCGGTTCCAGGTCCGCATCCTTTTCTATAGCGCGCTGCCTCCGCGCTGGGCCTTCTGTCATTCCGGCGTTGTGAGCGGAAGGACGCGCTTCGCCATTTCCTACGCGGTGGAACTCTGAGGAAACTGTATCTACAATTTTGACTACAGTCGATTTTTAGCGGCCTCGGAAAGAGGCCGCATCTTATTGAATCTATTGGTCGGGGCGGGGCGATTTGAACGCCCGACCCCCTGCGCCCAAGGCAGGTGCGCTACCAGGCTGCGCTACGCCCCGATATCTTACATATATGATTCTAAATCACTTCATTCGCTTGCGCAATGACCTGGTTCGGATGACCGTGGCAAAACCGTGACAAAACACCGTGACAGGTCAAATACCGTGACAAAACCATCAACCCGACTATCAATGGTTTACGAGCACCCTTTGTCAGGAAGTACGAAAGAGAAAACGATGCGCAGGTTCCGGAGCGGGTTGCAGTGGTTATCGACACTGACAACACACTGATTCTGCTTGCCCTCGCACCTTTGCAACGCACCTGCTTTTGAAGCAACCCGCAATCTCCAGTGGATCGGTCACAGATAAACAGGATCCGCGGCTCTGGCGGTTATCGACGGTGAAGTGGGCTGCAGCCCGCTCCTAGACCGAGTCTGCCTACCTCTCGGCCGGTGCCCGCTCCGTGAGGACCGATAGAACCTCAACTCCATTTCCGCCTGGCCCATTGGGCGCGACTCCAGACGCCTGCCACAATCATCTGCTCACGGATTTGCTCAAAACCTCGTAGTTCTGTCTCGCTTCAAACGGAAAGCTACTTGTGCTGGATAGAGTCTTCGTCCGGAACAGGGGGAGTGGCCGAGAAAACATCTGTTCGAAGCTATTCACGCAATAAAGTCGATCCGCGACGAACTGTTGTCATCTCCATTAATGGCGGGGCTCCACCAATTCGGCCTTTGAAGAAGCACACACAGGCCGGTTGCCCCTTGAGGTGACGGAGCGCTGGATCGGGTACTCAGGAACCCTCCACGCGGTCGGCCACGCATGGATCGAGAGGAACAATGGCATCTTCAGCAGCCCGAACTGAGCATGATCTCTTAGGAACCAAGGAGGTTCCACCCGATGCCTACTACGGCGTTCAAACTCTGCGCGCGCTGGAGAACTTCAAGATATCCGGCGTGCCGCTCCGTCATTACCCGGAGCTGGTAGAAGCCTTCGCCATGATCAAGATGGCTGCGGCGTGTGCGAATTTCGAGTGCAAGCAATTCAGCCGTGAGGTTCTCATCGGAATCGAGGGAGCGTGCCAGGAGCTGATCGACGGGAAGCTCCACGATCAGTTTCAAATCGACATGTTCCAGGGCGGCGCCGGGACCTCGACGAACATGAACGCCAATGAGGTAATCGGCAACCGGGCTCTGGAATTGATGGGCAAACGCAAAGGCGAGTACAATTACTGCAGCCCGCACGATCACGTCAATTGCTCGCAATCAACGAACGACGCCTATCCTTCTGCTCTTCACATCGCACTGGCTCTAGCCAACCGGAAGCTGGTCGCGGAATTGCGTCTTCTGGCCGAATCCTTTCGCAAGAAAGGTAAGGAGTTTTCGCACATCGTCAAGATGGGGCGGACGCAGCTTCAGGATGCGGTGCCGATGACGTTGGGCCAGGAGTTCGAGGCTTTTGCGCGAAGTCTCGAAGACGAAATCGACACGTTGAGCAGGGTCGAGACGGCTCTCCACGAAGTCAACATGGGCGGCACGGCGATCGGCACAGGATTGAACGCGCCCGCGGGGTTCTCCGAGAAGTGCGTCGCGCATCTCGCCAGGATCACCGCCATGCCGATTCGCTTGGCCGCCAATCTGGTAGAGGCCACGCAGGATACCCAAGCTTTCGTTCTGTATTCATCGGTGCTGAAGAGCCTGTCCATCAAGGCGTCGAAGATTTGCAACGATCTGCGTCTGCTCACCTCTGGCCCGCGCGCCGGGTTCATGGAAATCAATCTGCCGCCGATGCAGCCCGGATCCTCGATCATGCCCGGGAAAGTGAATCCGGTGATTCCAGAGGTCGTGAATCAGGTCTGTTTCCGCGTGATCGGTAGCGATCTTACGGTGACCCTGGCTGCGGAGGCCGGCCAATTGCAGTTGAACGTGATGGAGCCGGTAATCGCGGCGTGCCTGCTCGAAGGACAGATGCTGCTGAGGAACGCGGCGAGAACGCTGCGAGAGAATTGCATCGACGGGATCACCGCGAACGTGGAAGTGCTGCGGATGCTGCTCGAGCGAAGCATCGGGACCGTAACCGCTTTAAACCCCGTCATCGGATACGACAAGTCGACGGCGCTGGCGGCGGAAGCGTTATCCACCGGCAAGGGAATCGTCGAGTTAATCCGTGAAAAGAAGATTCTCTCGGAAGAACAAATTAAGCAGATCCTCGACCCGGCTTCGATGACCGGAACCCAGCAGCCTCTGTGACAGGCACCTGATGATTTGGGTGGACCTTTTTATACTGCTCACCTGTATCCTGCTGGGCTCGCGGCTGGGCGGGATTGGGCTGGGGACGGTCGCGGCACTTGGAATGTCCGTGATCGTGTTCGGATTCGGGCGCGCCCCGGGCAGCTTTCCGGGAGAGGTTCTGCTCATCGTACTTTGCGTGGTAACCGCGGCGGCCGCATTACAAGCCGCGGGAGGCCTGGACCTGATGGTTTCCGTGGCCGAGAAGGTGCTGCGGCGGCACCCGCACAGAATTACACTGCTCGCGCCCTTCATCTCTTATGTGTTCACCTTTGTATCCGGCACCGGACATGTTTCCTATTCATTGCTGCCTATCATCGCGGAAGTCTCGCGTAAAGTGAAGGAGCGCCCGGAGCGCCCGCTATCCATCTCCGTTATTGCGTCACAAGCGGCTGTCGTTGCCAGCCCTCTTTCCGCCGCGACTGCCGGAATGGTGGCGCTGTTCTCGAAAACGGGAGCCTTCGGACTGACGGACGTTCTGTTGGTGTGCGTCCCTTCGACACTGATCGGCGTACTCGCCGGGGCGATCTCCGTACGCAAGATGGGGGTTGAATTGTGGGACGATCCCGTTTACAAGGAGCGTCTGGCACGAGGGGAACCGGCGGCCCTCGGGGCGGAGCAAACGACAGTAACCGCTCCTGCTTCCGCGGGTGCGAAATGGGCGGTGGTCCTTTTTGTAGGCGCCGCGCTGTTAATCACGCTTCTCGGTCTGCTGCCTGGAATCCGGCCCGATTTCACGATCGATGGGCACACAGAGAAGTTGAGCATGGTGGCGTCGATCTCCATCGTCACTTTAAGCGCGACCGCATTAATGCTTGCTGTCTCCGGGGTGAAACCCGAAACGGTTGTATCCGGGACCGTCATGCGCGCCGGCGTGGTCGCGATCATCTCGATTCTGGGAATTGCGTGGCTCGGCTCAACCTTCTTTGAAGGACACAAAGATCAGATCCTCGGAGCGATCTCAGGACACGTGCAGCAGTACCCGTGGCTGTTCGCCTTCGCTTTGTTCGCGCTATCAATTCTTCTCTACAGCCAGGCGGCAACCGTGGCGGCGCTGATGGGAGTGGGCCTCCAGTTGGGCATAGCGGCGCCGCTCCTGATCGCGATGTTCCCGGCGGTAAACGGCTTTTTCTTCTTGCCGACTTACGCAACGATGGTCGCCGCAATACAGTTCGATTCGACAGGGACGACCCGCGTCGGCCGATGGGTCTTGAATCACAGCTTTATGAGGCCGGGGCTGGTGTTTACGACCGTCTCTCTGGCCACAGGCTTCGCGATTGTGAAATTGGTTTATCCGTCTTAAGAAGTTTTGCAGGAGACAAACATGACACAGCAACGTGCGGGCATTACGGTGTGCATCGCGGCGATTCTTTCGTGCGCGTTCGCATCTGGACAAGCAGCCAAGAAACTGCCGAACGTGACGATCATCGCCACGGGAGGCACGATCGCCGGAGAAGCGGGGTCGTCCGTCCAGGCAGCTTATTCGTCAGGTCAGGTTGGAGTGGAAACCTTGCTCAAGGCCGTACCCACCTTGAGCAAGATCGCCAAAGTCACCGGGGAACAAATCTCGAACGTCGGCAGTCAGGATATGTCGGACGAGATCTGGCTGAAGCTGGCCAAGCGCATTAACGAGCTGGCCAAGTCGCCGGATGTCGATGGCATCGCGATTACGCATGGAACAGACACCATGGAGGAAACGGCCTATTTTCTTCATCTGACCGCGAAGACGAAAAAGCCCGTAGTGCTCACCGGCTCCATGCGACCTTCGAGCGCCCTCAGCGCGGACGGGCCACTGAACATCTTTAACGCAGTGGCCGTGGCAGGCGACCCCGATGCTGCCGGCCGCGGAGTGCTGGTGACGATCAACGATCAGATTCACAGTGCGCACGACATTACGAAAACCAACACAACTTCGGTGGAAACTTTCATGTCGCCCTTTCGCGGGCTGATCGGAACGAGCAGCTACGGTGTGACCACGTATTTTCGCGGCCCCATCATGAAGCACACCACCGATTCGGAATTCGACATTAGTTCCGCCACCAAGCTGCCGCGAGTAGACATTCTCTACATCTATGAGGACATGCCGGGCGATCCGGTGGATGCGGCCGTCAACGCGGGAGCGCAGGGGATCGTGGTGGCCGGCGTGGGAAATGGAAACATGCCCAAAGCCGTGATGGACGCGCTGAGCCGCGCCGCTCAAAAAGGCGTGGTGGTCGTTCGAGGCTCGCGCGTCCCAACCGGGTACGTGGGCCGGAACGTGGAAGTGGATGACGACAAGCTGAACTTCGTCGCGGCGGAGGAACTGAACCCGCCCAAGGCTCGTGTCCTGCTCCGCCTGGCTCTGATGAAGATGAAAGATCCCAAGCAGATCCAGCGAGCGTTCAACACGTATTAGTGGACTGCCGCGGGGAGTTCGTTCGCAAGGACGAGAATCGCTTGCTCACGCGCGCGGCTCGGTTCATTACCGCGCTACTGAGCCGCGATACTATCGAACTCGCTGCCGCTAGTTTGCGGGGTTCAGCGCGTCGCCGCGCCTGAAATCATCCTGTCCTTTTCTTTGCGGACGAAATGGCGGTACGCCGCGACGCTTAGGAAGTTGATCAAAACCCCAACCACGTTCCATACGATCACCGGCCGCGAAACAATCATCCAGCCGTAGTAGACCCAGAGGATCTGAAAGGCGCCCGTAATCATCGCCATCCTTGGATTCATTCCGGCACTCGACCGGCGCTTGAGCATCGCGACGAGATCCGGAACGGATGCGAAGGTCGTGCCCAGGCCCGCCAAAAACCCAAAAATCTCTGACCGGTGAAACCGTGGGATGAATAGGCTTGACGGGTCTCGTGGAAGATCGGCCCGGCAGCCGCAAAGGACGATCATGCTCAGGAATAATGCGGCCACCGTTGGCCTGTTGAATCGGCCCATCAGTGCGCCTCCTTTGTTCGTTGTTTCGCCCGACGCTAGCGCCGGGCCGCAGTCTTCAGCAGCTCCCGTACGTTCGTTTCCTCTGAAGGGGAATCATATGCGAGATAGGTAGTTTGGGATGGGAAAGCCATGCGAGTTCCGGCCTCTTGAACGGCATCCATAAACCGGAGCAAGAGTTCCTCCTGGACTGCAAGAAAGCCTGAGAAGTCGATCGCGGAAATGTAAGCGAAGACCTCTATATCCAGGGACGAACTGCCGAATCGCAGAAACCGGACTCGAACTGAGTCTGGTTCCACGCGCACATGCCCGAGGAGCAGGCTGCGGATGGCAGCTAGGACGGCACGCAACTGGTCCGCGGTGGTCTCGTATCGAAGGCTCAGGACCGGATGGAGCCAAAACTTGTCACGACACGACAATTCCTCCAGGCGTTCATTGGAAATCTGTCCGTTAGGTATGCTGACAACGCTGCGCTCCAGCGTGCGGATGCGAGTTGACCGCAAACCAACATCCTCTACCGTGCCGACGGTATCCCCGATCTTCAAAAAGTCTCCGACGCGCACGACCCGGTCGGCAATAATGGAAATCCCTCCAATGACGTTTTCCAAGGTCTTCTGTGCGGCCAAGGCGATGGCAATACCGCCGACACCCAATCCAGCCAGCGCGGCGGTCACATTCAAATTGAAGTGAGCAAGGAGAATGAGGACGCCGCCAAAGATAGCCAGCAAATCAAATGTGCGGCGAACCAAACGCAGGATAGAGACTGCTCCATTCGCGCCGCGCCTTCCAAACCGTCGACGGGCCACATCCTCTCCCCAGGCGATCAACATCAGCACGAGCCAGACGGCGGAGGCGATGGTAAGGATGCTCGCGACACCGCTCCAGAACTGGCGCGTCAGAAGAGATAGATCGAGACTTACGATCATCCATCGAATCACCAACACGAGCAAGAACAAACGAAACGGCTGCGGCAGCAGGCGAAATTTCGGCACGTCCTGCCGCCGGCGAAGGCGACGCCAGAGACGGCCGGCAAATGGGCTCGCAAGTCCGTCGAGTCTGCCTGCCAGAACGTAGATCAGAGGCATGCCGACAAAGGCGAATAACCAGTGGAACAGAGGAATCTGCGCAATCTTGGGCTCTGTAAGGAATTTCGGGAGGATGCCCTCCGCGGAGACGAGGTTGATTTCTTCGTAGAGCGCGGGGACATTATCCAGGGTCTCCCTGGAGAACAACCAAACGACGCCGTTCTTCCCCCGGTCCACTCGTTGCATCGATATGTCGACGGCGCCTTGAAGACGCTCGATGGTTCCCACGCGGTCGAGATCCGGGTTGTCCGGGTAGTACAGCGAGCCTTCGGGACGAGCGCTCACCAAGTTGAGTCGCGCGGGAAGGCGGCGATTGAGGACTTCGAAAAGCTGTTGGGCCAGACCTCGGGCGCGATCGCCGCGAAGAGTAGTGTTCAGGTACAGTCTGGCGGTCTCGAAGTCTCCTTTGCTGGAAGCATTCAAGAACCCCAGGACCGCCCCACGGGGCGACTCACGGCCAAGGGTATCAACGGGAGTAGGCGGCGGAGCCGGAGCAGGGATGACTTGCGCCGAAGAGATGGAGCAAAAGACTGCGCAGACTGCAAAGAAGCGCGCCTGACGTTTGGTCATCTCTCCTCCAGCGGCCACCACAAATCTGCGACGACGCCTCTGGAGTTGAGATTCTTGTGCGCGCTAAGGGATCTTTTTATTGAACCGTGATCACATCTCTAAGCGAATTTTTATAGCAAGACGCCAGCCAACCGCCGGATCAACTCTTCTGGCGAAAACATGGTGAAGGCAAGGGGAATTAGCGGCACCGCGATGACCACAACGAAACGCATGATCGTCTGCTTCCCGAACGGAACGAGACTCGTTTCCCTGACGATGGCGAAGCTGCCATCCAAATCGGCCAGGGATTGGATGTCAGCCGATCCCAGGAGAGGATCGACTTCCTGCGCCGCGCCGCGGCTCCATTTGTTAGCGAAGCCGCCAACATATTCGCTTGCCAATCGGCCGTAGGTCCGCAACCCGGCGAGCTTCGCCATATTGAGCTTCGGAACAAACACGCACAGTGGTCCTAGGACGATCGCGAGAAGAAAGACCGCCAGTGCGATGATCTCGATTTTGTAGTCGGGCAACTTCGCTCCTTCGTACAGGATGCGGTTGGCGGCGAACCCGGACATGAGGGCGCTGTGGGCCATCAGTATGGGAGCGAATGCCGACGCCACATTGCCGAGGAACCCGAGCCCGCAACAGCGATCCGGGTGGAGGGGCACAAGATTCAAGTCGAGCCGCGACACCTGAAACAGGAAACGGCTCCAGATGAAGATGCGATAGTACCAGCGCAGCAGAACGAACTGAAAGATGGAAACGCTCACGAACGTGTACCAGCGACCTGCCGGGGTGGGGTTGGGGATCGAGTCAGTGATAGTCGCGTACCAGGTATCTGCTCCATGAAGCGCAAGCGCACTCCGCCAGAGCAACCTGCCGGCGAGAACGAAAAGCAGCATTGCGATCTCGGCTATAAGCGAATTCCTCAGGCGCATCGCGGAGGAAAGAACAGTGTCGAAGGCCGGACGCACCGTCTCCGTGATGATTTGCCGTTCGATAAACTGCGCCGCTATCGCCTGCATGCGCATGTGGACGACCATCTCCGCCAGAATCATCAACGGGAGAGCGAAGAGGAGCCTGGAGTGAACTTCGAAGTCGTAGAAGAACGGAACCGGCACACCGCCCGTCAATCGCCCGTCGAACATTGCGAGCGGAACCAGTGGGAACCATGCGATCGCAGTAATTACCGCGATCCTTCGACCCAGGTTGCCCATGGATCCCTGGAGGAGCTTGGAGCGCACCAAGAGCTGGTACAAGGGACCACCAAGAACCAGCGAAAACTCCTCGCTCTGGCGAGCGCCCGGTTTCGCGACTACTTGCTCAGCCAACAGAGGCATGTGAACTCCCTGCGCCGGCGGCCGACCCGCCTGACGTTGGGAAACGATCAGGCTTACTTTGTGAGGGCAGGCTCCGGCAGAGGCTCCTCGACATCGCTGCCTTCTCCTCCCGCCTGTTCTCTTACAACTTTGGCCAATACCTGTCCCTGTTCTGCTTCCAGCAGATGCCTTGCGTCCACGCGTCCGAAGAGATCCATCAGGGGGGCGATCAGGCCGGTCCATCCTGTCTGGTGGCTGGCGCCCAGACCCGCTCCGTTGTCGCCGTGGAAGTATTCATAGAAGAGGATCAGGTCGCGCCAATGCGGATCCTCCTGGAACTTTGCCGTGCCGCCATAGACGGGGCGTCGTCCGTCGGCATCGCGCAGGAAAGTGGCCTCCAGCCGGCGCTCGATCTCTTTCGCTACTTCAAAGAGCGTCTTCATTTGCCCGGACCCTGTGGGACACTCAACTTTGAAGTCTTCACCGTAGAAGGTGTAGAGGTTCAGCAGCGCCCGTAGGATCAGCGTGTTGACAGGCATCCAAACGGGCCCCCGCCAATTGGAGTTGCCTCCGAACATCCCGGTGTTCGATTCTGCCGGAAGATACTGAACGGTATATTGCTGACCCGAAACCCAAAAGTTGAAGGGATGTTCCAGATGGTCACGGGAGAGCGAGCGGATTCCGTACGGCCCCAGGAACTCTTTTTCATCCAGCAAGTAGCCGAGTACACGCCGAAGCTTTTTCTCGTTGAGGATCGAAAGCAGCCGCCGTCCTTTAAACCCCTGGAAACTCTTGTCCATCGGGGCCATGTGGGCGACGAGCTCCGGATGCCGTTGCCGGAACAGGGCGATCATTTCCATCAGTTTCGGGTAGCGCTTGGCAGCATCCTCGTGGAACGCCGTCGACGCGCACAGAGGCAGGAGGCCCACCATGGACCGTATTTTCATTCGTATTGCTTGCCCGTCGGGCAGGCGCAGCAGGTCGTAGAAAAAGCCGTCCTGCTCGTCCCACATTTCGTCATGATGCTCGCCGATGCGGTCCATGGCGTAAGCAATCCACATGTAGTGCTGGACGAACTTGAAAGCGATCTCCTCGTACATGGGATCGTACTCGCACAGAATGAGCGCCATTTCCAGCATGCACTGGCAGTAGAACGCCATCCACGCTGTCCCATCCGCCTGTTCGAGCGAACCACCTGTCGGAAGCTGCGAACTTCGGTCGAACACGCCGATGTTGTCCAGACCCAGGAAGCCGCCTGCGAAAACATTGCGGCCCGCGGGATCCTTGCGGTTGACCCACCAGTTGAAATTCAGCATCAATGACTGGAAGGCGCGTTCCAGGAAACGAATGTCGCCGCGGCCAAGCGCCCGCTCCATCTTGTACAGATACACCGTTGCCCAGGCGTGCACCGGGGGGTTCACATCGCTGAAGTTCCATTCGTAGGCGGGTATCTGCCCGTTGGGGTGGAAATAGAGACTTCGCAGCATGAGCAGGAGCTGGTCTTTGGCGAAATCGAAATCGACAAGAGCGAGAGCGACCGTATGGAAGGCCAGGTCCCAGGCCGCGTACCACGGGTATTCCCACTTATCCGGCATGGAGATCACATCCGCGTTCAGCATATGGAACCATTCCGTGTTCCGCGCGTCGCCGACGTTCTCCCCGAGCATCGGATGGCTCTTGTGCTCGCTCAACCAGCGCTCAAGATCGAAATAGTAGAACTGCTTGCTCCACAGCATCCCGGCCAAGGCCTGGCGATGCACCCGGCGCTGGTCTTCGCTAAGCGACTGAGGGGTAATCCGGTTGTAGAACTCATCCGCATCTGCGATCCGCTTCTCGAACCCCACATCGAAACCGCTGAAAGCATCGGTGAGCGGGGAGGCCGTGAGACGCAAACGTATCGTGCTGCTTCCGCCGGCCGGGACTTCGACTCCGTAGTGCGCGGCGGCCTTTGTCCCCCTACGTTCAGGATTCACTGCTCCGCGCTCTCCGCGAACCACGTAAGAGTGAAATCCGTCCTTAGTGTAAGGCGAGGCATTCGGCTGTCCCCAGAGATATTGTGCGTTGGTCTCATTTTCGGTGAACAGCAGCTCCGAGCACCCTTCGCAATACAGGAAATATTTGCCGAGATCCCGATGAACGGCCTGGATGACACCGGGCGCAACCTCACTCATAGACGGCTTCTGATTCTCGCCTCCCCAGGACCACGTGTTGCGGAACCACAAAGTCGGCAGCAATCTAAGCCGGGCGGCTTCCGGGCCGCGATTGTGGACCGTGATGCGGATCAATATATCGTCGGACTCTTCTTTGGCGTACTCCACGAAAACGTCAAAGTAGCGGTCTTCGTTGAACGCGCCAGTATCGATTAACTCGTACTCAAACTGCTCCCGCGACCGCTGGCGGTTCGTCCGGATCAGGTCGTTATATGGAAACTCGCGCTGCGGATACTTGTACAAATACTTCATGTACGAGTGCGTCGGAGTGCTGTCGACGTAAAAGTAATACTCCTTGACATCCTCGCCATGGTTCCCCTCGCTGTTGGTGAGTCCATACAAGCGCTCCTTCAGGATGGGGTCCTGCTGGTTCCACAGGGCGAGCGCAAAGCACAAGCGCTGTTTGTCGTCGCTGATTCCCCCGAGGCCGTCCTCGCCCCACTTGTACGCCCGGGAACGCGCCTGGTCGTGCGAGAAGTAGTCCCAGGCATTGCCATCTTTGCTGTAGTCTTCGCGAACCGTGCCCCACTGCCGCTCGCTCAGATACGGTCCCCACTTTTTCCAGGGGATGCCCGCGTCACGGGCATCGTTCAATCGCTTCTGTTCGGCTACGTCAACAATCTTTTTGGGGTTCATGGGTTCTCCAGTGCGCGTCATTCACTGGATGCAGCGCTGGCTGACGCGATTGGTTTTCTTTCTTATGCAAACTCTAAAGTCCGCCGCCCCATAGATACTGGTAGGCGACACCGACCGATATGAAATCGGCGCCAATGTTGGTGACCGCGCCGCTCGATCCGGTGAACTTGAGGGCTTGCCTCTTTGCGAGCGGTATCGATATCGTGCCGCCCCAGCGGGAATTGCGCTGCAGGTCGGCGCTGTAAACGCCATTGACTGACGTCCTCCCGCCGGTATAGAAGTTGGCGTCGAAGGCGGCCCACAGACGGGGCGTGACGTTGTAGCTTATGTGCGCCTGAGCGATTCCAATAGGATCCTGCGTCCGCACCCGGGCCTGGAAGTTGTCGTTCGCGGAAAAGATCCAAGCTCCGACGTAGGCGTCGACGTACCAGCGCCCGAGACGGCGTGAAAGTCCGATTTCGGGTTTAGTGGCCCAGCGGTTAGTACCAATGTTGACCGCGCGTGCCGGGTCGTACTGTCCGAGCGGAGCCACCAGGGTTAGACTCACGCCGATGTTGGTCTTCTGGCGGTAGCCAGCGAACTGCTCAAGATCCATTGCCGGCGCGCCGTAGAGATTCACCGAGAAACGCGCGGCCGGGTTCGCTAGTCCCGATCGCCGGGCTTGTTGGGGAACACCGTTCACCTTGCCCTGGATGTCCCCCCATACATAGGGGAGAGTGACGAGGAAATTGGAGGAGCGCCCAAAGAAGCCCACGGATCGCCCGTAGGCGAGAAAGCCACCGTGCATCACAGCACTGGCATCTTCGATAGGAAGAGAGGGATCAAAGTTGATGTCGCCAGCAGATCGGGCGAATCCAACTACCGCGAAATTTACGGCCTTGGGAGAGACCGAGTAGGCCCGGGGTTCGAGTTCCTGTGCCGCGCATCCCGCCAGACAGACCAGCGTCATGAAGGCGACGACGTAGGTTTGTCTGTGATTCATCCATTTGCTGCGCCGCGCTGGATTGGACAGTCCCTTAGCCCTTCTTTGGCGGGGGCGGGTAGTTCTTCAAGAGTTTCGCGACACCCTTCCGCAAGTTCTTTTGACGTTTTTCGGGCTTGGCTTTCGTGTCGAGCGTTTTGCTCGCCGTGCCACGCCACACGAGCTGCTTGGCGACAGGATCGTACATGTCCAGGTTCACCTGGCCAATGGTGATGGTCGACGTTGTGGACGTGCTGATCCCTCCGCCGCCATAGCCGCCGCCGTACCAGCCGCGACCCCAACCGCCGCCATAGCCATACCCGGAATCAAACGTGGTGATTTCTTTCTCCTGGCCGAGCGATACCTGGTAGCCAATAAACAGATCTGCGGTCTCGGCTTCGGTCCTGCTCAGGCCTTTCTTTGCAAGCTCCTCATCGACGGCGCTTTTCAGTTGCCCGTCCGCGATCTGGTCGAGCGGATCGGTACCTTTGATCGGGACCCACTTGAAGGTCTTGAACTTCGCAAAGTTTGCGTCCGCCGCAAAGTTGTAGCGCACGTCCTGGGCGGACGCGCCGATCGCCAGCAGCGGAATGAGGAACGCGATCTTCATCGATCTCATCGGAGACTCCTTCATTTCGGCTGATGACGAAAAAGACGCGGGGATGCAAGACTTGTCAATGTGCCGGGAACCTCCCCGGCGCCATCACTTGCGCTGGCGGCGTTTGACGTGCAGCTGGGCAAGGGAGCGGGCGAGCGACGCATTGACGGATGCCACCTCTTCGTCCGAGAGCTTCTCCCGGAGGCGGGCTTCAGCGCGCCGCCGCGCTTCCTCCGCTTTCGCCTCATCAATGCGATCAGCGGCCACGGCAAGGTCAGTCAAGACGGCGACACGATTGGGGGTGACCTCGATGAGTCCTTCCCCGCTCGCGATGAACAGATCTTTGCCGTCTTTGCGCGCGATAATTTCCCCCGGCACCATCTGTGTCATCAGCGGAGTGTGTAGCGGATAAACCCCAATCTGACCCACGATGGCCGGCAGCGTGACCATCTCCACGTCCTCGGAGTACACAGTTTCCTCCGGGGTGACGATTTCCAGTTTGAGAGAAGCGGCCATATGTTCGATCTTCAACTCGGCTTAACTTCGTCAATCCCGCCCTTCATGTAAAAGTCGCCTTCCGCGACGGAATCGTGTTTGCCTTCGAGGATTTCTTTGAACGCGCGCACCGTCTCCGCGACGGGAACCTGCTTGCCCTCGCGTCCGGTGAACACTTGCGCCACGCTGAAGGGCTGACTGAGGAAGCGCTGGATTTTGCGCGCGCGAAGCACCATCAGTTTGTCCTCTGGGGAAAGCTCATCCATACCGAGAATCGAAATGATGTCCTGCAAATCCTTGAACCGCTGCAACACCTTCTGCACACCTCGGGCAACGTCGTAGTGCTCCTGGCCGACGATTTCCGGTGCAAGTGCGCGGGACGTGGACGCGAGCGGATCGACCGCCGGGTAGATTCCCAATTCCGCGATCGCACGTTCAAGAACGATCGTTGCATCCAGATGGGCAAATGTCGTTGCAGGGGCCGGATCGGTCAGGTCGTCGGCCGGCACGTATACGGCTTGGAAAGAAGTAATCGAACCCTTCTTTGTCGAAGTGATTCGCTCCTGGAGCGAGCCCATTTCGGCTGCCAGTGTCGGCTGATAACCAACCGCGCTCGCGGTGCGGCCGAGAAGGGCCGATACTTCGGAGCCCGCTTGTGAAAAGCGGAAGATGTTGTCGATGAACAACAGGACATCCTGATTCTTCTCATCCCGGAAATATTCGGTGACGGCCAGGCCGGACAGCGCTACGCGCAGGCGAGCGCCAGGGGGTTCGTTCATCTGTCCGTAGACGAGAGCGATCTTAGACGCGCCGAGATTGTCCTGCTTGATTACACCCGCCTCGGACATCTCCTTGTAAAGATCAAATCCTTCGCGGGTGCGCTCGCCGACACCGGCGAACACCGACACACCGCCATGAAGCTTCGCAATGTTGTTGATGAGCTCCATGATGACCACGGTCTTACCGACACCCGCACCTCCGAAGGCCCCTACCTTGCCGCCTTTCAGAAACGGGCAGATCAGGTCAATGACCTTGATGCCGGTGACGAGCACTTGGGGCGACGTTGACTGGTCCACGAGTTTCGGCGCCGGCCGATGGATGGGATAGTATTTTTCCGCCTTGATCGGACCGCGTTCATCGACAGCGTTGCCGCACACATCGAACACCCGGCCCATCACCCCTTCTCCGACGGGCATGCTGATCGGAGCGCCGGTGTCGATAACCTCGTAGCCTCTCTTGAGACCCTCGGTGCCGGACATCGATACAGTCCGGACCCACTTGTCGCCGAGGTGTTGCTGTACCTCGAGTGTCAATCTATTCGGCTGGTCTTGAACCTTATATTCGACGGTCAAGGCATTGTAGATGCCGGGAAGGGCGTTTTCGAATGCGACATCCACGACGGGACCGACGACTTGGACAATTGTGCCTTTATTCATGTCACCCTTCGTTACCTTCTTCTTGCGTGTCAATTGTTGAGCTGGCCTCCGGCGATCTCCAGGAGCTCTTTGGTGATATTGCCCTGGCGCAGCTTGTTGTATTCGAGCGTCAGGTCGTGAATCAGGGCGGTCGCGTTGTCCGTGGCACCGGTCATGGCGACCATCCTTGCGCTCTGTTCGCTGGCCTTCGCTTCCAGCAAGACCCTGTATATAAAAATGTTGAGGTAGTGCCCAAAGAGGTACGAAAGAACCGCTTGCGGACTGGGTTCAAAGATGACCTCCGTGGTGTCCGCGGCCAGATCTGCTTCTGATTCCGCGCCCGGAATCTTCAGGCTTTTGATTTCTCCGATCGGCAGAAACTCCACAACAACGGGCTGCTGAGTCAGGGTGTTGATGAACCGCGTCGCGGCGATCTGCACCTGATCCACTTCGCCGTTCAGAAATAGATCTCGGACGAAGGCGGCGATCGGGCGGGCTTCCGCAAATCGCGGGGAGTCTGTGAATGTGAACTCGGCGGCCAACCGCCTGCGCGTGCGAGCTATGAACTGAGCGGCACGCTTCCCAACTGCAATGTACTGAGTCGTTGCGGGATCGAACTGCGTTGCGAGGCGGAACAAGTTGGTGTTCAACGAACCGCACAAACCTTTGTCCGTCGACACCAGGATCACGGCACGCTGGCGGACTTCGCGAACGAGCAGCAGGGGGTGCGTGAATTCCGGAGCGTGGGTGGTCGCGTAACGCTGGATACGATATAGCAGCTGGCCGAAGGGCCTCGTGGCCAAGGTAGATTGCTGCGCCCTGCGCATCTTGGACGCCGCCACCATCTGCATCGCGCGGGTGATCTGAGCGGTGCTGCTGATGGACTTGATGCGGCGGCGGATGTCACGAGAGCTGGGCATGAATCACCGGGCCGGTTTGGCGTTCGAAGCCTGCCACGTTTGGCTGAATTCGTCTATCGCTGCCTTCAGATTGGCTTGAAGCGAATCGCTGAGGGTCTTCTCTTTCTCAATCTGGGCGAGCAGATCGGTCCTCCTCGTGATCAGGAAGTCTGTCAACTTCGCCTGAAACTCTTTGACTCGCTCCACAGGCACTTGATCCACATACCCGTGTTGAACGGACCAGATCACGGCCACCTGGACCCCGACGGCAATCGGGTTATACTGCGGCTGCTTGAAGATCTCCATGATCCGTTTGCCGCGGTCGATCTGAGCTTGGGTCTTCGCGTCGAGATCCGACCCGAATTGCGCGAACGCCGCCAGTTCGCGGAATTGCGCGAGATCTCCTTTGAGTTGGCCGGCAACCTGTTTCATCGCCTTGAGCTGCGCCGCCGAACCCACTCGCGAAACGGAGAGGCCAACCGAGATCGCCGGACGAACGCCCTGGTAGAACAGGTCCGATTCGAGATAGATCTGTCCGTCGGTGATCGAGATTACGTTGGTCGGGATATACGCCGAAACGTCGCCGGCTTGAGTTTCGATGATCGGGAGAGCGGTCAGTGAGCCGTTGCCATACTTTTCGCTGACGCGAGCCGCCCGCTCCAGTAGACGGCTGTGAAGATAGAACACGTCGCCGGGAAATGCTTCACGTCCGGACGGCCGCTTCAGCACCAGCGACACCTGCCGATAGGCCACGGCGTGCTTCGACAAGTCATCGTAAACGATCAGCGCATCCATGCCGTTGTCCATGAACCACTCGCCTATCGCGGCGCCAGCAAACGGAGCAAGATACTGGTCGGAGGCTGAATCGGCGGCGGGGGAGGCCACGATGATCGTGTACTCCATCGCACCGGCTTCTTCGAGCACCGAAATCACTCTCGCGATATTGGATTGTTTCTGACCAATCCCGACGTATATGCAATAGAGGGGACGATAGGTCCTATCGCCGCTCTCTTCCGCTGCTCTGTTCATGCGGGCCTGGTTGATGATCGTGTCGATGCAGATGGTCGTCTTGCCGGTCGATCGATCTCCGATGATAAGCTCGCGTTGGCCGCGGCCAATCGGAATCATGGCGTCAATGGGCATGATTCCGGTTTGCACGGGCTGGTTGACGGACTGGCGGCGAAGGATTCCAGGAGCGATTTTCTCGACGGGATAGGCGACGGTACTCTTGATCGGCCCTTTGCCGTCGACTGGTTCGCCCAGCGTATTTACGACGCGTCCCAGCAAACCTTTGCCGACGGGTACCTGGAGCAGCTTGCCCGTGGTGCGGACTTCCCCGCCCTCGCGAAGCTGGGTGTAGTCACCCAATACGATTACACCGACCTCGGTCTCTTCTAAGTTCAGGGCCAAGCCAGTGATGCCGTTGCCCAAATCGAGCATCTCGTTGAGCATCGCGTCCGTCAGTCCTTCGACCTTGGCGACGCCATCGCCGATCTCGCGGATCGTGCCCACGTTCTGCTTGACAGGCGCCAGTTTCGCGCCTGCGATTTTCGCTTCGATCTCCTGGAGTAGAGTCGACACAATTACCTCGTTGTTTCAAAAGCTCTTCTGTAACGCAGCCAACCCGGCTTGCACACTACCGTCGTAAACATCGCTTCCTACCTGGATGCGCATTCCGCCGATCAATTCCGGACGGTAGGAAAACGACGTGGTCAGTCCCCCGCCGTACAGGCGCGCCAAGTTGGCTCGGGTGGCTGCCTCCAACTCTTCCGTCAAGGGTGTCGCGCTTTCAACTGTCGCCGTGTGTTGAGCACGATCGAGTCGCACTAATCGAAGAAAGTGCGCGAGTATGGCCTGAGCAGCACGGCGCCCGTCCGCGATCACCTGCTCAACCACTTGCCGTACGCGAGTCTCGTCGAGCAAGGAATTCACCAGGCAGAGCTGGAACAGTTGCTTGGCGTCGCGCTGTGCTTGTTTGTTGCTGATCATTGCTCAACCTACGACGCTTAACCTACGACGCTTAACCTACGACGCTTAACCTACGACGCTCAACCTACGACGCTTACATCACGACTTGCTTCGCGGTCTCTTCTGACAGGCGGCGATGATCCTCCGGGGTCAGAATCTTCCCAGTCACGTTCGCGGTAGCTTGCACCACTAAGCGGCCAACCTCTTTCTTGAGTTCAGCGAGCATGCGATCGTGATCCAGAGCGGCGGCCTCGCGAGCCTTGATCATGATCTGCTCGGCGGCGGCGAGAGCTTTTCGCGTTTCCTGCTCCACCACACGAGCTCCAGCGGCGCGGCCATCGTCGACGCATTTGGCAGCGTGCGAGTAGGCCTGCGCCATCACCTCCTGGCGCCGGCTTTCGGTCAGTTCCAGCTCGACTTTAATCTTCTCTGCGTTGGCAAGCCCTTGGGCGATCTGCTGGCGCCGTTCCTCCAGCATGGCGAGGATACGGCCGTAGGCGAATTTGTAGAGCACAAGACAGACGATGCCGAAGCTGATCGTCTGTGCCGCCAAATGGGTCCAGTCGACGCCGAAGTCCCGCGCTATTCCGGCGATCTGTCCCTCGCCCTGTGGCGCGGCCACCTGTATGAAGGCAAAGAAGAGATTCATCGAGCTACTTCACCAGGAACAGTGTGTAGAACACGATCGCTTCAGCGAAGGCAATGGACAGAATCGACTGGACCAGGACCTTAGTCGCTCCGCCCGGATTGCGGCCGACAGCGGCCGAGGCCGACATGCCGATCAAGCCCACGCCGATGGCTGCGCCCATCGCGGCTAAGCCAACGTGGATGTTTCCACCCACCATATTTCCTCCCAAATCAGTAACAGCTAACAAAGGCGCAATCATCTAGTTCCCCTTTCTTTCTGCAGATTGTCCCGTGCACATGTCATGTTTCCGTTATGTGTGCGGCTGCCGGCGTCTCTTCTTCGTGCTGGCATATTAGGAGCGTGAAGACGGCGGTCAACAGCATGAAGACTAGCGCCTGCACCAGACCAACTAACAATTCCAGGAAATAGAACGGAACCGGCAGGAGCCAGCCGAGACCCGGGACGAGCCTCGACATCGTCTCCAACATGTTTTCGCCCGCGAAAACGTTACCGTAGAGTCGAAAACTTAGAGATACCGGCCGGAATAATATCGAAACGACTTCCAGTAAACCGACTACGAAAAACACCACAACCATCAACACTTTCAACACACCCGTCGTGTCGCCCTTGGCAGCGAAGAGTTCCTTTAAGAATCCCTTTACTCCAACTTCCTGAAATGCCCAAACAATCCAGAGGGCGAAGAACACCAGCGCCATGGCGAGCGTCAGGTTCAAATCCGCGTTCGCGCCACGAAAAAGAGGCTCCTGGACCAGGAAGCCATCGGCGGTCGAGTGCCCCCAGCCGATGGTCCCGACGCCTGGAATCAGGCCGAACCAGTTTGCCGACAGGATGAATATGAAGATCGTGGCGAAGAACCAGAATGTCCGCTTCACCAGGTGCGCGCCGATGATGCTTTCCAGGAACGAATAGAGACCTTCGATCAGCCACTCGAGGAAGTTCTGTAGTCCGGCAGGGACCTTCTTCATGTCCCGCGTCGCGATCCGGGCCAGGAGGATCAGACCCGCCGCGACGATCCATGTGACAACCATGGAATTGGTGATCGGAAAACCGAGCGGTCGCGCGATCTCCACGGCTTGCCTCGACAGGCCTTCATGCTCGAGGTCGGCTGCGAACGCGCACCCGCCGCCCAGCACGGTGGAAGCAGCGATGAGAAAAGACGGACAAATCATCCGGCTTCGCACGTGCTGTTCTCTCAAGTTCATTTCTGGCCTGAAGATGTAGTCCGACGGTGCGGCGATGCACTTTATGTCGGCGAGTCTACTGCCACCCGCCACCCAGAGCCTTATATAACTGCACGAGGGATGTCAAAACATCCCGGCGCGCTTGCGTGAGCTGTTGCTCCGCGGATAGCCGCTGGCGCTCGGTGTCGAGCACTTCCAGGTAACTGGAAACCCCGCCCACATAACGGGCATTCGCTAGCATAGTTTGGTCGCGAAGGGTTTCGGCGAGGAAGTTTACGCTGACGGTGTACTCCTTACTCTTCTGGTAACCGACCAGCGCATCGGAAACATCGCGAAACGCTCCGTTGATTGCTTTCTGATAGCTGATGAGCAGCTCTTCGTTCTGAGCCTTGGCAGTCTTGTAGTTCCCAGCGCGGCGGCCCGCGTCGAAGATCGGCAGGTCCACCACCCCGCTCATCGTGTATGCTCCACCCGACCGGCTGATGACTCCCAGCAGATCCGAAGTCTGAAAACCGCCGGCTGCGGTGAGATTAATGCTGGGGTAGAACGCGGCTTTGGCGACTCCCACTCTGGCGTTAGCGGCAATCAGTTGTTGCTCTGCAACTCTCAGGTCGGGACGGCGTTCCAGTAAAGCCGATGGCAGGCCGCCGGGGACCTGCGGCGGTTCAGGCTGATCGACTATGCTTCGGCCGCGGGCGACCGGGCCTGGCTGCCTTCCCAGTAGAAGACTAACGAGATTCTCCGTTTGCTCCTGGGCATTTTCCAGAAGCGTTGCGTTGGCCTGGGCGGTGGCAACCAATGTTTTGGCCTGGTCGACTTCGAGCAAGCTCCCGACGCCGCCATCCGCGCGGGACGTTACCAGCATGAGCGATTCCTGTCGCGTCTTGATGGACTCCTGGACCAAGACGAGTTCGGCGTCGTACTCACGCAGATCGAAATAGGCGGACGCGACCTCAGCCACCAGGGTCTGCATGACGCTTTCCAGCACAGTGGGATCCGAAGCTTGGAATTCACGTGACTTGAAGTCG
>JADMIO011096029.1_pt1 | contig 21636 bp, 22 predicted proteins | sample 8958161 | NCBI WGS metagenome assembly JADMIO01 (sample SAMN16585339, study PRJNA669376) | soil metagenome | isolation source: Crop rotation soil | place: USA: Cullars Rotation, Alabama | collected 2011
AGCGGTATTCAAATGTCACGACCGCAGTTCGCGGCCATTGTCCATGCCCTTACTAAACGGACGGATATCCAAACGGCGCCCCACGCGGTTGACGATGGGCAGATTCTCCGTTTTCAATTGTCGTGCAATGATTCGCGATGGGGTTCTTTGAATGGAAAGGATGGACCATCCGCTCAAACACGAGAGTTAACACGTCCGTAACAGAGATGTTACACACCGGTAATCATATGCCACCATACTCCAGATGAAGATCTGATAAAGAAAGGAATCTCAATGAAAAGAACAACTGCCAGGTTTGCTCTCTGGTGCTTCAGCTTCTTATTGGTGCTTGTCTCCGGCATCCCATCGGCATTTGCCGATGACGCGATCGTGCTAGACCCCGCTCTGAAAGGCTATATCAAAGTCAGCGGGGTGTCGGGCAATGTCAACAGCATCGGCTCGGATACGCTCAACAATCTCATGACGCTCTGGGCAGAAGGATTTCGCAAACAGTATCCCAACGTCAAAATCCAGATCGAAGGCAAGGGTTCGAGTACGGCTCCGCCGGCCTTGATCGAAGGCACGGCGCAGCTTGGGCCGATGTCACGCTCGATGAAAAATACCGAGTTGGATGCCTTCGAAAGAAAGTTCAGATACAAACCCACCGCGTTCCCGGTTACCATCGATGCCCTCGCTGTCTATGTCAATAAAGATAACTCCGTCAAGGGATTCACGATGGCCCAAGTCGATGCCATCTTTTCCAAGAGCCGACGCTGGGGCCACAATGAGAACATTCAGGTGTGGAAACAGGTCGGTGTGGATGGCGGTTTGGGTAATAGTCCCATCAGTATCTATGGACGAAACTCGGCATCCGGCACCTATGGATTCTTCAAAGAGCATGCCCTTAAAAATGGAGATTATAAGGACGAAGTCAAAGAACAGCCGGGATCAGCATCCGTAGTCCAAAGCGTGAGTGAGGATGAAGCCGGCATCGGATATAGCGGCATTGGATACCTCACGTCGAATGTGCGGGCTGTTCCACTGGCGGAAAAAGAAGGCACGTCGTTTAAAGAGGCCAATCAGCAAAACGCCGATGATGGGTCGTATCCGCTCTGGCGCTACCTCTATCTCTATGTCAACAAAGCTCCGAATAAACCGCTGGATCCGATCGTCGGAGAATTCATCAAATTCATCTATAGTAAAGAAGGTCAGAAGGTGGTGATCAAAGATGGATTTTTTCCACTGAAGGCCGACATGATCGAGAAGGAACTCAAGAAACTTGACTAGTGAATCCGATTCCGATCCCGCCCCCTCTCCCATAACAGGGGCTTACGGCCATACGCCCCTGCACACAGTAGCGCACCAATCAACGAGTCTCACGTGGCGACGCATCTTCGACCGGCTGGCTCAAGTCGTTATCACCATGGGCGGCATCGCCGTCATCCTGAGCATAATCGGTATTTTTGTCTTCCTGGTGAAGGAAGTGGCTCCCCTATTTTTCACTCCACAAGGAACTCAGACCAGCCATGTTGCCGGCGCCTCTCCACCAGGAGCGTTGCCGCAATCCAGCCTGGTTGGGATGGACGAACACCAAGAGTTGATCTATCAACTCAGTGGAGGGTCCGATCACCAGATTCGTTTTTTCAATGCGCACTCCGGCACGCCATTGCTCTATGACATTCCCTCAGGGTTAGAAAAGGTCCAGGTCTCCTCCATCGCTCGAGCCGTCGGCACCGGCAACCGATTTGCTCTCGGTACGGACGATGGCCGCTTCATTCCTGTCACAGTAGAGTTCACCGCCGGGTTCGATGAGGCACGCCAAGTAGTTCCAACGGTGACCCTTGGATCTCCGGTGCAATTGTCGCCCATAAAGGAACGGATTATTCGATTGGCCTACCAGCCGACGGAACGAGGGATACGTACCGCTGCCCTGACAGATCAAGGTCATCTATGGTATGCCGCCTCGCCATTCGATCATGCGCCATTTAGGCTGACCGCCCATGGCACCGAGGCTGTGACCGCTCTGATCTTTGACAGCCGGGGTGAAACACTTTCGGTTGGAACGGCTTCAGGGAACCTCTACTACTATGATGTCCGAGAGAGTACCAAGCCAAGTCTGACCGAAACCGCTTCCGTGGCTCCATCCGGGACCTCAATAACCGCCCTCTCCTACTTGATTGGAGATCGCTCCCTGGTTATCGGCAATAGTGCCGGCGAGGTCTCGGTCTGGATGCCGGTCCGGCAGGCTCAAGAGAGCTCGATCACTCGCCTTCGCCCGATTCATCACTTGGATGCCCATCCTGCTCCCGTCAGCGGAATCTCTCCGTCGCTTCGCGACAAAGGATTCATTACGGGCGATGTGCAGGGCAATCTTTTTGTTCACTATTCCACCTCTGAACAGACTGTGCTGAAGATTCCTGGAAACGGTCACGGGATCCGCACTCTGACATTTTCCCCCAAAGCCGATGGAGCTGTGGCCCTTACCGACCAAGGGGAATTGCTCACCTATACGATTCACAACCCCCATCCGGAAACGACAATCGCCGCTTTATTCCAGCCCGTTTGGTATGAAGGGTATGACGGGCCGGAACATGTGTGGCAATCCTCTAGCGGAGCCGATGACTTCGAAGCGAAGTTCGGTCTCCTTCCGCTGATGTTCGGCACACTCAAAGGCACCCTCTATGCCATGCTGGTCGCAGTGCCACTGTCCCTCTTAGGTGCAATTTATACCTCGATGTTCATGCACCCCAATATTCGAGCCAAGGTCAAACCGACCATCGAAATCATGGCGGCGCTTCCGACCGTCATTCTGGGTTTCCTTGCCGGCTTGTGGTTGGCACCGATGCTCGAACGAGTATTTCCCGCGATGGTCGCCATGACCGTGATGGTGCCCGTAAGCGTCGCCATCACGGCAACTCTTTGGCAATATCTCCCGGGTACGATCGTTCGTCGTCTTCGCCCTGGGATGGAAACATTTATCTTGATTCCTGTCATCATCGGCGCCGTCTGGGTCTGTCTTGGATTCAATCAGTCGATTGAGTCATTCCTGTTCGGAACCGACTATAAATCCTGGTTTGCCGCCAATTGGGGGCTCAGGTATGACCAACGAAATGCCCTTGTCGTGGGGTTTGCGATGGGTTTTGCAATCGTCCCTATCATCTTCAGCATTTCTGAAGAAGCATTGTCCAATGTCCCAAGACATTTGATTGCAGGGTCTCTTGCCCTGGGAGCCACCCGCTGGCAGACCATGATCAAGCTCGTGCTGATCTCGGCAAGCCCAGGAATCTTCTCTGCCATGATGATCGGCTTTGGCCGGGCCATTGGAGAAACCATGATCGTCCTCATGGCAACAGGAAACACCCCCATCATGGATTGGAGCCTCTTCAACGGCTTTCGTACGTTATCGGCCAATATTGCAGTGGAAATTCCAGAGGCCCCTCATGGGGGTACGCTCTATCGCCTTTTATTCCTGGCGGCCGTACTCCTATTCGTGTTTACCTTTCTGATCAACACCGTCGCGGAGGTTGTCAGGCAACGATTGCGAACGAAGTATAGCCAGTACTAATGCGCAGCCCATTTAAAACATTTTTCGCCTCAGGCAATGTCTTCATCTGGGGATGCGCCGCCGGCGTTTCGATCTCTCTGCTTATGGTCTTCGGGCTGTTGCTGTTGATCATCATCAACGGCCTGGGATACTTTTGGACCTCAGGTATCGTCGAACTCACCCTTAAAGACGGACAGCACGTGATGGGGCAACTGGCTGGACGCGAGGTCATCCCTCGCTCCGTCACGCCCGACCGCCCGGAAGGGAAAGGTCGCCTTCGTGTCAAAATCGGAAATCGTGATGTCTATGGGCTTGATTTCAAATGGGTCAATGACGATCAGATTGTCTCACAGACGTATCCGACTGATACGGTGCTCTTGGAGCGTCGCGAATGGGGCAACATGTACGCAAGGATCAAAGCTGTCTACAAAGGAGAGGAGCTTCAGGCAGAAGGGAATGAAGATGGGTGGATCGCCCTGGGCCCACTGATCAGCGCCACTAATGCCCTCCATCAACAGATCACGCGGATCGAAACCACCGAGATCGGCTCGATCAATTCAGACATCGAGCAGGCGCGGTTAAAGATCCGTGCCCTGGGAATGGAGGGGTCACCTTCACCCGGTCACGGAGATTCTCCGGCTCCCGTTATGAAGGAGACGGGGCAAATCAAGGACCTCAAGGCACAGATTGCTGCCGCTGAAGCTCGTTATCATGAAAAAACTTTGGAGTTGGACGCGCTGCGCACACAATTCAATGAATACTCCGTCGTGATGGTCGATGCGAACGGCCGAGAAAAGCAAATGCCGGTAGGGCAGATCATTCGAGCCCTTCGGCCGAACGAGATGAGTCTCTTGTACAAGAGTTGGGTCTATCTCACGAACGTTTGGTCAGTCCTCAGCACCGAGCCAAGAGAAGCCAACACGGAAGGCGGTATATTCCCGGCCATTTTCGGAACCGTCATGATGGTCATTGTCATGAGCCTCGCCGTCGTCCCTTTTGGTGTGCTTGCCGCGCTCTATCTGCGAGAATATGCCAAACAAGGGACCTTGGTTCGACTCGTGAGAATCGCCGTCAACAATCTCGCAGGTGTGCCCTCGATTGTCTTCGGTGTGTTCGGATTGGGCTTTTTCATATACGCGATTGGAGGGACTCTCGATACGCTCTTCTTTCCTGAACGACTTCCGACACCGACGTTCGGCACCGGTGGCATCCTTTGGGCGTCTCTGACATTAGCCTTACTCACGGTGCCGGTGGTCATTGTCGCCACCGAAGAAGGATTGTCTGCCGTACCGAGGGAGTTTCGAGAAGGATCATTGGCTCTTGGGGCCACGAAGTTGGAGACAATGCTCAAAGTCGTGTTACCCTCTGCCCTACCAGGTATTCTAACGGGATTGATCCTGGCGATGGCTCGGGCGGCTGGCGAAGTGGCCCCCCTCATGCTGACAGGGGTCGTGAAGCTGGCGCCGTCACTTCCGGTAGATAGTTCCTGGCCCCTTTTTCACTTCGATCGAAAGTTTATGCACTTAGGATTTCATATTTACGACGTGGGCTTTCAGTCCCCCAATGTGGAAGCCGCAAAACCAATGGTTTACATTACAACCTTAGTATTGATCACTGTCGTGGTTCTCTTAAATTTCACGGCGATCGTCCTCCGTAACCACCTGCGCAAGAAGTATGCAGGATCGGTATTATAGAGGATCTGTATGTACCCTTCTCTTCCGGTGACACAACCGCCTACTCCACAAAGGCTCAACGTGCAGGACGATCATCTCCAATCGCATGAGAACCGGCCCAATCCTCATCCTGTGAAACTTGCGCTCCATAAGGTCAACTTTTTTTATGGGGACCACCAGGCTCTCTTCAATATTGATATCGAGATTATGAAAAATCAGGTTACGTCGTTCATTGGGCCATCCGGCTGCGGAAAATCCACCTTGCTGCGATGCCTCAACCGGCTGAACGACTTGATTGAGGGCGCTCGCGTAGAAGGTGCCATGCTGCTTGATGGAAGGGATATCAATGGTCCCGATGTGGATATCACCGACCTGAGGAAACATGTTGGCATGGTGTTTCAGAAATCGAACCCTTTTCCGAAGTCGATCTATGAAAACGTAGCCTATGGGCCGCGTCTTCATGGAATTCGAAATCGCAGCCAATTAGATCAGATCATAGAAGAAGGGCTCAAAGGTGCAGGGCTGTGGGATGAAGTGAAAGATCGCCTCCAAGCAAGCGCCTTTGGTCTTTCCGGAGGTCAGCAACAACGTCTGTGCATTGCCCGCGCCCTCGCCGTCAAACCGGATGTCTTGCTGATGGATGAACCCTGCTCGGCGCTGGATCCTGTGGCCACTGCCCGAATTGAAGAATTGCTCTTTTTCTTGAAGCAAGATCTCACAGTCATTATAGTGACGCACAACATGCAGCAAGCCGCACGGGTGTCCGATTGGACAGCATTCATGTACCTCGGGGAACTGGTAGAGTTCGGCATGACGAAGCAGCTCTTTACCACGCCGTCCAAGAAACAGACTGAAGACTACATCACAGGACGATTTGGATAACCGGTATGACACAGCGCCACTTTGACGACGAACTGGCCGATTTGAAGTCCACGCTTCTGCGAATGGCGGGCCTGGCGGAGGATCAGATCGACAAGGCGCTCAATGCGCTGGTCACGCGCGACTCGGACTTGGCCCGCAAAGTGATCGAGAGGGACCATCAGGTCAACGCATTGGATGTGGAGATCGACGAAGAATGTATCCGGTTGCTGGCCCTCCATCAGCCTGCTGCACGAGACCTGCGGCTGGTGACGACGGCGATGAAAATTTCCACTGAACTTGAGCGAATCAGCGACCTTGCGGAGAATGTCTCCGAACGTACGATCGAGCTGAATGAAGAACCGCAGCTCAAACCCTACATCGATATTCCGATGATGGGGAAAATGGCGCGGACGATGGTGAAGGAAAGTATCGATGCGTTCGTGAAGGATGATGCAACCCTCGCTCGTAAGGTGCTCATGGACGATGACTTCGTCGATGATCTGATGGAGCAATTGTTCCGAGAGCTGCTGTCCTTTATGCTGGAGGACACGCGCACGATTTCACGGGCCATTCGCTTGAGCTTCATCGCCAAATATCTCGAACGGATGGCCGACCATGCCACCAACATCGCCGAGTTGGTGGTCTATCTCGTGGAAGGCAAGATCATCCGCCACACCGTCCCGCCAGGAGCCTCTGACCACGATCTTGCTCTGTAATAGACCTCGCCAACCCTTCAAGTGTTCGTTGATCTTTCCGCAGTAAAAGCTCCTTAACAGCTTCTCGTCCCATGACACATTGGGTTCAACTGCAAGAGAGCCCCTGCATTTGGTTAAGGGCTATCCGGCAGCAGTGATGGTAGGCGGCGTGACAGGGCGTGACGGTCTGCCAGGAAGAATGTATTTAAGCCAAGAAATTGGTAGAGAAGAGGGTGTACTCAAATCGATGTCGGCGCAGGACGACCTTGTTACTTCGGGAGAGCTGGTCGACGCAGTGAAAGATTTGATTCCAGGTGTATTGAGGCATCAAGCACACGAGTGTGTCCAGACTGATGACAGTTTGTTCATTGAGATGGTCAAGTATGGCGGTCGTCAAAGCATCGGAATCATGCGGCGTCCCAACAGGCGGATCAACTTCAAGTAGCGAACTTATCGGCATCGGTACCTCCTTGTGAGATTATGGAAACAAAAGTCCCAGTTGATTGGCCTGTTGCTTGACTGTCGCCGGTGCCGGGCTGTATCGGACTGCCACGATACGCATGACGCCCAGTATGAGCAAAATGCCTCCCAGTATTGTGAATTGCTGCCAGTCCCCGCTCGTAAACCATCGCGAGATGACCTCCGTCAGCATCACGACGAGAACCGTGTCGATAATAAACGTGACACGTACCCGCCCTTCAGAACAATATGCGAGAGTAGTCTTCAGCACTTCGACGACGGCCAACAGAGTCAGTGTGTCGACCAATAGTTGGCGAAGGGCCACTTCCACATCGGCCGATAGGAGCAGTCGCAGGTCGAGAAACGTCTTGACGACTCCACCTGCCAGACCAATGAGAATCGTCAAAGTCAACAGACTCAGAATGAACCGAGTGCCCACTTCCCAGACACGTGTGATGTCGTAGGTTGTAACCGTAGTGATTGATCGCTTGAGCCAGCCGAATGACAACGTCTGTTCCATTGCGGTGTGTGTCATGTTAGTCATGGCTCAAAATATATTCAGGTATCTACGTCCGAGAGAGTCGATGACGTGCATCATGCCGAGTACCAGAGTAAACCGCACATCCATTCCTCCCCTGCTCTTCGACCTTCGCCACGAATTCCTAGAATTTACTACCTGACGCCGAATGTGGCGATTCGAGCATCTTTTCTCACAGCCCCATCCTACTTGGGACCCATTCCGGTTGAGTCAACGACTCGTAAATTTTGTGTAAATTGTCTGGGGGCGGATTGGAAGGTACCTGTGCGGCTAAATTGATCGATGAAAATATTAAACAGCGATCACGTTGTCTTTCGATAAATAAGATCCCAGCAATTCAATGAGTTACACGTTACCGTTCAGTTGGAAGATTATTACCCACCCATTCGTATTATTGTTGTTGAGATACTGCGTCTGTTAACGTGCGCGTTCAACTATACGAACAAAAGGCGCCTGTGACTTCAATCGACAGTCTCATGCTCGAAGCGAAACAGGCGATCTTGGAGGAACATCATCGCCGTTTTCAATCCCTCCACCAGGAAGGCCGATGGGAAGAAGCGATCCATCAAATTCCTGTGACTCTGAGCTGTGCGACAGACCTCCTCAATGAGTCGCTCCGAGTCCTCGACGAAGCCATAGAAATGCAGAAGAAAATTTCTGCCACTGGCTCCCCACCTCCTCCAACTAAACCAGCATAACATTCGGATTGTCTTTCTTCTCTTTCCCTCTCTCGACACCTGTCTTCTTAGTCAAACTCTCTCGTGAATGGGAGCTCTGTTAATACAACTGTAACATTGAGGGACTATCCTAACGCCTTATCAGTAGTCTGCGTTGATTCAGCAACATCACGCAGACCATGGAGGAGAAAGGTATATGCCCCCGGCTCCCAAGAAGGTATTGATGAGCCGGATATCGCTCAATTAGTAAAACTCTATCTGGAGAAGGAAGGGTTTCACACGACTGTCGCAAATTCGGGGGTCGATGCGCTACTGATCATGAAGGCTGAACGTCCGGACCTTCTGATACTTGACCTCATGCTTCCGGAAATTGACGGCATCGAAGTGTGCAAGAAAATCAGAACCGTGCCGGACACCGCCTTCCTTCCCATCATTATGTTGACAGCCAAAGCGGAGGAGTCTGATACCATTGTTGGGCTCGAACTCGGTGCCGATGACTACGTGACGAAACCGTTCAGTCCCAAAGCGCTGGTTGCCAGGGTCAAAGCGCTCTTTCGCAGGCTCGAACGGACAGATAATTGCAAGCAATCATCCTTTAGTTTTGGCCCCCTTTTTATGGATCTCCCAAAGCACGAAGTCACCGTGAAGGGCAAAGAGGTGTCGCTCACAGCCAAGGAATTCGGCCTGCTTGAACACCTGCTGCGTCATCCTGGGCGTGTACTCACACGCGATGTCCTGCTCAATACCATATGGGGCTACGATTACTATGGCACCACACGAACCGTGGATGTGCACATCCGCAGGCTGAAGCTGAAGATTCCGCTACTCGATGACGCGATTATCTCGGTCAAATCGTTGGGATACAAACTGTCGGATCAGACCTCAGAGAAGTAGTGCGCACCGGGAATCTGAGACGAATGATACGGATCTTTGTCTTGCAGCTCTCCCCGCGTGGAAGGATTAGCAGACGGCATTCAATGCCAATGGCTCATCCATTCCTTTAGGGATTGCTTCCCTCCCCTTTCATCTGCGACAGTTAAGTGTCCCATAAGGAGACCATGATGGCTCCTGCCAGTCATTCTTCCTCACAACCGCCCAATCCCACTCCTATCAAACCCACCGTCACGTCAGCGGTCGAGCGTGAGATCAAATTAGCGATCGGTGACCACTTCCGCCTCCCTCCTCTTCCCGGTAGCCCGCTGCCACGGCGCCTGCTGACCTCAACCTATTACGACACCCCGCAGTACGATCTGGCCCAGGCAAGGATCACCCTTCGACATCGAGTCGAACGTGGAAAACAGGCTTGGCAACTGAAACTCCCCCTGCTGAAGAATCGTCAGGAAGTAGAAATAATCAATCGCCAGTCCAGTCCACCGACAATGTTCCTCGATCTGCTCTTTCTCCATCTTGGGCAGCACAGACTCGTACCGGTGGCATCCTTAAAAGTTTGGCGAGCCGGTATCCGTATGTGCATGGACAAGGTTCCTATCGCAGATGTCACGCTCGACACCGTGTCGGTCGCCAAAGAAGGAACGGTGCTTCAGCGTTTTCGAGAACTCGAGATCGAACAGGTGAACGGCAACAACAGCTCCCTGTCCGACCTCGAGGACCAGCTCCGTCGAGCGGGTGCCGAAGATCATGACGGACGCCCCAAGCTCTTTCGGGCGCTTTCCCTGCCTGCGCCAGGTCCCGAGCCGGCCCCGGCAACGGATGCACCGGTGGTAGATCATGTGAAGTGGGCCGTCGCACGTCAGGTCAGAGGGCTGCTCGCACATGATCCCGGTACTAGGCTCGGAAGGGAACCCGAAAGTCTGCACCAAATGCGGGTGGCGACCAGACAATTGCGCGCGATTCTCCGCGCCGCCAGGCCTCTGCTCGTTCCAGAATGGGTAGACTCGTTGCAAGACGAGTTACGCTGGCTCGGACAACTGTTGGGACCGGCTCGCGATCTCGATGTACAACTCGCCTATTTCCGCGGGGAGTCTGCGGTGCTGGATGCACGAGACCGTAGACCACTGGCAGAATTCATCGCCCACCTGGAAGGCGAGCGAAACAAGATCCATGGGATCCTCTTGAACGAATTAAGGACTGCACGGTATCTCGACCTCATCCGGAGGCTTCAGCAAGCGAAGCACGATCCGATCATTGTCGAAACGACCATCATGCTAAACGACCTCGCGAAGAGCGCGTTCACGAAACTGCGAAAGGCTATTCAGCATCTCGGACCATCCCCGAGCAATCCCAAACTCCATGAGATCCGTATCAAAACCAAACGGGCCCGCTACGCGGCACAACTCGCGGAATTGGCGGACGGCAAGTCGGTCACACGCTTCATCAAAACTGCTGGTACTGTACAGGATGTCTTAGGCATGCACCAAGATGCGATTCAAGCGGAAGCGCATGTCCGGGCATTCCTCAAGCACTCGACCAATGTGCGGGCGGCCTTCGTCGCCGGACGCATGGTTGAACGCCAACGAGAACGGCGCGACGAGGCGAGAAAGAACGTGCAAACGCTTTGGAAAAAATTATTAAAACGGGGTGAAAAAGCTTGGAAGGACCAGTAAGTTATCTCATGAGAGTTTCGCAAAAATTCCCGGAACATCGTTTCATAGAGCGATCTTCGATATTTGCTAGAAAGACACGCCTGTAAAGCAATATAAATGCGTTATTCCATAGCTTTATATTGAATAGATGATAGTTACGTATAGGATTGTGCGCTGGAAAATCACTACCATATGTATAGAGGACCCTTCTGTCGGAAATAGAGCGGCGAGTGTCAAGATGTGACTGCTCGCCGCTCTGATTCTTCTCAAGAGGACGTTACTTTCCGATCATGACTTCCGTCGCCTTGACGGCAACCGTCACGGAATCTCCCATCTTCAACCCCATGTTCTTGACCGACCCTTCAGTTATGGCTGCTACGAAATCCAGATTGCCCACTTTCACAGTGACTTCTGCCATCGCCTGGCCTTCAGTAATCTTGGTCACATTGCCTTGAAATTGATTACGCGCGCTAAGTTTCATGATTGATTCTCCTCATTCAGATGATATCCTTCGAAGCAGGACGACCGATTCAACCTCCTTTCAGGTCATCCCGGTATCAATTGCGTAGACTACCCAATCTGCCTGCTCAAGTTCGACTGCCGTACTAACTGCATAGATTACTACACATCCCTCTTGCCAATGATTCTGCATAACGTAAACCGACCACGTTCATGAGGTCCGGACGGGAACCAACTCTATTTGTTTTGGATCGACCACGATATTGACAGTGTCCCATACCGATACAGTGGCGCACGTTCCCATCACTGGACCAACACTCTTCAAAGTAATGCTTTCGCGATAGAGTTTAACGGTCAGGACGAGATCTTGGTCAGTCCGATTCACCAGCACGACTCGTCCAATCCATCGATTCAAACGTTGCTTGCCACAACGAAAGCCACCAGCCTCAAGATGCACAGCTTCCTCAGGAATTGTTACCCAGACCATTTGTCCGATGTTCACTGTGCCGGGAGGGAGAAGGGCTGTCTGCCAACGTACGTGCAGGTCTATGCGTTTGCCAATACGAATCCGCAGGGTGGTCCGAGTCAGTCTTTCGAATTTGGAGATCACAATTCCCATCAGACCATTCGAAATGCGTGACGGCGATACCGTTTCATTAGCAGAAATAGACGACTGGCTATTGTGGATCTGCTCTTCTTCTGAAACCCCAAGGTCTACGTGCCACATAGCCACCTCCTTTGATAAGTGTACCCGAAGGCTAAGCTGAATACCCAATGGCGACTCAAACATCCCGATGCAATGATATTTAAGATATATTATTGACTTGTAAATCATCTGTCAATTATCATTCTTGCCCGTATCAGTATCATACATACTTCATCGGGTATGATTTGTAAATTCTGATAAACATAGGGAGGATTCATGGTCGAGAGAAGTTGGAGGTTCGCTTTCATCATCGTTCTCCTCCTCTTTGTGAGAGCGGAATCGGTGAGAGCCGTTGAGTATGGAGAGATGGTCCAAAAGAACGGCGAGTGGGTATTTCGATCGACTGAAGATCCTGTGCTCCAACTCATGCGCACAAAGGGGGTGATCACGAACGAGCGATACGTCGAAGTATCAGCACAGAAGGGAAAAGACTGGATTGAACCTGCCGATGCGGTCCTCAATCTACGGAGAGACATCGAATGGACCCGCTATGTGAAAACCGCGACGCACTTACCCGATTGGATCGACTTGGGCCTCGAAAACCGGACCCGATTCGAATCGGTCGACCATCCCTGGCGATCCACTCAAAAAACTGGAAACGGGGGAAACGATACCCAGTTAGCCCTCCGATCTAGAGCGCGCGTAGGATTGGGGGGCAACGGCCCTTTCCGGTTTCTTTTCGAAGGGCAGGATTCGCGGGCCTTATCAAGCGATGCGCCGGGGGATTTCAGGACTACCCAAACGGTCAATCAGTTTGACATCCTGCAGCTCTTCGGGGCATTGAGCATCAACAATATTGGGGGGAGTGGATTGCGAACAGATTTGCATTTCGGTCGTATGACCATGGATTTCGGCATGCGTCGGTACGTGGCACGAAACGATTTCCGAAATACCACCAATGCCTTCGATGGGGTGCATTGGCAAATCAGCGAAGGCCAAACCTGGCGGTTCAGGGCCTTTTTAGTGGAACCGGTGTTTCGGGATGATGTGCAATTGGACACGCAGACCGCAAAGAGTATTTTCTGGGGGACCTACTTGGAGAGCGCGCACGTACCCTGGTTCAGTGTGAATGCGTATTATTTCGGGTTAAACGATCAAGAATCTCAAACTAAAACTCTTCACCGTACCTATAACACGTACGGTCTTCGGCTCTTCAAGTTACCCGCGATCAATGAAGTCGATTATGAATTCGAGGGGGCCGTTCAAACGGGATACTTGGGCCACGTCAAGCATTTTGCCTATAACCCCAATGTGGAAGCGGGGTACACGTTTAATCTGCCTTGGACCCCTCGATTTTTGGTGCAGTATACCTATTCCAGCGGCAGTCACAGTACCCAGCCAGGAAGCCAGGACGGAAACTTCGATATCCTGTTCGGCGCCCGTAATTTTGATTTGAATCCCACGGGAATTTGGGGGGCATTTGCCCGGTCCAACATCAGTACTCCCGGTTGGAGGCTGATTCTTCAACCTACGGATACTTTGGTGCTCACAGTCAAGCAACGATTCTGGTATCTGGCGGAAGCCACCGCACAGTTTTCGGGAAACGGCTTGCAAGATCCCACTGGAAGGTCAGGAAACTATTTGGGGCACGATGTGCAACTTCGCGCGCAATGGGCTCCACTCTGGGCCATGAGACAAAACATGGACTTTGACTTCGGCTACGTGCATTGGTTCAAGGGATCGTATTTTGACAGCCCCACCATCATCGCGCAAATGCCCGCCGGCGGGAACAACGATTCAGATTATTTTTATGCTTCAGTGAGGGTCAGGTTGTAGACACGCTCTGATTGCATCGATCGGACTCGTTCCTTTCGATCGGCATACAAAGGCATAGCCGGATGATGAACACCGGATTGCCTACGAATCCAGGATGAGTGATAGCTGTCATGCCATAGAACCCGCGATTCAGCGAATGTTGTTGGAGGTTTCCTATGAAAAGGCTTTTGCTGTCCTTAGTGCTGTTTGTGTTGGCTGTGACACCTGCTCTAGCCGAAGAAGTGCTGGTCGCAGTGGCCGCCAATTTTGTTCCCCCGTTTCGGGAAGTGGCGATGGAATTTGAAAAAATCACCGGTCACAACGTTCGGGTCGCCTCGGGCTCCAGTGGAAACTTCTATACTCAAATTAAGAACGGCGCGCCTTTCGATGTGTTCTTTTCTGCCGATAATGAAAGACCGAAGCTTTTAGAAAATGAAGGATTGGGAGTTAAGGGCAGTCGGTTCACTTACGCCATTGGGCGTCTCGTGCTCTGGAGTCCCGATCCCGATTTGGTGAAGGGAGAAGACACGCTACGCTCCGAGAAGTTCAAACATCTTGCCATTGCGAATCCCAAGACCGCGCCCTATGGGGTAGCGGCCATGCAGGTCATGCAGAAGCTGGGAATTTGGGAGAGTATGCAACCTCGGATCGTACTAGGAGAAAACCTTGGCCAGACCATGGGGTTCATCGAGTCCGGCAATGCCGAATTGGGTTTTCTGGCCTTGTCTCAGGTCATGGATCCAAAGATCAAGAGCAAAGGAGGCCGTTGGGATGTGCCAGTCAATCTACATGAGCCGATCCAGCAGGACGTGGTTCTGCTGACGAAGGGAAAGGACAATCAAGCGGCGAAATCGCTGATGGAGTTTATGGGCGGACCAAAGGCAATCGCAATCATCGAGCGTTATGGGTATGAACTGAAATAATGACCTCGATGTTCTCTCGAGTACAGTTCGTCAATGCACTTCCCAGCGTACCCTCTGCCATAAGCGCTGCCAAGGAGGGCAGCCACTATCGAAATGGTAAAATACCCATAGATATTGAGAGCAATAAGGTATAATTTAATTAGTTAATACAATAATTGTCTCACGTGCCTCGCAATAGGTTGCGTAGAAGATACCAACGTCCAGGAGAGCAAAGAGTATGACAGATTTAGATCTAAGTGCGCTGTGGGTCACCTTGCGACTGGCCACGATCACTATGGTTGTACTGCTGATCGTGGGTACGCCTCTCGCTTGGTGGTTGGCTCATACGCGAACTCGGTTCAGACCGATCGTAGAGGCTCTCGTCGCGCTGCCGATTGTGCTTCCTCCCACCGTCCTTGGGTTTTATATCCTCGTCGCGCTGGGTCCCTATGGACCGCTAGGTCAGCTGATGAATTTCACGTTGGCGTTCACCTTCTCGGGGCTCGTGATCGCCTCAGTTTTTTATTCCATGCCGTTTGTGATACAGCCGCTCCAAGTGGCCTTTGAGGCAGCCGGGAAAGCTCCATTGGAAGCAGCCTGGTCCCTGCGCGCCTCGAAGCTGGATGCCTTTCTGACGGTGATATCCCCCATTGCTTTGCGTGGATATATCAGCGCTGCGGTGCTTGGCTTTGCGCACACGATGGGAGAGTTCGGAGTGGTGCTCATGGTCGGGGGTTCTATTCCGGGCCAGACAAAAGTTCTATCTACCACCATCTTCGACCATGTGGAAACGATGGAATTCGCGCAGGCGCATGCGATCTCTGCTTTTATGCTGATCTTTTCGTTTCTGGTGCTGTTGGGAGTGTACGTCGCAAACCGCCGATTTCCCATACACGTGTCATGAACCGTTTGGTTGCACGTTTTGATGTGCATTATCCAAGCTTTCATCTGAGCGTCAGCTTGGATGTGCCGACATCGGGCATTACCGTGTTGTTCGGGCCTTCAGGCTCAGGAAAGACCACGTTGTTGAGATGTTTAGCGGGACTTGAGCGATCATCCGATGGATTCATGCAATTCGGCAGCGACGCGTGGCAGGACGAAGCAAAAGGTATGTTTCTGCCGCTCCACTCCCGGCCTATCGGGTATGTATTTCAGGAGCCTCGATTATTTCCCCACTATAACGTACGTTCCAATCTTCTTTACGGCTACAAACGCATATCTTCGGAAGAACGGCGTATTTCGATCGAGCAGGTGGTCGATATTCTTGGAATCGAGCCTCTGCTGGAGCGCCGCATTCACAAATTATCCGGCGGCGAGCAACAGCGGGTGGCGATCGGGCGGGCACTGCTCACAAGTCCCAAGCTGCTGCTGATGGATGAGCCGCTCACCTCGCTCGATATTCAGCGTAAGCAAGAGATCCTCCCCTTCATTCATCGGCTGCATGAAGAACTGCGCATACCTGTGATATATGTCAGCCATGCAATCAGCGAGATCCTCCAGCTCGCAGACCGTGTCGTCCTATTGAAACAGGGCAAGCTTGTGGGAGTCGGCACGCTCAATGAGGTACTTACGTCGCTGGAGTATCGGGGGAGTTTCGGAGCGCTCCGAGTCGGCGCGGTCTTGGATGCTCGTGTGGCGAGCCACGAACCGCAGTACGGTCTCACCCAGCTGGAATTCAAGGGCCAATTCCTGTTTGTGCTCCTTCAGTCGGTGCCCATTGGACAGTCCGTACGCGTACACATTCTTTCCAGTGATGTCAGTCTTGTCGTAGGCCGTACCGACTCTCCGACCAGTGTTTTAAATATTCTTGAGGGGACGATTATCGAGATCCGAGAAATGGACCGATCCTCAGTAGACGTGCTATTGGATATCGGGGCGCCACTCATTGCCAGCATCACCCGAAAATCGTTTGCGATTCTCGGACTAAAACACGGGCAGAGGGTATATGCACATATCAAAACAGTGGCGCTTAATGAGGAGCTGACGGAGTAAGTGAAAGCATTCTCTATGGCGGACCTTATGAAATTGGTGCTTGCTATCTCGTGGTTGCTATGTGTTCCCATAATAGTGGCGGCGCAAAAGGACCATGTTCATACTCCTGGGGCCGCCGAAGATTGCACGAAGCTGCCTCCAGAACTCCAGGCAATCGTGTCAGAGATGGATGGGCAGGGGTCGAGGATTGAGGCTTCGCTCAGACCGGAGAACGCTCCGGCACTTGAGCCCGGCATTCACAAATTAGAGGTGCTTCTTCGACCGCTATCAGAGGTTCGGCTTGTTGGAAAACAGAGCATATCTCGGGAGACCCTGGGAGTGGAAGGTGCTAAGGCCAATAACACAAAGCCGAGCGAGAACGTGGATGATCATTTTGGTGGCTTTGTTCTGCTGACTGTTCCGAGGGATGGCACGTACCGAATTTCCGCAGACTCAACCATCTGGATTGAAATAATAGACGAAGGAAAACCGATTGAACGTATCAAGATCACTCCTCGATTACACTGTGGCCGGATTCACAAGAGCCTAGGATTTCCATTAAAACGAGACCGATCCTATTGGCTGGAAATGTCTGGCAGTGCACGCTCGCACGTGACGCTGCTCATTACAGAAGAGCCAAAGAGTTAAAGAGGAGGCAGCATGGCAAGACAGAGTCCGACAACGATATCTCAGGAGGCAGGTGGGGTGTTAACCGCTCGCGAGGCCGCGAAGTACTTGCGTCTCGCTCTTCCCACCTTTTATCGGTACATGTGGGAAGGGAAAATTCCCAGCTCTAAAATCGGCGGGCGCTATCGCTTCAAGAGGACGGTCCTCGATCGCTGGTTGGGGAAAAAACCGGAAGGCGAAGAGGTCAGCGGCAGGAATAAATTGGTCGGCATTATCTCGGCCATCAAGCGCGATCGTATTATGGCGCAGGTCAATCTGGATGTGGGAGAGAACAAGATCACAGCAGTCATCACGCGTGATGCTCTTGATACACTTCGCCTGAAGGTTGGGGATCGTGCGGTCGCCCTCATAAAGGCGACCGAGGTGATGGTGATCAAGGAAACGTAACCTCAATGGTCTCCTTGCAAACGTTTCTGCAGATACGGAAGATTGGATTCTCCTCGTTTTTATTCACCATACGCAGTCCTGCCACATGAATTTCCCGACGTAAACTGGACTACTCGGGCGAAATTTGTCGGACATTCCTCCGTCGTGTTATAGGTTCCAACTTATTTCTATAACAACACTGAGTGAAAGAGCTGGTCGATGTGAAGTGCCACGACATAGGGAAGATCCTACGACTTAGACACGATTCGGTTGCAGGCTTCCCGTAGATCTGTAACAGACCATGTATATAATCGTAACGGGCTTTAGCCATACCTCAGTAGCTAGCGTAGCTCAATGGCAGAGTAGCGGTTTTGTAATCCCCTCCTCGACCTCGTATAACACGCATAGATATAGTGGAATGTGGCATTTAGGTGCCGCTTTTCGCTATGCCTATGACTTCGCTATTGCCGTATACGTATAGTGGGTGAATTTCTCTCCACTTTGGCTTCAAACAGACACTTCATTCCATGAGAGGAGTCAAGGGGACGATTGAGGGGCTTACTTCCCATACAGAAGCCGCTCTCTTCCTGCCGCTGTGATCGTGGTGGTCGTATCAAATTCAACTGCGATGTGCTCCGATCGCGCGAGTAGTCCTAAGGCTGACCCAATCTCCACTGATTCATTTTCATTGAAGTGAAGATACAGATCGCTCCACTTCATTGAACCGTTCTCTATCAGATGCAGCAAGATTGCATCCTGAAGTGCGCGTACGCGTGCCAACTTTTGCTCGCCGTCTGAGCCGGAAGGTTGGTTACGCATGTTTTCTTCAGAATCTTTCATGTCATTCCTTTTGGAGCAACACCCGCGCCAAACGCGAAGGTGTCATTAGAAGTGGAGAAATGCGTAGGCCTAGGGAAATTACTAGGGTGGAGCACTAGGAAAAACCCTTGCGTTTTACGGGCGGATCATTAGGGGGAAAATACAAAAAAGGGACAAAATGTCCGAGGATATCGATAGGTATTGCGTCAGCACTCACATGAGGTCCGGCCTTCTTCTGTCGTAAAAATCACGACACGAAAACCCCAATTTGATCGATAGAGCTTCGCCTATGACTCCGTTATAAGCTCGCACAGGTGAACAGGAGTATTCGTATGCGGTACGTGGTCTTCAGAAAGCTCGTCGGTCAGTGGCAGTGGAGATTGGTATCTCCCAACCAGCGCATTATTGCCGAGTCGGCGGAACGCTATTGGGAAAAGGTAGACTGCAAAGCCGGAATCAACCTAGTGAAGAGTTCCGCACAAGCACCGGTCGAAGAGGCGTGACTGCGATGAGAAGCTCACGAGCCGCCATTTTACGCGCACGGTGGGAACTACGGACTGATCAACAACACTGTCCGCATCTCGCGCTGGAAAGGGAATCAGATAAGACTGGCTACGTAACTGGTCAGTATATCTGTGTGGTCTGTGGTCAGACGTTGCTAATAAAAGTGAACGCAATCACAAATAAAATTTGATGAGAAAATGTGAGTGGGTAACAATATCGTATCGTGTTAGACGTTCCTCCTCCTGGGTATCCTTACCGGACAAGCGGGAAGACCGGCCGAGGCCATAGCAAGAACACCAAGGCAATTCAGCCCCACCACCTCTAGGGCGGTACTCTCTCCCGATCTTCCTCACGATTGACGCATGCCAAGAACCATCGTGTAGCGTGGTGACACCTCCCCCGTTCAACTCTTCAGCAATGGCACGCACCGTCGGCCCTTCGCATTGTAGCGTTCTATCATCGGCAGGAGATCAACGGCCACGTCGCGGGCACAATCTAGCCTAATAGACTCTCGGCAGGGGGCAACATGAAATCCTCCCTCTGCGAGTCAGGTTTCTCTATAAGTTCACCTCTCACTTAGCAGGCGTGATTGTGGTCGTCGTGGTCGTGGTCGATGTCGAACTTGGGGGAGCATTGGTCATACCAGTGCTCTGACCATCCGCCGACTCACTAAATACACCGGGGTAGCCCTGTTCCCTGGTTTGTGCAGCGGCGTCACCCTGCTTTCCGCCAACCCTAATAAGTCCTGGAACATTGATTTCGCCGGTCGTTAAGCTCGAATTCATTCTCACTGTGTATTGGAACTGACCCACCTCTCGGAAACAGGCGCTGGCGGTCTCGTTGGTGCCCAGGTAAGCGGTATCGCCCCGCGACTTCCACCCATTCAGATTGTTCTTGCATGACAACTTTTCGTTCAGTACCGGATCGAGAAAGACGATTCGGACAGGAGCCGATCGTTTATTGGTCCAGCGAACTTCATCACCTGGGTTGATCGAGACTTCTGTCGCGGACAGCCCATTTCCAATGACAATGTCCTTGACATCCCCCGTCCTCGTAACTGTTGGACTACTTTCACAACCTCCCATGAACACGAATGTCAATAAGCCAATGCCTAAATATCGTATGGGACCCATAGCCATCTCCTTCCTTATTACAATATGGAATTTCTTAGTTGATAGTCTATGGCACCTGGGTAATTTGTGGTACGAGGACTAACCCCAGTCTTTAAGAAGAAAAGTCCCGGCTGAGCTTTAGAAAGACGTCATGGAAACACTGCAAACGAGTAGTGGAAGCATCGCGAAGTCTGGAGGAGAAGGCTCGAAATCTGAGTGGCGCTGGTAAAACTGAGTGAGGCATACGCACAACTGGCGAATCAGGCTCCCCAGCACGATCCAAGACCCGATGGCCATTTCAGTCTGTCGGGCGACGTGGCACCAGTATCAGGGCGAGTTCATCAATCTAGTGGAAGGTTCGAAAGCGCCGCCGCTAAGCTACTTCCAATGGCCTCACGCTCTGCGAGCGTTAATTCATTATTGTATCGAGAAAATTCCGCAAAGGTTTGGCATGCCTGCGCAAATGCTAGCACTTCTTCTCGTATGACGGGTGTGTCCATGACGCAGACTCCTTTACAGTTCATCGAAGGAATCTGGCTCGGCCAAAAGACTCTCGGACAAGCTCTTTGCCTTGAACCAGTGAACCATGAGTTCTCCACAATGGCGGCAATGATACGTATTCAGCACGTAATTACGGTGACTCAAGTCAAACGACGCCAATTCCTGGATCCGGTGTCGACAGGCTGGTGGAGGATCGCCTGGTTGCTTCCATTTCGTTTGAAGGAGAATCGCCTGAGCCCTAGTCATGCGAAAGAGCGTACTACGCACTCGTAGACACTGCGACTGGATAACTCCCTAGGATTGCCGCGCATGCACGAGCACTCTTGGCGGTCTTGGTGGATGAGACCGTTTCCATCAACTGCGAGCTGAGGCCTGTGCGTGAGGACATGATGCCCGGCCGGCAGATCTGCGGTCAGAAATATGGAACACGCTGGCGTGCCTCGATCCCTGGCGATGAGAACCTTAGGACACAAAAACCGAAGGCATCTATCGACGGTATGCCATCGTGAATGAGTCAGACATCTAGGATGCGACGCGCCGACTCCTCGGCACAATTTGGGGCATACTCCCCCTCCCCTTCAGTTGACATCGCGCACGTAAGTGGGTGATATTCCTTGCACGCTGGCGTAGCTCAATGGCAGAGCAGCGGTTTTGTAAACCGCAGGTTGGAGGTTCAATTCCTCTCGCCAGCTCCACAAATTCCGCCGACGATTCAACCTCTTTGCGGCTTTCAGAACTGCTGCTCTCCTCTTGTGATAGCGAAGACACGGAAAACGGCAGAATTGCAAGTGTATCGAAAACGCACTAGTGGATTATGCCTTCTGCGCCAAGGACTTCGGTTTGAAAATATTTTTTTCATCACCCAAACAACATCCATTCTTGCTT
>JADMIO010866700.1_pt1 | contig 21633 bp, 9 predicted proteins | sample 8958161 | NCBI WGS metagenome assembly JADMIO01 (sample SAMN16585339, study PRJNA669376) | soil metagenome | isolation source: Crop rotation soil | place: USA: Cullars Rotation, Alabama | collected 2011
TGCAACATTTCCAACGAGACCAAGCCCAGAACCAACCAAAGCATTAGAGAGCACTCCCGTCATCCCTGGTATGGGAATCGCACCAAGTACGGCCCCTACCACGGCGCTTCGGCAAATGTCCTGGCTAGAACCGCCCCCTTGTGCGGCGGTGAGGCCACCGATCATTGCTCCTACAACTGCTCCCACTATTGGGACGACGATCTGACCGCTTTCATCCCTATTGCTAACGGGGTCATTCGCTGCGTATCGATAGAGATTGATTCCGGTTGCAGCCACATTAACCGGATCCTTCGTAATCCAACGGCCACTCTCCGGATCGTAGTCACGCGCTCCAAACCTAACTAGGCCCGTAGTGGAGTCGCACTCGCCGCCGGCATAACCCATACCACTACTACCAGGACCGACCGGCTTCCCCCACGGATCATAGGCCACAACACGCGATACGGAGCCGTCGTCAACGTTAATAAACGCCCTAACGCTGCCAAGGTAGTCCACGATGACCCTGAATGTGGTATCACCCCGCATGACGACTGACGGTGAAAGCCCCTCCGCCCCGTATATGTAACGACGCCTAATTGCACCATTTGCGTCAAACTCTGCTGCTGCACGCAGAGGGTTGGCATACACTCTGACATCCGTCCATTGGCCGTCTACTTTCCGGCCTACTCTACGATTAGCCCCGTCCATAACGTAACTTACCGTGTTTCCGTTATCCGCTCGGACGCTGAGCAGGTTGCCAAGCGCGTCGTACACATAGGTCGTAGAATCGCCACCATCGATCCGCCTAGCTAGATCGCCCGCTGGCGTATATTCGTATCGCACATTGCGGTACCTGAGCAATCTATCCTGCCCGTCGTACGTGGACGAGGCAGTATCACCCGGCGCACTACCACGCACTAATACGCGGTTGCCATTATTATCATACAGGTAGGTCGCGACCGTATCCACAGTACCGCTGTTTACGGCCAGCGTTACCCCATACAGCCGACCTGCCTCGTCGTATCGGTACGACCACTCTCGCCTTGTTCCAAACGCCGTTTCATCTACTCGCGCAACTCTGCCAAGTTCATCTCTGCTAATGCTTTGATTGAAGACGACGCCGACACTAGTGTGGCGAAAACGAATATTCCGGACGTCGCCAGCCGCGTCGTAGTCGAGGCTACTCTCTATCGCCCCCCCGTTCGCGGCGATGTGGGTGCTATCTATCGCACCGTTGTCGGTACGGCGATGAATATCCAGATCGCCTGCCCCCACCAGGAGTCCATCAGAATCGTAGTCAAACGCTACGTCTACGGCTCCCGTAATCGACTCCGTTGAGTCTCGGAAGTACCGGTCCTTGGTCCTGGAAACAGTTATCGGCGCCCCCGGCAGTCTTCCTGACCATTGCTCGCTGGCGAGAACGGGACCGTTGTGCTCGTAGGACACTGTAACAGTGTCTGGGGAGCTCAAACTGTCAAGCAATCCCGTTGCGGTCGCGTAATACAGCCCCGAGAGTCCACGCGCTACAGATACGCTATCCAGACGTCCGCTAGCGCCGTCATACTTTAGGCTGAGCACACTCCCGCCAGGACGTATGACTCTTACGAGCTGCCGATCGTCGTTAAAGTCATAGGTTGTTGATACTGAATCAACACCCGCTATTGATGGCGGCGTGTAACGCGTGTTCAGACTCGTCCGTGTGTAAGCCAAACTGTGCATGCCACCGAGTGGCGTCGTTACTGATCGCAAATCGCCGACCGTGTTGTAATCAAGCTGGATCTCGCGCGCCCCAGGCAACAGCTGTGAAGTCATCCGACCCGAACCGTTGTATTCAAACTCGGTCATGCGATGCAGCGTATCTCGCACGAAGCTAAGGTGGCCCTGGTTGTCGTAACCAAACAACCAGACTCTGTTCCCTTGCTTGCTCACAATCGGCCTACCATGAATGTCGTACTCAACTGAGATCGAATCAAGCCCTGGCACTAGGATGCACCGCGGTCTGCCTGCACCATCTGTCACTGTTCTTACGACCCGGCCCTCTGGGCTTCTGACCTTCAGTGTGTCCGCCTGACCACTCGTCTTGATGAAATCACGTCTCAGGGTGTCACCATTGGTAACAACAAACTCGGTCCAGCTGCCATTTATGGCCGGCGGACTGAAGTTCGTTGGACTACTAGACCTGATGACCTCGACCGTGCGCCTAGCTCCGCTCGGGAGCCAATCAACTGTCTTTGCTGGGAACGCGGCTATCATTCCGAACCGCGGATCCGGACTAATCGTTTCCTGCCGTGCAAGCCTGTCAGGGGTCCAGCTGTACACCTTCCCAGCACTATCCACCGAGAAGAAGTAGTTACGCCCCACGCCCTGTAGACGCGGGCCCGTTACCTTGCGACGCGTCGTGCCATCGTAGTCGCTCGTGACCTCGTATGTGGTTTTCCTGTCCAACGGTGAAAAGTGGTCGTTGCTCCGATTCCCCCCACTTGGCGGATCAGGGGTCGGGAGGGTTTGTGCGTGACCCTCAGGGTCTTCGTCCTCTGTCAAACGGCCGGTCTCATCGTAGGTAAAGGAGTGTACGTGCCCTTCAGGGTCCTCAAACGTCTCGAGTAGGCCATCACTGCTTGTGGTTAGCTCGTAAGGCTCGCTGTTGAACGCGACGACTTCCAGGTGTTGACTGCCGTCGAGAGTCAATGACGTAACCTGCCCGAAGGGTCCCGTAATGGCGGTCGGCACGCCATCATCGCGCGTTACGACGGTCGAATCGCCATTCACATCGTATATTGCGTGTAGTTGATGGTTGTCATCGTATGTGAAGGCGCCTAGCTGCGCACCAGTCAAGGCGTCGCGTGTGCGGATGTGCTGTCCCTTCGCAGTGAAATAGAACACCTGTGAACCGGTCGGATCCGCCACGGCGAGCTCATCACCACTCGGTATCGCCAATGCCCGCGCAATGCGGAAGATCTGGTCCGCGTTATTGCTGGGATTCCTGACAACCACGTAGTACGAGCCGTCGTTGTGGATGCTCGGTATGACGTTGGTTGGCCCAATCGTGTTGGCCTTCAGGGCAGGGACCCCGTTTCCTGTGACCAACGTGCCACCACCAGCGATTACGGACAGGGTGCTGTCGGCATCTAGCGTAAGCACGCGGCCAGCGTTGGGATCACCGACATAGAGTCCGCCGTCAGGTGCTGGAGCAAGTCGTTGGTTGCCGCTAAGGGCCCCCGTCTGAAGGAGAATCCGAGCCTGGCCGTCCCTCGTGATGCTCCAGATCATGGTGCGCCCATCCTCGGACACAAACAGGTTACCCTCGGCATCCACGCACATATCCCGTACGGGCGACAGCGTAAGGTCAATTGCCCTTTCAGGTGCCGTTGCAAGCGTTGTTGCACCGTCACCCGCGTAGGCGGTGATCAAGCCATCCGGCGCCACACGGCGAATCCGGGCTCGCTCCGGCGAGTACCACATATCGCAGATGAATAGGCTACCGTCTGGTCCAAACGCGAGTGCCCGCGGGTCTCGAATGGTGGCTTTGCTGACATCGCCGCCGTCGCCCCACGAGTCCCCATAGAAGTTGCCGCCGATGAGTTTTTCGACGTACCCGTCCCTGGTGATCCGGCCCACGATGTTATTCGTTGCCGTCGCGCCTTCACCCCGCGTCGAGAAGTACACCGTACCGTCCGGGGCAACGGCCAAGTCCGTGAACTCCGACATGCCACAGCTGAGGGCCGCTACCCTGTGCCCGGAGGTGTCAAAGGAGGCTGAGGTGCCAGTACCTGCTATTCGCCGAAGGATGCCGTCCGTCCCCAGGCGATAGATGGAGCCATGAAGATTCTCGGCGATGTAGAGGTTGCCTTCAGGGCCTTGGGCGACGCCCCGAATCTGAAGCGGAGCGCTGGTTGCAGTTGCGTCGTCGAGCGAGCAAGGACTGCATGGATCTGAGCCAGCCACATGGGTCATGGTGGGGGGCATGGACTCGCCTGAGATGACTGACCCATCGCCCATGTACAGTGTGCCGTTGCCTTTTGGGTCGTAGAAGTGGTGAGGACTGAGAGTCCATCCACCGAGTCCTGCGGAGCCGGCCCCATCCGCGCCCAGAATCACGCGTTGGTATCTCCAGCTTATGAGCCCGTCGGACCGATCAGCCCCGACCCAGTTAACACCCACACCTGGCAATGACGGGTTAGCCCACGAGTTACCGCCGTTGCCCGTCCACATGTTGGTTCGGTACTGATATCCAACCGCCAATCGCCCCACGGCAGATCCCGTGACCTTCCGCCCATAGGCATCCCTACCGTCCCAGACAACATCGACGACGTCACCAACGTTCGGAGTGTTGTCGACGACTTCGATCCGTTTGCCGGCGATGTCCAACCGGACAATCGCGCGATCCAGATTGGAAGGCGGCGGGTCGGCATACACCTGGACATGCAGGCTCTTTACCGCCAGATCACCGGGCGCGCGAGCGCTCCTGTAGTTGAGAGAATAGGGCGTCCCAGCGATTGGAATGCGTTCTCGCAGGACGCGGGATTCGCATTCAATGATGGAGCCAGCGCCCAGGCAGGGCTTGAGCAGTTCTAGCGCGAACTTTACCGCCCGACTACCCGCTCTTGAGAGGGCGGACAACACTCCGGCCAGCATCACGTTCGCGTCCGGTCGCGAGAAGTGCGCAGTCCGAATACGCCAGAGCGTGTCACCGACGCCGAACTGGGTTCGCAGTTGCTGCAACTCGTTGTCTGTTATTCCCAAGCTATCCAGTCTGCCAGGCGTGTCCGCCCCCGGGATCGAGTCCGTGTCTACGACGAGACCAAGTCCCGCCGTACCGATAATGGCAAGCACAACCCCATCGTCCTCGGATATCCACTTACCTTGGTCTGAGTCATAGAAGCCGATAGGTACGTAGGATCCGACAGGAAAGTGAAGGAAGTTCCTGACGTAACAGGACACTGTGTCAGTGAAGTAGGTTGAGAAGTGTGGCACTCCCGCTAGAGCGGCCAACGAGTCAGCTTCGTCCGTGCGCAGGTCTACGCAGTAGGTATATGCACTGCTTGGTGGAAGCTCTCCGGGCATTGATTCTGGGCCGTCAGCACCAACGCTGTACTCGGTAGCTCGCACACGAATAGCAGAGAATGTGGCCTTCGTCGTATCGGCGGCTGCCGTCGGAATACGCGCTCGCGTGCCGGGACGGAAAATGATCCGCATGTCGCGGTCGCCGTTTGCGTCACTTGAGAATCGGCTTCTCGCGACAATCGGATCATCCAGATCGACGGCTGTGAACCGGGCGGTAACTCCGATTAGGGCAACATCGTCCAGCAGTGCGAAGTCATTCATCGGTGGCATTACCTTGCGCTGCGCTTCCAGGTACTGGGCCTTTGTCAAGCGCACCGTGTACTGCTGGCCGCCCTTTACCGCTAGATCGAACATGCCATCATTTCGTGTGAGCGTGGTTCCAAACTCAGGATGCCCAAGGATGCCAACCGTCACGTTCGCGATTGGTCCATAGTCCCTGCCGATGACGTGCCCGCGAATTACGCCGACGCTGTCTACAGGGAGAGCACCCCCTGATATGTCTGTCTGGATCGCGTCATCGCCGGTGAACAAGAACGCAACTGACTCATAGAAGGGGGTTGCCTTGGCATTCGAAAGCTCACTCTCATCAACGTCGGGGCCACCGCGTTCTGTGCCGGTGCTCCGCATGAAATAACGCGTGAGCGTGTCTCTGTTGCCGAGCTGGTCCGTTGCGACGAACCGCAGACGATTCATTCCGATGTCGAGGGGATAGACGCAAGAGAGAGAGTCACCGTACCCAGTGTCTATTGTGTCGCCGTCCAGGGTCACGGTTGTCCAGGTCGAATCTCGGTAGCGACCCGCAATCGTCAGAACCGCGTCCGTCGTGGAATCCGGCGGAGAGACGGCGCGTGGCCAGTTGATCGTCAGCGTTGGCTTGACATTGTCGCGAACAATCCAGCGGTATTCTGTAGTCGTGAGCTTTGGGCTATTAGTGACTTGAACGCGGATGCGGTGCCGGCCCTGTGGCAGAGGGATGGAGTCACTAAATGATCCGGGTGTCGCGATCCATGGTCTGGTGGTATCCGCCACCCAGAGCATGGTCTTGGTGAGGGTCAGCCATCCAGGCGTTTCGTCAGCGACCGAACCCGCGAACAGCGTCTTGTAACTAGTGGTGAAAACGGTGTCGGAGGTGGCTGGCGACGTAAGCGTCAGAGCGGGTGCGGTCCGATCCTGTGCAAAGAACTGAAGCTTGTAGCGGCTGAGTGACGCACCGCCTTTGAATGCCGCGACCGTACTCGTATCGGTCAGCGAAACCGTCACGGTCTTGGTAGCAATTCCTGTCGTGAAGAAGCTCGAACTCAGAACGCTACTACCCTTGATGGACACCGACGAGCTCGTGGCCCGGCTCGTCCCGTTGGGATTGCCGTTGATCATTCGCATGGTGTAGGGCGTCTGGCCGCTCGGTGGATCGATGGTGTAATAGTCGGTGGCAGTGCCGGTTGACGGGCGGACATGGAAGGTCGGTCCGTAGAAGATGTAGGTCGAGTCGCGCACATAGGAAATGCGACAATCCGCCCAGGAGCCGATGCTGCCCTTTACCCAGACTTTGAGGTCGTGGGAGCCGGTCGTACCGACGTCGATCACGCGCGTGAGTGTCGTGCCATCGTTTTCAGCCACCCACTGCTGGCTGTCCACAACAACCTTGACGTTGGTCAGTCCTGTGCCGCCGCGCAGCTCAAGGACGTACCGCTTTCCCAGAACGGTGTCGGCCGTAAAGACATCTTCGGTCAGCGTGTAGCCCACATCCGCCGTGCAACGCATCGAGCCGTACACGAGCGTCGAGTCGATGGACTGAACCGCAGCCATGGCGAGCAGGCCGAGGAGCGGCTGGTGGGCAGACAGAGCGGTGATCAGCCCGCCAGCGACAATCACCGGAGCCAACCGGCGGAGGGAACGCTTGATCTGCCTTCGCGACGACATCGACCGGGAAGTCTCGAGCGAGTCCATTCGGCAATCCTCGTGAGGGGACTAGTCCGTTAGCGGAGGTAGATCGTCTTGGCGGTGCGTTCCTCAGACCCTTGGAGCAGGCGCAGGAAATACACGCCTGGTGCGAGGCGTGTGGGCAGATTGAACCGCACTTCGTGCACGCCGGGCTGCAGCCCGGCGAGCTGTTCCTTGGCGGCGCGGCGTCCGGTCACATCGATGAGATCAAGCCGCGGCTGAGGACCTCGCGGCAGACTGAACTTGACGAGCAAGGCGTGCTCACTGCCTCGGACGCGAACCTGGTCAAGCGTGAGCACCTTTGGGGCAATCGGAATGTTCACCGCCACGGGTGCTAGGAACACTCTAGAACCCTGGTCGACGAAGCCGATGCGATACTCCAGATGGTCGCCCTCCTGAACGGCACGGTCGTCCATAACCACGAGACTCTTGGAGTTGGGGACGAGGTACTTGAGGCTTGTCCAGGTCTCCCCTGCAGCCCGGCGATAGACATCAAAGGGCGACGTTACCCCGCTCCTTGTCTGCCAGGTGATCCGGACGAGGTCGGCGCTGGCGTTGACGCTCACAAGCAGGGGCCGGATGGAAGATAGGTGCGACGACTCCGCGAGCTCGGCTTCGATCACGCTATCTGGAACAACGAAGTTCCAGGCGATCAGCGCACCGCCGCTACCGTCGGGATGAAGCGTGGCGGCGTAGGCATTTTGCCCCGAACGAGTGATCTGGACACCACCCTCGGGCCAGGCTTGATCACGCACGCCGTAAGGGCCGAACTTCAGAACGCGAATATCGCTCTCGCGGCTTTGGTAGTCCTGCCAGGCGACGAGCCCACCGGATTGGCCGGCAAGAATCGTTGGTGCGCCTCGACCAAGTACCCCCTGATGGATCGCCAGTCCACCTTGACCCCACTCAGCCGTGCCGCTGGCTAGATCAAGAGACTGGAGCCGCAGGCTTCCAGATTCGCCATGCCACTCGCTCCAGCACAGCAACAGCTTGTCTCCGCCTGCTTGAGCGATTGCCAGATCTCCGAGGTCAGCCGCGCCTTCCGTGATAGTGGTCACCGGTGTGCCCTGGCTAGGCAACTCGCCTGAAATCGGCAGTGCGTACAGGCCTTTTGCTGATCCGTCGCATTGCCACAGTGCGATGAGCTTGCCCGAGGAAGCCTGGCCGATCGTTGCGGCTGTCACGGATGAGTCGGCAGGCGCGACCGGTATTCCGCCCTGAGGCCATGGAGGCGATGATTCTCCATTTCCTTGCAAGCGCTGCAGCCAGAGCTCTTGTCCACCTGACCGGCGATCCAGCCAGCTCACATAGGCGCCATCGACGCTCGCTGCAATGCTCGGCAATACTTGGGCGTCCGGCGTTGCGCAGACGGCCAAACCCCCTTCGGGCCATCCATTCGCCAGGGATCCGGCCGATGTGATCCTCGCCGCGTAGATGTCGCCGGAGGTAAGGCCTCGATAGTCCTCCCAAGCGAGATAGATCCCGCCCATTCCGTCTGGCGCCACCGTCGGGTGATACTGGGAACCGGGCCCACCGCCAACGAGGAGGCCTTCCTTGGGCCAGTCAGCGGCGACCGTATCGCCAGGGACAAAGCGCTGGAGGTAAATGTCGGGATCTCCGTTCCGTTCATCAATCCAGGCCACAAACCATCCGCCATCGCCATCGCTGACGCGCTGGAATCCGAGCGGCTGAGCGAGCGCGCGAACCTGCGTGGAGTCTGGTCGCCAGAGCGTGTCCACAACGCCCGCGGCCGTAATGCGACGAGCTCGGAGGTCAAAGGCCACGCCGCGCGCATCGATGGCGGTGATGGGGACGCCCAGTGAGTCGTTGCTCACTTCGGTCACGGTGCTGTCTGAGGGCGGATTCGTGTCGTTTGCAGCGGCTACGTGGGACCCGCCCAGCACAATGCCAACAAACAGCAGGAACCCAAAGGCGACGCGCGTGCTGAGAGCGTCCCCAGCACGCGCGTCGTATGCATGAACACGATCGTGGCAGAACATCGCAGACCCTCCCTAGGTCTTCGTCGATGACAGTCACGTCGCCGAAGGACGAGAGCGGTCGCGTTTGATATCGCAGACTCTCTCACGACCAAAGACGATGGCGGAACAACGGCGCTTACGCGTCGCAGCAGCAACTATCCGTAACGCCTTGATCCATGATGTGCTCTGCCTTGTCGAATCCCCAGGATCAGGCAAGAACCACCGCTGAGAGACTGGTGCGGAGTTCGAACGAGGGTTTCGAACTCGAATGTGAGACTCACGCAACGCGGCGTGTGGTGAAGCTACAACCTTCACTTTTTCGAAAGCAAGACAATTCATCACGGCGCCCGGGAGAACAAAACATCGTGGGCGAAACCGGGCAGTTGTCGGAACGTACGCGGCTCCCGGGAACGGTGATTTCCCGATCTCTCAATCCCGTGCTGTGCAGTTGGCCTCGACAGTGGCGTCGACCGAGCCGTTGCTGGGAAGGCCGCCCGCTGAAGGGGCGAGAAGTCCGCGATGAGCGGCGATCGATTGTTCGAGACTCTGGCCACGATCAGAACGTGATGACAAGCTCCGTCACTTGGGGCCATCCATTACGACCCAACGCCCGTTACTGCAACCGTCGCGCACCCGGCTCCGGCCGAGATCGTGCACTGCTGCGAACCGGTGGCGCTCGGAGTGAACCGCACCGTGATCCGCACGAAGGCAGGGGGCGTGATGCAGTACGAGCTGTTCTGGACGATCGCGAAGTCCGAGCAGGTTTCTGTAACCGCTCCGCACAGCGTGCCCCCTCCCGCGTTCTCGACATCAAACGTGAGATCCCGGCTCTGACCGACTGGCACCGATCCGAAGTCCAAGGACGTCGCCGATACGTCGCACTGTGGCGGCCCGACGGCTTCCCCGACGAACGTCACGGGGTCGCAGCCAAGCCCCGTCGGCACGAGCGAGCAGGTGGTCGTGTGCCCAACCTGGCTCGGGGTATACCGCACGGTCAGCGTCGCCGTCTGATTGGCGCCGAGACCGTAACTGGTTGCGCCGACGAAAGAGAACTGCGTGCAGTGCGACGGGCCAACCGTGCCGGAGAGGATCCCCGTGCCCACGTTCGTGATCTGGATCGGAAGGTCCTTTGTCTGTCCCACTACGACCTGTCCGAACGCGAGGGTCGTTGTAGAGAGCTGGCACTGCGGACTCCCCCCGACCCCTACCCCGCGGCAGATGACGTAGTTCTGCACGCCTGGGTTCGTGCCGGAGCCGTCCATCCAGCAACCCACGGGAATCGCACACTCCTGGGGGCCAGGGCGCGTGGGGGTGAAGCGGATGTCGCCAAGGAAGGTACCGCCCGGCGAGAGGTCGTAGCAGGCCAAGCCAGCCAGCTCAAACTCCGGGCACTGCTCGGTCACGCAGCCGCGGCCGATGTACGTTTGATCGAAGTTCTTGAGGGTGAAGCTGCGCTGGGCCGTGAACCCGATGCTGACGTCGCCGAAGTCCACGATGCCGCTCGTGGCCGAGATCGAGCAATGGTCGTGGACGGCCAGATTGCCATAGCCGCGGCAGACAATGGGCGCGCAGCCAGGCGGATCAACCGCCAGCGTGCAGGCCTGCGTGCCGCCCTTCGAGGGCGAGAACTGAACCTCGATATTCGCCCACTGCCCCGCGCCCAGGCTGAAGGTCGGCGGGTCGAGCAGGCGGAAGTCGACGGTCGCGCCGGCGATCGAGCCCGTGAGTGTGCCGCCGCCGGTGTTCTGAATGGCGATCGTGCGCCGGGCGGTGCCACCGTAGTTCAGCGTCCCGAAGTCGAGCGACGTGGTCTGGACGAAGCAGACCGGCGGCTGGTCCTCCCCCGTGCCCGTAGCCACGACCGTGCCGCACTGCGAGGCACCCGTCGACAGCGTGCAGGTCTTGTCCCCAGCGCTCGTGGGTGAGAACCGCACCGTGATGGTGGCGGCTTGGCCCGCGCCTAAGCTGAAGCTGCTTGACCCGGTGACCGCGAAATCCGCGCTGGATTCCGTGATCGAGCCGGCTAGCGTGCCGTCGCCCGTGTTGGTCAGGGTGAAGGAGCGATCGGCGCTCGCGCCGACGGCAACCGACCCGAACGAGAGCGCCGAAGCGCTGAGCTCACACACGGGATTGGCAGGCGGTGCCGTCAGTGCCGGCTTCGACTTCTCTGAGCAGCTGAGCACCAGGCCGAGCATTCCGGCAACCAAGAGCAACAGGGCGATCGTACGACGCATGGCATGACTCCGCTTCGGGGGCGGTGGTCTACAAGGGAACGCTCGTGGCCCGTCCCACCCCCGTGTCAGATCGAGGCGTGACCTGAACCGGCTGGACGATCCAAGGCGAGGCTTCGAGGTCACGGAAGATCGCGACGCGGCGCTGATCCGTGATCCGGGCGTAGATCGAAGTGGAGCGAATGCTCTGGTGGCCCAGATGGTCCTGGACGAACTCGAGCGAGACGCCGGCGTCGAGCAGATGGGTGGCGATGGAGTGCCGGAGGCCATGACAGGTGTACCGGCGATCAAGGCCAGCGCGGTCGCGGTAGCGGGTGAACAGCGACTGGATCTGGCGCTTCCGGAGCGCACCGTGTCGGCCGGGGAACAAGGGCTTGTCCAGGGACAGGTTCACTGTGGCCAGGTACTCGCCGAGCAGGGTCTCCGTCGCCGGAAACAGCGGCTGCTCGCTCCAAGCCCCGCCCTTCAGGCGCCGAACGACGATCCGTCGACGTCCGGCGTCCAGATCTCGACGCTCAAGGAGCGCGACCTCTCCGACCCTGAGTCCGTGGTGGTAGATCAGCGCGAAGAGCAGCCTGTCGCGGGGATCAGCGATCGCGGCGAAGAAGCAGCGGACTTCGTCTTGGGTGAGATAGCGCGGGAGTTGGCGCGCAGGTGGGACAAGCGTAAGCGTGGGGGTTAGTGGATGAGCCTTGCTTCCACTGCACCCTTTAGCAGAAAGGCGCAGTTCGGCGTGGCAGGAGCGGCAGCCGCGGGCAGATCACGCTGCAGGTGGAGTTAGCCGTGGAGGTCGGGGTGGCTCAGACGCAGCGAAAGACGGGGGAAATCGGGCTGCGGAGCTCGCGAGTGCGCGCTTCTGCTAAAGGGCGCACTTATCCACGGTAGCCTGGTAGCACATGACCCGTCAATGGTTGTGGCGCACGAGGTAGCTCGTGAGCTATCCGCCGACTTGTCTGGCGACGTCTCGCAGTCGGTCGTACTCGGGTCTGCCGGTGGTCGCAGAAGAGGCCTGCGCCACCTTGTCCAAGAATGCTGTCAGCCCATGAGCGCCGTCCGGGCGCGTCCCCACTATCCTATCGACCAAACTCAGCGAAGCGTCAGGATGGTTCTGTGGATGACTCGTTTCATTCAAGAAGTGAAGGATCAGCTCAGGACGAGCAAGAGATCCGATACGTGGGATAACCTGCTTGACAGCGTGTTGGAACGCATCGCCAGACTTGATTGCCGCCCAGGCCAAGTTCCGTGACGACGCCAAGCCATGGAGAGTGTGCTCCACGGGCCATGCCCTCGCCAACCATGGTCCGACTTGATTGTTCCAAAGAGTGGCCGCTCGATCACCGGCTCCGTCCAAACGCTGCTTAATCCAGAACGCGACACTGCCCCGCACCTCGTCTCCGGCCTTTCGAAGACTCTCGGCGGCTTCGACGCTGGTTAGCGTGTCGGGATCCTCAATTGCAACTGCCGCAAAGAGATTCGCAAGGCCCTCCGAGAATCCTCCAAGACGGTCAAGATGATCGAAGGCAAGGAGGAAATGCGGCTTGACCTTCGTCCACAGGGAAGGTCCAAGTCGTGGAGACCAAAGAAAGCCCTGCCAGGCTCCCTCCGCCTCGTCCAGATTGACCCAGTCAAGAAACGGCACCAAGTGGGCGCCCGTCCACGAGGGATCCACCTCGTGGAGGAAGTAGAGTCGAGACATGACCATCGCCCGCGACAGAGGCGCAGAAGGTTCCTGTGAATTGCACAGCTGAGTCAGCCTCGTCTTGATTGGCTCGGGGATGCCGCTACCCCGTGTCGGCTTCGACTTCCACAACAGCTCCAGGAGCGCCTCGGCGATCACACCAGCAGCGCTGTTTATCGCCGTTGTTAGTCGATCCCCTAGTACCGCAACAGGCTCCGCGAGGGTATGAGGTGCAATTGCGTCCCACACCTCCAGGACTCCCGTGAATGCCGAATCGTCGTCCCAGTCCTTGGCAACAGCACGAAGGATGTCGACGACGGGACGAACGTGGCCTGTTCTAATCTCATTCGGTACGCGCTTCAAGAAGTCCAGCGCGCTCCACCCGTCAACGTTGTCCGACAGAGCACGGCCATCGAGAACGGCCATCACAATGGCCCATGGTTCTGAAGCACTCGTGGGGTCAAGCTCGAGCACCAGTCTAGCGGCCCGATCGATGTTGCGATCCAACAGAGAGCGCCAAGCATCCAGGGTCCTCTGGTCAGGCTGATCGCGGAGCAAGGTCAGCACGTCCTCATCGCTCAACGCGTCCATGGCCTCGGCGGCTGCCTCAGGCGACCCTGTCGCAATCGCATCTCGAGACTCTGTCGAGTCATCGGCGTCAGTCCAGTCCGGATGCGTTAGGGCCAGTTCCGAGAGCCGCGCTTCGGCCTCCGCTTCGAGAGTCGCAGTGGCTCTCAGCGCACGCAGGAGTCTCCAGACCTGACGGTCACGCAATTCGAGGTAGTCCGGATCCGTTGGAGCCCCACCATCTTGCGGTTGTGGTCCGCTCAGGATGATCCGATCCAGAACGCTTCGTCGCCCCTCAGGCAATTCCTGCAAGAGCCGACCAAGAGTTGCCGACGCTTCGTCGACGACGAACGGAGACCAGATCCAATTGAACGGATCGTCCTCGACTGCGGTGAACAACGTCTCGGCACCAGGGCAACCGTCGACACGGAACGCGTACCACGTCAGGCGCCGAAAGACTGGGTATGGTCCTTGACTCCAAGACCCTGCCAGCGCGTGGCGCACCACCGCGCTGTTGGACAAGAGGGTTTGGTGGACTAGGCGATTGAGCTCGACGAGAGAGGTCCAGTCCTCCTCGCGATCGTCCTCATCGAGTGGAAGAATGCGCGGCGCATGCAATCCGCTCCAGTCGTGACGCCGGCTAGCTGCGTCGAACGCTGCTTGCAGATCGAGTGCGCGCCGCAAGAGGGTCGCGAGATCGAGCGCAATGTCGGCTGCAATTGAGGGCCAGTCATGTCTCGCCAGAAGTGGCGCCAGGACAAACTCCCAGACGTACTCGGCGGTCGGCATGCACTCAACCAATACGAAGGACGGCACACGCAGTGCCTCTCCCTCCAGCAGCTCTCCAACCGGCGGCGGCCGCAGGGTGATTCGCGGAGCAAGTGCACCGAAGACCTCTGCCCGCAACGGCGCGTCCCAAGAGTCGTGGGCAAGGCGGTCGGTTAACACGTCTTGAAATCGTTCAGACCAATGAGTGCGACCAATCGGGAGGGAACCACTCACTGCTACCCAGAATGACCTTAGCGCGGGACGTATTGACGGAGTGCTCCGAAGACGGATGCGAACCAACTTCGCGAAATCGGGGTGAAGCACCCCTCCGCTCGCTACGATCCACCGCACGAGGGTGATGTCGTCGAGGTTGTTGGCGAACCAGTGCGCAAGGCCATACTTCACCGGATCCAGCGATAAGCCGTTAGTTGTGTTTCTTGTGACGAGTCCCTCTAGGAGGTTGCCATGCTCAGGCACGTCGCTGCCGAGTACTTCAAGCCATGACATCGAAGCCTTTGTCTCAGGGTCGGCAAAGTGACGCGTTCCCGCACCAGAGGGCTCTTGGAGCGCCCAGAGCATTCGTGGAATGTCGATGTCCAAGGAGAGGGTGCGAGGCGGCTTGGGTGCGAGGTCCGCGATGATGTTCAAGCGACTCGTCAGCCCACCCGACCAGAGCTCCGCCCACCGCACCAGAGTGGCATGCAATGGTTCGTGTCCGCCCGTGGAGTCGTACAGAAGTGGTTCGATACCGCCAGCACGCCACTGAGCTTCCTGTTGCTCGCGGGAGTCTGGTGTGCAGTCCGCGAAGACATATGGCTGCTTTGCGCGGCGCGGGTCGATGCGGCGTTCGGCCGCGATCGCATCAACTAGGTAGCGCATCACTGGATCGCCGACGCGGTAGCCAACAAAGAGAACGGTGAAACTGCGAAAGAGGTGAGTAACGAAGCGGCTGGCCCAGCGTTCAGTCAGGTACGCGGCACCGAAATCACCTGACGTCAGTACGAGATGCCTACGATCAACGTCATACGGATCTGCGATGTGTCCATGGAGGTGAACGAGGCCGTTCCAGTGCTCCGGCTTTGACAGTGGGAGACGAGGCGCGCACATCACTTGGCCGTTCCGGATCTCTGGTGTGCTCTCCTCGAACAAGTCATCGAAATTCGTCGTGACAAGTCGAAAGCGGCCGTCGCGAGAGCGCGCGAGTGCGATGATCGCCCTGTGCGTCGAGAGATTGGCGCCTGGCGGTGTTCGCAGCAGTTGACACGTTGCTGCACGTACGGTGGGCTCATCCGTGCGCGACACAAGTGTCGTGATCACGCGATCGTAGTCTCGACGGTCTAGCGAATCACAATCTGCTGCGGACTTCGCAACAGTCAGTGCTTCAAAGAGCTGGTCGACGAATGGGCCATAGAGAGGCAGCCCTGCGGGCTGGGACACCCCCGCACCGCAGAACAGTACGAGGTCGCCCTCTTCGAGCGCGGCCATGAGGGCCAGGGCAATGTCCGGGCCGTGATCAACCAGCTGCATTCGAGCAACGTGATCTTGGAGTGCGTAGGAATCTCGAGACGCGAGTTGCGGTCCAATAATTGGACGGAGGAATGTGGCCGCCGTGATGATCGACGAACATGCCCCCAACCACGCCAAGAGGCGTGGCCCTACCTCTGCTTCGATGTGACGTCATCAATGCCTACGACTTAGCCCGCCGTCCGCGGCGGCGCATCCCTTGTCCCCCCAATTCGGCAGCGACGACTTCGGGGATGAGACGGCGGATTTGGGCGCGAATCTCGGTACGCAGCACATCGGCAATGTTCAACGCGTTCGCCAGGGTGCGACCCGCCACTTCCCCGACCGCGGCCGCACGACGTCCCCGCCGTCCCCTGACACCGGCCTTCTTCCGCCACGTGTAGAAGGTGAGCTGGGAGATGCCGAACTTCTTGGCGGCTGCCGCACCGGATAAGCCTTCGCGCTTGGCGGCGGCGAGAATTCTCGACCGCTCCGCAGGTGTGTAGCGTCGCGAGCGAGCATTCGTCCTCATTGCTGCCTTGCGTGTAGCCGCGGGCTTGTTCTTGGATCCCTTGGGCCGACCCGGACCACGCCGTTTCGCCAATTTCCGACGCGCGCTCTTCCTTGCTTGCTTCTTCGCGGCGGATGGCGTGGTGCTCGTGGAACTTGCCTCAGCGGTTTCGGCCGAGGCCTTCGCCGTTTCTGCGCTCGCGCCGTTGTTTGCCTTCTTTTGCTTGCGTGATGGCATCGGTGAAACCTCCGTGTTGGGGGGTATGCCGAAAGATATTGAGGCAAAGGCGCTTTGTCGAGTGTCTCGCTCGCCCTACCAAACAAGGCCATGGCATCATGGCGGCTCATCGAAGTGACGACACGTTCGGAGGGCAGCAATGCTTAAGGGCGGCATTTTCTTGGACATGGAAAACCTGATGCGGAATGGCGGCTGGGGCATCCGCTACGACGTCGTGACCGAGTTTGTCGAGGCTCAGGGCGTGACCGTGCTTCGGGCCAACGCATACATGGCCATCGACGCGGCTCGAGAGGCGCGGGACCAGGCCGTGCGGCAGAAGAAGGAAGGCTACCGTTCGGCTATGCGTCGGAACGGCTTTCACCTGACGCTCAAGCAGGTCATGCGGTACCGCGACGAAGATGGTGAAGAGGTCACCAAGGCCAACGCAGATCTCGATCTGGCCGTTGATGCCTTGCTCCAGAGCGAGAACCTCGACTACATCCTGATCGGCTCCGGGGACGGAGATTTCGTCCGGCTGGTGCGGGCGCTTCAGAGCCGAGGCAAGCGGGTGGACGTGCTGGCCTTCGCCAACGTCAGCTCGCAGCTCAAGGAAGAGGCGGACAACTACATCTCCGGCTTCCTGGTCCCCGAGCTGTTACCGGACGTTGCGGAAGGGCGGCTGCGCGGCCTGATGCACTACGTCGACGAGGCCAAGGGATTCGGGTTCCTGACCGCCCGGACCGGCCTCAAGCCCACGGACGTCCGGGACGACCTGTTCTGCCACATCACCGACTTCGCTCGGCGTGGCAGCACGGTCACGAATCAGGAGTTCGCCGCACTCCGGACGAACGGCTCGATTCTCGAGTTCTCGATCGACCAGCAGCCCGACGGCAAAGCAAGAGCCCGCAACGTGGGTGAGGTGCCGTGGGCGGATGAATTCGTGCGTGTGTGACGGATGCTCGTGCGCATAGCACAGCACAAACGCCATGCATCAGACCGGAGTGGATCGCATCGTCGCTTAGTCAGTGGCCGAACATGCGCCTCGCCGGCAACGTGGCTCAGCAATATTTTCGCGCGGTGGCTCTTGACAACATGACGCCTCTTGCTATGGTTGTTGATGTTTCAATTATTAGCTACTCCGTTGTGATCTCCTCTCCCACCATCGCTTCCCGAACCCGCTTCGCCATCATCCTTCCGGATTTTCCTGCGATTGCTATTTTCAAGCATCTCTGCTTCGCGCTGCGCATGAGCGATCCGCACCTGCCCGAAGTCTTCAAGAACCCCGAGATTGCGGTGCTGCCCTCGGGCGGTGGGCCGGTCGGCTGGGACCTCGGCGACCTTACTCCTGGTATCCCGATGCTGACGCTCATCGAACGCCGCGGGGCATCTGGCCGGAAGTCCGACTCGATCGTCGAGGGCGGGCTTCGCGGTCAGCGACGCTTTGTCCTGGTCACGCGCAAATCGACCTTCTTCAACTATCTGCCTGCCTCAGCCATCGGCGAGAAGCTGGGCATCGATGTGACCGTGACGGACACCTCGGACGTTTTGACCCCCGTTGCCCAGGCACTTCAGGCCAAGCATGGCCTGGCGTGGGACGGCATTGGCAAGCCCGAACAAGCAAGGCTGAGAGGCTACGCCGAGCAGATCCTCGCCGAGCAGGTCGCGCCGGCACTGACGCCGGAGCTGCTCCTTGAGCGCCGGGCCAAGGGCGAGGTCGGGCGTTGGCTGGACGCCATCAAGCGGCTGACTCCCAGGTAATTCCAAAACCGACGATGGCCAGACCCGCAACCGCTAACGACATCGAAGAGATTCTCGACCGACTTCAAGGCCTCCCTCGGCTCGGACAGCCGCTTCGCCGGAGGCTGATCTCACGCGCGCGATTGCGCGAGACCGGCGAGCGGATGGTGGCGAAGTTCGAAGCACCGCGCAGCGAGGTCGAGAGCCACCTGCGCTGGATGCTCCGACGATCCGCCGGTATCGACTAGGGACCAGCTCCGCGGAGCTTGGACATAACCGGCGACTACTTCGCCAGGAATTCGCGTTCCGCTTCGGCCTGTTCTTGGGGCCAGCGTCGCCACTCCTCGGCTTCGTGCTCAACGGCGGCAGGAGCCTCAATTCTCGGGCGCCACCGGGCAACTTCGTCCCACGGCTTGGTCGCGAACACCAGGCGATGCGCATGCCTGCAGATCATTTCCTGCACGATGAGGGCTTCGCGCATCGGCATCCGCTCGCCCTTTCCTTGAGGCCGACGGCCGACCTGCGTGTAGAGCAGGTGCTGCGGATCGAGCGGCATGAAGATGTCCGTCCCCGGAGAGCCCCATCCACCGCCGAAGTTGAAATCGCGTGGTCCGTTGTAGTTGAGGCGCACGACGGGACTGTCGCTGGTGAGCCAGACCATGCCGACGGGCGGCCGCAGGATGGTCCAATGCAGCTTGTGGAGGTACTTCACGTGCACCCGGATCGCCCGCTTGATTTCCCACAGCCATAGCGCTCGCCCGGCGAGCACCTCGGCCTTCATCTCCACCCAGTTCTCATCGACCACCGTCTGCCGCACGCGGATCGGCATGTCGGCGGCACTCTCATCCTCCGCCGCCCGGCCAACCTTCCGCTGGCCGCTCTCCAGTTCCACGCGCAGCTCCTTGAGCGTCTCGTCGATGAGCGGCGGGATGTCCTTCTCCCAACGGCGTATCCGCTCGAGCAGCTGAGCCGGCGTTCGCGCATCTTGGGCGATCACGAATTTCAACAGAGCCGCCCAGTCCGTGGGACTCAGCCGCGCGTCATTCGCGACCCGCTCGAGTACGCCTTGCACTGGCGACTCGATGTCCTCGGCAAACCACCGCTCGACCTCGTCCGATTCACGGCCGGCCACGATGCTGGTGTACAGGTGATCGTGCTTGGCAATTCCCGAGATGCTCTGGGGCTTCCACTGTGGCACGCGGGCATGGGAGACCAGCGTCCGATACGTCCAGACCTTGGTGTCGGGCATGGCCCAGCGCTTGAGGTTGGACTTGGCCACGAAGTGATTGCCGCTGCGAAATTGAGACATAGGCCACTCGTGAGTCGTGTGGATGTGGTCGGATGCCGACCACCTGTTAACCCCTTGCGCCGGCGGTAGCGATGATGTTCTTCCGATCGACCTCGGAGTAGCGACGCACCTTCCCGTTCCGCGAAGGCACAGTGGAGGCACTAGCAACATCTGCAGGCTTCGATGCTCGCTTCGAGGTCTTCCGTCTCTTCCGCGCCGACCGCCATGGAACTCCCTCCCTCGGTAGACAGGCCGCTAATCGCGCATTTTCCGGAATCCCGTCCTGCTTGTCCACACGATCGACCACCGCGCTCGGTCATTCCACTCTCTTCTGCCAGACTGGATCTCGTTTCACAATCGAGGCATGGTCCCCAGCCCTCGATCACTCCTCACCGATAGCGAGATCCAGCAATTCCAATCGCTCATCGGCGAACACGGTGGAGCCTCGCTTACGACCGAACAAGCTGACGCGCTCGCTCAGCAGCTTCTGCGTGTCCTGTTTGTCATCCGAGCAACGGCCATCCAGAGTTCAACTGATTCCACGAGCTCTGTGGACGGCCAAGTCTTGCCAGAATCGGAGACTTGTGGAGATACTAGGTATTCACCATCCTAACTAGCCAACGCTTCACCCTATGTCGCAGTATGTCATCTACGCGCGCAAGTCTACCGAATCCGAGGATCGCCAGATCCTCTCGATCGACTCCCAGGTTCGCGAACTTCAACAACTCGCGCGCAAACACGGCGTCCAGATTGCCGGCATGCCGCTGACCGAGTCCCGCTCAGCCAAGGCACCAGGGCGACCGGTGTTTGGCGAGCTCATGCGCCGAGTCGAACGCGGTCAGATCCGCGGTATTCTTGCCTGGAAGATGGACCGCCTCGCCCGCAACCACCTCGACACCGGCCGAGTCCTGCAGGCGCTCGCCGACGGCAAGCTCGAGCAAGTGATCACGATCGACGGCGTGAAAACGCAGAACGGCAACGACCGCCTGATGGCTTCCTTCGAGGGCGCGCTGGCCACCAAGTTCATCGATGACCTCCGAGCCAACGTCAAGCGCGGCAACCGCGCTCGGTTCGAGAAGGGCTGGCCGAACCACCTGCCGCCGATCGGGTACCTGAACGACCCGGCCACCAAGACGATCGTCAAGGACCCTGATCGGTTCGAACTCGTCCGCCGAATGTGGGACGAGCTCTTGAGCGGCGGCCGCCCAAAGATAATCGCCCGCACTGCGAGCAAGAAGTGGGGTCTCTTGTCGCCCCGGCGCGGCCGGATCGGCGGCAACCCGATCACGTACTCCTCAATCTACAAGACCTTCCGTAACCCGTACTACGCCGGCTTCATCCGGCTGAAAGACGGCCGCCGCTATCTGGGCGCTCATGAGCCAATGATTACGCCGGACGAATTCGAGCGGGCCCAGAGACTCCTCGGCAGCCGGGCTCGCACGGGCCCGGTTCGTCACGAGAACACGTTCGCCGGCTTCGTTCGGTGCGGCCACTGCGGCTGTGCCGTGGTGGCCGAGTTCCACTGGAAGAACGGCAAGCAGTACGCCTATCACCGCTGTTGCCGGAGCAAGCCGCGGACGGTTTGCCGAGAGAAGCCGATCAGCGAGGACATCCTGCGAAACCAACTGAGCGCATACCTGCGACGGCTCACCATCCCCGAGCCCATCCTGGCGTTTCTGCGTGACAAGCTTGAGCGGCTGGATCTGCGAACTACCGGCTCTGGCGCGATGCTCCAGGAGCAGCGCGAAAGGGCCCTCGCTGCCATTGATCGAGAAGAACGGGAGCTCTTGGGCCTCCGCATGCGGCAGATGATCGACGACGCGGAGTTTCACCGTGAGCGAGAGGTATTGGGGCAACGCCGGCGCGACCTCGAGGAAGGCGCCGGGACTCAGGCATCGCAGGAAGACTCCCGCGAAGAGCGCGCAGCCCGCTTCGGCAACCTCCTACGTATTAGCGAAGGTGGGCCGTTTGTCGTGGAGCACGGCACTCCGGTTCAACTGCGGTCGCTTCTGCAGGAGCTGCAGTTGAAAATCGACCTACGCGCTCGCCGACTCGATTTCACGGCCACGGAACCACTCTCCCAGCTCGTCAATGCGGGGAGTGATTCCAACTGGTGCGCCACGTGGAGTGAGATTTGGAAATGGATCATGTTCGGCGACGCCAAGGATGAT
>JADMIO010830228.1_pt1 | contig 21631 bp, 20 predicted proteins | sample 8958161 | NCBI WGS metagenome assembly JADMIO01 (sample SAMN16585339, study PRJNA669376) | soil metagenome | isolation source: Crop rotation soil | place: USA: Cullars Rotation, Alabama | collected 2011
GCGACTTCAAGTCACGTGAATTCCAAGCTTCGGATCCCACTGTGCTGGAAAGGCTAGCTGAGAGAGCGTCTTTGGCTCCTCCGCAACCAAAGTCAAAATTTGCTCTTTCGTGCCGTTGGGCAGTAGTTTTCTCCTCGTAATCTCCGCCCAGGGATCCGTATAGCCGCCTGGCGAATTCGAGACACACTCGCAGGGAAACCGTAATCCTTTGTTCTCACCGGCCGTCATAAATCACCTCTTTACAAAGTCACTTTTAGGGCGTATCAGGGGCGGTAAACGTTGGTGCTGATGTTTATGCAAGGTAGCACTGACCTTGACCTCGATGCAAAAGTCGAGAGATGTCGGACTCTGCCTTCACCATCACCGAAATCCACCGGAGGGTAAGCATCATGTCGATCAAAGGGTTATACGCAGTAATCGCGTTGCTGGCTGCGACGGTAGTTGTTCTTGTTCTCGTTAACAGAGGACACGCTGAGGCGCCGCCAAATGACCGAAAAGGACCGCCGGCTCAAAGTCATGCTCGCAAAGAAAAACTCAGAAACTTCGGTGCACAGATCGTTGAGAATGCCAATGATCTCTTAGGAGACGGCAGAACTACATTCCGCTTCGACACGTTTGGTGACGAAGCCTTCTGGGGCGGCGCGCTCCAGCTCCACCAGGCAATCGAGGGCGCGGCTCTCGGCGGTGTTGGACCAGGCATCAGCCCGAGCACCGCACTATCGCTTGGCCTGAAAGTGGATGTTGATGCGTTGCCGCAGCCTCTCATCAATAAACTGAAACAGGGCAAGGTCAACCTTAACGATCCGGCAACGACAGCTTCCAGGCCGATCGCGCGCCGGACAACGTTTACAAGACGATGAATCTGGCGGGGATCTTCGTGCGCGAGAATGGGCTGTTCATGAATCCGGCGAACAAGGGCCGGTACTATCATGATGGTCGCTTCAAAACGTTGCTGGACGTCGTAGACCACTACAACACACTTCAGTCTGGGACTGACAGCGCAGGAGAAGAATGACCTGGTTGAGTATCTGAAGTCACTGCCGGAACGCGAGAGTGAGGGACACGATTAAATTGGAGTGCGGCGGCTTGACGTCGCTTGTAATTACGCCGAAGGCGTTCGCTAATTCGAGCCCAGGGTTGGAGCGCCAGCGACAACCCTGGGTCACAATTCAAAACCTCGCCTCAACCCTGAAAGGGTTTGCTTCGGGCGGAACCCTTTCGGGGTTATCTCTATTCTTGTGTATTGATCCCAGGGTTGTCGCTGGCGCTCCAACCCTGGGCTCGAATTAGCGAACGCCTTCGGCGTAATTACAAGCGGTGCCAGGCGCCGCACTCCCGGGAGGCGCCCTAAAAATTTTCGATCTTTAGAGTGTGTGGTGCGTGAAGCTCATGCTATAAGACTCACGCCTGGAGAGGGGAAATTATGAAACGCACGCTCTTGATCGTCTTTCTGTTCGGACTGGCAACCTCGGCGCGCGCGCAGACGACTACGCGCACAATGGCGGTCACGTTTGACGACCTGCCGTACGTGAACATCGCCGGCGAGCACTATGTCGCGCGTGCCCGAGGAGCAACTGCGAAGATTCTTAAGGCACTAAAGAAGCACAAGGCGCCTGCGGTGGCCTTCGTGAACGAGCGCATGTTGGAGGTGCCGGGCCAGCGTGAGGCGCGCGTCGATCTGCTGCGCCAGTGGGTTAAGAGCGGGATGATCCTCGGGAATCACACGTATTCACACCGCGAGTTCAATAGTGCGACAGTTGAAGAGTTTCAGGAAGAGATTGTGAAAGGTGACGTAGTGTCGCGGGAGTTGATGCGGTCACGGCAGCCGTATCAACTTTATTTTCGACACCCGATGACGCACACCGGCGACACACGCGAGAAGAAAGAAGCCATCGAGAACTTTCTCCACGCGCGCGGGTACAAGATTACGCCGCACACGATCGAGAATTCTGATTTTATTTTCAACGTCGGTTACGTGCAGGCGTTGCAAAAGGGCGACGAGGCGCTCGCGAAGCGTTTGCGTGAAGAGTATCTGAATTACACGATTGCGGCGACGGAGTTTGCTGAGAAGATCTCGCCGCAGGTTTTTGGTCGCGAGATTCCGCAGCTATTGCTCATTCACGTCAACGATATTACCGCCGATTCGCTTGATGAGATGCTGCGGAGGTTTGCGGAACGCGGGTACACGTTCGTCACCCTCGACAAAGTGATGGCCGATCCCGCGTATCAGACGAAGGACACGATGGTAACGAAGTCCGGCCCAACCTGGCTGTGGCGCTGGTCCAGGAGCAAGGGCATGGACCTGGATTTCGCAGGCGATCCGGATCCGCCGAAGTGGGTGATGGATTTATACAACAGCAGATAATCAGAATTTTAGCCACAGATTCACGCGGATTTACGCGGATTCATGGGGCGGCGATGCTGATCCGGCCGCGGTTGCTGCTAGGGCCGCGAAGGGTGACCTTTACGAAGAGATCTCGCGGGGCGCCCAGGACGTTGTCAGGTAATTTGACGACGACCTGAGTTACGTCAGTCAATCCCGCAACTGGACCAATAGACTCAACCACCAACGGATACGGCGTGCCCATGTCATCTTCCGCGAGCGCGCTCACGTTCGCGGCGGTGTCCGACGGCAAAAGCCCAAGGCGCCAGACGAAGAGCGAGACGCGCCGTCGATTGTCCGCGCCGATCAGAACCTCATTAATCAACGTAAACGGATCTCGTTTCAGCGTGATCGAATCAAGCGCGATCGCGCGGTCTGAATTCTCCTCGAGCAGCAGCACCGGCGGATCGTCATTGAGGATCGTCAGTGTCGCCGTCGTGCGCGTTCCGAGTGTTGCTGTGCCGGTCAGATTGCTGAGCGATAGGTTTATTGTCTCATCTCCCTCGTTAAGTGAATCAGGACAGAAGGGAACCATGAAGAACTTCGTACTCGAATCGCCATGGGTCCACGAAAGAGTTCCCGAACTATTCACATAATCGATACCGGCTGCACAGGCGTTGCCGCCAGTCGCCGTTCCATCAGCAGTGCTGAAATTAATCGACGTTGCACCGCCATTGCCGCCAGTGCGCGTGACGGTAACAAGTGCAAAGCTGCTGCTTTCGGAGAATGAGAACGCCGAGATACTGAACTCGAGCACACCGCCCGGTCGAACGTCGATCAGGATCGAGTTTGAAGTGGTTTTCGCGCCACCCGAGCCATTGTGTCCCTGATCGTTCGTGCTGATTTGAAGCGTGGCGGTGCCCGTAAACCCGGTGCCCGGCTTGAACGTGAGCCCGTTGAGTGCCGCGTTGAGATTAGCGAGCGTGCCCGAGAACGTCACAGTGACATCGTCGGTCCCATCGCCGGCGCCGAAAGTTAGACCATTAGTGCCCGACAACGACACTGTTCCCGTCGTTACGGCGGTCAACGTGATGGTGAGCGGATCGCTTCCCGCGTCGACGTCGGCAACGGAGATTACATTGGAAGGCGGCGAGAAAACGAGCGGCGTATTGATGGGCGTAAACGGTGGCGGAAATTGAGGAAATAGATTCACCGGCGCATCGTTGACCGCATTCACCGTGATCGTAAACGTTTGCTCCGCCGAAGTGTCTTGTCCACCGTTTGCCGTGCCACCATTGTCTTTCAGCGCGATGGTGATCGTCGCAGTGCCGCTTGCGTTGAGCGCGGGAGTGTAGCTCAAATGGCCCGTCGAGGTGATTGACGGAGGTGCGAAGAACAATCCGGGGTTCGTGTTATTAGTAACGACAAACGTCACCGACTGAAACTCGTTTGGCGCTCCACTGCTGACGTTTGTGGCCCAGCTTAAAATGAACTGGGAACCAGCGTCTTCATTGATGTTCTGATCCGGGCCCTTCGTGAATGTGGGCGCGTCGTTCACCGGATTGACAGTGATCGTGAACGTAGCTGGGGTCGACGTGTCCTGACCTCCGTTTGCCGTACCGCCATTGTCTTTGAGCACAACGTCGATGGTTGCGCTTCCGAATGCATTTGCCGCCGGCGTATAAGTCAACGTTCCCGTGCTGCTGATTGCAGGACCTGTCGAGAAGAGACTCGGATTCGTGTTTCCAGTGACTTGAAATGTGAGCGTCTGTCCGGATTCATTCGCTGGTCCAGCGCTGATGTTTGTGGCCCAATTGGCGACTGTTTGCTCGCCCGAATCCTCATTCGTCGTCTGATTGGCACCTGCGGTAAAGCTTGGCCGCTGGTTAACCGGATTGACTGTCAGCGTAAAAGTATCAGTCGCCACAGGCGCGCCCGCGACCGTCACGGTGATCAGCGCCGAGCCAACCTGGTTTTGCGCCGGCGTCATGACGAGAGTCCGTACCACACCGACCGTGCTAAGCGATAAATTGCCATTTGGGAGCAGCGTCTGGTTGTCCGACGTGGCCGTTACCGTAACGTCACCTGTCGAATCACCAATACTGAAAGAGATCGCAAGCGCCTGGTTTTGATTAGTTGTCTTATCGGTGATGTCTTCGAGTACGGGATGGAGCTCGAACGCGCCGATATCGACGGTCCCGGTGCCTGGACCAGCGGAGTTAGCGAAGCGACCCGCGCCACGCTGATCGGTCGTTAACGTGTTGTTACTTGCATCTTTGGCAAGTGCATTGTCGCCTGCGTCGAGTGCGGGGCTGCCTGCGAGTAGTTTGTGTGTGGGGGTTGGACCACCATTAAGGGTCAGCGAGCCCAACACCGGATCGATGGGCGATGCGAGCGTGCCTACTTGATCTCCATTGACACCATTTGTGAAGCCCGTCTGGTCGCCATTGCCGCCATCGCCGCCAGCGGTTGCTTTGCCGATCAGGTTATGACCTTGCGAAGTAAAGATACCGGTGACGTCGGGAACTGTTGAGATTCCGTTGCCGGCGATGATGCTGTTTCGAACGATCGCGACGTTGCTGTTATGGAGACCCTGGCCGTTCTGAAAGCCACAACACGTGTAAGCTGAGTTACCGGTAATCGTGACGTTGGTTAACGTCAACGCATTAGCGCTATTGTAAATTCCACCGCCGCGCCCTCCCTGCGGTGACGCCTGGTTACCGCTGATAGTCGAGTTAGTGATCGTCATTACATTGTTGGTGAGAATGCCGCCGCCATGCCCGCCGTCGCTGCCGTTATTTTTTGCAGTGGCTCTGGTCGAATTACCGCTGACCAGGCAGTTGGACATCGTGATCTGGCCGAAGCTTAGAATGCCGCCGCCCATTCCACCCTGCGCCGCAAACTTAGTACCGCCCTGACCGGAGCTGTTGTTGCTAACGTTGCAGTCCGTCATCGTTAGCTGGCCACTGACTAAAACCATGCCGCCGCCATCGCCACCATCATCGCCATTACCGGCCGTATTGTTGTCGATGTTGACTCGAGAGAGATGAGCACTATTAGTGACGGTGATGTACATCCCGCCGCCTTCGCCGCCATTACCGCCCAGTCCTCCGCTTGTCGTCGCACCAGCATCACCGGTCCTGTTGCCGCTGATGTTGACGTTCGTCATCGTTAGCGTGCTGCCTGAGAAGGAAAGGCCACCGCCAAATCCGCCGCTGCCGCCGAAGAAACCTGTGGCGCCGTTGCCGGCGACGTTGTTACTGATTACAGAATTCGTAATCGTCAGCACTCCACTGCCGTCGATGCCACCTCCGAAGCCGCCCCATCCGGCGGTATTGTTGTTGTTGATAGTTGCTCCGTTACCGGTTCTGTTTCCCGTGATGGCAACGTTATCCAGGGTCAGCTCACCGCCACCCTGGCGAATACCGCCTCCTGGACCACCGAACTGCCCGGTGCCCGCAACTCCATCCGGGCTCTTGCCATTCGTGATCGTCATTCCCGAGATGCTGACGATGCTGTTATCGATAAAGAAGATGCGATAGTCGCCGCCTGTGTCCCGGCGAACGGTGAGCGAGCCCGAACCTGGACCATTGATGTTTACGTTGGTGTTGATGGTCGGCAGTACGCCGGTGAGATTGATGGTGCCGGTGACGGAGAAATTAATCGTATCGGTACCTGCCAGAGCGTTCGCTTCCTGCAACGCGGCGCGCAGGGTGCAGAGTCCTCCGGCGTCGGCGCATAGACCATCACCGGGAGTTGCGTCGGAGGTGTCAGCCAGGGAGTTAACCGTAAAGGTTGTGGCTGCACGAGAAGCCCGGTCCGGCAGCAGGAATAGAACAGTTAAGGTCAGGGAGATGATTACGGCTGTTCGTAGGACATACGTGTACACATGCTGGGTTGGGGGATTCGTTTTCATATCTACTTCCTTGGTGAGACGATTTACGACCCTGGGCTCGGCAAGACGCGACATGGTAGCCGAGAGTGTTCCGGAATGGCAACAAGTTCTAGCGCCTGTAATTCTTGAGGCCCTCGCGGAGGGCCAACAAGGTTGGATGTCGCTTTCGAGGGCGGAGATCAGGCGATCGTCAGAAGCACTAACCCCACACCTTGCCTTCGCGTGTTTGTGGTTGATGCCTCTAGTATCATCTGACACCCCCGAATTAAATTTTTTCGGAGGCGGTAATAAAGCTGAATTCTTCGCGTCTGGAGAATCAGTGCATATTGGAAATCACTTTGGATCAGTTTTGATAATCAGAGTTACTTCAGTCGTCGTGTCTTCAGTGACTGTCACTTGTTGTGTCTTTGTGGAAACTGTTTTGGTTCGTTCAGGTGAATAGACGTAGACAGTCAGTTGATATGTGCCCGCAGGCAATCCCTTAGCAACAAAGCGGCCACGTGCGTCCAGTTCAGGTGAAGGAATCGAGGATGTTCGTCGCGGCTGTAGATTCTCGTCGAGAGGCCAAAGCTGCAACATCAGTTGCGAAGGCGGCGGCAGTTCTCCGTCTTCAACTTTCAACTGTCCTCGAATAGCGCCGGTTAATTTCAGTGCTTTGACTACGACACGAAGGCCGGTGACGTGCTCGCTTTCTTTTATGTTGATGATCTCAGGCTGAGGAATGCCGTTGCGCTCGACGCGTATGATTTCAACTTGCCTGCGATTGCCGCCGGTGGAAGTAACCCCGAGACGAGCAAGTCCACTTCGCACGCCATTTATATTGAAAGATCCGTCCGGACCAACCGCGCTTGACGGGCTGTTGCCGTAAGCAGGGTCACTTTCCGCCGCCGCGTAAATTTGCAAACCAGTGGCGGGCGTTCTTTCGTTCCCGTCGAGCACCACCACGCCAGATAAACTGTTGCCTTTGATCGTCTTGATGAGCAAATCCGTAACGTCTCGATCGACGACTGCAAACGTCACGGAAGCGGGAGGCATGTCACTTCCGTCTCCCACCACAGTGAAGATCGTATGATTGTTACCGTGCCACTAATGCTACCGCTAGCGACCTTCTGCGTCGCCTGACCGGCCGTGACGCCGATGACGAGGAGGATACAGACAATTGCGTGACGAGCTGAGGAAACCATAGTGAGCTAGGCCTTTGAATTCATGACCGCGAGATAATAACCGATTTACACAGATGAACACAGATCATCTGCCCGTTCGAGAAAGCGAGATAGCTCCGATCCCCGCGCCGAAGAGTTCGGAGAGCGCCAGCAGGAAAGCCGTACCCTGAAACATCTGTGACCAGAAGACAGGCTGCAGAAATGCCACATGGGCCACATGGTCTATCGTGTCGGCGACGAAGTGGTAATAGACGCCGAAGACGAACGAACCGATCATCGAAACCGTCAGCAGAACCAGCCCGGCCGTATTAAATTTTAAGAGCAGCAATCCGGCAACCACCGGCGCAACGATGATGACCGGAACGATAAAAGCCAACTGCGCCGGACTCGCCTTGACGGACAGCTTTTCGTGCGCGATCGAATGCAGAACCACGATCACGAAGTGAAATACGACAACGCCTAAAGCCATCAGTTTTAGGTTTCGGCTACTTCGATTCATCAATTTTATTTCATTCATACCGGGCTTCAACCCGGTGGAAGAAGCACTCACATTTGAGCTTAAGGCAACGTCGCCGTCTGACTCGCACTCGTTATTTGGAATTTCCAATCCTCGATCGGTGTTCCTTTCGTCTGCAGGTTCGAGGTTAGGTAGTAGAGACGTTGCGTGGCCGGCGAATTCGGTGCCTGGGTAAAGCGATCGTGCAGGAAGTACGGCGGTATCGATTGGTAATAGAGCGTTGCGGTGATGGTTAGATTTTTTCCAGCGAATGCGCTCATTGGGATTTCGTACCGCACGACACTCGTTCCACTTCCATCCGCGTAGGCTGGGTCGCCGCCGACACTCACGGGAAAGGTTTCATGAAGGTAGTCCGCAGGGATGTAGGGCGTCTTGTCAGGGTTGAGCGGACCGGTTTTGGTCCAGCCGAGTGGCAAGAGCCGGTTGTCTTTCAACTGATAGTCGCGACGGAGAAAACTGGTCGTCATCGCGCAATCAACGTTCAGGTTTAGCTCCTCGTAGATCTGAACCTGATCCTGCCGCGTGATCGCCGAGCCGGTGTTCTTCTGCGTATCCCAGAAGAAGTGTGGCTGGAAATGCTGCGGAACGGATTTGAGGCATGCAGCCGGATAACCGAGAGTCGCGGGCTTGGTGCCGTCGTTGTAGACGTCGAAGAGTTCTGACGGCAACCTCTCGTTGCCCTTCACGATCACGCCGAGCTCATTTGTACAGCCCGAACACCAAACAGTCTTACCTGTGTCGTTATCAACTACTCGAAACTCCAGAAACGCGCGCCGAAACCCAACGCCGCTCGGAAAACGATGACCCGTCTTGTTCGTCACCTTCACCTCCGCGATAAGTTTTTGGTTGCTCACCGTCGGCTCCGACACCGAAACGTCTGCGGTAGAGTTCTGCGCCTGTTGCACAAAAGCATCGCTCGCAGTGGCTAGATCGTCGAGCCCGGACATGTAATCGTTTTGCCTGACGCCCAAAACAACGTTGGCGAGGATATTCGTTCCGTTCGATTTGTAAGGCGACATGTACTGCCGAAACATCTCCAACAGCGTGACATTCAGCCCCTGTAGTTGATGACGAGCAAAACCTTCTTTGCGGAAGCGAACCTGAATCTTCTCATCAGGTAAACGATTGCCCGTTTGCGGATATTGAGTGTCTTCGATAAACGCGATCGGCTGTTGGATCAGTGGAATGTTGAGCGTGCCTTTCGAGTTGGTGTACTTCGTAGGCATGTGACAATCCTGGCACGTTTGCGCTTTTGAATTCGTACCAACCTCGTTTTGATAACCACTGTTAAGCCATTCGAGATACGTGAGCTGCTCGAGGTGCGGCGTGTTGGCATCCGCTTCGGGATTGTCCATCAGCGGCAGGTTGATCGTGTGGCAGTTACCGCACATGCGAGAGCTTTTGATGTACGCATCATGTTTCGGCTTGATGCCCATCGCGTTGTTCATCGGGTCTGTGACAATCTCTTTATCTTCGAATGGTCCAAACAGCTCTGCCGGATTGCCAGTCGTAAAGTTGCCGGTGATCCTGGTTTTGAGAAACTCGCTGAACGGAACTTTATCTTCGACGATTCGATGACACGCCATGCAGCTAACGCCATCACGCGCTAATGCCCCGTAAACGTACGCCTTATCATTCGCAGTATCGTAAGTAGCGTAGACCATCTCTCGTTCGAAGTTGCCTTTATCAGGACCGCCGTGATCGTCATCCAAACGGCGTTTACCCATCACGCCATGACACTTGAAGCACGTGTTGTTGATGGTCTTGATCTTTTCCGCGACCTTCGCCGGATCGTTTTTGAAGAAACTCTTGACGAATGCGATTTCGCTATCGAGTTGTGCGTAGAAAATCGGATCGCGCCCGGCGAGTCCCATCGGCGACCAGCGCCACTCGCCGAATGGTGAGATGTTCATTACAGGAGTCGAACCATCCGATTGCTTCGTCCCCGTGTAGAGCATCACGTTCCCGTACGTGCCGCCACTATGACAGCCCATGCACTGATCGGAAGTAAGAAACTGGTTGGGGTTGGGAGATGGCGCCGGCTTCGATCCACCGATGTTCTGCGGAAAGATGTGGTCGTAAGTCTCTCCCGGAAACTTTTGCACTTTGTCGAGCGGCACCGGAGTTATCGACTTATAAAAGGCGACGAATTTTGGATCGAGAGTCGCAGGTCTTACGCTGGCCATCTCTCGGAAAATTTCCTGTTCCTGCACGTCGGTCGCGTCCTTATTGTGACCGGCCGTGGGAACGTCGCGATCGCTGTCCGCTGCTTCGCTGCACGGTTGCGCCGGAGCCGGCGCATGCCCGCTCACGGGAGCCGACGCCCACGACAGATCGACAAAGTAAGAATCCGGATCGCCTGGGAAGCCGTTGATGTTCTTTGAGTAAGTAAACGTATGCTCGCGCTCGGCCGAAGCATGGCACCTCACGCAGTAGAGCCCGAATCCCGCGTACGGAACCGCGAATGGAGGATTGTTGTTGTCGACACATTGCGCATCCCAAATCTCGGCCCAGTACCAACCGTCCTGCGATCCCTTACTGTCTTTAATCATGATGGTCCAACCGTTTATTCCTTTCGGCGGCTGGAGCTGGTACCGAGCTGCCGGCGCGGAATACTGTTCCTTCACGATCATCGCTCCATCGGGAATCACCTGGTTGCGATCTTTGTGTACAAGCCAGTTGATGACGGAAGGCGAGTAGTAGATTTTGACAGTCGGGTGAACGCCGTAGCTGATGCCATTAATAAACGCTCCGGTGTCACGGAGTCGTTTATCTTCACACCATTTCAGGGTTCGATATTTTCCGCTTGTGAGAAATGATTTGAGTTGTGCCTGGAATTCCGGGAGTCCGGCCGGGAGAAACGTGCTGGGCAACGGCAAGCCGCTTTCGTCTCCATTGGCGCAAGGTGACGTTTGAGCCGCGATTGATGGTGCTAATACGAAAAGGGTCAAACACAGGATCAGCAATCGGATTTGCATGTTTCGCTCCCTCACCTCGGAATGTTTGTCGATTGAGCAAGAGTCGTGAGGAAAGAATGTCGCCCACGTTGAGACGTAGGCAATGTAGCTTGCGAGCAAAACAGGCGTCAAGGTTTTAAAGCAATCCACAGATTACACAGATGGACGTATGCATTCTGTGTATCTGTGGATTGACTTTATTCGGTTTCGCCAGCCTGCTTCAGAACTCGGACGACCTCATCATGGTCGCCCTGAACCGCTAGCATCAGTGCGGTCTTGCCGTCTTTGTCTTTCGCTTTCAGGTCGGCGCCTGCCGCGATCAGTGCGCGGCAGATGTCTTCATGGCCGAAACGCGCGGCTTCGAGCAATGGTGTGCTGCCGCGGTCGTCGGTCGCATTGACGTTAGCGCCGGGTGAGGAAAGCAGCGACTTAACCATGTCGGTATTTCCTTCACGCGTCGCGCGGAACAATGCGTCTGTCTGCGTGTTGCGGGCTGTTGTGGTTTGTCTACCGCAGCCTGCAAGCGTCAGGCAGAGTACGAGTAGCATGCCGATCACAACTGACTTCTTCATTTGTTATCCACCGGAAGCCCCGCTTCGTTCCAGGCGTCAAAGCCTCCGAAGAGCGGGTGTACATTCTTCCAACCGTGTTCCATCAGTGCCTGCGCCACACTGGCGCTGGATGCTTCGTGCGGTCACGTACAATAAGTTATGACACTGCGGTCGTGCGGAATTTCCTTGAGATGAGCTTCCACTTCCTCCGCCGGGATGCGGATCGCTCCGGGCAGTCTCGTCTTCGATTCCGCCCATGCCTTTGGATTGCGCGTGTCGACGAAAGTAAACACCTCGCCGCGATCCATACGCTGCTTCACTTCATCAACAGTCACTCTCGTTGCTTCCATCTCTCCACTCCTTGATCTTAGTTGTTTAGATTTGAAGCAACTTCTGCACCCTTACAATCTGCCTTAGAAAAGTCAAACAAACGGCTGCTGGGCGTACTTTAGGAATACACATAGTGGTCTCATTCTCACCTGGCTTTAGCCCGGTGCCCGTTTCAACGGTTTCCCGGCTTTTCGGAAGGACGGGCTTGTGTCATGCTTCTCGCACAACGTTCATGAGTGCGACTGGATTAATAGAAACATCACCGTTGTCTGCGGAAGAGTTAAGCCGGATAAATGCTTACTGGCGCGCGGCAAACTATCTCTCCGTCGGACAGATTTACTTATACGACAACCCGCTGCTTAGCGAGCCTCTGAAGCTCGACCACGTAAAGCCCCGACTCCTCGGTCACTGGGGCACGACTCCCGGACTGAATTTCATCTACGTTCATTTCAATCGTCTCATCAAGCTGCACGATCTAAACGTGATCTACGTGTGTGGTCCAGGTCATGGTGGACCAGGCATGGTTGCGAATACTTATCTCGAAGGAACTTACAGCGAGTTCTATCCCAACATCTCACAGGATGAGGATGGGATGAAGAAGCTTTTCAAACAGTTCTCCTTCCCGGGTGGCATTCCCCGCCACGTTGCTCCTGAAACTCCGGGCTCAATTCACGAAGGCGGAGAACTCGGTTATTCGCTCGTACACGCCTACGGTGCGGTTTTCGACAATCCCGACTTGCTGGCCTGCTGCGTAGTCGGCGACGGTGAAGCCGAAACTGGTCCACTCGCGACGAGCTGGCACTCGAACAAGTTTCTGAACCCGGTGCGTGACGGCGCCGTGCTGCCGATTCTGCACCTGAATGGTTACAAGATCGCCGGTCCAACTGTGCTCGCACGTTTGAGTAATGAAGATCTCACGAGCCTGATGAAGGGCTACGGTCACAACCCGTACTTCGTTGAAGGCGATGAACCCGACGTGATGCACCAACAGATGGCCGCCACGCTTGACACTGTCTTGCAGGAGATCCAGTCGATTCAAGCAGAAGCGCGAAAGAACGGAATCAAGCAGGTGCCGCGCTGGCCGATGATCGTCTTGCGCACACCAAAAGGATGGACTGGACCAAAGATCGTCGACGGCAAACAGGTCGAAGGCACGTTTCGATCACACCAGGTTCCGCTCTCCGAACTCGCCGCCAAGCCTGAGCATCTGCAAATGCTGGAAGACTGGATGAAGAGCTACAAGCCGGAAGAGCTATTCGATGAGAGCGGAAAGTTGAAGCCGGAGCTCGCCGAGTTGGCTCCGAACGGCCAGCGCCGAATGGGCGCGAACCCGCATGCGAATGGTGGATTGTTGCTCAAAGAACTGCGGCTGCCCGATTACCGCGCGTACGCGTTTGACGTTCCAACGCCGGGTACAGTCGAAGCCGAAGCAACCAGAATTCTTGGCCGTTACCTGCGAGACGTGATGAAGCTAAACGCAGCGGAGCGAAACTTTCGGCTTGTCGGACCTGACGAGACTTCCTCAAACAGGCTTGACGCCGTGTTTGAAGTGACCGACAGACTGTGGATGGAAAAGACTCTTCCCGGCGATCAGAATGAGTCGCCGGACGGCCGCGTGATGGAAGTGCTAAGCGAGCACATGTGCCAGGGATGGCTGGAAGGCTATTTGTTAACCGGACGTCACGGAGTCTTCTCGTGCTATGAAGCGTTTATTCACATCGTCGATTCGATGTTCAATCAGCACGCGAAATGGTTGAAAGTCACTCGCCACATTCCCTGGCGACGCCCGATCGCGTCTCTCAACTACCTGCTCACTTCACACGTTTGGCGCCAGGATCACAACGGCTTCAGTCATCAGGACCCAGGCTTCATCGATCACGTCGTAAATAAGAAGGCTGAAGTCGTCAGAGTCTATCTTCCGCCGGACGCGAACACGTTGCTGTCCGTTATGGACCATTGCCTGCGCAGCCGCGATTATGTCAATGTGATCGTGGCGGGGAAACAACCGGCGTTGCAGTATCTGGATATGGGTGCAGCCATCAAGCATTGTAGCGAAGGCATTGGAATGTGGGAGTGGGCCAGCAACGATCGCGGTTCACGGCCGGACGTGGTAATGGCCTGCGCGGGAGACATACCAACGCTCGAAACGCTCGCGGCAGTTTCCATGTTGCGCGCGCACCTTCCCGAGTTGAAGATCCGCGTCATCAATGTCGTCGACTTGATGACCTTGCAGCCGCAGAACGAGCATCCGCACGGCCTGTCGGACAAGGAATTCGACATGTTATTCACGACAGACAGCCCGATCATCTTCGCTTTTCATGGATATCCATGGTTGATTCACCGGCTGACGTATCGTCGTACCAATCACCGAAATCTGCACGTGCGCGGTTATAAAGAGGAGGGGACTACAACAACGCCGTTTGACATGACGGTTCTTAATCAACTCGATCGATTCAATCTCGTGATGGACGTTATCGAGCGCGTGCCGCAGTTGAAATCGATCGCCGCACACGTGGGCCAGGTCATGCGCGACAAACTAATGGATCACAAGCAATACATTTGCGAGCACGGCGACGACCTGCCCGAGATAAAAGACTGGCGTTGGACCACCTCCTGATAACCAATGAACGTTCTGGTCCTTAACTGCGGTAGCTCGACCGTCAAGTTTCAACTGATCGCTACCGATCTCGAACTCATTGCGCGAGACGCCGACAGGCGACTCGCGCGGGGAACGATCGAACGCATCGGCGGGGAAGCGATTCTTAGCCTGCAAGTCGAGGGTCGTGAGCCGCAGCGATCGGCCGCTCCACTACGAGACATTAAAGCCGCAGTTGATTTCATCGCGCGCTGGGCTGCGTCGCAGGAGTCTGGCGTTAACGAGATCAAGAGCATTGCCGATATTCAGGCCGTTGGTCATCGTGTCGTACACGGCGGCGAGCAGTTTAAGGAATCGGTCTTGATCAGCGATGAAGTGATCCGCGGAGTGGAAGACTGCATCGATCTTGCGCCCCTGCACAATCCTGCGAACCTCAAAGGCATCTCGGCAGCGCGCGAGTTGTTTGGCGAAGGACTGCCTCAAGTCGCTGTCTTTGACACGGCGTTCCACCAGACTCTGCCTGACCATGCTTTTCTTTATGCCCTGCCGTATCAACTCTACAGGCGCTATCGACTGCGCCGCTACGGCTTTCACGGAACCTCACATCGTTACGTCGCATATCGCTATCGACACATTCGCCAAATCGCGCGTGAAGCGACCAACATCATCACGCTTCATTTAGGTAACGGTTGTTCCGCAGCAGCGATACGTGGCGGTAACTCGATCGATACTTCAATGGGACTGACGCCGCTCGAAGGTCTGGTGATGGGCACTCGCTCCGGCGATCTCGACCCGGCCATCATCGACTTCATCGCGACGAAAGAAGGACTATCAACCAGCGAGGTCGAAACGTTGATGAACAAGCAGTCGGGCTTGTTGGGAATCTCAGGCCTGACCAGCGATATGCGCGAGCTGCTCGCCGAAGCGCACGAAGAGAACGATCGGAGAGCGATGCTCGCCATCGAGATCTTCTGCTATCGCGCGCGTAAATATATCGGCGCGTACCTCGCGGCGATGAACGGCACGGATGCCGTAGTCTTTACTGGCGGCGTCGGCGAGAACTCATCGGAAGTAAGAGCGCGCATCTGTGATGGTCTGCAATGGATGGGTCTCGAGCTCGATGAAGAGTTGAATCGACTGCACACGGGTGGTCGTGAAGGCTTGATTAGTAAACAAACCTCCAGGCTGTCCGTGTACGTCATTCCCACCGACGAAGAACTATTGATCGCTCGCGACACGGTGCGCTGCGTGTTGAAAGATTAAATGGCCGCAACGTTGAAGATAAGAGACCGTGCCACGCGGCCCGCAGTGCGCGAAATCGCCGATCAGGCATTTTCTCGGACCGCAGGTGCGCCGCTGATCGCCGGCAACAGCGTGGAACTGCTTCGGGACGCGGCTGAGAACTATCCCGCATGGCTGGCGGCGATCGCGAGCGCCAGGCGTTACATCCATTTCGAAAGCTATATCATTCACGAAGACGTAGAGGGTTGGAAGTTTGCCGAGGCACTGATCGCGAAAGCAAAGGATGGCATTCACGTACGCGTTCTCTACGATTGGCTGGGTGGCCTGGGAAAGACCTCTCGATCGTTTTGGAAAACGCTGCGCGCGGCTGGCGTCGAAGTGCGTTGCTACAACCCGCCGCAATGGGATTCACCTCTCGGCTGGCTGAGCCGCGATCACCGCAAGACACTGACTGTTGATGGACGGATCGCTTTTATTACCGGTTTGTGCGTGGGACGTATGTGGGCGGGCATGCCTGAAAAGCATATCGAGCCGTGGCGAGACACCGGGATTGCCGTCGAAGGTCCGGCTGTTGCAGACGTCGAACATGCATTCGCCGACGTATGGGCCATGACAGGGCCGCGCATTCCCGAAGATGAAATCGTCAACAGAGATGAGTTACCGCGGGCAGGGAGTGTGAGCTTACGGATTGTGGCTACTGTTCCTGCAACCGCGGGAATGCTGCGCTCCGATCAACTCGTCGCTGCCCTCGCGCGGAATCGTTTGTGGCTTACGGATGCCTACTACGCTGGAATGACGTCGCACGTGCAGGCATTGCGCGCCGCGGCGAAGGACGGTGTTGATGTGCGACTGCTATTACCGAATGGGACCGACATTCCGATTCTGAGGCCGTTGTCCAGGGCGGGATATCGGCCGTTGCTGGAAGCGGGTGTGCGGATCTTCGAGTGGAACGGCACGATGCTTCACGCCAAGACTGCCGTGGCCGACTGTCGCTGGGCCAGGGTTGGTTCGACGAACCTGAATATCGCAAGTTGGTTCGGCAATTGCGAACTGGATGCCATCGTCGAGGATGAAGATTTTGCGCGTGAGATGGAAGACATGTATCTCGAGGATCTGACGAATGCGACGGAGGTTGTCCTGGATGCGCGCCAAAAAATCCGCGCGCCTGGTGAACCGCGACACCCTCACCCTCGACGTCTAACGACGAGCGGCGGCGGCAGTGGTGGGCGTGTCGCGGCTGGAGCGCTTCGTATTGGGAACGCAGTGGGAGCGGCGTTTGCGAGTACGCGTGTGCTCGAACCGGTTGAAGCACGGCTAATGCTGTTGGGTGGTATTTCACTCCTGTTGCTGGCGGCGCTCTTCACTTACTTTCCTGCAGTGCTGGTCTATCCGGTCGTCGTGGTATTTACGTGGTTCGCCGTTGCGCTGTTGTATCGCGCGTACAAATTGCGTCGGGATAAAGATAAGTTGGCGAGGTAGCTTTACTCTCATCACACCGGGCTTTAGCCCGGTGATAGGCGAGAGGCGTCAGCAGGAAACCGTTTCAACGGTTTTCCGTACGCTCGTAGCGAAACTCAGCGACGAGCGGTAAGTGATCGGAAGCGATTAGCGCGAGGCGGCTGCGATGAATTGCGACGTTTACGGCGTCGAGTGGCGAGTCGTAGTAGATATGGTCCACGTGGGCCAATGGCAGGACGCCGGGATAACTGCGCGGGCGGCCCAGGCGGCGTCGCGGCTCGGCGGTGTTGAAGTGCTGCTCCAGCAGATGTGACGTGAGTCCACGCGGCCACTCATTGAAGTCTCCGAGTAGCAGGCGCGGTGCAGCGTCGCGAGCGTTGAGGATCTCGAGCAGCTTTTTCGCCTGGTAACGTCGTTCGAAGTAGCCTGTCCCGAGATGCACGTTGAAGATTCGCAGTCGCTGTGCGTCTCGCAACTTTACGATTACCTCTAAACAGCCACGCGGCTCACTTTTACGCCAGGTAATGTCGTGGTTGTGACTGGCGACGATTGGCAAGCGTGTGAGCACGGCGTTTCCGTAAGCGCCACCGTGCAAGCGACGATTCTCGCCGGTGCGGAAATGGAGCCCGAGTGCTTCCGCGATCGAACGTACTTGATTGCGCTCGCGGTCCTGGTCCATTCCAACCACTTCCTGCAAAGCAATCACGTCGGCCTGTGTCTGCTTCAAGACCTCAACGATGCGTTCGGGACGCACCCTTCGGTCCAACCCGCGACACTTGTGAATGTTGTATGTGGCGATCCTGAAGGTAACCATCACTCTTGGACTTCTTCAGGGATCTCCTCAACCCTTTGCTTTCTCTTCGGGCGCCAGCGGGCGAGCCTCATAACAGTGTCGTGAATTCGCTCCGACTCCTTCGCCAGCAACGGCGAAGCACCCGCTAAAATCAAAACGTAAAGCGCGGCAAACGGCTGCAGGATCCCAAGCAGGCCCGCGGCCTGCGCGAGCGATGCGATGATGATCGAAAACTCACCGCGCGCGAGCAATGTGAAACTCAGGTTCAACGATCCGACACCCGGAAGCTTTGCACGCCAGCCGACGATCGCGCCCGCCACAATGACCGACACGAGCGACAACAGCGCAGCACCGACAGCCATCCACGCAGCACCGCCTAACGAAAAAGGATCGATCGACAAACCAAAGCTGAAAAAGAATATCGCTCCAAAAAAGTCGCGAAACGGCACCACGAGTCGTTCCATGCGCTCTGAATGTCTTGTCTCTCCCAGGATCAATCCCATCAACAAAGCGCCGATGGATTCCGCGACGTGAATCGTCTCTCCTAATCCAGCCAACAGAAATAACGAGCCGAAAACGATAATTACAAACACTTCGTTTGACGAGATCCGGAGCAGCCGGTTCAACAGCGGAACGGCCCAGCGACCAATCACCAGCAAGCCGATGATGAAACCGAGCGCAATGCCACCGGACGACAACACGCCTCTAATCGACGTCGCCCCACTCAGCACGATGCCCGATATCAGCGATAAGTACACGGCCAGAAAGATGTCTTCAAACATCGTGATGCCGAGTATCAACTCCGTCTCCGGATTCGCCGTCCGCCGGTAGTCGAAGAGAATCTTCGCGACGATAGCACTCGACGAGATCGTGACGACACCCGCCGCTATCAACATCTCTCGAAAAGGAAGACCGGCGAGATACGCATAAAGCAGCCCGAGCAGAAAATTGATAGCGATGTAAATCGTGCCGCCCGCCAGGATCGACGGGCCTGATTCGATCAGCCGCGTTACGTTCGCTTCCAAACCAAGATAGAAGAGCAGGAAGAGAACGCCGAGTTGGCCCATGAAAGTTATGAGCTCGCCGGTCTGAATGAAGCGAAAGTCAAAGACACCGATCTGCGGCGCGTGCGGCCCCACGATCATGCCGATGATGATCAGGAATGGAACGTTGGATAGTCTGAGCCTGGCGGCGAGGGCAACTGCAAACCCGATTAGCACCAGCGCCAGCCCGATTTCGAGGATGACGTGGTTCATGGGCTACTCCGTTTGCCCCTGGACCAGCAGACGTTTGAGCGAATTGATGGTGCGGCGGTCACCCGCGACAATCAGCGTAGCGCCTTCGTTGAGCACCGTGCCGGCTTCAGGATTAGTTCGCTTGGTTTGATCGGGTTCGACAATCGAGACGATCGAAGCGCCCGTTGCCGTGCGTACATGAAGGTCGCGAATTGTTTGGCCAATGCACGCGGCGCCTGGTTCAATCCTGAACCACTCCAGGACGAGGTCTCCGAGAATGACTTCGGCAATCGGAAGGCTTCGCGGCACGTAAGTCAGGCCGCCGACGATGCCGGCGATTTGCCGTGCTTCGCCGTCGGAGAGTCTCAAGACCGAAGCCGGACGATCGAGATTCCTGCGTGTGAAGTGATACAGCTCCCGCGTGCCATCGTCGTGGATGACGACGACCAGTCGATCGCCTTCCAGCGTTTCCACCTGAAATTTGCGACCAACGCCGGGAAGGAACACTTCACTAATTGACATAGCCTCACCTCAAGGTAACTTCTTCATCGTCACGGACACCACAGGCTCATCGCCTGCCGTGCGGCTGTACGCCACCCAATAACCTGCGGCCGGGTAACGGACGAGTTTATGGATGCGTCCGTCTGCCCGCCGCTGCGACCTCTTCTCCCAACACTGCCGGAGCGGTCGGCGGGGTGGCGTCTTTGCCTGAATAAGTAATGGAGATCTCGATTACTTTACCATCTTTGTCGTAAACCACCTGTACCAATTCAGACTCAGAGATGACGAAGAGTTCTCCCTGATCATCCTTTACCTTCGGCTTGCCGAGTTTTTCGTCAACTTCGGCGAGGCTCATGCCGATGCGCACGCCTTTGTAGTCTTTGAACACGGGTTCCGGTGGCGTCTGCGCGTTCGCGCTCGATGCGAATCTTACTCCTTTAAATACTAATCGGCAGTCGCGATGCTGTCCGTCCCAACTTTAGGAGGAATGGAGTTGGAGAGATAGCGTGATAACTCTCAATATGGACAGGTGTTATCACTTAAAATCTGTGTTCATCCGCGGCTGATTCTGACGCAGGTGTAAATACGCCTCGGTTGCAGGCGTTAATACCGTATCTCCATCCGCCTTCCTCAACTATCGTGCTTGAGTCAGTTAGGAGGAAGACGATGAGAGTTTTATTGGCCGTAGATTCGATCACTACTTTGAATATTCTCCTTGATGAGATGGTGAGTCGTTCGTGGCCGCAAGGAACGGAAGCGCAAGTAGTTTCGATTATTGAAGACGGTGAAGTTTCCCCGGAAACGTGGCGCAGTGAAGGCTACGGAATCACGGCTGTCAGGCGAGAGCTTGAAAGACGTGGAGAACAGATTACGGCGCTGGCCGTCGAGCGGTTGCGAGAGATCGGAATTCCGTGCAAGGTCGTGATTATGCGCGGGAATCCGGCGTTCCTGATCTCGTTCGCGGCAGAGAAATGGAATGCGGATCTGATCCTGATCCGTGCGCACAACCGCAAAGACTTTAGAAACTGGCTGTTTGGCAGTGTTGCAAAGACGGTTGTCGAGAGTGCGCCGTGCTCGGTCGAGATCATTCGCGAGTCGCGCGCTCCTGGTTCTAGGCTGCGGGTCTTGCTGCCTACCGATGGATCGGAAGGTTCACTAGCGGCAGCCCAGGTCGTCGCGGAAATGGATTGGCCTGACAAGACTGAAGTCAAAATAGTAAGCGTTATAAATGCGCTGACTTATTCGCTCGAGGAACTCGGCCTGAGTAACGGCAGGCGCACGGAGCAGGCACATCGCGCCATTGATGACATGGCCCAGGCACTGTCAGCTACACAACTCCAGATCTCCGGAGAAGTCATCGCGGGCAAGGCAGCGCGCAAGATCATCGACCTTGCCAGGGACTGGCACGCTGATCTAATCGTGCTCGGAACAAACGACCGGCGCGGCATGAAGCGACTGCTCGGCAGCACATCAGCAGCGGTGGCAAACGGAGCGCACTGTTCGGTCAGGGTTATTCGTGCGAAGAGTGCTTCACGCGATGACTATTCGTTAACGAGAGCTGCGTAGTCGCTTCTTGATCCAGTGATTGACAATAAATAAGACAAGCAACAGTGTGAGAAAGCCGATGCCGGACCAGAACCAGTTCGTGGCTTTATTCATCCAGTAAGGGCCCATTACCTTTGCGGTTTCGGAAGGGTGCGGGTTGCTTGAGGTTATTGCAACCCACATAATGCCGCCGTTGAAACACTGAACAGCTTTATAGAAGCACAAGACTGCGGAGCCTAACAGGATTAAGCTCAAAGCAGCGATTGCTATTCGTCGTTGTTTTTGCGTCATGCAATTGCCGATTGCTTGTTGTAAAGTTCTCGGTTCCACACACTGAAATGTAGTACGGATTCAACGCAAACGAGGATCAACTATGAGCAAAGATATTCGCATACTCGGAATCGCCGGCAGTCTTCGGCGTGAGTCATACAATCGCGCCACGCTTCGCGCCGCCACCGAACTCCTGCCTGCGGGCGCCACAATCGACGTCTTTGAGATTGACGGAATTCCCGGCTTCAGGGAAAG
>JADMIO011863498.1_pt1 | contig 21627 bp, 12 predicted proteins | sample 8958161 | NCBI WGS metagenome assembly JADMIO01 (sample SAMN16585339, study PRJNA669376) | soil metagenome | isolation source: Crop rotation soil | place: USA: Cullars Rotation, Alabama | collected 2011
CGCGACAACTTGTCCACGTGGAATTCTAAGCTTAGGATCCCAATGTGCTGGAAAGGGAATCAAGTTCGGGCCACTACCAAACCGAGGTTGAGCTAAAACTCTCAGCCTTCTCTTGGCATCACACCTGCCAGGGCAGTTTCAAAAAAAGAGGATATTTACTCATTGCGATCATAAAAAGGCCTCGGGTCGGTTTCGCTATTTTGGGTTCTATTTCCTTAATAGTTCGGCCCGCGAGGTATCGGCGGGTTGTGGCGGTGGGATCGCTTTCACTGCCTCCAACAAAGTCTGTTAGGATTAGACCAAATTAGAAGAATATCGCTAATTAACTCCACACCGTTACCTCAGGACACTCGCCCAGTCGGACATCTTAACCCCAGGCTTACGCGGATGGATGTTATGAGAGCTGTCGAAGCACACGCTGTCTTCGCCGCTGATGGCATTAGCCATACCAGAAATTTGTAATATATTCCGCTTCCCCCGGCGGGGTTCGCCACTGAGGCAAGTTCAGGCTGACTCACTCGAGACGTCACAGCTCACGTCATAGTGAAGGAATCTCGGCTCAGACAGCGCGGCTTAGCACTCTGTCTGGTTGTTCCAGGGCAACATCGTGTAAGGACTTGTACCTGAGTACCGCCAGGGTGTACCACCGGGCCGCACCGAGGTGGGCCGGCGGGATGGCACACCTAGGTGGGCATGAGGTCATCGCGAGTTAGAAGTTTGGCCCCACCCCGGTGACGCATGGCGTCTGCCTTCATAGCGGAGTTTGGTAGCGAGGACGTGGAGCGTCGACTCATGACCTCGCCCCCTCATTGTGATGGCATCGCGAGGAGCTCAGTGGGCGAGGGGGAAGCCCGAAAAGCGGGGTATCGCGACGGAGTCGACAATGATGAGAAATCAAGGACGCAGCTGTATTGAGCCGCGCCAGGCAATGCCGCCGGCATCACGATATGCTGGGCGACATTGGTAATAGGGGCTAGATCCTCCATCTACAGTGGAGCTCGGCAGGTTGGAGTCTATTAACGAATACTATTCTTTACTATTGTCCCCTATTGTAACCGTGATCTCCGCTTGCTCATCGGCGGTTCCATTGTATGCTACCTATGTTCGTGGCCTCCTGCCAACAAACAATCTTACACATCGGTTATGGAAGATCGCCTATAATTCTGTCCTTTATAAAAGGGATATAAGGTTATATTACTATCTAAGTTTATACCTAACACGTTTAGGCCCTCCCCAAATATTACCTCGGTATGCGAGGGAGACCCGATACAGTACTCTCAGCTACATGTTACTTTAATGTTGGCCGGTAATGGCTTGCGAACGTCCATTCATCATATCAATAATAATCATAGAAAGTTAGTTCAAGGCCTTCACGTTACAATAGGAAAAGCAAATCTATTTTAACATTCTATATAAGATCATTCTATTATGTAAACTTAGGAATGATTATAAAAGTAATTAAGGCAGTATTAACAAATAATAAATTCGGAGGTTGAGGTTAGATACTCTTATATAATATAATTAATGAATGTATACAACATGTAATGAGATAGGAGCCTGGTGCACAGGGGTGATGACATAGGAGTCACGTGATTTTCTGTTTTGTTTTTAAGGGGCATGCCATGTGCACGCCATCAACTTAGATAGTTTTTACTCATGCGATGTATGCGAGTCATGCTACTTCATACATCAATTGACGACGCATCATTCATTTCTAGTCTCTCTTTTGATCCCTATTCTTGAGTGTGCGCTGCGCGCACGCCGCCCTGAGGGCTGGCTTTACGTTTATTTCCACGACCACACCTTCGTTTATTCCTTTCATTCCCATCTGTTGTCCTTCCTACTTCCTAGTCATAGTGATCGCGCACTCCACGCTTCCTGAGCTGCTGCGCAGCTCCCTACGAAGCTACAAGCCTACCAAGTGCACGCCCAGCGTCGCAGGCCCCGTCGGGGACCTGCTTGTCCTGCAAGATATCACTGTGGTTTAGGTATGGGATCGGAGGGTGTCCTCCCACCCTATCTTAGTAATCCAATACTATATCTGTATTATCATTAAATGTCCTTGTAATCCATAGTATCTACTATACAACCATATTTTTACATTTTATTAATTGCTCGCTTGATTGCATCCAAATTGAAGACACCATCCACTATAGTAAACTCCTTCGTTCGCCTAAACCAGAAGGGAAAGGCCGTATCCGGGGCAGTGATCATAGTTAAATCGGCGATTGTCTGGTTGTAGTGGTTAGGCCGAATTCTGAAGGTGTACCATATATCTGCCTTCTGTAGAAGTATCTCATCTTCTCCAAAAGGAGGGCCTCCTGATGCTGGGATAAGTGGGCTTTCTTCGGGGAACGGAAGGCCGGGACCTCGATTATAATATTAGACCAAAAGAATCTTATCTTTGACACTACACTGATCCATAACAAAAAAGAGATCTGGTATCACGTTCCAAAGTCGATCTTATTATTGGTGAATCCAAGCTCGGCATTCTTCCACGGTGGCTCCGATAAACTTCGTCTCAAAGACTTCCCCCTTTTCTAGTTTCTTCTTAAATTCTTCACCTTCAGCCGGGGTCTAGCAGGATTCAACGAGCGAGAAGACATAATAACCCTGACCTTTCAGGTAATTTACGACCTTAAATACCACCTGGGAATTCTTTATTAGATTTACCTTCGTAATAGTTATATTAAAAAGAATACCTTACGGGCTTTACCTCTTCAGCCATATAAAAGAGCAACTCAATAATCATGTTTAATTGGTTATTATTAGTTTATAAACAAAAAAGAATAGTTAAGCTATTGTTAATATAAAGGATTACGGGTTAATCACTGTTATATTAATCGGGAAAGGCTGACGGCTGGTGATGGTAGGAAATACTGTTAAGAAGAAAGATGTCTAGTAATCAGGAAATATCTACAGAGACCCATTGGGCATCAACGATATCACACCATATAACATCATAGTAGGCAAACACAGCATGGCCCCGCCCCGTACATGGATACATATTTGAGCCTTCTAGCTTACTCATCATCGGGGCCCTTACTAAAGTTGGGAGTTCAACCTGTGCCACACGTGGGATCAGGCCCCTACTGCAGTTGGGAGTTCAACCTATGCTGTTAAAGGATTCCGTTGTGGAATTGAGGTCCGGAGGCAGATCAGCCGATCTGTTAACGCCGCCGATCAGCAGAGGAAGCTGGATATACATATAAAAGTATCGTAAAGTCAGCCATAAGTATTAGACATGTTCATAGTGGTCCCTTACTTAAAGGCGAGGGATGCGTTATATTTAGAGGACGACCAACAGATTATAAGGCGTGAAAACGTGATGTATGGCAACTAGCCGTACCGGATTGGTTGGCTGGGGACGTGCCAGGTACTTGCTGAAGCACTTGACCACGGAGGTAGGCCAGGTCTAGGAACGGTCTATAATTATAGCTTACGAATTCACCCCAAATCTATAAATCAAACACACCTCATATCAAGACACCATCCTTACTTGTCTATACTATCTATTTATTAAAGCCTACCTTCGAACCTATCGTGGTCTCTGGATTTGTTGGAGCCAATAAGTAAACTGTTTCCCCAATATCCCATTTGATATCAAACTCAATATCTAAAATTCAATATATTAAACTTAGACCTTCCGACACATATCTTTACCATGGTCTCCCTTTTTAAATTACTTCTATTCACATTCTTAAAGTCTGTTATTAGAGCTCTAATTGTTCAGCCACGTGTCTAGCCTGGTGAAAGCATTAAAGAAAGCCTTGAGAAGCACGTATCTGGGACACGTGGTGACCCAACACCAAAGACGATTAACGTTGTTAACTGGTAGGATATTATAGAGTTAAACTGTTATATAATCTTTTGTCAATATAAAGGTCGACTCATCTAGTACGTTCTGGTTAATCTTATCGATATCAAGGATCCCGTTACTGATTCTCGATGTGTGAATTGTCTAGGTAGAGAAATGTTCTACCTGGTGAGGCAGAGCGTAATCGACACTACAGGGAAGCGGGAGCGAGTTTGACACCATTTAAGCCTGGTAATGCCTCCAAGTGGGGAGTTAGATTCATTAATCTTGGTACTACTAGTACTGAGTTCCCCTATCGGAATATGGTGTTACGAGGCTGTCACGATGCTGGAAACAGCGGATATTCGTGTCCCTGCCAACTCGTCTTGCTCAAGACGGTTCCATTGCATGCTACCTGTGTTCGTGGCCTCCTGCCGACAAACCTCTTAAGTACCAAATTAACTTCGCTTTCCGAACCAGACCTAACTGGCCTTATGACGCTTCTGGGGAGATATTTCCAGGTTAGGGATAACTATATAAATCTAGCCTCCACCGAGGTAAGTGGAGGCGGCTCTTATTGGTTAAAGCGCTAAACTTGACAGCTATCAAGTACACCAAGCAGAAGGGCTTCTATGAAGATCTGGATGAGGGGAATATCAGTCTGGTCCTTATTTATGCTATGCAACTTGCCCTAAAAACAGACTCCCTAATTTGCGAAATTTATTGTCGTAGCATCATAAGGCCGGTAGACTGTCAATGGTATAAAAGTAACTTATCCTCGACATTATGAAGAGGGCAAGGAATGTGGACTATATAATCACAGTACTTAGAAAGCTCCGTGAAGAAATTGGTAGGGAGGTCGATAAGATCGAGCTCATGTACGGGGCGGTAAACAAGCCGCTTCTTACTTTGCTCGGCGTACTGAAAGTATAGGGAATCGAAGGTCAGAACAATCTACAAGGTATGGCAGTTCACACGAGTAAATCAACTAATCTTTTCCTTCATGGGACACGCGTGAGGCATTTTCATTTTCTAACGTGGGTTTGAACAAATCCAAACAAGATTCGGCCTAGTTTCTGATAAATACTGACCATGCATCGCAATGAATTATTCGAGTTGACCGTCTCATATATATTTCCCCGGACTAGAGAGAACATGCCATTAATTTTTAAGGGACTGACTGCGGTATGGAGGTCCATCATCACCGATACAACTTCAAGATGTAAGCTAACCAAGCAGTGTAACACACTTCATACCTTTGTACAAGGTGACGGTGGTGTTCATCGTACTTTTCTAGATATGTTGGATCAGAGACGCAGCCCTAGAACTCAATCCTTAACAGTAGTCATACTGAAGAATGGCGATAACTGCCAAAGTACCTACGTTATACCCTGAATAAGTAAGGAGGCGGCTAAGAGTGTTGGTGATTTGTGGGTATGGTACATAGATTTGGTAATACTTCTTCATATGTAAGCTGCCTATATAGCTGGCCATATTAATCACATTTTAGGGTTATGCCTCCTTCTCGCACACATAGCTTAAAAGCCACTTCTTAGGGGTGAAGATCGTGAACCATGTAATATTCTAAAAAAGATAATACTTCATTTTCCGCTCTCCTGAATAGGTTCGATATATTTCTTTAATTGGGCCAACTCGTTTCGCCGCTCCATATGCTTTTAGGGGCTTAGAACGAGGGCCGGGACGCTTTTTCGGCAGCTCTAGAAGAGGAGTTCCCTGTTGTGCCATAATCAAATTCGCTGGGAAAAAGTGCATGGGTCAGAGGCCACTAGGAATGCGGTGGGGACATCATTGATATCAAAATCCTGATGTGGCTGATTGGGCCTGAACTTGGTAGTGCATAAGCGAGGGCGCCTGAGGCCGAATACGGCCTAGTGCAACTACGGGTAATACGGACTAAATCCAGCTCTTAATTTTATTGCCCGAATGAAACAAGGGCAGGGAACCCAAAACAAGTTACTTGTGGGCGGCGTTAATGCGCCCGAACTTGTTATGCGCGTCAGCTGCAACAAGAATCTATTATTGCTGAAGGATCAGTGGGGCGAACCGAATTGTCGGGACACAAGAACTAATTAGAATCATGTTGAAAGTTGTTGGTTCCAGGTTTTCATAGGAGACCTCCAAACGGCTAGCTCTGCTACGCCCTTCTGTACCTGGAACGCCAACAACACGATCTTCTGTTTCTGATGGAAGAACTCTGTGCACGAGGTACACGGGTAACGCGACACGCTGCGCCTGTCGGTGCACCCACTCGCAGTCGTTCTTAACCAGCACAGACTGAGCAGCGCTTCCCCTACGCCGCCCAGCCGCCTGCATGCCATTTACCCCAGCACGGGAGCGGAGTGGTACATAGGATCCGCCCCCGCATCATCGCGGCAGGCCGGCAAGTTCCCCCCTTGCGATGCGGCTCGAACAGGGTACGGATACTACAGTAACATTGCATGCTGCTCGGCCCCGGCATGTAGTATCCTGCTGTTAAGCAAAAGCTTGTTCCCTTGTCCACGGTCCTCCCAACCGACATCTTACATACTACTATGTTTACACCTGAGCCCCTTGGTGAGATTTACTCCTCCTGTACGATACAGCAGAAGAACCTTACCGCCGCACGTAGGCAAGTCCTGGGGACCGGGGTGGCCGTAGGTCCGATACCGCGAGCTTCACCATGATCATGTGCCACATGCAGGACAGACAGGCCCTACTTCACCGGTTCGGCTTCAGACGCGTGGGCTGTAAATTGAGGGATCCGGCAGCGTTGCAACCGAGGGAACTGCCCTTTCGGTAAATTTTCGCAGACTGTGCCTTGCAGACTTGGAGATTGTGCCCTGCAGGCTTGTAGACCACATGCACCTTGCACTTGCAGGCTGCGAAGTTGCGAGCCTTGTCTGTATCGACAAGACCGTCAGCCGTCGCGACTGTGAACGCCCTTCAGCCCCCAATCTTCTAGGCAGCCGAGTGCGGGACCTTGTTGTTTGTGGTCACTGGGGACAGTTTTGTTTTGTCCAAGTTGCTTCTCGGCCCCGTAACTTGTTCGCGTGGGTGTTCTGGCAGATAGGCGTAGATCTTGAAGAACCACTACCTGGGACATCGGGGAGCACAATTAACACCGGGTGGCGCCCGACGAGGAGAACCGACAAGGGCCACCGGGACTTGGAGCATTGTCTGCCGGAAACATGGATTCTTGGACAATATCTAGATTTAGATGACATCTTCTCGCTACAGTCTACCTATGTACAGAAAGCCCACGCGAATTAAAAGGTGCTGCCACGATTGCTCATCTCCCCAACACCACCCTAGTGGTAGTAGTGGGCCAGATCCGGCCCAGCAAGGTCAAACTCGACCTTCGTGATACCGTTGATACCAACCAGCCACAGCGTCTTCAGATCGTCGCCCGACCACTGGATATTCTCGACGGGGTGCGAGGTCTGGATCCGTGCAATTGGGTTGCCATACTGGTCCGTGATGTCAACCCCACTGGCCAGGCCGCCGGCGATGACGAGATACCCGTTGGCTGCGACCTTGAGGCCGTCCGGGGCGCCAGCCAGGGCCTGGAAGATGACGCGCTTGCCCGTTATGATGGGCTGGTTGAGGCTGCCGCCGACGCGACTCACGTCCCAAGCAAAGACGTTGCGGGCGCCCGTGCTGTTGAACTGGATGTAGAGCGGGTAGTTGTAGAAGTCGCCGGCGCCGCGCGTCGCCACGGGGCTGTAGCTCTCGAGCCCTGAGTCGGCCACGTAGAGCGTACGGCCGTCGCGCGAGAACTGGATGCCGTTGGGGTACGCCAGGGAGGTGTCCATGACCTGTACCTGTCCCGTCGACGGGCGGAAGCGCCACGTCGCGAGCTGCAGCTGCTTCGGCGACTCGGACACGCCGATGACGTAGGCGTAGTCGGTGTCGGTGAACCAGATGTCGCCGACGGGGTCGATGGTCAGGTCGTTGGGGCCGGCAAAGTTGAAGCCGTAGTAGTTATTGACCAGCCACTCGGACTTGAGAGTCCGCGGGTTGAAGCGCGCGAGCCCGGCGTGCTGCTTCAGGCCGTTGGGCAGTGAGCCGTTGTTGCCGTGGACGGCAAGGTACACCATGCCGTCCTTAGGGTTGTACAAACCGCCGGTGGCCTGGTAGATGGGCGGGTCGAGCTCGACGAAAGACACCTTGGGCGGGTCGAAGTTGAGATCGAGCGACATGAGCGGCATGAAGCCGGGCGGGCCGTCCTGGGTGAGGAAAAGCTTGTTCAGCCCTGGCACGAAGACGGGCGCCTCGTGAATGACGTTGAGCACCGGGATCAGGGCCTTGTAAATCTTGGGCGCCGCTCCCAGGACCGCGAGGCCTCGCTCCTTGTCGAACAGAACGAAGTCGGCCTGCTGCGCCAGTGCCCACGACGGATCGTCTGGCACCTGCGTGTCCGAGTACCCGTACGCCGGGTCCGGGTTGCGGGAGAAGGATGGCGGCAGGAGGGAGCCATGGCGGTTCAGGCACGCAACCTTGGCCGTCTTGGGGCCGCAGGTGTAAGCCACGGGTGTTGTTGAGCCGTTGTTTACGGTTGTACTAGCAGCAGGGTCCGTAGCCACGCTTTGCACCAAGGACGGAGCGGCAAGGAGGCAGGCGACAAGAGCCGAGAGCGAGGGAGACATGTTGGTGGGAGAATGGGTCGAAGAAGAGAAGATGAGGGATGCTCTGGTGGCCTTCCAGTTGCTCTGGAGAGGACCGAGTGTGGCATCTTATACATATCGAGTGAATCCATAACCACGACTCGGGAGGGCCACGACGCCCAGTCTTAGACCCTCAGCACTCTTTCCGCCGAATGGCGTTTTCCGAGTTTGCTTCCCAGCCCCGCGTGGCTGGATTCTTTCCCTCTGGCCCACATCTGCTGCTGTGCACCCATGGGACTCGTACGATGCTCTGCTGCCGGGGTCTTTGGATGATGAGCTGATCTCGTCTGTTGGCTCCTTCTCTGTGACCGCGAGGCGCAATGAATCCCTCTGCGGCTGAATCCCTCTACGGCGTAGTAGGCCCACGTGGCGGAACACAGTTTGTTATGTGCATGGAAGTCCTGCAGGCTGCAGGAGAAGTCACTCCCCCGCAGCCAGCAAGGGTCCTCTTTCAACCGACACACCGCAGCGTCTAACTATGCAGTAGCTATTGGTTGTCAGGATTATTTCGAGAGATGAGTCCAGAGTCGGAATAAAGGAACAAAGCACCTTACGGAGAAGACGCCCGTCATCCAAAAATACTCTCTGCTGAATAATAGAAAACATTCGTCAGCTGCATTTGTCATCCTCAGGGTCACACCAAGGCAGCAGCCTCAGGCCGGCGACGGACATCAATGTTTTTGGCGGACCTATATCATGTGAATCAGCATTGCATCGCCTTCAAGTTTAGTATAAATATTACCTGGTACTTTCAAGCTCTTCTATCTCCAAACAATCAGCGCCTCGTCACTCCCCGATCTCATAGCAACCGCCCTCGTCCTCACTCTCTCGCTACCAAACATTACTTATCTCCCAGCTTCTACTAGTCCCCGCAAAATCATCTTGCTAAAATGTCTTCCTACAACCTCCCTGCTCCCCGCCGCATCACGGCCTCTAACCTGCCTCTGCCCTCCCACCACCACGGCGATGAGCACGCCGAGCCTGGCGTCGAGATCAAGATCGACTCCCTGCCGGTTGACTCCCTCCTCGACGGCACCCTGATGCGTGCCGTCGTGGCCACCAGCAAGCGGATTCCCACGAGCAACGACGGCCAGTAAGTCGTGACCCGTTGACTGGGTAATATTGTTGTTGTCGTTAACGATTCCTCTCCGCAGCGGCGTCCTGCCCCTCGACGAGGTCCCGGGCATGGGCATCGTGCTTCCCGGTGGGCTCAATATGTACTACATTGACCTAGCGCCTAACACCGAGGGCACTATGCACCGTACGACGTCGACCGACTACCTAGTGCTCATCTCGGGCACGCTGAGCCTCCTGACGCCCTCGGCCCAACCCTACCACGTCAAGGACGGCAAAGCCACATACGGCGAGCCCGTCGAGACGGTGTGCCACCCCGGCGACGTTGTCGCCCAGCGGGGGATGATGCACGCGTACGGTTTTCTTTTCCTTTTCTCTTTCTTTTTTTGCTTCCCTGAGATTCGATGGTTGCTGACCTGCCCAATATTAGGCTCTCGAACCGCACCAATGAGTGGGTGAGGCTACTTGCTGTTGTGCTGTCGTCTGACACCAACAAGGTGCCTGTTGAGGGCGCCAACAGCCACAAAGAGCTGGCTGACGCTTGGTTGGCTTAGATGCTGAATTGGGGTGTAGATTACTGCTAGTGAGTGGTATAGGGCTTAGTGGTTTCTGATTAGAGGGACAAGGGGCCAGACACATTTTGTACTTTAAGCAGCCCAAGGATCCTAGAATCCGGGGGCCTCGTCAAGCAGATAGATTAGCAAGACTTTTTTCTCTTTGGTTGGATGGATAGGGATGAGGGGCGGTAACATTGTTGTTAGGCGCCATGCTAGATGTAGTGCTCGCTGCTGCCTATGCCTGGCGGGACGTTAGTCCTGCTCTCGATATGTTACCGTCGCGCTGTTTTACTTTGCTGTCTAGGTCGTGGTTGAAGTGTGAATGAGGGAATGTGAGATTTTGGTTAGCTTGTTATCTATTTCTTGGCATTCGCGAAACAAGCCAATAAAAGTAAAGTCTGGACTGATACATCATGAAATCACCTGATTTGACTGGTCCATCTACGTGTACCAAGAAATGCAACATTTCAGCAGTCAAGGAGATAACGCACCTTATAAGCCAGTCGTGGGTACAAGTGAGTTGTGGGCTCGGGTATTTTTTGCGTATGCTAGACGAAAACAGTACCTCAAAATTGATAGCGCACCTTAACAATTTTGAGGTACTTTCTTGGTCTAGCGCCTGTGATAAAATACCTCAACCCATAACTTACTTGTACCCACGACTCGCATATAAAAGTACGTTAACTTATAGGTGATTCAAATGTGGTGGGATGCAGCCAATCACAAGTCTAATGAGCAAAGCCGTCCACCCAAGCTCATTTCCGCTGAGAGGCGGGGCTGTGCCTGCTGCCCGATGAAAGTGCTTGATTGGCGGCCTATGCCTACTAAAGCTGACGGGTCTGCGGCACACCGGTTTCACCGGTTTCTTAAAAAGGACAGCATTAACAGGGTAGAAGAGGCAAACTAGTAGTTGGGTCGGTGATGACTAGCGAATAACTACCTGGTGTTGGATGTTTTTGCGTCGCTCCGCTTCTTTTTGTGGCGTATTGGACGTTTTGCTACACCGACACTCGGCCCCTCAGCCCCTCGGCTTCGAAGCTAAGTTAAGCCACCCGAGAGCTCGGTGGCAGGGGCTGTTAAGGACAGAGCACACTTTCAACGAAAGGGAACATGCCGACCACGGCGGGCAAGCTAAGCAGGCACCTCAACATTTTGTCTCGTCTATGACACAGTATATACAGCCCCCTTCCATGTTGCGGGTAGCTTTGTTGGGTAGCCTGTGGCCAACCCAACGAGCATTGTCACACATATGCACCCTGCTGAGTGGCTGCTCGCCACAGACCGAGCGCGTGCACGGGCCATCCTCACGATACTTGGGCAGCCCCCAAACGGTAGCCCACCCCTACAGAAGACCCACAGCGACTCATCGGAATTCGATGACTTACTCTGGGTCATAAACGCGCATGCTGATTGCTCGAAGGAGTGGCAAGTACCCCGCATTTTTCCCTTAGCTCTAGGGCTTGGCACCAGCAACCGAATCACCACGGCTTATAAAAGACCATTTCATTTACAGTCACTAGCGAAACCGGCTTCCGCTATTTTCTCTCTGTTCAATTGCCTGGGGACCCTTTTTTGGGCCTCTTGGCGTTTACACTGTGCCTATTCCTACGGTCAAAGGAGAATCCCGGTCGCGACGGTCACAAGACCCACATTTGTAAACTTAGAAACGTGCATTGTCATGGTCTGGGGCGGCGCGCCCCGTGCCGCGTCGATCTCTGCCAAGGCGCTAGCCCACTCCACTTGGCGCCCGTGCTTCTCGGCGACGATTCAGCCGCACGCTGCCACGTACTACATCTTGTCTCACCAAAAACCGTCCTGCAGTGAAATGTGAGGATTTTAGCTTTCGGTCCAATGTGACAATCAACGATAGAAGGTAGAGACAACGCAATGTGGGAGTTCTGCAGTTTACCACAGCATACACGTAATATATGAAGGTTGTTATTGTTACACCTAAAAGGAAGAACCAGACTCTATCGCCAGATAATATCATGTCCCACCAGCTTTCAAATTCACTCCCGCTTTCTACAGTCCACCCCCCATGTATAACAAGGCCCTCCATGCCATGTGTCGTCAAATTCGTAGCAGTCTACTGTGCCAATTCTGGTGATCAGATGCCCCCATCATCGCTGTCAGCACAAGCAGCAGCAGCAGCAGCAGCCTTTCGCGCCTGAAGGAACCGTGCCAGGCTGAGCAACGCGAGCCCGATCAGGATGGAGACGCCGCCGTACATCTGCATGAACTTGTAGCTGCCATTGCCAACGCCAATCAGCACGCCGGCCAGCGGCGGGCCTGTCAGGCAGGCCAGACTGCCCACGCTGAAGACCATGCCGACGCGCTGACCCATCTTGGACGGGTCCGTCACCAGGCTGGCCGTCGTCGACGGGAACAGCGTCTGCACGGCGTTAGAGCAGACGCCGTAGAGCGAGATCCACGCGTAGAAGCCGCCGGGCGTTTCGACGCGCATCCACGCCAGCATCATAATGCCGCAGCCCGCGACGAACGGCAGCATGGTGTCGAAGGGGCCAAAGAAGCGGTCGGCGACAAAGGCGGGGATTAGGCGGCCCGGAAAGCCCATTGTGTTGAGCACCATGATCAGGATGAGCGAGTTGGAGTCTGAGATGCCGACGACGGTGCGGCTGTATGTCTGCGTGTAGAAATAGGCAATGTACAGACCCCAGAGCGTGAAGAAGATGCCAATCCCGAACGTGAGGAACACGGGCTCCCGGAAGGCCGCCGGGTCGAGCAGCGGCCGCTTGTCCTTCTTGAACTTGCGCGGCTTGCCGAGGAGGAGGATCAGGCCGGAATTGAAGACCATGATGAAGCCGAAGATACGGATGGTCCACGGATAGCCGATCTTGGGCGTTAGTTGGCGCGCCATCAGCGGGAAAATGATGCCGCCGAAAGGGGCTCCGCACGCGGCCAGGCTGAGCGCGAAGGCCCGGGTCTTGGTGAAGTAGATGGAGACGAGCGCAACGCACGGCGTGAAGAGCAAGCCGTTTCCGATCCCCTGGACGAGACCCTGGGCCAAGATGAGCTGCCAGTATGTGCTGACGCCCGACGTGGAAAACGTGCCGAGCACCTGGAACGCGCAGCCAACGGCGACGATGGAGCGAAAGTGGCCCCTATCCATCAGCGGCCCAGAAACACTGCCGAGCAAGAAGAGCAAGAAGAGCGAGAGTGAGCCCACCCAAGCGACGTCCGAGACCGATGCGCCCAGGTAGTCAACCCAGTGCGATTCGAACAAGCCAAATGACGAGAAGTAGCCGAAGCCGTTCACGACCAGCAGGAAACTGACAAAGACCTGCGACCATGCCGTGAAGCCTCCGTCAAGGCGCACATCGTCTTCCCCGGGAGTTGTCGGCGTCTTTTCCTGGGTGGACGACGGTGCTGGGAGTGTTTGCAGCGGAACCTCGTTCGCGGCCGGGAGGAGGTATTGCGAAGACTCCGTAGGAGCTCCCGGAAGCGAGTAGGGGCGGCGTGTATTGTGCATGTGGGTAAGCGAGTTCCTCAGTGTGGTTACGGTCGTAGCACCTAAATTGAAGACCGCGAATTCTTCGTAGCGATGTCCATCCAAGGAAGGGGTCACCTGAACGTGTGGAGCCATGAGGGCGAGTTGGGGGGAAGTTCGAGGCCTCGAATAAAGAAGGAACATACAAACAAAGCTACAAGACAGCGAGTTGCGACGGATAAGACGTCAAGAAGCCTAAGACGCTGCGCTCGGTTGAGACAAGTTGGTTTTGGAGAAGAGGGGGCACTGGGAGTCTGGGACAAAGAGAGGACGTGGAGTGGGCGGTGGACGGACGGGCGGAAGAAGTCTGAACGATGGAGGCAGCCCTAATCCTGAAGACGTCAATGGTGATATCGAGCAGGTTATCCGGCAAGGGCTGCCTAATGGCTAATGCTCCAAGCTGTAACGATCGGGCCCCAACACTACAGGATGACAAATGCTACTACACGTCGCACCGCCCCTCGCAGGACTCGTGTGGAGGATTGAGGCCGAAGTCCTGGGCTGGACTTAGCCCCCGGCCTCGCGTCTACGTGGTGTGTTCTGCGAAGTTGGCTCTTCCAGTCACCGACTTGAAGTGCTCCACATGCAAGCTTGCGCAAGAGGCGCTGGCTGGTGGCGATCCTACGCCATGGTGCTCTGTACAGCGTTGGCCGTTGGCGAATCTACGCCACGGTACTCTGCATAGCTTTTTAATTAAATTGTATGTTTACTTTTATTAGCAGATCTGCTGACTTCATATTATTAAATTGTTTTATATTTGTTTTATAATAAAGAATTTGTAAGGAATAATAAAATAGTTTGGACCGTGATATTTGCACTCCCCTGACAAGGCCACTTTCAAGTTCCCCTGGAAATGGAAGGACTGCATCCGGAAGTGAGCCCTGATATGTGCTGTATACACTACTACTCGTCCAAGGTTGAGGAATTGATGTCGGTATTCTGGTATTAGGATTTCTACGCGGCGTTCCTCCGCGGTTCGAAGCACCTGGGGCGACTGTCCGCAACGCTGGGTCGGGGCCATTATATGTACTCTTGGATGGGCGGTCTTCAACGGAGATACGTATCGTTGAGAACATGAAGATCAAACTGGCCTTTTAGCGAGCATGTTGAAAAAATACAAAGGAATAACGGTTAACATGAAAAAGTCCCTGACAAGCTGACGGGAGTACCTGATCGATTTCCTCCCCCATGGGCCCATGGACAAGTCCTGTCAGACTGGCGGTGCACCTGGTAGTTTTTCACTCCCCAATGGCAATTTTACCTGACGGCGGCACTCGCGTGGAGTCACATCATCATTTCTCGTTTATGCGCATTGGGGGCTGGACAAAATCCTGCCCCTTACCCTCATAACTGGGTATGGCCCGGCGGACTAGAGTTCAGGGCTGTATGTGTCTTGTGATTCACGGCACCGCCCTCACTCAACTCGAACCCCAAGACATCAAGCGCAGGACTTCATCAAAAAGCGCCGTTTATTTGGCCTCGCCCAATAACTTATTACATCTTACCATCTCCCAAGCATACCAACCACCCCAACCATCGCAACCGTCAACCATTCCAAACAGGCATGATGGAGTCTCGAGTCTTCGCAATAGAGCAGCAGCTCCACCGGCTCAACCAACAGCAGAACATCATAGCGACCCTCCTGCACAAGCTCGTTCTCGCAACCCCTTCTCTCGGCTCCGACATGAACAGGATGCTGAGTGACTGGCGCGGCAGCGCCTCAGCCGTTGAGCAGTCCCTGTCTGGGTTGAAGCAGGAGCTTGTCGAGGACATTCGCGAGGTCGAGTTCACTCCCCCGGCAACTCCTCCCAACGCCGCGGTCGGCGGCCTGTACGACGCGAAGGGGTATGTCATCGAGGACCGCGAGGTTGAGCTCATGCCACCAGCGACTCCCCCTCCCGCCGTCCAGGACGGCTACAAAGAGCACGACCAGCTCGCCAGTGACATCCTCGACATCGTCCAGCGCTACGGCCAGCACCTGGCTCCCGCGAACGGTGAGGGTGAACACGCGGGTGGGTGGCTCGGCAAGCCCCTTTTCGTGGGCAAGATCAAGGCCCAGCTCAAGCAGGGCCAAGCCATTCGCCTCATCCTGCCAGCCTTCCCGTGGAAGAGCGTCAACAAGGTCGACAAGGTGACGGGCATCCTGCCCGACCTGGGCGAGGAGCTCGCCCTCTACCGTCTCAACCAGATGTGCGAGGACATCAAGACCGTGTACCCGCTTGGCGGCCAAGTCTTCATCGCCACCGACGGCCTCGTCTTTGACGACGTGGTTGGTATCACCGACGAGGACACCTGGGCCTACGGCGAGGGGCTCATGGAGATGATCCGGGAGCACGGGCTCGAGAACATCAAACTTCGTCGCGTCATGGACATCCTTGGCTACACCGAGGGCAAGACCCTGGACAAGGCGCTGTACCTGTCCCTCGTCAAGCAGTGCCGCGAGGAGCTGCTCGCCAGCTACGGGCGCACCGAGGCTGAGGTGCGACAGATGATGAAGGACGACCCGGACACGCTGCTCACGTACTGCGGCTTCATCCGCTTCCTCGAGGCGGACCTGCGGTTTAGCCCCATCACGGCAGCCACCAAGGCCTGTAGCGGCCAGCAGTACCGCAAGACAGTCAAGAAGGTGGCCATTCAGATGATGATCCGCGCTGAGTCCTTCACCAAGCTGCTGCAGGCGTACTGCCCCGACTACGTGCGGCTGTCCATCCACCCGTCCAACGGCTCCGTCAAGCTGTCGTTCCCCCTTGTCGTCACGGGTGACGGCAACTTCCCCCGGTCGCCTTGGCACTCGAGCCTGGCTGTCGCCGTCGACGGCTCCTACAGCACGGTGCACTCCAAGGACGTCCGCGAAACCCACGACCTGGTCCTCCGGGACGGGCGCGGCTACTACCTCCGCGAGAAGTCGTACCTGTGGGACTTTGAAGACCCCGACGTTGTCCTCGAGCCGCGCTTCCCGAACCGCATGCTTATCCGGCCGGCGCGCGCTGAGCTGCACGGCGTCAAGGCGCTCTCGGCGGCCCAGCTGGACAGGCTGGCCGCGCTGACGGCAGCACATACGGCCGGGCCGGTTGAGGCGGTTGGCTTCGCGAATGCAGCTTAAGTGGCACGGTCTTTGTGTGTGTTTTCTTTTGTTTCTGTCACTTACTGTAACTTTGTGTAGGATTACTATTGTGCCGGTGGATAGGGTTAGTTTGACTTGTTGCCTAGATCGCTAGAGGTAGTCTATAAAATTGTCTGCAAATGATGTATTTTCATTAATCTCTGGGCCAACACTTTTCTGCCTCTGTCTGGTGCTGCCCTAGACTTCATCTTGCACGTGTAATTGCCCAATCCCCTCCACAAACATCAGCCTTGTTGTCACTGCTACATACCTGCGGCCAAGGGGGACCACAACTGGGTCTTTCCAAATACAGACTTTAGGACGGTATTTTCACGGCTGAACGGTTGTGTGCGATTCCTCCAACTCTTTCCGAGACTGCGAGTGTTCATGGCCGTCCCGCCCGTCGGGTAAGACGGGGTGGGTGTCCACGGCGGAAGCCTTATGCCCGGATTGGGTTGCTCCGTATTTCGCATTCCCTCTCCCTATCCAGCAGCTCGGAGAGAAGTCCATCAGCCACGGTGTTGTAGTGAAGGCCCTTCACTACGGGATGTTTGACCAGCCTCAGCGCCGGCACGGTTGCCTAGTTTCCTCTAGATAGCATCAACAGAGCGCACAGCACAATTGACCACATATTCATGCTTCCGGCGTTGCCTGTGCCCTCCAACACACGGCTTCGCCAGACGCTGACGTGTTTGATTGGAGCTGGCAGCAGGGGGTGTATATACCTGGCATTTCGCGACATGTCCTGAGTGGCCTAATGACCGAATACACCCTAGCAGCTGATCGGGATCCATCTATTCGTAAACCTAAATCCCAATCACAGAGGGAAACTTGCCGTCGATCAGGTAGCCTGGCCTGCAACATGATCAATCCCAATGGGGTGGTGGTGTTACCTGCAATGCGACGGTCGTGCCTTGCGTGTACGACGTACAAGGGTAATGAGCTCCGTCCCTAGTGTCACCACCCTCACGCGTGTGAGCCTGCCGTGTCACAGTCACGGCCGCGGGCTCACGGCAACGCGGTGGGGCATTGCAGGATCTCTCCGTCGTCTAAATTTATGAACTCCTGCGGCGAGGAGATCCTGGAGGTTGGATCCGCGCAAGGGGGTGAAAACAAGCTTCAGAACAAGCATCAGACTATTCCGTACACAGTTAGTCGATGCGGGAGCGGAAATGTCGTAAGCTGCAAGGGGGGGGAGGGGGGGGCGGGGTGTGCCGAACCCGACCCTTGGCCGATTTCCGAGGGCAACATGACATCGCCGCTGGGGTACGATCAAGCCAACATTATTGTGGAACAGGCGGTAAGGGTCCCAAGTAGGTCCAGAAGATATTAGCGCATAAAAAATGGGATGACCTGGAGCCTCCCGTCTGGGACCGCACTCGTTCTATCCACACCCCTGATGATAAATCGATGTTGGGTCCTAGACTGACGTAAAATTCACAACTACATATGCAGTGTAGTGTAGTAGTGGACAATGCCAACCAACCGCCCACATCGCCGAGGATGGTATTCCTTCGGGAACACCGCTTGCCCTGAGCCGCTTGCCTACCTGCGTGTAATCACAACGAGGCTGCCGGCCCATCTCACGTTCGCGTATGTCGACATGGACATGACTGGGCAGGAGGCATTCTGCCCATGTCTGGTACATCCACAGGCACGCACTTGCACCCAGGCTGGCTCCGCCATCCCTCCCAAGGATGAACTCACTGGTGCTCGCGCCGCAGCCATCGACTCATCCGCCGCCGCGCCATGACACTCGATGCTGGATGCTAACCTCGGTTGGGGCTTCGGAAAGAGCATGCAGGAATTGACGGCGTGTTGTGTTGTTGAGCAGCAGGGGGGCCAAGCCAGCGTAAATGAGGCCAGCAACGCGAGCGAGCTGGAGGGGTCTGTGGCCAGGGAGGGACTCAGGAGGGATTAAGGTCGGCATGTATAAGTGAACATGATGATCATTCAATACGGAGTTGATTTAAAAGCACGACGAGGTCCCGTCCAATGTCAACCAACAGACACATCATCGTTGCCAGGACATACCTGGTGCTCCACTCATCTTCCCGTGTCTTGTACATTCAACGACATGTCGACAAACAAGTGCCTAGCCGCCCTCGTGACCTTGCTGACCAGTGCTACCGCACTCGTGCAGGGCCAACCCCAACTGACGCAGGCCCAAACGAACGGGTACGTTTCACCACAGACAGTCTAATAATTCCCAACGAGGGGGGAAAGGTGGTCGTACAGCATATTGATGGCGATGGAACAGCAACTGCACGTGGGGAACTCCTGACGCAGCAACCTTCCCGCAGTTCCTCAGGAACAACGTAAGCAACAGCAATCGGAGACCGCCATTTGTCATGGGCTGCGCTAATACCACCGTCATATATGATATAGCCCCTGCCGAGCGGCAAGCCGTGGGGACCCCGTGACGGCTTGGACAACCGGCCGTACGCAACCGACGTGCCCGCTACGGGGGTGACGCGCCGCTACCACTTCGATGTCCGTCGCGGCGTGCTTGCGCCCGACGGCTTCGAGAAAGATGGCATTTTCGTCAACGGGCAGTTCCCCGGCCCGGCCATCGAGGCCAACTGGGGCGACTGGATCGAGGTCGAGGTGCACAACGGGATCCAGGAAACCCACGCCGGCAAGATGGAGGGTACGGCCCTCCACTTCCACGGCATTACGCAAAAGGGCACCCCGTGGTTTGACGGCGTGCCCGGCGTGTCGCAGTGCCCCATTGCGCCAGGCTCCTCCTTCACCTACCGGTTCCGGGCCGATGTGTACGGGTCGTCGTGGTGGCACTCGCATTTCTCGGCCCAGTACACGGCCGGCGTCTGGGGACCCATGATCATCTACGGCCCGTCGCACGTCAAGTACGACGTGGACCTTGGCCCCGTCATGTTGGGCGACTACTACCATAGCGAGTACCACGACGTCGTCGCCGCTGCCGCCAGCAATTCGACTGACTTCAACGTGTACGTGCCCTGGTCCGACAACAGCCTGATCAACGGCAAGAACAACTACAACTGCTCCATGGCGCCCGCTGGCTCAAAGTGCCACCCGAACGCCGGCCTCGCCGGCTTCCGTTTCAAGCCCGGCAAGACGCACCGCCTGCGTTTGATGAACACGGGGGCGGCGGCGCTGGTCCACTTCAGCATCGACGGGCACAAGATGGAGGTCGTCGCCAACGACTTTGAGCCCCTGGTGCCATACGCGGCCGACTTCATCACGCTCGGAGTCGGCCAGCGGACCGACATCCTCGTCAAGGCCGACGCCAACCCCAATGCGACGTACTGGATGAGGTCGACCATCTCGCTCAACTGCTCGGTCACCTACAGCCCCGAGGCCAGGGCCATCATCTCGTACGAGGACAGCCGCAGCAGACAGACGCCCACTAGCACAATCGGCGCCGCCGCCGCCGCCGCCGACCAAAAGTCGTTCCTGTGCCAGAACGACGACCTCGCCAAGACGATGCCCTTCTTCCCGCAGCCTGCCGTTCCCAAACCGGACGCGGTCGAGACCATCACGGTCGACCTCCTGACCAACGCCACGGGCCACCACGTCTGGATCATGAACAACCGCACCCAGTACACCAACTACAACGCCCCCGTGATGTTGCAGGCCTCTCACCAGAACTTCAGCTTCCCGGCGCCCGACGCCAACGTGTACAACTTTGGCAGCAACCGCACTATCCGCTTCGTCCTTAACACTATCTACCAGAGCGCGCACCCGATGCACCTGCACGGGCACTCGTTCCAGGTGCTGGCCGAGGGCCCAGGGGCCTGGGACGGGCGCACCGTGGTCAACCCAGCGAACCCGCTGCGGCGGGACACGCACATGCAGCGGCGGTACGGCCACCTGGTCGTCCAATTCACGGCCGACAACCCGGGCGTCTGGACGATTCACTGCCACATTGCCTGGCACGCGAGCATGGGCTATACCATCGTCTTCCTCGAGAGGCCGGCCGAGCTAGCGGGGACCAAGATCCCGTTCATCATGCAGGAGACGTGTGACAGCTGGGACGCCTGGACGAAGAAGCACGTCGTAGATCAGATTGATTCGGGGATTTAGTGTTTCAATGGTTCAAGAGATATATAACAGCTAGAAGTAATACTCTGTAGACTTAGATAATCTTGACACACACTTGTTTGCCATCGTCCTTGTTCCAAGATGTTGTAGTGAAGGTGCCTTCACTACAGACCAGTTTTGTCAGCCTCAGCGCCGGCACTGCTGCCTAGTTTCCTGCAGATAGCATCAACAGAGCGCACAGCGCAATTGGCCATGTTCCATGCTTCCGGAGTTGCCTGTGCCCTCTAACACAAGATCTCTTGGTTATTATGATGCATAATACGGGAGTCCGCACGTATCAGGTTCTCGGCATGCAAGCCGCGGCGTCCTGCAGCGTCCGAAACGTCCACACCGCTCGCACCAACAGGTCCAAAGTGCCTGCTGTGCCACATGGCCAGATACGCAGCTCGCCCCGCCCCCTTACCCTATCCACATGCAGAACCACCAGGGCGGAGGATGCTGACAAATGCTCTATCTGGCTTAGAAGCCTAGAACTTTCCAGGTTTAGTAAAACGTATTGCGGTGTGGTTGTAGTTGAGAGGAGCCAGGGTGGCTGGGATGGGCCAGTACGTAAGTCGTGGCTAGGTACCTGGATGTTTTCTATATGATATCTATCCATCCACTCCATACCGCCATCGGTCCTGCTTGTTCACGAATCACCAAGATTAGCCAGTTCTAAAATCCTCCTGCAACGTTTTCGCTTCCACATTCGGAATTCCCAGTTTTCTAAAGAACAGCGACCAACAATGCCGTCGACTATGCGAGCTGTAAGTCGCATCCTCTTCCTGTCTCTCTGTCTGGCGATCCCCGGCACCCCGACTCCCCGTCGTCTCGTGCCCACGACAAACCCCCGCTAGGGAAAG
>JADMIO012752932.1_pt1 | contig 21627 bp, 20 predicted proteins | sample 8958161 | NCBI WGS metagenome assembly JADMIO01 (sample SAMN16585339, study PRJNA669376) | soil metagenome | isolation source: Crop rotation soil | place: USA: Cullars Rotation, Alabama | collected 2011
CTTTCCCTGCCGCGCGCGACGCCCGACCGCAGCGCGGCGGCGTACGCGCGCATGCTGCCGGGCCTCGCGCGCCTCTACCTCGGCGAGATCCTGAAGAGCCCGCGCTTCCTCACGATCGTCCTCGGCGGCGTGCTGCTTGTCGCCGGCAACGCGTCGACCCTCGGCTCGATCTACGGCACCAACACGTATCCGCTGACGTACAAGGTGCTCGACGTCGTCGCCGGCCTCTTCAACGTCTTCGTCCTGATCGTGACGGCGATCTACACCGGCGAGCTCGTCTGGCGCGAGCGCGATGCGCGCATGGACGACATCGCCGACAGCATGCCGGCGCCGACGTGGCTCGCGTTCCTCGCCAAGTTCGCGACCGTGGTCGTGCTGCAGGCCGTGCTGCTCGCGGTCGTGATGCTCTGCAGCATCGCGGTGCAGCTGCTGCACGGCTACACGAAGCTCGAGATCGGCCAGTACCTGATGCAGCTGTTCGTGCTGCAGCTCTCCGGCGACGTCCTGCTCGCGGTCCTCGCGTTCGCCGTCCACACGCTGATCGACAACAAGTACCTCGGCCACTTCGCCGTCGGGATCGCGTTCCTGGTGCTGGTCCAGCTGCCGTCGTTCGGCTTCGAGGACCGGCTCTACCTGTATGCGAGCGCGCCGGGGCTGCTCTACTCCGATCTCAACGGCTGGGGCCACTTCCTGCCGGCGTTCTTCTGGTTCCGGCTCTACTGGCTCGCCTTCGCGGCGCTGCTGATGGTGCTCTCGTACGCGCTCTGGGTGCGCGGGCGCGAGCTGCGCGTGGCGGCGCGCCTGCGCACGGCGGCGGCGCGGATGCGCGCGCCGGCGTGGACGGTCGCAGCCGTCGCCGCGGCGGTGTTCGTCGCGACCGGCGCCTGGATCTTCCACAACACGCACGTCGTCAATCCGTTCGTCAGCAAGCACGAAGGGCGGCGCCTGGCCGCCGAGTACGAGCGACGCTACAAGCAGTTCTTCGGCGCGCCGCAGCCGCGCGTCACGGCCGTCGACGTCAGCGTCGACCTCCATCCCGAGCGGCAATTCGCGCGCATCTCGGGGACGCTCGCGATCGCGAACAAGAGCGAGGTGCCGATCCGCGACGTGTACGTCGTCTACCCGCGGCGCGCGCGCGCGAAGGCGATCGCGTTCGGCGTCCCTGCGAAGCTCGCCGACGAGGCGCCCGAGATGCGCTGGCACCACTGGGTGCTGGAGCAGCCGCTCGCGCCGGGCGCCGCGACCGACTTCCGCTTCGACCTCGAGTACGGCGCCGAGGGCTTCTCGAACGAAGGCGCCGACCCCGTCGTGCTCGGCAACGGCACCTTCCTCAACCCGGGGCTGACGCCGGAGACCTCGCTCATCCCGAGCTTCGGCTACGCCGAGGACGCCGAGCTCGCGTCGGATCGCGAGCGTAAGGAGGTGGGCCTCGCGCCGAAGCCGCGCATGCACGACCTCGACGACCGGCAGCAGGTGCGGCAGAACGCGCTCACGCGCGACGCCGACTTCGTCGACTACAGGGCGCACTTCTGCACCGCGCCCGACCAGCTGCCGGTCACCTCGGGCTACGTTGTCAACGACGTCACCGCGAACGGCCGCCGCTGCATCGACTACAAGATGGACTCGAAGATGGCCGACATCTACTCGTTCGTCTCGGCGCGCTACGCGGTGCGCAAGGACGTCTGGCACGGACCGCAGGGCGACGTCGCGATCGAGATCGACTACCACCGCGGCCACGAATACAACCTCGACCGCATGGTCGCGGGCGTGCAGGACGCGCTCGCGTACTTCACCGCGCACTACGGGCCGTACCAGCACAAGATCGTGCGCATCCTCGAGTTCCCGCGCTTCTCGCGCAGCGGCTCGCTCGCCGAGTCGTTCCCGAACACGATCCCGTTCAACGAGTCGATCGGCTTCACGGCCAAGGTCGACGACCGCGATCCGAACGACATCGACTATCCGTACGGCGTCACCGCGCACGAGGTCGCGCACCAGTGGTGGGCGCATCAGGAGGTGCCGGCCAACGTGCAGGGCGCCGAGTTCATCACCGAGAGCCTCGCCGAGTACGGCGCGCTGATGGTGCTGAAGACGCGCTACGGGGACGCCAAGATGCATCGCTTCCTCAAGTACGAGCTCGACGGCTACCTGCGCGGCCGCGGCTTCGAGAGCAAGCAGGAGCAGCCGCTCGTGCGCGCCGACGGCGCGGCGTACGTGCACTACCAGAAGGGCTCGCTCGCGCTCTACGCGCTGCAGGACGCGATCGGCGAAAAGGCGATCGACGACGCGATCTCGTCGTTCCTGAGGAAGTGGAGGTTCGCCGGCCCGCCGTACGCGCGCTCGGTCGACCTGATCGGCGAGCTCCGCCGCGTCACGCCGGCCGAGCTGCAGCCGCTCATCACCGACCTCTTCGAGACGATCACGCTCTACGACGTGCGCGCGGTCAGCGCGACCGCGAAGACGCAGGCCGACGGCGAGGCGATCGAGCTCGTCGTCTCGGCGCGCAAGGTCCGCGCCGACGGCAGCGGCAAGGAGACCGAGGTGCCGTTCGACGGCGAGGTCGACGTCGGCGCGCTCGACGCGAAGGGCAACGTCGTCGCGATCGAGAAGCGGCGCGTGAAGTCGGGCGAGAACCGGATCACGCTCGCGGTCGCGAAGGCGGGGGCGGTGCGGGCGGGGATCGATCCGCTCGGCAAGCTCATCGACCGCGACGACAAGGACAACACTGTCGCCGTCGCGCGCTGACGACCCGCGGGCTCGAATCCATGCACCGCCTGTTCTCGACTTGCATCGTCGCGACCGCGCTCGCCGCGGCGCTCGCGAGCCCCGCCGCCGCCGCGCCACCGCCCAACGTCGAGCACGTCGAGACGTTTCGCGGCATCGCCCAGTACCGGCTGAAGTCGAACGGCATGACGATCCTGCTCGCGCCCGACCACGCGAGCCCGGTGTTCACCTTCATGGTCGTCTACCACGTCGGCTCGCGCAACGAGGCGCCCGGCAACACCGGCTCGGCGCACCTGCTCGAGCACCTGCTGTTCAACAAGTCGACGGCGAACTTCGGCAAGGCGAACGGACGGCCGACGGTGCAGGACGTGCTCTACGCCGCCGGCGCCGACTACGGGTCGTCGAACATGACGACGTGGTACGACCGCATGAACGGCTACTCGACGCTGCCGAGCGACAAGCTCGAGCTCGCGATGCGGATCGAGGCCGACCGGATGCAGCGCGCGCTGCTGCTCGACAGCGAGCGCCAGGCCGAGATGTCGGTCGTCCGCAACGAGTACGAGATCGGCGAGAACGACCCCGAGCAGGCGCTGCGCAAGGCGCTCATCGCGAGCGCGATCCAGGCGCATCCGTACCACTGGGACACGATCGGCTACCGCTCCGACATCGAGGGCGTCTCGACCGAGCAGCTGCGTGCGCACTACGGCGCGTTCTTCCACCCCGACAACAGCGACGCGATCCTCGCCGGCGACTTCGACACCGACGCCGCGCTCGCGCTCTTCGACCGCGAGTTCGGCGCGTTCCCGAAAGCGGCGCGACCGATCCCGCAGGTCATCACCAGCGAGCCGCCGCAGGAAGGCGAACGCCGCGTCGTCGTCAAGCGCCCCGGCAGCACGGCGCTGGTGGCGCTCGCGTACCTGCGGCCGGCGGCGTCGCACCCCGACTTCTTCGCCTTCGCCGTGCTCGCGTCGGTGCTCGGCGACGGCGTCAACGCGCGGCTCACCCAGGCGCTCGTCGAGCGCGGCCTCGCGACCGCGGTGAGCGCCGAGAACACGACGCTGCGCGACCCGTACCCGCTCGTCGTCAGCGCCACGTGCGCGCCGGGCAAGGGCAACGCCGAGGTCGAGGCGGCGCTCAAGGAGGTGATCGCCGCGGTCGCAGCGAACGGCATCGGCGACGACGAGCTGCGCCGCGCGCAGCAGAAGATCGAGGTCGCGGTGGCACGCCAGCGCGACGGCCCGTACCAGGTCGCGGCGGCGCTCGGCGAAGCCGTCGCTTCGGCCGACTGGAAATGGTTCCTGACCTACGTCGACCGCATCCAGGCCGTGCGCGCAGACGACGTCAAGCGCGTCGCAGCGACGTACCTGGTCCCTGATCGCGCCACGGTCGGCTGGTTCGTGCCGGCCGAGAAGCCCGCGCCGGCCCCGGCGCTCGCCGCGACACCGTCGTCCCCAGCCGCCTCGGCATCCGCGCGCACTGCAGCGGCGCAACCGAAGGCGACCGCGCTGCCGTCGCCGCTGCCCGTGCCGCAGCGATCGGCGTCGCCGTCGACGCCAGGCTCGGTGCCGTTCGCGATGCGCACCGTTCGCAGCGTGCTCGCCAACGGGCTCGTCGTCGACGTCGTCGAGAACCACGCCGTGCCGCTCGTCGCGGTGCGCGGCTTCGTCCTCGCCGGCAGGGTGCAGGCGGCCGGTGCGCGCGAGGCGCTGCCCGAGCTCACCGAGAAGATGCTCGCGCGCGGCACGACGACGCGCACCAAGGAAGCGATCGACGTGCTGCTCGCCGGCGTCGGCGCCGAGCGCCGCTACTCGACGTCGCCGACGCAGGTCGGCATCGAGGCCGACGGCATGGCGAAGGACCTGGCGCTGATGCTCGACATCGTCGCCGACGAGCTCCGCCATCCCGCGCTGGTCGCCGACGAGCTCGCGAAGGCGAAGGCCGAGCTCGAGAACGAGATCCTGCGCGCCGACAACGACACCTTCGCGCGCGCGCAGGAGCGCCTGGCGCAGCTCGCGTTCGCGCCGGGGCATCCGTACCGGCCGATCGGCCGCGCCGCCAAGCTCGAAGGACTGCGTGCGCTCGGCGTCGACGACGTGCGCGCGTTCCACCAGGCCCGCTACGTCGGCCAGGGCGCGGTGCTCGCGATCGTCGGCGACGTCGACGCCCGCGCCGTGATCGCGCAGGTGACGAAGCTCTTCGGCGATCTGCCTGCGGGCGAGAAGGCGAGCTTCGCGACGCTGCCGCGCACGGCCGCGGCGACGAACGCCGTGCGCGAGGCGGTGACGATGCGCGGCAAGGCCAACGTCAACATCGTCGTCGGCGGCGCGAGCGGCCTGCGGCGCGATGATCCGGACTACGAGGCCGCGCTGATCTCGAACGCGGTGTTCGGGCAGAGCGACCTGGCCTCGCGCGTCGGCCGCCGCGTGCGCGACGCCGAAGGCCTCTCGTACTCGGTCTACTCGCGCTATGCGCTGACCGACGCCATCGACGGCGTCTGGCAGGTCAACGTCAACGTCGCGCCGCAGAACGTCGCGCGAGCGTTGCACTCGACGCTCGAGGAGATCGCGACGTACGCGCGCGACGGCGCGACCGACGCCGAAGTCGAGGTGCAGAAGAGCTACTTCGCCGGCAACTACCAGGTGCGACTCGGCTCGAACGCCGGCGTCGCGGTCGCGCTCCTGACCGCCGAGAAGTTCGGTTACGGCCCGCGCTATCTCGACGAGTTCCCGGCCCGCATCCGCGCGGTCACGACCGCGCAGGCGAACGCGGCGCTGCGCAAGCACTTCGCGCCCGACAAGCTGCACGTGATCGTCGCCGGCGACCTCGATCGCGTGCCGGACTGATCCGGAAAGACACGGGCGCAAAGCTGCGCCCGTCGTGCGCAGCGACCCGATCGGCTAGGCGCGGGGACGATCCGCAGCCGGCTGGAACGCCAGCCGCGTGCCGAGCAGGACCGAGCCGACGGTGAGGAACGTCAGCAGCGCGAGCATCGCCGGCGACGCCGTCGACGTTCCCATCGCCAGGCCGAGCACCGCCGAGAGCACGGCGAGGACGGCACCGCCCTTGTAGTCGCCGCGCCGCGCGATGCGCTCGCAGACGTAGCCGCCGAGCACCGAGCACAGCACGCCGGCGCCGAGGAAGAGCGTCGAGAGGAGCGGGTCGGCGTCGGCGCGCGCGAGCGTCGCCTGGATCTCCTGCGCGCTGTGCCCGGCGACGCCGAGCGCGACGCCCCAGACAATGCTGGCGACGATGCCGAACAGCATGGTGGTGCCGACATCCACGACGAGCCCGACGATCACGCCCTTGACCGTCGAGCCCTTGCCGCGACCGGGATCCTGGACGCGCGCGGAAGGAGGCTTGAAGCGATCTTCGGACATGGTGCGTCGCGGTCGCGGTGGTTCTGGACGGCGCAGATTGTGACGCGCGATCTCGACGAGGTGTTCGCCGCGCTCGGCCGCTCGCGCTTCCGGCGCAGCTTCGCGCTCGGCGCCAAGGAGCGCGACTATCTTTCCGCCAAGGGCATGGCCGCGGTGCTCGAGCATGCGCGCGCGTTCATCGCCGCGCGCCTCGCCCCTGCCGCGCCGGCCAACGACGGCAGGCAGACGCCGTTTCGCGGCCATCCGGCGTTCGTCGCGCAGCACGCGACGGCGACGTGTTGCCGCAGCTGCCTGGCAAAGTGGCACGGCATCGCCGCGGGGCGACCCCTCACCGCCGACGAGCAGGCGCACGCGGTCGCGGCGATCGCCCGCTGGCTCGAGCAGTCGAGTCGCTAGTCCGCCGCAGCCGCCGCGCCGCGCGGCCTCGTCGCGACGACGAAGAGCGCGAACCCGACGATCGTGGCCGCGGGCAAGAGCAGTTCGCCGTACAGCATCGCCGCGGTGCCGAAGCGGTCGTGAACCCAGCCGTCGAAGCTCGTCATGAGGGCCAGGGGCACGTTGGCGACGGCCGACATCAGGTTGAAGTTCGTCGCCGCCGAGCGCTGCCCGATCGCCTCGAGCACGATCGCGGAGTAGGCGGCGAAGCCGCAGCCGACGACGGCCGAATAGGCGAGCGTGAAGACGACGAACGCCGCCGGCGTGCGCGCCCACCATGCCATGGCGACCGCGATGGCGCCGACGACCAGGCCGAACACGCAGTACGCGCGCCCCGCGCTCATGCGGTCGCACAGATAGCCGCCGACCAGCGCGCCCGCCGCGGCCGCGAAGCCGCCGGCGACGCCGTTCACCACGGCGACGAGATCGGCGCCGGCGCCCCATTCGCCCGCGATCGCCGACCACGGTGCCGCGCCGGACGCGATGGGCAGCACCATCAGGATGAGCGCGAGGTATCCGACGCGCGATCGCGCCACGTCCCAGACGTCGCGCACGACGCCTTTCAGAGCATCGAGATACGACGGCGCGGATCGCGTCCTGCGCGCCGGCGGCACGAAGCGCACGCAAGCCCAGCAGAGCAGGCAGATCGCGGCGAGCACCGCCCCCGACACCCACGGCTGCGAGACGTGCTCGGCAAGCAGCAGACCGAGGCCGCCGCCGACGCCGCTGCCGCCGACGTTGCCGGCCTGCGCCCAGCCGCTGGCGCGGCCTCGCATATCGGCGGGCACGCATTGCGCCAGGAAGATCTCGGACGACATGCTGACCAACGTCGACGCTGCCGACGAGACAAGCGCGAGCACCGTGAGCGCAGGCACGCCGCGCGAGTTCGCCGGCAGCACGCTCATCGCCACCATCGTCGCGCCGATTCCCGCCGCGCCGAGCCCGTACCAGAGCTTGGGGTTGCCGGCCGTGTCGACGACGGGCGCCCACAGCACCTTCCACGTCTGCACCCAGAGCGTGCCGGCGATGATGGTCGTGATCTCGAGCGTGCTCAGTCCGGCGCGGCCGAGCAGGAAGGCGAGCGTGACGCTGACGTAGCCGCCGCTGATGCCGAACGGCGCGAAGAGCGGCAGGAAGATCGCCGTGCGCCGGATCGAGGCCTGCGCCGGTTGCGCAGTGGCGAGCTCGGGCGCCGTGTCGGCGCGCGCGGTCATGTGTGGCGGACCATGTCCTCGGCGATCGCCGGGCGCGCGTCGGCGACGCACGCGCAGGCCATGTCGAGGAACGCCACCCGATGCGCACGCATGCGATCTCCCTCCGTCGTCGTCCTGCTCGCCGGCAGGTCGAGGGCGGAGGTATAGCCGATCGGTGGCGCGATGGCGAGTCGGTTCAGCGCGTCACGACGACGGGCCGGTCGCGGTGACGCGCCACACCGTGTTGCCGACGTCGTCGGCGACGATCAGCGCGCCGCTCTTGTCGACCGCGACGCCGACCGGCCGCCCGCGCGCGCCATCGCCCTTCAGGAAGTCGGTGACGAAGTCGATCGGCTGGCCGACCGGCTTGCCGTTCTCGAAGCGGATGAAGACGACCTTGTAGCCGTTGCGCTCGGGCCGGTTCCAGCTGCCGTGCTCGCCGATGAAAGCACCGCCCTTGAACTGCGCCGGAAACGACGAGCCCGTGTAGAACGCGAGGCTGAGCGGCGCGACGTGCGAGCTGAGGCCGTAGTCCGGCTTGATCGCCGCCTTCACCAGGTCGGGCCGCTGCGGCCGCACGCGCTCGTCGACGTTCTGTCCCCAGTAGCTGTACGGCCAGCCGTAGAAGCCGCCGCGCCTGACCGACGTCATGTAGTCGGGAACGAGGTTCGGGCCGAGCTCGTCGCGCTCGTTGACGACCGTCCAGAGGGCGTCGCTGCCCGGATAGAAGGTCAGGCCGTTCGGGTTGCGCAGGCCCTCGGCGAAGACGGCGACGGCGCCCGTCTTCGGATCGACCTCGAGGATGGCGGCGCGGTTCATCTCGGCGATCGTGCCGCGCTCGAGGATGTTGCTGTTCGAGCCGACGCCGACGTAGAGCCTGGAGCCGTCGGGGCTCGCGACCAGGCTCTTGGTCCAGTGGTGGTTGATCGCTCCGGCGGGGAGGTCGACGACCTTGGTCGCTTCGCCGCCGACCTTGGTGTCGCCGACCTTGAACGGGAAGCGCAGGATCGCGTCGGTGTCCGCCACGTACAGCTGATCGCCGACGAGCACGATCCCGAACGGCGCGTTCAGGTGGTCGACGAGGACGCTCTGCGCATCGGGCTTGCCGTCGCCGTTGCTGTCGCGCAGCAGGAGGATCCGGTTGCTCGCGCCGCCGCCGCCGCCGTGCGCCTTCGCTTCGACGATGTCCATGATCTTGCGCTTCGGCCGCTCGATCGGCTCCTTGCCGTTCTTCTTCGACTCGACGACGAGCAGGTCGCCGTTGGCGAGCGCGAGGACGTTGCGCGGGTTCGAGAGTCCGGTCGCGATCGCCTCGATCTTGAAGCCTTGCGGCACGGTCGGCGTCTCGCCCGGTTGCCAGCCGACGACCTTCGAGATGTTCGTTTGCGGCAGCAGCGTGCGCGACGGCTCGGGCAGCTTCGGGTCGGGCCCGTACTGGGTCGACTTGTCGAAGTCGTCGTGGCCGCTCTGGCAAGCGACGAGCGCGATGCAGGCGGCGACGGCGACGGCGGTCGTGCGCGCGTTCATGGCCGCAGCTCGACGTGGCGATGCACGACCCAGGCGACGGGCACTGCGAAGAGCGCCGCGACCGCGGCGAGCGCGAGCAGCACGCCGATGATCGACAGCGTCATTCCGGCCGGCACGACCGCGGTCCAGCCGTCGCGCGTGTGGATGAACATGCTGAACAGCTCGACGACCAGCGCGGCGAAGAAGAGCACGAGGTGGCTCCAGCCGATCGAGCCGGCGCGGATCGTGCGGCTGGCGCAGAACTCGACGATCAGCGCGATCGCGGCGAGCACGCCGAACAGCAGCGCGGCGGCGATCAGCCACTCGGAGAAGTTCAGCCACATGATGTTCGCGCTCTTCACGTAGGCGACGTCGGTCACGAGCGCCGCGATGAAGAGGACGACGGGGATCGGGAAGAGGAGCAGGTAGACCGGGCCCGCCACGCGTGCGACGCCGCTCTCCCTGCGCGTGCTGAGCTCGGCCATGGTGGCTGCCTCCGCGCTGCACTGAGCTGTGCTCGTTTTGCGAGCATATCGCGTGCCCGCGCGCCGACGCTGCGTCAGGCGGGCGTCAGGCGTTCACTCGAACGGCGGCTCGTCCCACCACGGAAAGAACGGCGGCATGTCGGTGGAGACGCGGTCGGGAAAGTTCGCCGGCCGCTTCGCGAGGAAGGCGCCGACGCCTTCGCGCACGTCGTCCGACTGGCCGCGCGACTGGATCGAGCGGCTGTCGATGCGGTGCGCGAACATCGGATGCGGTGCCGCAGAAAGTCGCCAGAGCATCTGCCGGGTCAGCGCGACCGAGACCGGCGCGGCGTTGTCGGCGATCTCGCGGGCGAGCGCGCGCGCGGCGGGCAGCAGCTCGTCGGGCGCGTGCAGCGAGCGGACGAGGCCGCGCGCGAGCGCCTCGTCGGCATCGAACACGCGACCGGTCATGCACCACTCGAGCGCAGTCTGCATGCCGACCAGCCGCGGCAGGAACCACGACGACGCCGCTTCGAGCGTGATGCCGCGCCGCGCGAAGACGAAGCCGAAGCGCGCGCTCGTCGACGCCAGGCGGATGTCCATCGGCAGCTGCATCGTCGCGCCGATGCCGACCGCGGCGCCGTTGATGGCGCCGATCACGGGCTTGAGGCTCCGGTAGATGCGCAGCGTGTTGGTGCCGCCGCCGTCGCGGTAGGTGCCGTCGGGGCCGCGCAGCTTCTCGAGGTACGGCTGGTGCTGCGGCGCCTCGCGGTCGAACGTGTCGCCGCCCGACGAAAGGTCGGCGCCGGCGCAGAACGCCCTGCCCGCGCCGGTGACGATGACGGCGCGCACTGCATCGTCGGCATCGGTCTCGTCGAAGAGCGCGCCGATCTCCTCGCGCATCGCGCCGTTGTACGCGTTGAGCTTGTCGGGGCGGTGCAGCGTGATCGTCGCGATGCCGTCGGCGACCTCGTAGCGCGTGGTCTGGAGCGGTGGCAGCGGCATGATCGCAAGATCCTCAGTCGGCGTACGCGCCGGCCTTCTTGATCATCGGCGCGTAGCGGTCGGTCTCGGCCTGCAGCCACGTGCGCAGGCCCTCGCTCGTCAGCTTGGCGTCGGGCACGATCTCGGCGCCAAGCTCGCTCATGCGTTGCTGGAACGTCGCGTCCTTCGTTGCCGCGCGCACCGCCGCCTGCAGCTTCTCGATCACGTCCTTCGGGGCTCCCTTCGGCGCGTAGATGCCGTGCCAGACGACGACCTGGAATCCCTTCAGGCCCTGCTCGTCGAGCGTCGGCGCCTGCGGCAGCACCTTGATCCGTGCCGGCGTGGTCACGCCGTAGAGCTTGATGCTGTTGGCCTTGATGTGCGGCACGGTCTGCGTCGTCTGGTCGCAGAGCAGGTCGACCTGGCCACCGAGCAGCGCGTTCATCGCCGGCGCCGTGCCCTGGTACGGCACCGTCTGCAGCTCGACGCCGATCGCCTGGCGAAAGACCATGCCGCACAGGTGCGAGACCGCGCCGAGGCCGGCGTGCGCGAGGTTGATCTTGTCGGCGTTCGCCTTCAGGTAAGCGGTCAGCTCCGGCAGGTTGTTCGCCGGCAGATCCTTCTTGCCGACGAGCGTCATCGGCACGTCGACGAGCTGGCTGACGTACTCGAAGTCGCTCAGCGGATTGAACGTGAGCTTGCGGTAGAGCGACGGCGCCGTCGCCATGCCGTTGTGGTGGATCAGGATCGTGTAGCCGTCGGGCGTCGCGCGCGCGACGGTCGCCGCGGCGATCGTGCCGCCGGCGCCGAGCTTGTTCTCGATCACGATCGACTGGCCGAGCGTCTTCGACATCGCAGCGCCGAGCGAGCGCGCGACGACGTCGGTCGGCCCGCCGGCAGCGAACGGCACGATCAGCGTGATCGGGCGATTCGGATAGCCCTGCGCGAGCGCGGCGCCGGCGACGAGTGCGAGCGCCGCAACGACAACGTTCCTGGTCAGCGTCATGTCCGTCTCCGGTGGCCTGCTTCGATCATCCCGCCGCGCGCTGCGCGTTCGCAGAGGGCAGACCCGGACGCGCGCACGCCAACGCCAGCTCGACAACGCTACGGCCACCAGAAGCGACGCGCATAGACGACCGTGACCGCGCAGCCGACGGCGACGACGAGCGAAGCGACCCAGCGCACCGGGACGTGGCGCACCATGCGCCCGCCGATGTAGCCGCCGAGCACTCCGCCGCTGCCGAGCACGACGGCGTGCGGCCAGTCGACCAGCCCGGCGGCGATGAAGATCGCCGCGGCGACGATCGCCGTTGCGCCGCCGATCAGGTTCTTGAGCACGTTGACGGCGCGAAAGTCGCCGTGCTCGCCGAGCGACAGGATCGCGAGCAGCATCACTCCCGCGGCCGCGCCGAAGTAGCCGATGTAGACGGCCACCGGCGTGAGCAGGACGAAGCCGATGCGATCGGCCCGCTGCGTGTGCAGCCGCGGATCGTCGACGTGGCGGAAGGTCCACCGCCTGATCGGCCCCTGGAACGCGAACACCAGCGTCGCGATCGCGATCAGGACCGGGACGGCGGCGAGGAACACGCGCTCGGGCGTCAGGAACAGCAGCCATGCCCCGGCCGCGCTGCCGGCGATCGAGATGAGCGCGATCCACGCAAACGCCGGGCGCCACTTCGGCAGCTGCCGATGGTCGCCGATCACCGCCATGAAGTTGCTCGGCACCATCGAGACGGTGTTCGACGCGGTGGCGACCAAGGGCGGCAGACCGACCGCGAGCAGCACCGGAAAAGTGATCAGCGACGAGCCGCCGACGACCGCGGTGACGACGCCGCCGGCGAGCCCTGCGGCGAACAGCAACGCCATCGCCGCCGCGTCGATCGACGCGCCGTTCACGGCTCCTTCTCGTGCATCGGCAGGGATGGCGGCGACGCGCGGCGCGCTACTCCTGGTCCTGTTCCCAGAACGCGCGCGTCACGCCCTGGCTCTTCATCAAGGCGACGACCTTGTCGCGGTCGAGGACGCCGCACCGCTTCGCCCACGCGTCGTACTGCGCCGCCATCGCCTGCACGCGCTCCGGCTCTCTCGCCGCCAGGTCGTGCAGCTCGGTGCGGTCGGCGTCCATGTCGTAGAGCTCCCAGTCGCGGGGATGGCGCCTGACGAGCTTCCACTTGCCGATCCGCACCGCCGCGTTGCCTTCGTGCTCCCAGAACATCGGCCGGCGCTCGTCGCCGCTCGCGTCGCGAGCGAAGACCGGCAGCAGCGACTCGCCTTCGAGCGGGTCGATCGGGCGGCCGTCGAACGTCGCCGGATACACGGCGCCGGTCGCGTCGACGATCGTCGCCATGATGTCCGGAAGGTAGCCGGGCGCGTGGCGGATCGTGCCGTTCTCCTTCGCGTCGATGCCCTGCGGCCAGTGCGCGATCAGCGGCGTCGAGATGCCGCCCTCGTGGATCCAGTGCTTGTAGAGGCGAAACGGGCTGTTCGAGAGGTTGGCCCAGGCGACGCCGTAGCTCTGGTACGTGTTCTCCGGGCCGGGCATGCGATGGACGTCGTTGCCGAAATGGACCGGCTCCCCGCTCCTCGTCGTCTTGCGCGCGATCATCAGCTTGTCGACGAGCTCGTCGACGGTGACGTCCTCCGGGATGTCCTCGGCGCACGCGCCGTTGTCGGCGAGGAAGACGACCAGCGTGTTCGCGAGCTGGCCGTTGCGCTCGAGCGCGTCGACGATGCGGCCGATGCCCTGGTCCATGCGGTCGACCTGCGCGGCGTAGACCTCCATGCAGCGCAGGGTCCAGGCGCGGAACTGCTCGTCCAGCTCGCTCGAAGTCCACGGCGGTTGCGTCGGGTCGCGCTCGCTGAGCTTCCAGTGCGGCTTCAGGATGCCGGAGGCGACGAGCCTGTCGAGGCGCGCTTCGCGCAGCGCGTCCCAGCCGGCATCGAAGCGTCCGCGGTAGCGGGCGATGTCGTCGTCGTGCGCGTGCAGCGGCCAGTGCGGCGCGGTGTAGGCGACGTATTCGAAGAACGGCGTGCCGCCGTGGTCGCGGCAGTGCTCGTCGATGTAGGCGACCGCCTGGTCGCTGATCGCGTCGGTGTAGAACCAGCCCGGCCGGCGCGCTTCGTGCTCGACGTTCTCGTTGCCGCGCGTCAGCGTGTTCGGGTCGTAGAAGCTGCCGGCGCCGATGATCGTGCCGAAGAATCGATCGAAGCCACGCTGCATCGGCCACGAGTCGGTCGGCGTCTTCAGGTTCGACGAGACGTGCCACTTGCCGCTCATGTACGTGCGGTAGCCGTTCGCCTGCAGCACCTGCGGGATCGTGACGCAGCGGTGGTTGAGGTTGCCGGCGTAGCCCTCGGGACCGGAGTCGTACGTCAGGATGCCGATCCCGGTCTGGTGCGGATGCAGGCCCGTGAGCAGCGACGCGCGGCTCGGGCTGCAACGCGCGGTGTTGTAGAAGCTGCTGAAGCGCAAGCCGTTGGCGGCGAGGCGGTCGAGGTGGGGCGTCTCGATCTCGCCGCCGTAGCAGCCGAGGTCGGAGTAGCCCATGTCGTCGTTGAGGATGAGGACGACGTTCGGTTTCGTCATGTGTCTTCCGTCGTGGTCATGCGGTTGTCACGCGATCCGCGCGCCGCTCTCGGCGTCGAACAGGTGCGCGTCCTCGGGTGCGAATGCGACGAACACCGGCTCGCCTTCGCGCAGGACCGGCGCGCGGTCGGTCTTCAGCTTGACGAGGCGCTCGTCGACGACGAGGTCGACGATCGCGCTGTCGCCGAGCTCCTCGATGCCCTCGACGCGCGCGCGCAAGCCGCCGTCGGCGAGCCGCAGGTCGTGCGGCCGGATGCCGATGACGACGTCGCGCACGGTCGGCGTCTCGGCGGCGACGGCGACCGTCGAGCCGCCGATCGTGACGGCGTGCCCTTCCCACGCACCCGCGAGCAGGTTCATCGGCGGCGTGCCGATGAACGCGGCGACGTCGATCGAGAGCGGCCGCGCGAAGATCTGCCGCGGCGTGCCGATCTGGACGATGCGGCCGTCCATGAAGACCGCGATGCGGTCGGCGAGCGTCATCGCCTCTTCCTGGTCGTGCGTCACGTAGACCGTCGTCACGCCGAGCGAGCGCTGCAGGCGGCGCAGCTCGAGGCGCGTCTCCAGCCTCAGCTTGGCGTCGAGGTTGGAGAGCGGCTCGTCGAGCAGGAAGAGGCGCGGCTGGCGAACGATCGCGCGCGCGAGCGCGACGCGCTGCTGCTGGCCGCCCGAGAGCTGCCCCGGCGTGCGCTCGAGCAGGTGGCCGATGCCGACGCGCGCCGCGGCGGAGTCGACCGCGCGCGCGATCTGCTCGCGCGGCGTGCCGACCATCTTCAGGGGAAAGCCGATGTTCTGCGCGACCGTCATGTGCGGATAGAGCGCGTAGCTCTGGAACACCATCGCGACGTCGCGCGCGCCGGGCTCGCGCGTCGTCACGTCGGTGCCGTCCATCAGCACGCGGCCGGCGCTCACCGCCTCCAGGCCGGCGAGGATGCGCAGCGTCGTCGTCTTGCCCGATCCCGAAGGCCCGAGCAGGACGAAGAACTCGCCGGGAGCGATCTGCAGGTCGACGCCGTGCAGCACCGTCGTCGCGCCGTGGCGCTTGACGACGCCTTCGATGCGCACGCTCGCGCTGCCGACCTTCGCCGGATTCGGCGTCGCGCTCGCCGGCGCGAGGCCGACGTCGGTGTCGGCGAACGCGAGCGGCCTGAGGAAGCGCTCGTCGTCGTCGTCGAGCTCGATGCGGCCGACGGTGCTCATGAACGCCTCCCGCCGCCCTTCACCGCGCCGACCGTCAGCCCCTTGACGATGTGGCGCTGCGCGAACAGGCCGAGCAGGATCACCGGCGCCATCGCGAGCATCGCGGCCGCCGCGAGCCGCGCCCATTGCGTCTGCTCGACCGAGATGAAGTTGAACATCGCCACCGTCACCGGCCGGACGCGGTTGCCGCCGAGCACGACGGCGAACATGAACTCGTTCCACGCGTTGAGGAAGACGAAGATCGTCGTCACCGCGATGCCGCCGCGCACCTGCGGCAGGATGACGTGCCAGAGCGCGCGCACGCGGCCGGCGCGGTCGAGCAACGCGGCCTCCTCCATCTCCACCGGCACGTCCTCGAAGTACGAGACGAGCAGCCAGATCGCGAACGGCAGCGAGAACGTGAGGTAGATGACGACGAGGCCGCCATACGTGTCGAGGCCGCCGATCTTCTGCAGCACGAGGTAGTACGGGATGATGAGCCCGACCGGAGGCAGCATCTGCGTCGCGAGGACGTAGAAGCCGGTCGTCTCCTTCGCCGGGAAGCGCAGCCGCGCCATCGCGTACGCCGCGGGGACCGCCAAGACGAGCGTCAGCGCGGTCGCGAGCGTCGCGACGACGAGCGACGAGACGAGGTTCGGCACGATCGACGACGCGCCGAAGACGACGTCGCGGTAGTTCGCGAGCGTCGGGGTGAAGATCCAGACCGGCGGATACGCGAGGACGTCGCGCTCGGTCTTGAACGACGTGAGCAGTCCCCAGACGACGGGGAACGCCCAGACCGCAAGGCCGGTGCCCGCGATCGCGTGGAGCGCGATCACGCGCGCCGGACGCGGCGGTGCTGCCGTCGTCGTCACCGGCGCGCCCTCCGCAGGCGGAACATCGCGTACGAGATCGCCATCGTGATCGCGAGCAGCACGACCGCGAGCGACGCGCCGTAGCCGAGGTTGAGCTCGGAGAACGACGTCCGGTACGCGTAGAGGTTGAGGATCTCGGTCGCCGATCCGGGGCCGCCGCCGGTCGCGGCGAAGATCGCGGCGAACGCCGAGAGCGCGGTCATCGTGCGCAGGATCACGACCATCACGACCGCCGGACGGATCAGCGGCAGCGTCAGATGCACGAAGCGCTGCCACGCGCCGGCACGGTCGAGCCGCGCCGCTTCGTAGACGTCGGGCGGCAGCGTCGACAGCGTCGCGAGCAGGACGAGGAACGCGAACGGCGTCCACTGCCAGGTGTGGATCGCGATCACCGAGATCAATGCGAGCTGCGGGTCGCCCAGCCAGTTGTGGCTGCCGAGGCCGAGCGCGCGCGTCACCATGTCGACGAGGCCGACGTCCGGCGCGAGGACGAGCGTGCGCCAGAACAGGCCGACGACGACCGGCGCGAGCACGATCGGCAGGATCGCGGCGACGCGCAAGAGCCCCTGCCCTTTCGGGATCTGCAGCACGAGGAGCGCGAGCGCGAGGCCGACGGCGACCTGCAGCACCACCGTCGTCGCGGTGTAGATGCCGGTGAGCACGAGCGAATTCCAGAACCGCGGGTCGCCCGTCATCTTGGTGAAGTTGTCGACGCCGGCGAAGCCCGAGAGCCACGGCATGCCGAGGTCGATGCGGTGCAGGCTGTTCCACCCGAGGTAGACGAGCGGCGCCGTCGTCGTCAGCACGAGCACGGCGAGCGCGGGCACGAGCAGCGCGAGCGCGAAGCTGCGCTCCTGCTGCTCGAACGTCCGTCCGGCTCGCATGCCGGCAGGCCCGCTATCCCTTGAGGATCTGGGTGATCCGCGCCTGCGCTTCGTCGAGCGCTTCCTTCGGCTTCTTCTGGCCGACGAGCGCGGCCTGGATCGCGGTCGCCATCGTGTCGCCGATCGCCGGCCACTGCGGCACGCGCGGCCGCCAGTCGACGTCGGTGTCGTTCTCGAGCGATTCGAGCGCGGCGGCAATGAAGTTGTCGCCGGCATTCGCCATCGCCTGCGCGAACTCGGGCGACTTCCACGCCGAGACGCGGTTGACTCCGGAGCGCTTCGCCGGGCCGGCGAACTTCCACGACGTGCGTGCCTGCGTCTCGGCCGACGCCGCCCAGGTGATGAAGAGCCACGTCGCCTTCTTCTGCTTCTCGGAAAGCGCCGCGTTGATCGGGAAGCCCCAGTTCCAGATCGACGTCACTCTCTTGCCGTTCGGGCCCTTCGGCCAGCGCGCGTACGCCACCTTGCCGACGACCTTCGACTTCTCGGGATTGGTGATCACCGCTGCGGACGAGTGAGCGTCGATGTAGCACGCGACCGTGCCTTGCGAGAACGCGTCGGCGATGTCGGGCCAGTTCCAGTTGCGCACCGCCGGCGGCGAGTACGCGCTCAGCGTGTCGACGTACCACTGCAGCGCCTGCACCGCCTGCGGCGAGTTGACGACGACGGCGCTGCCCTGCATCCACGAGCCACCGAACTCGCGGAACAGCGACGGGTAGATGTACATGTTCTGGCCGGCGCCGGCGAAGCCGCGCAGCGCGAGCCCGTACGTGCGCGCGTTGGCGTCGGTCAGCGCCTTCGCGTTCGAGACGAGCTGGTCGAGCGTGTCCGCGGGCTTCAGGCCCTTCGCGTCGTAGAGGTCCTTGCGGTAGACCTGCACCGTGACCTCGCCGTCGTACGGAATGCCGTACGGCTTGCCGTCGATCGAATCGGCGTCGCGCCAGGCCTTGAGGATGTCGTCGTAGCGGAACCAGTCCTTGTCGGTGAGCGTCGTGTCGCCCAGGTACTTGTCGAGCGGCTCGACCCACTTGTTGGAGACGTAGAGCGGGTAGTACATCGGATCGGCGGCGTGCGTCGCGTAGGTCGCGGTCTTCGACGACAGGTCGAGCAACGCCTTCTGCCGGATCTGCCCGGGCGGCACCTTCTCGAAGCGCACCTTGATCCCGGTGAGCGCCTCGAACTGCGGCTCGAGCGAGATCAGGTTCTCGAAGTAGCTCGCCGGGATCACGGCGACGCTGATCGTCTCGCCTTCGGCCTGCCTCCAGTTGATCCTGGCCGCGCGGTACGGCGCGAGGTCGTCGGCCTGCGCGAAGACGGCGCCGGCGACGGGGCCGAGCGCTGCGGCAGCGCCGAGGGCGGCGCCTTGCTTGAGGGCGTCGCGGCGGCGGATCGGTGGCGGCATGGGGGAGCTCCGTGGTCGTGTCGAACGTCGGACGGTACCGGCGACCCGGCGCGGCGGCTTCGGCATTTCCCCGGGCAGACGACCGCTTGCCCGAACGCGCCGGCACGGGGTTTGCCGTGGTGGCGCATCCCAAGCATTCCCGTCTCGAAGGAGCCCGATCCATGCAACTGGAGGAGTTGAACGGCAGGTACCAGCACCTGCGCAGCGAGCTCGACGCCGCCTACGCGGCGCCGATCTGGGACAGCAACCGGATCAACCGCATCGCAACCGAGATGATTCCGGTCGAGTTGGCGCTCGCTTCCTTCCAATTCCAACGCAACACCGAAGAGGGAGCCAGCCATGTCTGAGCGCGCGATGTCGTCGTGGGGCGAGGCGTACCACGCGGTTCCGATCGTCGAGCAGTGGGGCGACGCCGGCTGGAAGGCGGGCGTCCTGCTGAGCGCCGGCGAGGCGCGCGGCGAGCGGCCGGCCAAGAGCCTCGGCGAGCATCTCTTCGCGTCGCGCGAGGACGCCTGGCAGTTCGCCAACTCGGAGTACGGCTCGCTCGGCGGCTGAACCGCCGGCAACGATCCGCCGCTCTCGCTCGTTTCGTCAGCCCGCCGCACCGCCCTTGCGGCGCGCGCGTCCCGGCAAGCGCAGCCGCGACGACAGCGGCGTCGCGACGTGGTGCGACTCGGCGAGCTGGCGCAGCGCCGCCGCGTTGCGCGACGCACTCGGCGCGCCGATGCAGTCGCGCGGCACGACGACGTCGTAGTCGCGCATGTGCGCCTCGGCAGCGGTCATCACGATGCACTGGTCGCTGGCGACGCCGGTGACGATGAGCTTGCGCACGCGCAGGTGGCGCAGCAGCAGGTCGAGCGGCGTCGCGTAGAACGCCGACTGCTTCGGCTTCAGCACCGAGTAGTCGCCGTCGTCGGGCTGCAGGTGTTCGGCGATCGCGGCGCCGGTCTCGCTCTCGACGATCGAGAGGCGGACGAGCTCGCGGAACTCCGACCGCCAGCGGCCGCGGTTGTCGTTGACGAAGACGACCGGCACGCGGGCTTGCATGCAGCGGCGCTTGAGGGCGCCGATCTTCGGCGCGATCGCGAGCGCCGCGCGCGCGAGCGGCTTGGCATCGGCGAAGTCCCAGCTGCTCACCATGTCGACGACGAGCAGCGCCATGCCGCCGGGCGCGACGCGGTCGGCGAGCGGTGCGCGATCCGGCTTGACGGGCATCGTCGCCTCAGCGCCCCGCCCCGTGCTTGCGCGCGGCGCGCCACTGCGGGAAGGCGAACCAGAGCAGGACGAACATCGCGAAGACGACCACGCCGAGCGCGGTGGCGACGACGAGGTTTCGCGTCACGACGTGGGCGACGAGCTGGATGTCGATCGCGAGGCCGGCGGCGAGCGGCAGCATCGCGCCGCTGACGAGTCGCGACGCCATGGCGAGGAACTCGCCGGTCGCGCGGCGGCGGTCGACCTGGCGGTGGTACGCGGCCGGCGTCATCATCAGCGCGATCGCGATCGTGACGAGCACGATCGCGACGAGGTGCAGGTCGCGCTCGACTGCCGTGAGCACGCGCGCGAAGCCGTCGCTGAAGACGGCGATCAGCTGGAACCCGAACAGCGCCTGCACGCCCGGCAGCACCATGCGCGCTTCGTCGAGCGTCTGCTGCAGCGCGTCCTTCAGCGATTCCTCGGACTCGCCCGGCGGCGGGTCGCCGCGCGCGACCGCGGCGCGCCTGGCCATCAGCGCCCGCCTGCGAAGCGCCGCTCGCCTTCCTCGACGAGCTTGGCCGCCTTCGCCGCGCCGCGCCGCGCGAGCGGGCGAAAGCTGCCGCGCTTGCTGGCATTGAACGCGACGAAGAACTGCTCGATCTCGTCGAGCACGTTGGCGGGAAGGTCCTTCAGCTCGCGACAGTCGGCGTGGCGATGCGACTTCACCGCGACCGCGATCAGCCGGTCGTTGCGCTTGGCGTCCTGCTCGCCTTCGTCGTGCTGCTCGGCCTCGATCACGCCGAGGACGCGGCACGGCACGACCGCACCCGGCGGCAGCGCCTCGTCGGCAAGGACGAGGACGTCGAGCGGATCGCCGTCGTCGCCGAGCGTCGACGGCAGGAAGCCGAAGTCGTACGGGAACGCGAGCCCGACCGGCAGCACGCCGTTGAGCACGAACGCGCTCCACTCGGGCGTGTACTTGAGCTTGTGGCGAGTGCCCTGGCTCGCCTCGATGACGGCGAGCCAAGCGCCTTCGTCGTCGCGCGTCGGCAGCCGCTCGAGCGTGTCGGTCGATCGGGACATCGTCGTCGCTTCGGGCAAGCGACGTGCCCCCGGCGCGCGCCCCCTACCGCGCCGGTGCAGTGCGCTGCCGCGGCCAGGCGCGCGACGCGACGACGAAGATCAGCGCGCCGACGACCAGCGCGGCCGCGGCGATCGCGAGCGAGCGCGTGAACGCGACACCGGCGTTGTCGCCTGCGCCATGCAGCAGCGCCGCGACCATCGGCGGCCCCGCGGCCTGGCCGATGCTCCACATCACCGTGACGAAGCCCGTCGTCGCCGCGACGTGCGCCGGCCGCAACCGGCGCACCTCCTGCAGCGCGAAGTACGTGATCGCGGTGAACGGCAGCCCGAGCAGGAGGCTGCCGATCGCGAAGCCCGCCGCGGTCGGCAGGCCGACGCCGATCGCGATCGCGATCGCCTGGACGACGTACGCGGCGGCGAGGACCAGCCGAAGGTCGCCGCTGACGCGAACGCGCGTCGCGAGCAGCGCGCCGGCGATGACGCCGGCGCCGAAGATCGGCCAGAAGAGGTCGAGCCACGGCGAATCGGCGGGCAAGGCGGCGCGCGCGATCACCGGCAGGAACGTCGCCGTCACGATGTAGCCGAAGCCGGAGACGCCGTACGCGAACGCGAGCGTCGCGACCTCGACGCGGCCGTGCTCGCCGGCAACGGTCGCGGACGCCGGCGCGGGCGCGGGCGTTGCGACGGGCGCCGGTCGTGCGCTCGCAGCCGCGCTCGCCGACGACGCGCTCGCCGACGACG
>JADMIO010957482.1_pt1 | contig 21626 bp, 10 predicted proteins | sample 8958161 | NCBI WGS metagenome assembly JADMIO01 (sample SAMN16585339, study PRJNA669376) | soil metagenome | isolation source: Crop rotation soil | place: USA: Cullars Rotation, Alabama | collected 2011
CGGGGTGATGCCGAGCAGCCCCCGCCGCAGGTCCTTGCCCTCCTTCAGCCGCGGCAGCACGGCGTAGACGTCCTCCAGCGGCACGGCGAAGCCGATGCCCGAGTCGTACACGTCCACCCCGGCCGTCTCGCCCTCGGCCCGGTTGGACATGGGGACGATCACGCCGTACACGCGGCCGTCGATGGCCACGAGCGGCCCGCCGTAGTTGACCGGCGAGGTCTTGGCGTCGGTCTGGATCGCCTTGCCCCAGATGCGGTTGGTGGCACTGATGATGCCGATCGACATCGACGGCGGGTGGTCGGTGTTGGGGTCCTGCGTGCGGCCCAGGGCCAGCGACCACTGCCCGATCTCCACGTCCTTCTTCGGGAACGCCTCGGGCACCGGCAGGCTCTTGGCGTCGATCTTCAGAAGCGTCAACATCCGCGTCTGGTCGTGGGCGACGACCTTGGCCACGTGCCGCGCCGGGGCGCCGGGGACGGTCACGAAGATGTCCGTCGGCTTGTGGGCGAAGTTGAAGGAGCTGGTGATGACGTACCCGTCCGGGTCCACGATCAGGCCGGTGGTCGGGCCGACTCCCTTGCGGATGCCCGGGCCGGCGCCCGGCATCGGCGGTCCCTTCTTCGGCCCGCCCTCGGGGATGACCTCGGCGCCGCCGGCCGTCTCGATCTTGACGACCGTCGGGGCGACCCTGGCCGAGGCGGTCTTCATCGCCTTCTCGGTCGCCTCGTTCACGTCGTCGGCCCGGCCGGCCGGAGCGGCGAGCAGAGCCGCGACGGCGACGAGCCGGAGCCGGTAACCGCGGAGGACGGGTGTCATCGGTGGAAGTCCGTAGTGTGATCTCGTGTTTGGTGGCACCGGCATTCCTGCCGGTGCATCCGGAGCAGGGCCTCACTGCATCTTCGACACCGGCGGCGGGCTGGTGGCCGGGGCCGCGGGCTTGGCCGGCTGATTGCCCAGCGTCAGTTCGACCGTCTGGAGCGACTCACCCCGGCGGACCTCGATGCGGATCATCGTCCCCGGCCGGGTGTTCTTCTTGATCCAGTCGTTGAACGCCTTGATGCTGACGACCGGCTCGCCGTCCACGAAGCTGATGAGGTCGTCGGGTCGCAGGCCGGCCTTGGCCGCCGGCGAGCCGGGCACCACGTCCTCGACGTACGCCGGCGTCCGCTCCAGCACGTTGGGCACGAACACGATGCCGTGGTAGCCGCCCTCGCCGACCGTGGGCCGCTCCTTCTTCACCGGCTTGTACTTGCCCTGCATCCCCAGTTGCACGAACTCCGGCATCGACACGGTGACCGTCTTCTCCTCCTCGGTCTCCTTGCCGTCCTTGTCCTTGACGACCTCCTTGACCTTGATGTCCACCTTCGCGCTCACCGGGATGGCGTAGTTCATCCACGTGTCGCTCTGGCTGTTCTTGATCTCGCGGCCGATGATGCCGAGCAACTGCCCCTTGCGGTTGATGAGCGCCCCGCCGGCGGCCCCGGGGTTGTTGGTGATCGCGTCCAGAACGTACACGTCGCCGGTGTACGGGAACTCGAACACCCCGCGCCGGCCGGCCAGCTTGGTGTACGCCATCACCACCCCGCGCTGCAAACTCAGCGGCTCGTCCCGCAGGGCGATCTCGAACGTGTTCGTCAGCGCCAGAATCCAGTCGCCGACCTCGGCCCGCGGCTGCTTGGCCGCCTCGGCGATGTCGAAGTAGTCGAGGTTCAGGCCGTTGGGCTCGTCGATCTTCTTGCCCTCCAGCCGGATCTTGATGATCGCCGCGTCCAACTCCGGCTCGACGACGATCACCTGGGCCTTGAGCCGCTGGCCGTCGTACAGGTGGACCACCAGGTCCGAGGTGTCCAGCAGTTGGCTGGCGACGGTCAGGATGTGCCCGTCCTTGCTGATGATGATCCCGGTGCCGAAGTTGTTCAGCCGGGAGAACCCGCCGGCCCCGAACACCTTCACCGTCTTCTGGTTGGTCTTCTCGGCCAGCTCGGTGAACGGCTGGGCGAGAGCGGCCGCGGGGGTCAGCCCGGCGACGATGGCGGTACAGACGAGGGAACGCAAGCGCGTGAACATGGTGACGGAAATCCCGGTTGAGAAAGCCCACCCACGGCGGTGGGTGGGTCTGTTAGATTCACTTCTTGCTGAGGGTGTACTTGCCGATGGTCAACACGGCGTACCGCTTGTCGTTGAACCGGACTTCGATGCGGTGCGGCAGCTCGCGGCCCTCCACCGCCTTGTAGTCGTAGAAGTACACCTCGCAGGGGTCCTGGTCCTTGACGATGTACGTCTCGCAGCCCAGGAGCCGGTGGTCCTTCTGTGAGAAGTACCACTTGCACTCGGTCGAGCCGTGCTTGGTCCGCAGTACGTCGCAATCGACCCGCAGGGCCGCCAGCGACTTCGGGGCACTCCCGTCGGCCGGGTACGGGTAGAACGGCTCGTGCCCGCCGTGGGCGAACTCGCCCTCGAACCCCTTGGCCCCGACCGTCAGCAGCCGGTGCCAGTGGTACAGGGCCATCATCAGCCCGCCGCTGCCGATCGGCTCGCGCTGGAGCGTGATGTCCGAGTCCTTCAGCGGCGACAGCTTGTTCTCGATGTTCAGCTTCAGCCGCACGAGCGGGTCGGCGTCGTCGGCACCCTCGGTCACCTCGATCCGCAGCGCCCCCTTGCGCCCGGTCTCGGGCATGTCGTAGGTGCCCTCGGCCACCCACGGGCCGGTCACGGCCGAGAAGTCGCCGTGCTTCCTCACCCCGTCCAGGAGCTTGTCGCGCTCCAGCTTGTTGAAGTGGAAGTTGGCGTACCCCTTCCTCGCCTCGTAGAGCTTGGCCGCCTCGCCGTCGCCCTTGGGCACGGGGGCGGGCGGCCCCTTCGGCGCCGGGGCGGGGGCCGGCCCGTCGAGCTTCGGCTGTGTCTCCTTCTCGGTGGCGATGTTGCCCATGAGGCGCACCAGCATCTCGACCTGCTGGTTGTCGCGGCGGACGGTCAGCGGCACCCGCCACTCCTTGGGGAAGATGCCGAGGATGTTCTTGTACTGGTTGGCGCTCGTCACCGGCCGGCCGGCGAACCGCAGGAGCTGATCGCCCTCCTTAAGCCCGCGGCGGAACGCGTCGGCCTCGTCGAGGATCTGCTTGACCACCATCTGCGACAGCGGCGCGTCCTCGGCCTTGGTCTCGACCCGGGCGCCCAGCGTGGCGTGGTCGGCGTCGATGCCGGCGTACAGGTGGCCCAGGAAGTTCTTGATCTGGTTGGACGAGATCGCGTAGCCGACCCCGGAGTTGACCCGCCCGCGCTTCTCGAACGACCCGCGGCCGTTGATGCCGATGAGTTCGCCCTGCATGTTGAAGAGCGGCCCGCCCGAGTTGCCCGGGTTGATCGAGGTCTCGATCTGGATGCAGTCGGTGTACTCCAGGAGGCCCTTGCCCTCGGGCGGCTGGTAGCGGTTGACCCCGCTGACGACGCCGTAGGTGACCGTCGGGGTGAAGTCCATCGCCAGCGAGAACGGGTTGCCCATCGCCAGCGACCAGTCGCCGATCTTCACCTTGTCGCTGTCCCCGACCGTGACGAACGGGAACGGCTTGCCCTTCTCCTTGGGCAAGAGCCTGATGAGGGCCACGTCGCCGACCTTGTCCTGGCCGACGAGCACCGAGTCGTAGAGCACCCCGTCGGCCAGCCCGGACCGCATGAGCGGCCCGGTGGCCTGGACGACGTGGAAGTTGGTCAGGGCGTACCCGTCGGGTGAGATCAGCACCCCGGAACCGCACCCGGTCCCGTCCGGCATGCAGACCGCGACCACGGCCGGGTGGACCTTCTTGATGGCCGCGACCCGCTGGCCCTGGGCGTCGAGGACGGACTTGTCCACGTCCACCGGCGCGGCGGCCGCCGGGGCGAACGTCAGCGCCGCCAGGCCGAGGGCGGCGGGAACCGCCGCGGCCGCCAGGAGTCGGAATGCGGGTCGGGTCATGAGTGGTTTCCGGATGAGTTCTCGAAGTCGGTATACGCGCTGCGGGCAGGTGCGGATCGTTTCTCGACTAGCCCGCGGCGCCAGCAAGGGCTTAGCTCTCGACCCTTGCTCGCGCTGCGGGCTAGTACCGGGCGCAACAGGCCCTCACTTCTGCAGCCGGCCCTCGCCGAGGACGACGCGGTTGCCGTTGATCGGCAGGTCGGCCTCGACGATGATCTTCAACTGCTTGACCCCCTTGACCTCCAGGGTCACACCCTTCGGCTTGTCCTTGCGGCGGATCGTCTCGGAGAACAACACCCGCTCGTCGGCCTGGATGGTGACCTTCGCCTCCAGGTTGGCGTCGGGAGAGTTCTCCGGCAGCCCCAGCACCGCCCGGAACTCGCGCCAGTCGCCGCCGCCGATGTTGTACGTCAGCGTGGTGTCCGGCGCGATGACCAGCCCCTTGGGGAACACGTCGCCGCCCAGCTTCAGCGGCTCGCCCGAGACCCCCTGGTCGCGGATGAACGGGGCGGTGATGTTCAGCCGCAGCCCCCGCTCGTCGGGCGGGACGGGCGGGCTGTCCACCTGCGGGTCGAGGTCCGACAGGTAGGCCATGTTGCCCCGGGCGAAGTCGAGCTGCGCCAGCGCCGCCGGCGACGCGTACTTCACCGCCACCCCCGAGACGGTCTTTACCGTCACCCCCGACTCGGTCAACTCCACAGCCTCGGCGATCAGCGAGTTGCCGAACACGTCGAGCACCTTGCAGACCGCCTGGCGGGTCTGGGCCGGCGGCGGCTGGTGGAACACCAGGCCGCCCGTCGCCGCCCGCTGCAACAGTTCCGCCTTCGACCCGTCCTCCTTCTCGAAGCTCAGCATGTTGCCCTCGGCGTTGCCGCCGAGCACCGTGCCCTGCACGAAGGTCAGCGCCTCCGCCTCGCGGATGACGTACAGGTCGCGCTTGCCCCGGGTGCCGAGCATCTTCTTCCAGGCGTCGCGGTTCTTGGCGTCGTCGGCGCCCCGCATGACGTAAAAGACGGCCGTCATGGGCAAATCGAACGTCGGGAGCGGGACACCAGACGGACCGGCGAGCAACTCGGTCTCGAACTTCTTGTCCTTGAGGGCGTACTTGGCCACCCGCAGCGTCGAGCCGTCGGTCAGTTCGATCTCGTGGAACCTCGCGTCCTTGGGCGGCGTGGCGATCTTGTGGCCCAGGTCGATCGTGACGATGTCGCGGGCCGGCAGTTTCACCTGGGCGTCGCCGGTGGAGAACGTGACCCCCTGCGCGTCCACCCCCACGAGCTTGCCCGGGAGCTTCTTGCCGTTGGTGGTGGTCAGGTCGTCGGCTGTGGCAGCGCAGAGGCCCAGGGTCAGGAGCGCGAATGCGGCGAAGAACGGTGCCCGAGGGGTCAGCGGCATGGCCGGCGTCTCGTGTGGGGTCGGGCGGCGTGGCGAGAGGTGACTCGGCACCGGGCGTGGTCGGCGGTCACGGGGCGCCGCGAAGCGGCGCGGGCGGTGGCCGGTTTGTGCGGCCACCGCCCGGGTTCAGTCGTCGCGTCGGTCCCGGCTCACGGGTTCTTGAACCCGTGGATGCGGTTGAGGGACTTGAAATACTCGTCGATCATCGGCTTGTACTTGGCCGGCAGGTCGCGGGTGATGTCCTCGACGATCTTGGCCCGCTTCTCCGGCGGCAGGGTGCCCCACTCCTCGCCGATCTTGCGGAGCTGGGCGTCGGTGACGTTGCCCGGCCCGCTGCCGCCCATGATCACGCTGTCCTGGGCGTTCTGGTTGGGCTGCACGGTGTTGCCCGGGTTGCTGCCCGGCTTGCCGCCGTTGGGGCAGTTGCCGCCGTTGCACTGGCCGTTGCCCGGCTTGTTCTTGTTCTCAAGTTCCTTGATGAGTTCGTCGAGCCGGAAGACGATCTTCCGCTGGATGTCCTGGGTCTTCTCACCGCCGCGGGCCAGTTCCAGCCGCCGGCCGCTGTTGTCCATCAGCCGCTCGATGTTGGAGAGGTCCTTGGGGTCGGGCGACCAGTTCTGCATCTCGAAGAACATCAGGGTGGCGACCATCTTGTACCGGTCCGGGGCGTCGGTCACGTCGTCCAGCAGCCGCATGATCGACCCGACGGCCGGTTCCTTCCGCATGGTCGCGTGCTCGGCGACGGCCTTGAAGAAGTAGTAGGCGGACGGATCGACCGCGGCCTCGGGGGTGCCGACGGCGTTGAGGGCCTCCAGGGCTTCCTCGTAGACCTTCTTGCTGGCGGCGGCCTTGGCGAAGGCCAGCGCGAGGTTCGTGCGGAAGAAGGTGTCCTGCTTGGCGTCCTTCAGCAGGGCGGGCAGTTCCACGGGGGCCGGGGCGTCGGCCTTGCGCACGTCGGCCAGGATCGCGGCGGCCTCGGTGTTGCCCAGCGCCAGGGAGTCGGCCGTGCGGTCCAGCACGGTCTTCGTCTCGTCGGCCCAGACCTTGTCGAAGGCCGCCTGGTCGAACTTGCCGACCGACTTGAGGTAGGCCTCGACCTTGGCCTTGGCGAGATCGGGGGTGGCCGACTTGAGGGTGCTGAACCCGAAGTTCGGCTTAGTCGGGTCGGTGGCCAAGGCCCGGCTCGCGTCGAAGGCGGCCAGCCCCGTGGCGAGGGCGGCGGCCACGCACAGCGTGCGGATCTTCACGGAATACCTCCCTTGACGAAGGACTGGCGGCCCCTTGGAGAGTTCTCCCCTTCCCCGGGCGACTGGGAAGGCCCTGATGCGCATGACGACCGGGCGGCCGAAAACTAACCACCCGATCAGAGTTTACCTTGCAACACCCGCCGACACAACATCTTTCGCATTTCTCATTAACGTCTCAAATCGCCTCACTGGTTGGCCTCGGTGGCGATCTTGTGCAGCATGTCTTGCAGCACCTTCTGCCGGTCGGACAACTGCTTCAGTTCGGCCTGCACCAGCGGGTCCTTGGCCTGCTCGCCCGGGTCCTGCTTCGAGTAGCCGATGGTCCGGCGGTTCACCTGTTCCTGGAGCGACTTGATCAGTTTCAGCTCGTTAATCAGGTCCAGGAGCTTCGGGTTCGGCGGCTTGCCGTCGCTGGGGGGCGGCGGGTTGTTCTGCCGGTTCTCCAATTCCTGCTTGGCCTTCTTGAGGGCCTCCTTCATCATCGTCAACTGCTCGATGATGTCCTCCTCGATGACCTGCGTCTGCCGCTCGACCCGGGCCTCGTTGAGCCGCTTCTGGACGGCCTCCATGTCGCCCTTGACCTGGGCCAGCACGCCGGCGAACACGACCGCCGTGCCCTCGCCCTCCATCAGCTTGAGGGCCTTCTCGGCCTCGGCGATGATGGCCAGTTCCTTGTCGGCCTCGGCCTGGGCCTTCTGGATGTCGGCGGTGGTCTTCACCTTCTTGTTCTTGGTGACGGCCTCGTCGATCCGCTTGGTCGCCTCGTACACCTCGATCTGCATCTTGAGCATGCGGGTGACGCGCTCCTCGAGGTTACCCAGGAGCTTGGCCAGTTCCTTCTCGCGCAGTTGCTTGAGCCGCTTCTCCAGTTCCTTGAGCGCCTCTTCGAGCCGCTTGATGGCCTCGTCTTCCTTCTTCGACGCCTCGGTGCGCTCGCCCTTCTTCAGGTCTTCCTCGGCGCCCTTCTGCTGGGGAATGGCCTGCTCGACGTTCTCCTGCGCCTGGTCGTTGGGCCGGGGCTGGCCGCCCTGGCTCGGCTGGCCACCCTGGCTGGGCTGACCGCCGCCACTGGGCTTGGAGTTGCTCGGCTGGCCGCCGGGGCTGGGCTGGCCGGATTGCTGCGTCATCGGCTTGGAGTCGCCGCCCTGCTGGCCGGCCGACGGCTTCATGTCGCCCTTGCCGGCGCCCTGGGGCTTGCTGTCGCCGGCCATCGGCTTCTGGTTTTGGTCGCCGGGCTTGGGGTCCATCGGGTTGCCCGGCGGCTTCTGCTCGCCCGGCTTGGGGTCGCCGGCACCCATGCCGCCCATCGGGGACTCCTTGTCGCCGCCGGCCATGTCGCCACCCATCGGGCTGGGCTTCGGCTCGCCACCGCTGGCGCCCATCGGCATGCCGGAGGAGTCCGACGGCTTGCCGTCGGCCTTGCTCTCGGGCGTCTCGGGCTTCATCTCGGGGGAAGCGTCGCCGGGCTTGCCCTCGGGCTTGGCCTCGGCCCGGTCGTCCTTGGCGCCGCCGGCGTTGGCGTTGGCGTTCTTGCCGTCCTTGCCGCCGAGTTGGTTGGCGACGTTCTGGGTGTCCTTGGTGGTCTTGTTCTGGTCCTGCGCGATCTTGTTGGGGTCACCCTTGCCGTCGGTGCGGGCACGCAGGTTCTCCTGGTCGCGCTTGATCCGCTGGATCTCCTTGATGAGGGCCTGGAGTTCGCGGATCTCGCGATTGATGCGGTCAACGTCGTCCTCGGTCTCCAGGGTCAGGAGGATTTCCTCGAGGGCGGCGACGAGTTTCTTGTCCTTGCCGATGAGGGTGTTGAACTCGTTGGGGTTCTTCTCGCCGAGGCCCTTGAGCAGGTCCTTGAAGAGGTTCTCGACGCCCTTCTCGTCGATGAGCTTCAGCGCCGCCCGGAGGGTCTTGGCCCGCTCGCGCTCGTCGGGGGTGTCGCTCTTCTCCCACCGCTGGGCGAGCTTGAGCATCTCCTCCTGGAACCGCTTGAAGAGCTTCAGGTTCTCTTCCTCGGTCCGCTTCACGTCCGGCCCGCTGCCGCTGCCGCCGGCCGGGGGGACGTCGGTCTTGGCGGGCGGCTGGGCCAGGAGAAGCGAACTGAGGGCGAAAAGGCCGACCGTTGCCGCGGTGACGAGCGATCGGAACGTCGGCAGCCGGCGGAACATGGGGAAACCTCCTCCGAGGACGGGGTCGTAACCCGTCGGTTTGTCTGCCATTCTGACGACCCGCAGGGGCCGTTCCAACACGTAACTCAAAAATCGGTTACACGGCGTGGTGTTCCGTCCGGCCGGAAGCGTCAGCAACGGCCTCGGCCTACCGTCGCTGACGCTTCCGGCGGAGGGCCGTCACTTCACCGTGACCTTCACCTCGACCTTGTCGCCGACTGCCGGGGTCAGCGTGACGGTGTACTCGCCCTCCTTGGTCCCGGAGCGGATCTCGTACTCGAAGCTCAGGTCGTTCTTCTCGAAGTCGAGCTTCAGTTCGGCCGGCACGATCACCGCCGCCGGGTCCGACGAGGTCACCTTGACCGCCAGCGTGTCGCCCTTGAACTGCCGCCACCGGATGCTGTGTTTGATCTTCTTCGTCTCGCCCTTGGCCAGGAAGACCGGGCCGACCGGGGCGATCTCCGGGGTGTCGGCGAGCAGCCGGTTCTGATACTCGATGAACAACTCGTTGAGCTTCCGGCCGACCTGCCGCTGGGTGCCGAGGATGTCGCGGAGCCAGCCGCGGAGCTTCTCCTTGCTCGCCGCCTCGCCGAAGATCGCGCGGATGGAGGCCAGTTCCGCCGTCAGTCGGTTCAGTTCCAGCATCGCGTCGGTGACAGTCTCCGCGTCGGCCCAGATGCGCTCGCCCCCGGTGCCGACCCAGTCGAGCTGCGACTGGCACAGGCCCATGAGCTTCTCGGTCTCGGCGAACGTCGGCCGCGGCTGCTGGTTGCCCAGGGCGATGCGGAGGTCTTCCTCGGCGACGGCCCGGCTCTCGTCCGGGGAGACCGGCTTGGGCGTCTCGCCCAGCGCCCGCTCCAGCCGGTTGGCGATCTTGCCGTAGTGCGTGATGTTCGTCTCGGCCAGGTCGTTGACGACGCACTCCCGCTCGATCTTGCGGATGTCCCGGGCCACGTTCTGGATCAGCTCCTTGGCCTTGCCGATGTCCTGGAGCGTGTCCTTGGACCGCACCTTCACCGCGTCCACTTCTTCGATCGAGGCGTACCCGTTCTTCAGGTGGACGAACTCGTACTTCTTCTTGGCCCCGGCCAGCTTCTGGAGCACCTCGTCGATCTTCTTGCCCAGGTCTTCCTCCTCCCGGCCGATCTCGGTCAGGAGGTCACCGGCGGAGATGACCTGGAGATAGATCGGCCCTGGCGGGGTGCCGGCGGTGTTCACTGCTGTCTTCGGGCCCGTGTCGTAGTTGGTGTCCGTGGCCTGGATGTCGAGGATCACCTGGTACTGCGGTTGGATGTCGCCGGCCTCCACTTCGAGCTTCAGCGCCCGCAGGTCGAAGAAGTCGCCGCGGACCTGCCGCTCCAGCTCCGTGTAGTAGCGGAACGTCTGGTCCACCTCCTTGCCGACCTTCACGACCCGGTTGCCCTCCAGCCGGCGGTCGGTGACCGTGGTCTTGACCCGCAGCGGCTGCTTGCCCGTCGAGTCGGTGATGTACACGCTCTTGGGCGCGTTGCTCTCGCGCGAATCCGGCGGCAGGTAGACGTTCTTGTTGGCCACCTCGATCAGTTCGGTCTTCAGGCCGACGCGCTTGACGAGGTTCGGCCTCTCGGTGGCCAGCGGGCGGGCCAGCAGCGACTTCAAGTGCGCCTCGGTCTCTCGGAAGACGCCGTTCTCCATCGCGTTGTACTGGCCGAGCACGAACGAGCCGACCTGCCGGTTGTCGCCCTTGTCGAGCAGGCGGAAGGCGTTCGTGTGGTAGGCCGACTGGATCACCCCGGGCAGTCGCATGCCGCCGGGGCCGCCGGGGGCGATGAAGCCCCGCAGGGCCAGACTGGTGCGCAGCGCCCGACCGATGTCCGAGTCCTCCGCCCAGTACGCGACGGTGTATTCCACCTTGCTCAGCCCCGCGTCGTCCTTGACGTAGCTCTCGGGGTTGAACGGAATCCGCGCCCGCGGGGTGACGTGGTAGAACTTCCCGACCTTGCGGATGATCTCCGGGGCGACGCGGACCTCGGGCGGCATGTCCTCGGTCACCTGGATGAGCATCTGGCGGGTGGTGCTGACCTTGTCCTCGTTCTCGAAGACGAAGTCGAACTCGACGGGCGTGGTGATGCGGGTGTCGCCGCGGAACTCGATGGCGAACGTGTTGTCGTCGCGCACCGGCAGCGGCACCAGGTCGGCCGAGCCGGGCCGGGCGCCGGGGATGCGGCCCACCTTCGGCCGGGCGAACGCCCTGGCGATGGGCAGTTCCGTCGTGCCCGTGATGACGACCTCGGTGCCGGTCGGGACGACGAACACGGAGCGGTCGCCGGTCAGTGACAGGGCCGCCTCGGGCATCTGCTGCCGCAGCCCGCGGAGCGACGAGTACCCGAGCCGGACCATCTCGTCGGGCTTCTCGGGGTTCGGGGCCAGGGGCGGGGCGTAGTGCAGGTAGGCCGGCTGGTACTCGACCCGGGCGAGCCGGGCCAGCGTCGGGGCCGGCACCAGCGTGATCGGCCGCGGCGGGGTGCGGTAGTCCTCGGCCCGGACGACGAACTCGACGTCCTCCTTCAGCCCGCCGACGTCGCCGGCGTAATCGCCATGGGCCTCCGCGTCCAGGTTACCCCGGCCGGCGGTGCGGACCCCGGTGTAGACGAACTCGACCTTGGCCGGCGGGTCGAGCCGGCGGATGCGGCGGCCGTAGGCCGGGTCGTCGGCCAGCGCTTCGAGCTTGTCGAGCACCGCCTGGAAGGCGAGGTACGGGTCGCCGCCCATGAGCAGACTGAGCTTGGACCGCACGGCGACCGGGCCGTCGCGGGCCTGCTCCCAGATGGCGTCGAGCGTCGCCGATTCGTCCGGGAAGTCGGTCGTGGTCGCCACCGCCCCGGGACCGACGACCCCGGCCAGCGCCAGTTGCTTGTCCGCCTCGGCGGGCAGGTACTTGTTGGGGAGGTTCATCTGGCCGAACGGTACCCTGGGAACCGGCACGCCGACGAGGTTCTCGGTCACGTCAGACCACATGAGCGGCCGCCAGCCGTCCGCGGAGTTGCGGTCGGCGATCACCCAGCGGTAGGAGCGGACGCGGAGGTGCGGGGCCGCCCCGTCCTTGGCCACCCGGATGCCCCGGTCGTCCACGCCGACCAGTTCGATGAGCGCCCGCCGCGGCCAGGGGGTGTTCATTAGGAACAGGTCGCGCTCGGCCAGGATGGTGCTGACGTGGGCGAACTTCCAGCCGGCCTTCACGGGGCTACCCGAGCGGGTGGCGACCGCGTAGCTGGCGTAGGCGAAGACCACGACGCCCAGGATCAGCCCGACGGCGATGGCGCCCATGACCCACAGCCGCCGCCAGTTGAACACCTCGCGGACCGGCACCGTGCCGACCCGCTCGCGGGCCTCGTTGATCGTCTGGCGGACCATCTCCGCGGAGTATCCGTACCCGGCGGCCTCCTCCACGTCGGCCAGTTCGACGGCGGTGATGAGCCGGTCGCCGAGCACTTGCGGGAACCGCCGCTCCATCACCAGCGCCAGTGCCGGGTAGGACAGCTCGGTGGTCAGCCGGCGGACGATGCGGAAGATCAGGATGCCGGCCAGCGCCGCGAGCGCCACGCCCAGTGCCGCCGCCCGCAGCCACCACGCCCCGTCCTGCACCCAGTCCCAGGTGAACAGCTTGAACACGCCGTAGTCGAGCACCAGGGCCAGGATGAACCACGCGGCCAGGAAGATGAGCGCCGAGAGGACGCCCTCGACGACCACGTAGCGGCGGATGATGCCGCGGAGTTGGTCGAGCGGGTGGTAGACCCGGGGGTCGCGGGGCGCGGGCTTGAGCGGGCTTTCGGTCGCGGTCGCCATTGTCGTCGTCACCACCGGTGAATGTCGTGTGTTCGTTGTCGGTTAGCCGCGAGTCGGAGACGAGCGCTCAACCTTCGTGCTCGTCTCCGACTCGCGGCTAACCACATCCGGTTACGCAAGCCGTAGCAGTTTGCGCGTCAGCCACTCCCAGCACAACAGGCCGACCACGACCAGCATGACCCAACTGATCGGGATCGTCTTGCCGGCCAGGAACCCGGGCACGTTCTTCTCCCAGAAGTTGCCCTCGTCCTTGCGGTCCGGGAACTCGATGCCGCGGTCCCACAGGTCGTTCATCGGCCCGCGGTTGTCGGCCCGCGACTCCTTGGTCACGAAGCAGTCCGGGATCAACTTCAGCAGCTCCGTCTCGCCGAGCTTGAACGCCAGCTTCGGCACGCCGTTGTCCTTGGGCAGGCTACCGGCGAGGTCGGACTTCACCCGGTCGCTCAGCCGGCCCTGGAAGTCCAGGTCGAACTCGCTGGCCATCTCCAGCATGCGGGCGAAGTCCGGCCGGGTGTTGTCCATCTCCACGTCGGAGGGGACGATCCGGAACTTGCCCTGGAGGGTCTCGCCGGCGCTGTCCGGCACGTCCACCATCGCGGTGTAGTCGAAGTCGCCGGGCGGGAGCACCTTGGGGTCGGCGAGCACCTGGCCCTGGTAGTACCCGTCGAAGCCGCTGGCGCTCTGCTTGGCGGTCATCTCGAAGGGGCCGAACTCCTTCTTCTCGCCGCCGGGGCCGGTCTGGACGATGCGGAACTTGATGTCCTTCTCGGTCGGGCCGTAGGGCTTGGCGTTGGTGTTGAGCACCTGGGCCTGGAGGCGGATCGGGTAGCCGGAGATGTACTCCTTGCTGATGAGCACCCGGCCGCGGGACGCCTTCACGTTCCGCTTGGCGGCCATGTACTTCATCAGCTTGGCCCAGAACCGCTCGTAGAACTCCTTGCCCAGCCCGCCCGGGTCGAAGGCGTACATCCGGTACATCTCGCCGGACCCCAGGAAGCAGGTCCGCCAGGCCGCCGTCGGATTGGTCGTCACCAGCCAGGGGCGGTTGACCCGGTTGCCGGCGGCGTCCACGTCGGCGAACTCGGCGAGCACCGGGTTGCCGGGCTTCACCTCCTTGACCGGGTAGCAGGAGTAGAACCCGCGGTGGGGGAACAGCTCGACCTTGTAGTCATCGACCTTGGCGTACTGGTCGCGGTCGGTGAAGAACATCTCCCAGCCGGCGACCGGGTCCTTGGCCAGCTTCTCGGCCCGCCTCTTCTCCTCGTCGGTCCACTCGGACTGCGGCCGGGCCGGCGGCTCGTAGAGCTTGAGCAACTCCGCCCCCTGCTCCTGAGGCGGGGAGAGGTACAGCCGCCGGGGCGTCCGGGCGATGGCCTGGATCTTGACCGCGATGATGTCCTCGGGCACGACCGGCAGGATTTCGAGGATGGGGTCGAGCCGGCTGCCCTGTTCCACCCGGGCCAACTGATACGTGTTGATCCGGTCGGCGACGTAGATCAGCCCGCCGCCCTGCCGCTGCACCCACGTCTTGAGGTCGTCGGCCTGCTGCTGGGTGATCTCGGTCCAGTCCGGGTCGAAGGCCACGATCAGGTCGTACTCGTTGAGGTTGTACGGCTTCTCCTTGGGGTCGATGTTCTTGCCCGAGAGGTCCAGGCGGTTGGGCCAGCGGACGATGACCTCCTCGCCGGGGTTGGGGGTGAGGTTGCCGGCGGCCCCGGCCTCGTTCTGCACCAGGAGCGTGACCGACGCCCGGTTGTCCTGGATCTCGCGGGTGAGGAACGTGCGGACGAACTGGAACTCGCGGGTCGGGGCGCCGGCGACCAGCAACACCCGCAGCTTCTTCTGGAGCACCTGGATGCCGTCCCGCTCCCGGACGTGTTCGGCCTCGGCGAACGCCTCGTTCTCGTGCTTGGGGATGCGGGCGCGGACCATCCACTGCCCCTCCTTGAGCACCGGCTTGATCCCGGTGGCCGTCTTCGACTCCTCGATCACGCTCTTGACCTTCGGGGTGGCCTCCTGCGCCAGCAGCACCGGGTCGATGACGAACTCGACGGCCCCGTGCGGGATGTCGCCGGGGGTGAACGTGATCTGGTACGGGCCGGCCGGCCGGCGGGTCGGATCGGTCTTCATGGTGAAGTCCGGCTCGCTCGCCCTGGGGTCCTTGAGCTTCCCGTCCTTGCCCAGGTAGTACACGTCCAACTCGACCGGCACCGACTTGCCGCCGAGGTTGGTGCCATCCGCCTCCACGGACACCTTGAACCCCTGGTCCGGGGCGGCCGTGTCGTCGGTCTGCACGTCGGTGATCTCGATGCGGGAGACCTGCCGGTCCTCGCCCACGGCGACGGTGAAGACGGGGATCTTCTCCTTGGTGGCCCGGTCGCGCAGCTCGCGGTAGGCCGAGTCCGAGCCGAGGTTGCTGCGGCCGTCGGAGAACACGATGATCCCCTGCACCATGTTCGGGGCTTCCCGGTTGACCGCCGCGGTGACCGACCCGGGCACGTTGGTGCCCAGCGCGATCGTCCGGGCCACGTCGATCCGCCGGTCCAGCTTGGCGATGTTCTCCCGCAGGGTCGCCGTGTCGGCGTCGGACATGCCGTTGACCAGCTTCGTCTCGTCCTTGCGGGCGAACCACGCCGACGCCCAGTCCGGGCTGCCGGCGTTGCCGGCGTTCCAGGTGTCGGTGTTCCGCAGCGCGTCCTTGCCGCCGTCCGAGAGGCCCTTGAGCAAGAACGGTCGGAAGTCGTAGCGGGCCAGCGCGTCCCACTCGTCCTTGCCCCACGGCTGCTCGGAGCGGTCGATGATCTGTGGCGTCTCGTCGAGCCGGGTGCCGAAGGGGTAGACGGCCACCGGGTTGGTCTTCAGCAGTTTCTGGATGAACGCCACGTCCTTGTCGGTCAGGAACTTGACGAGCACGTCCATGCGCTTCGGCGGGTTGACCGCCCCCACCTCGTCGGTCACTTTCGTCATGCTCGGGGTGACGTCGATGAGCACGACGACGCGCGACTTCTTCTCCGTCCGCTCCCACGTCTGCCGGGCCGGCAAGAGGAAGACGAAGCAGAGGATGGCGTAGACGCAGATGCGCAGGACCGCCAGGTTCGTGGCCCAGTACCAGCGGACCGAGCGGGCGTCCTTGATGTACATGAGCACGACGTAGACCGCGCCCAGCCCGAAGACCGTGCCGACGAAGGCGTACCACAGCACGGTGTTCGATCCGGCGAACGCCGACAGCGCCGGGGTCGGTTCCTTGATCTGCTCACTGTCCCGGCCGAAGAACGCGACCAACACCCAGCAGACGAACAGGGCGACGGTCAGGGTCACGGCCCAACTGAGGAGCCGGGATACCGGGATGCCGCGCCACCCGGACCCGGCCTCGCGGGGCCGGGACTCGCCAGTCCCGACGAACAGGTAGCGGACCGCCGCGGCCACGAGAACGAGTGCCGCATACACCCCGAAGACGAGGACGTACGCCAGCACCGTGCCGACGAACTTCAACAGGATGTTCAGTGGCAGAAAGAGTCCCACGAGGGCGACCAGGCCGATCACCAGCCCCCACAGGAAGTCGTTGGCCATGGAATCCGCTTGGCCGGGCGTGGGCGGTTTGCCGACGTACTTGTAGGCGACCCGCGCCCAGACGACCCCGAGGGTCAGGATCAGCAACCACAAGGGCACCGCCGACCACAGGTCGAGCATGAACTGGGGGAACGACTCGCCCAGTCGGCGGAGGACGAACTCGTTTTCCTTGATCGTATCGTTGTTCATCGCCTGCTCGTCGGGGCGGGTACGTGAGGACTCAACTTCGGCCGCTTAGCGACGCTTCGCAGAAGCGTCCGCGTCACCTCTCCGACGCTTCTGCGAAGCGTCGCTAACGATTAACTCGCCGGGGCCGCGGGTTCCGGCGCCACGGGTTCGGCCGTTGCCACGGTCGGCGCCGGGGCGGTGCCGCGGGCGAACGCGGCCGCGGCGCTAGGGGCGAACGCCTCCAGGTCCTCCGGCCGGCTGTGATGGCTCAGCCGCACGGCCATCGCCTGCTCGGCGATCAGCACCAGGAGGATCACCAGGTAAATCCACCGGCCGCTGGACAGGTCCGTCTGCTTCTGCTTGAGCGAGTCCAGCCAGCCGGTCTCCTCGGGGGAATGCACCTCGGCCCCCTTGGCGATGGTCTTCAGGTCGTCGCCGTTGGCCCGCCGCAGGTCGCCCTCGACGGCCGTGTCGATGTTGAACACGAAGGGCTTGATGTCGGGCCGGGTGTCCGGGCCGCTCTCGCCCTCGCGCTTCTTCCAGGTCAGCGTGAACAGGTACACCCCGGGGCGGGCGCTCTGGTCGAAGTGCAACCGGTCGCCGTCCTTGGTGCTGTCGAGCGCCAGGGTGTGCGGGTCGCCCTTGTCGGGGTCGCGGAGCATCTGGATGTTCTGCGTCGTCTTGTCCGACTTGGTGGCGTCGGCCGACAGGAACACCCACTGCACGGTGGGGTCGTAGCGGCCGACCTCCAGCGGCAGGTCCAGCGCCTGTCCGACGGACCGGTTCTCCTCGGCCCCGCCGCCGGAGAGGTATTTCTGCATCTCGGACGCGACCGCGACCCAACCGGGGTGGCCGTACAGAATCGGCCAGTCGGTCATCGGGTCGGCGACCGAGGTGGTCATGACCGCGACCCGGCCGTTGTGGAACTGCTTGGCCAGGTACAGCGGGTCGCCGTACTTGCACGAGTCCCGCAGCGCCTGGGCGAGCACCTTCGCCTCGGCCAGTTCGGGCTGCCCCCAGAACTCGCGCAGGAGGGCCTCCTGCTTGGCCGTCTCCGGGTCGCCCTCGCTCACCTGGTCGGCCAGCAGGTCGTCGAGCTGCCGGGCCAGCACCGCGAGCACCTCGTTGCCGCCGGCGGTCTTGCGGATCTCGTCGAGCCGCTTGGTCACCTCGGCGCGGTACTTCTCGAACTTCGGCTCGCCGTACTTGGCCTTGACCGCGTCGATCATCTTGACCGCCAGGTCCTCGAACTCGGCCATCGGCTTCTCGTTGGGAAGGCAGTAGAGTTCCTTGACCGAGCCGTCCTCGCGCCACTTGCCCAGCCGGGAGATTTCCCAGTGCTGGTCGAAGTTGGGGAAGAAGAAGAACCGCTCGACCTCGGAATCCTTGACCGCCGCCCCGCGCTCGTTGGTGTAGATGCCGGAGAGGGCCGGGTGGTTCTTGGCGGCCGCGTCGCGTAACAGGACGCGCTTGCTGAACGCCCGCGCCCGGCGGTCCTTGTCGGCCTGTTCGAGCATCTTGCTGGGGTTGGACGGCAGTGGGACGGGGAAGAAGCCGGCGCCGTCCTTGTACATCTCCTCGTTGTAGTTCTGCGCCCGCACGTCCGGGCCGAGGAACACGCCGACCCCGCCGCCCTCCCGGACGTACCCCTCCAGCCGCTCCACCTGGGCCTTGGTCAGTTGCGGCACGTTCAAGAGGTAGACGCTGCTGTACTGCCGCAGGTCCTGCTTCTCCAGCACGTCGGGCGAGCCGGGGACCCAGTTGATGCCGCCGAAGGCGTCCTGGAACAGCCGGCGGAGGTAGAAGCTGTCGCCCTTGCGGTCGTCGCTCAGCTCCGGCCGGCCTTCGAGCACCAGTACCGACAGCTTGTCGCGCACCTCGACGACGGCGTGGCGGACGTTGTCGGCGGCCAGGCAATCCGGCCCGACGTGGTCCAGCTTGGCGGTCACCACGTTGAACGCGGCCAGCGGGTCGTCCTTGGTCTTGGTCTGGGTGAACGTCACCTGGAAGACGAGCGCCCGCTCCTGGCCGGCGGGGATGCTCGGGAACTGCGCGTCACTGATGACGTTGGCCTGGCCGTTGAGGAAGAACTTCACCTGGACCTCCGACAGGTCGGTGTTGCCGTAGTTCTTCACCCGGATCTCGAAATCGACGGATTGGTCCTTGGCTGCCACCCGCGCCCGAGGCTTGAGTTCGACGATGCCGACGTTGTCGCTGAACGCCGGGGTCTTCTTGTCCCCCTTGCGGTGCGGGGCCGACACGTCCACCAGGTGGATCTTCACCCCCGAGTCGGTCAGTTCCTTCATCGCCTGGTTGATGCCCTCGCCCTCCTGGGCCCAATCGATGGCCCGCAGGTCGGAGACGACGTGGACCACCCGCGCCGTGTCGGCCGCCGACGACTTGTCGAGCAGTTCCTTGGCCTTCTTCAGCCCGGCGACGAGGCTCTTGCGCACGGCGGACACCTGCTCGCCGCCGAGGACCGAACCCTTGATCCGCTCGATGGAGGTGCTGTTGATCTGCTCCGGCTCCTTGGCCGGGTCCGGGTTCACGATGTCGGTCAGGGTCGAGAGCTTGATGATGCGGATGCGCTGGGCGGTGGTCGCCTCGGCGGCCGCGGGCATGATCTTGTCGGTGATCTGCCGCTTGGCTTCGGTGAACGCGTCGCCGGCCGCCCCCCCGCCGCCTTGCCCCTGGCCGGTGCCGGTGTCGGCCATGCTGGGCGTGTCGTCGAGGAGGACGACGTGGACGGTCGGCCGCGTCTCCTTGCCCTGGAGCGGGTCGAAGCCCAGGAAGCGGGCGAAGAGCAGGCCGAGCAGGAAGACCAGGAAGCACCGCAGGAAGAGCAGGATGAGCTGCTCGATGATCATCTTGCGGCGCATCCGCTTCTGCGCCTTGAGCAGGAACTCCATCGCCGCCCACTTGACCCGCCGGAACCGCATCCGGTTGATCAGGTGGATGATGATCGGGGCGCTGACCAGGGCGGCCCCCGCCACCATGGTCCACGGATTCAGGAAGAACGACATCATCGCGGCTTGTCTCGGTTGCCGTGGCGGTTTGGACCCGTTTAGCCGCGACCCGAAGGGGAGCGCGGCATTCCGCGCTCCCCTTCGGGTCGCGGCTAAACGAGGGTGTTACTTCCGGACCGGGGCGGCCCGCTGGGCCATCCGGGCGAACAGGAACCGGGCCAGCACCGCGTCCAGGTAGTCGCTGGTGCGGATCAGGTTGTAGTCGATGCCGATGCGGGTGCAGCCCCGGCGGACCTCCACCAGGTACTCCTCGAGCACCTCCAGGTAGCTGTCCCGCAGGGCCTTGGGGTCGCACAGGAGGTTCGGCATTTCCTCCAGCCCCTCGAACTTCGTCATCCCCGAGAACGGGAAGAGCAGTTCGTCGTCGTCCAGGACGTGGAAGACCATCACGTCGTGCCGGCGGTGCCGGAGCATCTCCAGCCCCCGGAACAGCGGCTCGCGGTCGCACAGCAGGTCGGAGAAGATCAGCACCAGCCCGCGGTTGGGCATGCTCTCGGCGACCCGCCGCATGATCTTGTACGGGTCGGTCTTGGCCCGCGGGTTGGACACGTGCAGCGCCTTGGTGACGGCGTCCAGGTGCAACTGCGAGCTGCGCGGCGGGATCACCTGCCGCACGTCCTCGTCGAAGGTGATCAGCCCGCACGAGTCCTGCTGCTTGGTGGTCAGGTACGACAGGCACGCGGCGGCGGTGGCGGCGTACTCGTACTTGTACATCGTCCCGGCCTTGCGGTGCCGGTCCGCCCCGTAGAGCATCGACTCGCTGGAGTCCACCACGACGTACGAGCGGAGGTTGGTCTCCGCCTCGTATTGCTTGATGACGAACTTGTCGGAGCGCTGCCAGACCTTCCAGTCGATCCGTCGCAGGTCGTCGCCGGGGACGTACTCCCGGTGCTGGACGAACTCGACGGACTGGCCGTAGACCGGACTTTTGTGCTGACCGCTGAGGAACCCCTCGACCACCTGCCGGGCACGCAGGTCCAACTGCGAGATCCGGGCGATCACCTTGGGGTCGAGGAACCGGCGCGGGTCGTCTTCGGTGCGTCTGGCCATTCGGGTGCCGCTATCGGTATGGGTCGGTCAGGTAAAAGCCCAGGGACGGCCGTCCCTGGGCTTGGGGTCAGGACGCGAAGATCTTCTTGAACCGCTCGTCGGCGGTCAGCGCCCCTTCCTTGTCCGGCGTCTCCTCCAGGATCTTCTTGATCACCACGTCCGTGTTCACGCCCTCGGAGGCGGCGGTGAAGTTCGTCAGGACGCGGTGCCGCAGCACCGGGTAGGCCAGGGCCTTGATGTCGTCGGTGGTCACGTGCGAGCGGCCGTACAGGAGCGCCCGGGCCTTGCCGCCGAGCACCAGGTTCTGCACCGCCCGCGGGCCGGCCCCCCAGCTCAGCCAGTCCTTGATGAACTTCGGCACCCCCGGCTCGCCGACCCGCGTCTGCCGCACCAGCGCCAGGGCGTAGTGGATGACGTGGTCGGTCACCGGCACCTTGCGGACCAGCGTCTGGATCTCGATGATCTGCTCGCCGGTGAGCACCGGGGTGATCTCTTCCGTCTGTACGCCGGTCGTCCGCCGCGCGATCTCGAACTCCTCCTTGAAGCTCGGGTATTTCACGAACACCTTGAACATGAACCGGTCTTGCTGGGCCTCGGGCAGGGGGTAGGTGCCTTCCTGCTCGATCGGGTTCTGCGTCGCCAGCACGAAGAACGGGTTCTGGAGCTTGTGGCGGACGCGGCCGACCGACACCTGCCGCTCCTGCATCGCCTCCAGCAGCGCCGCCTGGGTCCGCGGCGGGGTGCGGTTGATCTCGTCGGCCAGGATCATGTTCGAGAACAGCGGGCCGGGCCGGAACAACAGTTCAAAGGTGCCGGTGGCCGGGTTCTTCTCGATGAAGTCGGTCCCGGTGATGTCCGCCGGCATGAGGTCCGGGGTGAACTGGATGCGGCTGAAGTCCAGCGACAGGCAGCGCGACAGGGTGCTGATCATGAGCGTCTTGGCCAGCCCCGGCACCCCTTCGAGCATGCAGTGGCCGCGGGCGAAGAGGGCGATCAAGAGTTCCTCGATCACCAGGTCCTGCCCCACGATCACCCGGTTGAGCTGCTGCTTGATGCTGTCGAAGGCGCTCTTGAGCTTGCGCATGGCGTCGAGGTCGGTCTCGCCCATCGTCGATCCTTGGCTGGTCATCGTCGGTTCGCTCTCGGGTTGGGTTGTTGAGTACGGTTGAGTTTAGGAAAAGTGACAGGGGAAGTCGGTCCGGGCCGTCGCATCCTTTTGGCGAGCCGGGAGCGT
>JADMIO011011157.1_pt1 | contig 21626 bp, 11 predicted proteins | sample 8958161 | NCBI WGS metagenome assembly JADMIO01 (sample SAMN16585339, study PRJNA669376) | soil metagenome | isolation source: Crop rotation soil | place: USA: Cullars Rotation, Alabama | collected 2011
GCGACAACTTGTCCACGTGGAATTCTAAGCTTAGGATCCCAATGTGCTGGAAAGAAGGGGATCGTGCACCGCGACCTGAAGCCCGAGAACCTCTTCGTCACGAGGGACGGCTTCGTGAAGATCCTCGACTTCGGGCTCGCCAAGCGCGAGGCCGCGCCGCACGCCAAGGAGGAGACGAGCGCGCCGACGGCCTCCGTCTCGCCCGGCCCGCCCCGCGCGTCGGAGACGGAGCCCGGCGTCGTCCTCGGAACGCTCGACTACATGTCGCCCGAGCAGGTGAAGGGGCTGCCCGTCGACCCGCGCTCGGACATCTTCTCCTTCGGCGCCGTCCTCCACGAGATGCTGACGGGGCAGAAGGTGTTCCACCGCGCCACCGCCGCCGAGACGATGGCCGCGATCCTGCGCGACGCGCCGCCTCTCGCCGCGCTCCCGCCGGAGCTGGCCGCGCTCGTCTCGCACAGCCTCGAGAAGAGGCCCGAGGACCGCTTCCAGACCGCGAAGGACCTCGCGTTCGACCTCGCGCAGGCGCAGTCGGGAGCCCACTCGCGCCCGCAGCCGGCCCGCGCGGCGCCCGCGCGGCCGAGGAGGGCCGCGCCCGTCGCCGGCGCGCTCGTCGCCGTCGTCATCGGGGTCCTCGTCGCGCTCCGCGCGGGGCGCGCCAGGCCGAAGCCCGCCGCGCCCGCGGCGCCGTCCGGCGCGATCCGCTCGATCGCCGTGCTCCCGCTCGACAACTACTCCGGCGACCCCGCGCAGGACTACTTCGCGGAAGGGATGACGGACGAGCTCACCGCGGAGCTCGCCACGATCAGCCGGCTGCGCGTCATCTCGCGCGGCTCCGCCATGCAGTTCAAGGGGAAGCAGCGTCCGCCCACGCCCGAGATCGCCAGGATCCTCGACGTGGACGCGATCGTGGAGGGCTCGGTCCTGCGCGCCGGTGACCGCGTGCGCATCACCGCGCAGCTCGTGGACGCGCGCGCGGACCGCAGCCTCTGGGCGCACAGCTTCGAGCGGAGCTCGAAGGACGTCCTCGCGCTCCAGGACGAGCTCGCGTCCGCGATCGCGCGCGAGATCAACGTACAGCTCACGCCTGCGGAAAAGACGCGCCTCTCGAGCGCGCGCGCGGTGGACCCGGAGGCGCACGACGCCTACCTGAAGGGCCGGTACTTCTTCAACCGGCCGAGCGACGAGAACCTGAAGAAGGCGATCGAGGCGTTCGAGGAGGCCGTGCGAAAGAGCCCGGACTTCGCGCTCGCGTACTCCGGCCTCTCCGACGCGTACCTCTGGGCGGGGTACAACGAAGGCGTCCTCAGCGCGAGCGAGGCGCGCCCGAAGGCGAGGACGACGGCCGAGAAGGCGATCGCGCTCGACCCGGGCTCCGCCGAGGCGCACGCCTCGCTCGCGAACTTCAAGCTCTGGTACGACTACGACTGGGCGGGCTGCGAGCGCGGCTTCCGGAAGTCCTTCGAGCTGAACCCGAGCTACGCCTTCGCGCACGACCAGCTCGGCCTGGGCCTCTCGTTCCAGGGGCGGCTCGAGGAGGCGATCGCCGAGGGGAAGCGCGCCGCGGAGCTGGACCCGCTTTCGCCGCAGATCCGGCTCGACAACTCGATCGCGTACATGTTCAAGGGCGACTGGGACGGCGCGCGCGAGCTGGCGCACAAGGCGCTGGAGCTCGACCCGACGTACTTCTTCCCCGAGTTCGAGCTGGGCTGGCTCGAGATCGAGGAGAAGAGACCGGCGGAGGCCGTGCCGTGGCTCGTGAAGGCGAAGAAGAAGGACGCGCCGGCTTTCGTGAACGCGTGGCTCGTCTACGCCCACGCGAGGGCGGGCGATCGCGCGGCCGCGCAGGCGGAGGCCGAGGAGCTGAAGCGCGTCTCGGGTCCGCGCGGCGTCACCGCCTTCAACCGGGCCGTCGTCGCCCTCGGATCCGGCGACCGGAAGGCGGCGCTCGACGGGCTCGAGGCCGCTCTCGCCTCGGACTCGCAGTGGCTCGTCTGGCTCAAGATGGACCGCATGTTCGACGACCTCCGGGGCGAGCCGCGCTTCGCGGCGCTCCTCACGAAGCTGCACCTCGACCGGTAGCGGAGCCGTGACGCTGGAGCTCCGTTTCCTCGGCGAGATGGAGGTCGTGAAGGGCGGCGAGCGCGTCGAGCTCCCGCCCTCGAAGAAGACGCGCGCGCTCCTCGCGTACCTCGTCCTCACCGGACGCGCGCACCGGCGGGATCGGCTCTGCCAGCTCCTCTGGGAGGACGCGGACGACCCGAAAGGCGCGCTTCGGTGGAGCCTCTCGCGCCTGCGCGTCGTGGTGGACGAGCCGGGGCTCGCGCGCATCGCCGGCTCGCGCGAGCGCGTGTCATTCGAGGCACACGGCGCGCGCGTGGACATCGTGGAGCTGAAGCGGCTCCTCGCGGCGGGCCTCTCGGGCGCGCCGCTCGCGGAGCTCGAGGCGTGGGCGCGCGGCTTCCGCGGCGAGCTCCTCGAAGGGCTCGGCCTCGAGGACCTCCTGGAGCTCCAGGCCTGGTGCCTCGCCGAGCGCGAGGAAGCGCGGCGGCTCCGCGCGGCGCTCCTGCGCGCGCTCGTGGCGCGGCTCGAGAAGGACCCCGCGGCGGCGCTCCCTCACGCGCGCGACCTGGTGGTGGTAGAGCCGCTCGACCGCTCCGCGAACGCGAGCCTGGTGCGCCTCCTCGGGGCGGCCGGGCGCCTCGCGGAGGCGGAGCAGCACTACGAGTCCGTGCGGCGGCTCGACGCGGAGCTCGGCCGGCCGCCCGCGCCCGACGTGGAGGAGGCGTGGCGCGCCGCGCGCGCGGGCGGCACGGCGCGAGCCGCCGTGAGCGCGCCGCCGCCTCCCGCCGCGCCCGCGGAGGCGGTGCTCGTCGGGCGCCGCGACGAGAAGGCGCGTCTCGTGAGACTTCTCGCGGAGACCGTGCGAGACCGCCGCCTGCACGCCGTCCTCCTCACGGGGGAGCCAGGGATCGGGAAGACGCGCCTCCTCGAGGAGCTCTGCCGTTCCGCGCGGGCGCAAGGGGCCACCGTGCTCGAAGGGCCGGCGTTCGAGGCGGAGGCGGGACGCCCCTTCGCGCCCTGGCTCGAGATCCTCCGGCAGCTCCCTCCGGAGGCGCTCGCGCGGGCGGGCGGCGAGCTCTCGACGCTCCTGCCCGAGCTCTCTCCTGCGGGCGCGCCGCCCACGCGCGACCGCGTCTTCACCGCCGTCGTGGAGCTCCTCTCGGAGCGCGCGGCGAGCGCGCCCCCGCTCGTCCTCGCCCTCGACGACGTCCACTGGCTCGACTCGGCGTCCGCGGAGCTCCTGCACGCCGTGGCGCGTCTCGGGCGCCCGCTCCCGATCCTCCTCCTGCTCGCGGCGCGCGCGGGCGAGCTCTACGACAACGAGGCGGTGCAGCGCACGCTGCGCGGGCTCCGGGAGCTGAGGCTCCTCGAGGAGATGCGCCTGAGGCCCCTGAACGTGGAGGAGACGCGGGACCTCGTCGAGGAGACCGCTCCCGGCGCGAACGTGCGCGCGCTCCATGCCGAGAGCGGCGGGAACCCGCTCCTCGCGCTCGAGATGGCGCGCGCGCTCGCCGAGCCGCGCCCGGAGCCGCGCGCCGAGCCGGGCACGGTCACGGGTCTCGTGCGCGGCCGCGTGGAGCGCCTCTCGCCCGAGGCCGTGGACGTCCTCCGTTGGAGCGCGCTCTTCGAGCGCGGCATCGACGTCGCGCGTCTCGGCGCGCTCATGGCGCTCCCGCTCGACCGCCTCCTCGGCGCGCTCACGCTCCTCGAGCGCCACGCGCTCCTCCGCGTGCGCGAGGGGAGCGGGCGCGGCAACTACGACTTCGCGCACGAGGTCGTGCGCCGGGCCGTCTCCTCGGAGCTGACGCAGCCGCGCCGGCGGCTGATGCACCGGCGCATCGCCGAGCACCTCGAGACCGCGGAGTCGCGCGACGCCACGGCCGCCGAGCTCGCGCACCACGCGGCGCTCGCGGGCGAGCACGCGCTCGCGGCGGAAGCCTGCGTGCGCGCCGGGCGCCTCTTCCTCCGCCAGTGCGCGAACGAGGAGGCGTGGGCGATGGCGCGCCGCGGCCGGAAGCACGCGGCGGAAGTGGACGAGCCGCGCAGGAGCGCGCTCCTCGCGGAGGTGCAGCAGGTGGAGCTGCAGGCGCGCCCCGACCCGGCGGCGAAGCATGAGCGTCCGCCGAATGTGTGACGGCTGACGCCGTCCTGTCGGCTTTCGGCGCTCTCTCTCCGATCTTTCTCCGGCTCTCACGCTCGTTCACACGACGCGGGTCTTTCTTGTCGCAGACGAAGGCGGCCGAGCCGCACGACGGGAAAGGACACGCACATGATCGCGACCGAAACCAAGAAGGGGGCCCGCAACGGCGTCGACACCCCCACGCTCTTCGCCACGCTCGACGCCGTGAAGGGACAGCCCGAGCTCGCGAAGTTCCAATTCCGGGTCTCCAACCGCTGGCTCTCCGGCACCAACAGCCGGAGCCGCGTCGAGACCTTCCGCGGCGCGGGCGGCGAGCACGCGCACAAGGGCGACTACACGTACGAGACGGACCACCCGTCCGTCCTCGTCGGGCAGGACAACGCCCCGACGCCGGTGGAGTTCCTCCTCCACGCGCTGGCCGGCTGCATCACGGCGGGCATCGCGAACATCGCCGCCGCGCGCGGCATCACGCTCACCGAGGTGACCTCGCGCGTGGAGGGCGACATCGACCTCCTCGGCCTCCTCGGGCTCTCCAAGGACGTGCGGAACGGCTACCAGGGCATCAAGGCCACGTTCGAGATCAAGGGCGACGCGCCCGCCGAGAAGCTGAAGGCGCTCGTGGAGCAGTCGCGCGCGCGCTCGGCGGTCTTCGACGTGCTCACGAACGGCGTCCCGGTCGACATCCAGGTCCAGGCGGCCTGAGACACGAGAAACGAGAAAGGAAAGGGTGAGGACCATGAGGCGCGTCGAGACGGTCGTGATCGGCGGAGGGCAGGCGGGGCTCGCGATGAGCCGCTGTCTCCTCGACGCCGGCGCCGACCACGTCGTCCTCGAGCGCGGGCGCGTGGCCGAGAGATGGAAGAGCGAGCGCTGGGACTCGCTGCGCCTCCTCACCCCGAGCTGGCAGAGCCGCCTCCCCGGCTTCCGCTACGACGGCCCCGACCCGGACGGCTACATGACGGCCGGGGAGGTCGCGGAGTACCTCGGGCGCTACGCGCGCTCCTTCGCCGCGCCGGTCGAGGAGGGCACGACGGTTCTCTCGGTGGAGCGCGCGGCGCGCGGCTACCGCGTGGCGACCGACCGCGGCGACTGGCACGCCGCGAACGTCGTGATCGCGACGGGCCACTGCGACACACCTCTCGTGCCGTCGGTCTCGCGCGCGCTCGCGCCCGACATCCAGCAGGTGGTGCCGACGCGCTACCGGCGGCCCTCGGCGCTGCCTCCCGGCGGCGTCCTCGTGGTCGGCGCCTCCGCGACGGGCCTTCAGCTCGCGGAGGAGATCCACGCGAGCGGCCGCCCCGTGACGCTCGCCGTGGGGCGCCACACGCGCCTTCCGCGCACGTACCTCGGGCGCGACATCATGTGGTGGCTCGACGCGATGGGCGTCCTCGACGAACGGATCGAGGACGTGGCGAGCCCCGACGCCTCGCGCGCGCAGCCCTCGCTCCAGCTCGTGGGCCGGCCCGGCCGCGCGACGATCGACCTCCGCGTCCTGCAGCGGATCGGCGTGCGGCTCACGGGACGTCTCGCCGGGATCGACGGCTCCCGGGTCGCCTTCGCCGACGACCTCGTGGCCCACACCGCCGCCGCCGACATGCGCCTCGCGCGGCTGCTGCATCGGATCGAGGTCTTCGCGGCGCGCACCGGCCTCCGCGTGCGTCCGGAAGAGCGCGAGCGCTATCGCCCCTTCCTCTGGCCCTTCGATCCACCGGACGAGATCGACCTGAAGGACGCTGGGATCCGCACGGTCGTCTGGGCGACCGGCTTCCGGCGCCTCTACCCGTGGCTGAAGGTGCCGGTCCTCGACGAGCGCGGCGAGCTGCGGCACCAGGGCGGCGTGACGCCGTCGCCCGGCCTCTACGTGCTCGGCCTCTACTTCCAGCGCCGCCGGAACTCCAACTTCCTCGACGGCGTCGGGCGCGACGCGCGCGAGCTGACCGAGCACCTCCTCGAGAGACGGCGCCGCGCCGCCTGAGCGCGCGCCGGAAAGGGAACCGCCATGAGCCGCCTCGAAGAGCTCCGTCCCCGCTACGACGTCGTCGTCATCGGCGCGCGCGCCGCCGGCGCCGCCACGGCCCTCCTCCTCGCGCGCCGCGGGCTGCGCGTCCTCGCGGTCGACCGCGGCGCCTACGGGAGCGACACGCTCTCCACGCACGCGCTCATGCGTGCCGGAGTCCTCCAGCTCGCGCGGCTCGGCGTCCTCGGCGGCGTCGTCGACTCGAGCACGCCCGCGGTGCGCCGCACCGTCTTCCACTACGACGCCGAGACGGTGGACGTGCCCATCAAGCCGAAGGACGGAGTGCCGGCGCTCTTCGCGCCGCGCCGCACGCTCCTCGACCGCCTCCTCGTGGACGCCGCGCTCGAGGCGGGCGTGTCCGTGCGCCACCACGTGCGCCTCGTGGACCTCCTCCGCGGCGCCACCGGGCGCGTAGAAGGGGTGGTGCTGAAGGACCTGGACGGCGACGTGCGCGCGGTCCACGCCGCCTTCGTGGTGGGCGCCGACGGCCTCCACTCCGCGCTCGCGGAGCTCGTGAAGCCGCCCGTTACGCGCCGCGGCGCGCACGCGACGGCGACCCTCTACGGCTACTGGTCGAAGCTCCCGGTCGACGGCTATCACTGGTACTGGACGAAGGGCGCCGCGGCCGGCGCGATTCCCACCAACGGCGGGCAGACGCTCGTCTTCGCCGGCATCGACGCCACGACGTTCGCCGCCGAGGTGCGTGGCGGCGTGTTGCGCGGGTACCTGCGCATCCTGCAGCGCGCCGCGCCCGAGCTCGTGCCGCGCCTCGAGCACGCGCGCCTCGCGGGCCCGCTCTCCGGCTTCCCCGGGCACGGCGGCTACCTGCGCCGCCCCTGGGGCCCCGGCTGGGCGCTCGTCGGCGACGCCGGCTACTTCAAGGACCCGATCACCGCGCACGGCATCAGCGACGCCCTCCGCGACGCGGAGCTCCTCGCGAACGCGCTCGCGCGCGGCCAGGACGCGGCGCTGGCCGTCTACGAGGCCGAGCGCGACGCGCTCTCCGAGCGCTTCTTCGACGTCACCGACCGCATCGCCTCGTTCCGGTGGGAGCTCGCGGAGCTGAAGGGGCTGCATCAGAGCCTGAGCGAGGAGATGAAGCGCGAGACGGAGGCGCTCGTGAAGCGCGGCGCGGCGGCCCGCGGTCTCGCTCTCGCGAGCTGAGGTGGGGACCGGGGGACTGTCGTCGTGGGAGTTCGGCGCAGGGTCCGCGCGGCGGGACCGGTACTCGTCTACCAGCGACCGCGCGCGCCGAAAGCAGGGAACACCTCTCGGCGCGCGCTCGCGAGCGGCGACGCATTTCGCCGGCCGCTCACGGCTCCGCAATTACAGTCGCCGGCTCGCGTCGCTGTACGACGAGCACCGGTCCCACCGCGCTCGAGGCCGCTGACCAGAGAAGAGCCTCCGTGGTCTTCAGGGTGCTCTGCGGCCAGAAGCGCCCGGAGTCGTGGTGGTCGTCGTACGGGGCGCGACGAGCGGCGCCCTTGCTTGGCGGAACGTCTGTGAGAGCCGATCCGGCGCCGCTTGCCCCGAGCGCGCGCGCGCCGGTCCGTCTGCAAATCGCGCGCGCGCGTCCCCGGTAGACGGCCACCACGGATCCGGGCGCGGACCCTGCACTGGCTTGCCTCCGTGGCGGAACCGGGGGACTGTCGTCGTGGGAGCTCGGCGCAGGGTCCGCGCGGCGAGACCGGTACTCGTCTACCAGCGACCGCGCGCGCCGAAAGCAGGGAACACCTCTCGGCGCGCGCTCGCGAGCGGCGACGCATTTCGCCGGCCGCTCACGGCTCCGCAATTACAGTCGCCGGCTCGCGTCGCTGTACGACGAGCACCGGTCCCACCGCGCTCGAGGCCGCTGACCAGAGAAGAGCCTCCGTGGTCTTCAGGGTGCTCTGCGGCCAGAAGCGCCCGGAGTCGTGGTGGTCGTCGTACGGGGCGCGACGAGCGGCGCCCTTGCTTGGCGGAACGTCTGTGAGAGCCGATCCGGCGCCGCTTGCCCCGAGCGCGCGCGCGCCGGTCCGTCTGCAAATCGCGCGCGCGCGTCCCCGGTAGACGGCCACCACGGATCCGGGCGCGGACCCTGCACCGGCCCACCGGGAAGGACAACAGCGAACGCCCTACGATTGACGACGAGCCGAGGAGGACGAACATGCCGGACGCCTGGGGACCGAAGAAGCCGACGGTGGGTCAGAAGGCGCTGCGCTCGCGTCGCATCGAGGCGCGGGACATCGAGCTCTTCACGCAGATCAGCGGCGACCGCAACCCGATCCACTACGACGAGGCCGCCGCGCGCGCCACGCGCTTCGGCGAGATCGTCGTGCAGGGCGGCATCACGAGCGCGATCCTGAACGCGGTCGTCGCCGAGGACCTGCCCGGGCCGGGCACCGTGTTCCTCCACGTCGACTGGAAGTTCACCGCGCCCACGCGCCCCGGGGACACGATCACGGGCTCCGTCGAGGTGCTCGAGGTGCGTGACGACAAGCCGATCACGAAGCTGAAGACGAGCGTGACGCGGCAGGACGGCGTCGTGGCGCTCGAGGGGACGGCGGTCTGCTGGACGATGAAGCTCCCGGACTGAGACCGTCTACGATCGCGTCCTCGAAACGGAGAGCTTCGATGACGAGACGACTCCCTCTGCTCCTCGCACCCGTCTGCCTCGCGGCGTCGCTGGCGGCGGCGGACGACCTCCAGACGCTCGGGCGCGACTTCTGGACCTGGCGCGCGGCGATGCAGCCCGTGAACCGCGACGACATCCCGCGCCTCGTGCGCCCCGCCGGCTGGACCCCGCAGTGGACGCCGGAGTCCGTCGCCGCGCGGCGCGAGAAGCTCGCCGCCCTCGAGGAGCGGTGGCGGCGTCTCGCCGATCCCGCGAAGGCGGACGTGGCGTGGCAGGTGGACTACCGGCTCGTGGGCTCGGCGCTCGCGCGCGTGAAGTGGGAGCTCGACGTGACGCGCGCGTGGAAGCGCGATCCCGGCTTCTACGTGGACCAGACTCTCGCGGCGCTCGTGGAGGATCTGCTGCAGCCGCCGCCCTTCGACCGCGAGCGAAGCGCCGCGGTCGTCGGCCTGATCGCCTCGTTCCCGGGCACGCTGGACGCCGCGCGCGCCAACCTCACGGAGCCCGCCGCGCCGTTCGCGAAGCTCGCGATCGGCGACCTCACTGGGATCGGCCCGCGGCTGACCGCGGCCTCGCGCGCGCTGAAGCCGCTCCTCGAGGCCTCCGCCGCGGCGCGCCTCGACGCCGCCACCGAGAAGGCGGTGAGCGCGCTCGACGGCTATCGCGGCTGGCTCGAGGCGCGGCTGCCGTCGATGGGGAACGAGACCGCCGTGGGCCGCGACGGCTACCTCTTCTTCCTCCGCCACGTGGCGCTCATCCCCTACACGCCCGAGGAGCTCCTCGCGATGGGGCGCCAGGAACGGGACCGCGCGGTGGCGTTCGAGGCGTATCAGCGGCAGCGGGACGAAGGTCTTCCCGAGCTTCCGCTCGCTCCCGATCAGGCCGCGCAGGTGGCGCGTGCCGCGAAGGACGAGGCGGCGATCCGCCGCTTCCTCGAGGAGAAGGGCGTCTGCACCGTGCCGGCGTGGATCAAGCCGTACGGCTACCGTCCCGTGCCCGCGTACCTCGACGCGCTCGCGGGCCTCGGCGAGTGGACCGACTTCACGTCGCCGCTGCGCCTGAAGGAGAGCACGGGCCGCTACATCCCCGTGCCTTCCGAGAAGCTCGGCTACTTCTCACGCTCCATGGCGAAGGACCCGCGCTCCGACATGGTGCACGAGGGCATCCCGGGCCACGCGTTCCAGATCGTCCTCTCCTTCACGCACGAGGACGAGCTGCGGCGCCATTACTACGACTCCGGCGCGAACGAGGGGATCGGCTTCTACGTGGAAGAGATGCTCCTCCAGATGGGGCTCGTGGACGACAGCCCGAAGACGCGCGAGGACCTCTACAGCTACCTGCGCCTGCGCGCGCTGCGCGTGGAGGTGGACGTGCAGCTCGCGCTCGGCACGTTCACGATCGACCAGGCGGCGGAGTACCTGAGGGTGAACGTCCCGATGGACGCGGCGACGGCGAAGGCCGAGGCCGCCTCCTTCGCGTCGATCCCGGGGCAGGCCATCAGCTACCAGATCGGGAAGCTCCAGATCGTGAAGCTCCTGGCCGAGGCGCGGCGGAAGCAGGGCGACCGCTTCAGCCTCCGCCGGTTCCACGACTCGCTCCTGATGAACGGGAACGTGCCGCTCTCGCTCCAGCGCTGGGAGATGCTCGGGCTGAGAGACGAGGTGGACGCTCTGGGCAAGTAGGCGCGCCGAAGCGAAGAGGGCCGGCGTTTCCGCCGGCCCTCGAGGTTCAGGTTCGGAGCGGGTTCAGTTGTTGGGGATCGTCGCCGCGATCGCCTCCACCTTCTTCCACATCTTCACGAAGTCGTCGACCGAGTGGAACATCGGGTCCATCTTGCTCGGATCGCCGGTCACGTTCTGCGCGGCCTGCATCAGCTCGGGGAGCTGCCCGACCTGCGCGATGCCGTCCTTCTGGAAGTCGAAGGGCACGCGGGTGCCGGTCACCTGCGCCGCGGGGATCGGCACGTAGCCCGCGGGCGCCGGCGGGTTGAGCGGGTAGGTCACCTTCACCTCGGAGAACGGGATGAGGGGGTTCAGGCCGTTCAGGTCGGTGCCGATCGCGACGCCCTTGTTGCCCATGATCTTCAGGACGTCCTGATACTGCTGATACCACGTGTGCATGATCTTGCCGAGCGCGTCGACCTGGATCGAAGTGATCTTCCAGTGGTCGTCGTAGGCGCTCGTGAACCGGACCTTCAGCGTGCGGATCGCGGCCACGGGCACCGGCTTGTCGAGCTTCACGATCGTCACGTGGCTCGTGCCGTCGAACCACTTCGCGCCGTCGTTCAGCGAGAACGGGGGCTGGGAGAGCCCGTCGATGACGAGCTCGCCCGTGACCTCGTTCCCGAAGCGCAGGTCGTCGCCGCCGGTCTGGATCGAGATCTGGAGGAACTCCACGAGCTCGGGCTGGCCGCCGTCGGTGGAGAAGGCGTTCGGGAGGATCGGCGGCTCCGTCTCGAGGCGCGCCGCGGCCGTGACGGTCGGGTCGGTGCCCGTGAAGCGGAAGGCCGGGTTGGAGGCGCGCTCGAAGATCACGCGCGTGCCGAGCGGGTTCGGCTGCGAGACGCGGATGGAGTTCATGTCCCAGTTGTCGCAGAAGGTCTCGCAGCTCCCCTGGAGCGTGCCCACCACGATCTCCTGGATGTCCGCGATCGTGCGTCCCGCGGGGAGCGCGAACGGGCGCTCCACGTACTGGCCGCTGAACGTGCCGCGCGTCGGCGAGATGCGGCCGCCCCAGATGTCCCAGGCGCCGAAGACGAAGGGGTTGAAGTGGAAGTTGAGCCAGCCCTTGTCGTCGTCGACGGCGTCGCCGCCGGTGACCGTCTCGACGATCACCACCTCACGCGAGTCGGCCGCGAGGCCTACGGTCCAGTCGGGGCTGTTCGTGTCGCTCTCGTAGTGGCCCTTGAAGTAGTGCAGGTAATCGCCGGAGACCTGCGAGTACATCCGCTTCGCCTGCGTGCGGCCCACGTAGTAGACCTCGAGCTTCCGGAGCTTCCAGTTCTTGCACGAGTCGGAGCAGTCGACGCCGGACTGCACGAGCTCGAGCTTCAGGTCCGTCACGTCGGAATACTTCGTGCCGGCGGGCAGCTTCAGGTTCACCCACTGCACGGACTCGTTCTTGAGCTCCTCGAGCTCCTCGTACTTCTCTTTCTCGTAGTCGTCGTGGTGCGGCTCCTTGAGCCAGCCGATGACGTGCTCGACGCCGTTGATGGTCACGGTCGCGCGCACCTTCGTCTCGTCGTCCAGGTTGTCGTCGCCGGTGCCGAGAGCCAGGATCAGGTGCGGGTTGTCGAGGTCGTAGTTGTACGTGTAGTTCGGGTCCATGCGCACCAGCGGCGTGTTCTGCTCACGGCTGATCGCGTGCGCGCCCGTCTCGCCCTCGGTGCCGAGACCGATCATGCCGCCGACCGAGGCGATCGCCGACGCGATGGAGGGGAGGAGCTTGCGCTCCGTGACCTCGATCGCGCGGCTCTTGGCGATGTCCCTGCGCATGTCGGTGTGGCTGTCCATGACGGGCATCGGGCCGGCCGTCGAGACGCGCTTGGCGGCCGCGAGCGTGTCCTGCTGCGCGAGGTCCGACATGTGCGCCATGTCCACGATCATCGCGTTCTTCCAGAGCTTCTTCATGGACGTCTGGCCCTCGCTGTTCAGCCCCTTCGCGTTCGCGTGGCCGAAGAGCGTGAGCGTGTCGCCCGCGTGGCAGAAGTCGTACTTGTTGTCGGGCCCGCAGAGGCTGTCGGGGTTGTCGCTCGGCGCGACGTAGTCCGCGTAGAGGAGCGGCAGCAGGAAGTCCGCGCCCATCTTGAGCGGCGCGCTGAGGCGGAACCCGACCGTCGGCTCGAAGCGCGTCTCGAAGTGCTCGCCCCACATCGTGCGGTTGAGCGTGTTGAAGAGGTTCGAGTACGCGGCGGTGCCGCCGAAGTGCTTGTTGTCGGCGAGGTGGATCGGGTTCACGACCACGACGCCGTACTTCTTGTGGAGCTCCACGAGCTGGTCGCCCGTGAGGTCGTCGAGCTCGACGCCGAGGACGAGCGCGAGCTTCCCCTTCTTGATGATGGCCTCGGCCTGGGCCGAGGTCTTCGCGATCTCCATCCACGAGCCGTTGAGCTGGGCCATCTTCACGATGAAGTCGAGCTGCCGCGTGGCGGAGTCGTAGTCGTTGATCTGGTTGATGTCCTGCTCGTTGAGGAGGAAGCCGCTGTTGGCCCAGAGCGCCGACAGGAGCTTGTTGTCCGTGACGGACGCGACCATGAGGCGGAGGCCGCCCTGGTACGCGCGGAAGAGCCACTCGAGGTGCATCTGCTGGTGCGTCACGCTGCGGGCCGAGGGCCAGCCGCGGAACTTCGGGTAGCCGCCGATACCGTGGTTCGCGCCGGTCGAGCTGTCGAGCGACGTGAAGGCCATGACCTGCGTGCCGTCCTCCACGATGTCGCCGGAGGACGTGTGCTTGTCGGCGTCGCACGAGACGAGCTTCGTGATGGTCGTCGCGTTGAGCGTCTCGTCGCCGGGCGAGCCGTAGACGAGCCCGTTCTTGCCGTCGGAGCTCGCGCCGAAGCTGAGGTGGCTCGCCGGGTGCGCGTGCAGGTCCGCGAAGCCCCAGAGGCGCTTGTCGGGCGTAGGCGTGGCGGTGGGCGTCCAGCGCGGCGTGGGCGTGGGCGTCGGGGTGGCCCTCTGCGGCGCCGGGGTGGGAGTGGGCGTCGCGTGCGGGTTCCCGGCGCGCGCGGACGGAGAGACCGCCAGCGCGGCGAGCGCGGCGGCGGTGGCGGCGAGGGTCCTGAGCATGTTTCGCATGGTGCGTTCCTCCTGTTCACAACGCACCACGACGCCTCGGCGCGCGTTCCGCCATCGCGTGACGCGCGCTACAGGGCCGGCGAGAACGGAGTGATGCCGCGCACGGGCGGGGGAGAGGTCAGTCGAGAGGGAAGCCGACCGTCTCCTCGAGCTCCGGGGAGGGCTCTTCCTCCGGCGGCGGCGCCTTCTTCTTCTCGAGCTCCGTCACCGCGCGCCACCACGGGTCCACGCGTTCCGTGCGCGTGGGCTCGACGGCTTCGCCGAGCCTCGGCAGGAGGAGGTGCGCGCCCTTCCTCGGCCCGAGCGCGACGAGCGTCTCGACGGGCTCGTCCCACGCGTGGAGCGCGAGGACGAACGTGCCCCAGTGCACGGGGAGGAAGCTCCCGCCGCCCAGGAGCGCGTAAGCCTCGAGCGCGTTCTCGGGCCCGAGGTGCACGTCGCCCCACGCGGGGTGGTACGCGCCCACCTCCAGCATCACGAGGTCGAACGGGCCGAGGCGCGCGCGGATGTCTCCGTACTCCGTGGTGAGGCCCGTGTCCCCGCTGAAGAAGAAGGAGTGCTTCGGGCCGTTCACGGAGAACGAGGACCAGAGCGTGGCGTTCCGGTCGCTCACGCGCCGGCCGGAGAAGTGCTGCGAGGGCGCGGCCGTCACGCGCACCTCGGAGCGCGGGACGACGGCCGACTCCCACCAGTCGAGCTCCGTGATGCGCGACGCGTCGACGCCCCACGCCTCGAGATGCGCCCCGACGCCGAGAGACGTGATGAAGGGGACGTCGCTCTTCGCGAGCGCGCGGATCGTCGGGTAGTCGAGGTGGTCGTAGTGGTCGTGCGAGACGAGGACGGCGTCCACGTGCGGCAGCGCGGCGACCGGCACCGGCACGGGCTGGAAGCGCTTCGGGCCGATGAGGGTCGAGGGCGAGGCGCGCGGCCCCCAGACGGGATCGGTGAGGAGCCGGACGCCGTCGATCTCCACGAGGACCGTGGAGTGCCCGAGCCACGTGGCGCGCAGGCCGGTCTCGGGCGTGCCCGTCCACGCGTCTCGTGGATCCGCAGACGGGAGCGGCGCGACGGGAACCTTCCGCCCGCCGCCGCAGAGGAACTCGCTCACGGTCGGCATGGAGACCGGCTGCTTGAGGCCGGGCAGCACCGGGTGCACGTTGCGGAACGCGCCGTCGATCCAGCGGGGTGAGGCCTTCATCCGCTCGAGACGCGGTCCGCTCGCTCTCTTTCCGAAGCTCTTCACGGCGGGGCGGCCCTCCGATCGGAGAATACGGCCGCGGCGCGGCGCCCCTGCAAAAGGCGGTTTCTTCACGGAGCGGTCTGTAACATCGCGTTGCTCTTCTGGAGGGCACGCGCATGCATCGACGGACGCCGCCGTTTCTCGGCCTGCTCCTCGTCTCGCTGGCCGCGGCGCGTGCGCACGGCCAGTCGATCGTCACGATCGCGGGCGGAGGCTCGGACGACGGGCGCTCCGGCGCCGCGGTCCGCTTCGCCGCTCCCGCCGGGATCGCGCTCGCTCCGAACGGCGACGTCGTTCTCGCCGACGCGGATGCGAACCGCGTCCGTCGCGTCTCGGCTGCCGGAGTCGTCTCCACCGTCGCGGGCACGGGCTTTCCCGCGGACAACGGCGACGGCGGCCCCGCCACGCATGCCGCGCTCTACGCTCCGTTCGGCGTCGCGTTCGACGCCGCGGGCCGGCTCCTCGTCGCCGACTCCGCGGGCCGCAGCGTCCGCGCGATCGACGCGAACGGCACGATCACGACGGTCGCGGGCGGCAGCATCGACGGCAACGTCCTCGGCGACGGCGGGCCGGCGACGGCCGCGTTCCTCGACACCCCGTACGGGCTCGCGTTCGACTCCTCCGGCAACCTCTACATCGCGACCGCGCTCGCGAACCGCGTGCGGCGCGTGGACCACGCGACCGGCGTCATCACGACGGTCGCGGGCAACGGCACGGCGGCCTCGTCGGGAGACGGAGGTCCCGCGACCGCCGCGCAGCTCTCCTTCCCGGTGGGCGTCGCGCTCGACCCCGCCGGCAACCTCTTCGTCGCGGAGCTGCACGGGAACCGCGTGCGCCGCGTGGACGCCGCGACGGGCGTCATCACCACGGTCGCCGGCGACGGCACGAGCACCACCGTGGACGGCAAGGTGGCCACGGCCACCGGCCTCTACCAGCCAGGCGCGGTCCTCGTGGGGACCGGTGGTGAGCTCTTCATCGGAGGCGGCGACGGCGTCTTCCGCGTGGACGCCGGCGGCGTCATCCGCAGGGCCGTCGCGCTCGGGAACGTGCGCGGGCTCGCGCGCGCGTCGGCGACGGCGCTCTACGCGTCCACGCTCGTCCTCGGCACGCTCGAGCGCGTGGACCTCGGGGCGGGCACGCACACCGTCGTCGCCGGGGGCGCGACCGCGGCGGTGGACGACGGCGGGCCCGCGACCGCGGCGGTGCTCTACGGCCCCGCGCAGGCGGTGGCCGCTCCGGGCGGCGATCTCTACGTCGTGGAGACGAGCGCCTCGCGGGTCCGTAAGGTGGACGCGGCGAGCGGGCGCATCTCCACCTACGCGGGAACGGGCGTGAACGGAAGCGGCGGCGACGGCGGGCCCGCGACGAGGGCGCAGCTCGCGTCTCCGTCCGGGGCCGCGCTCGACGCGTCAGGGAACCTCTTCATCGCGTCGGGCGATCGGATCCGGAGGGTGGACGCGGCGAGCGGCGTGATGACGAGCGTCGCCGGCGGCGGGAACGCTCCGCCGGCCGACGGCGTGCCCGCGACGCAGGTGGCGATCGGCGTGCCGTACCGCGTCGCTGTGGACCGCAACGGCGGGCTCCTCTACACCGAGAACCTCTCGCGGCGCGTCTGGCGTGTGCGGTCGAACGGGACGCTCGCGCTCGTGGCGGGCAACGGCGGCTTCGGCTCCTCCGGCGACGGCGGCCCCGCGACGCAGGCCTCCTTCCGGTACCTGTGGGACGTGGCCGCGGACGCGAGCGGCAACGTCTACGTCTCGGACCTCGAGGGACAGCGGCTCCGGAGGATCGACGCGGCGACCGGCAACATCGCGAGCGTGGTCGGCGGGGGAGCCGTGCCGCTCGGCGACGGGGACGTCCCCGGCACCTCCATCTTCACGGCGCCGCAGGGGCTTGCGTTCCAGGCGGACGGGAAGCTCCTCTACGAGGACGGCGAGGGCGTCGTCGCGCGCTACGACCCGGCGACGGGGCTCGTGCACCGCGTGGCGGGCGTCCGCATCGGAGCGGGGACGGCGGGAGACGGCGGCCCGGCGCTGCAGGCGGACCTGACGGATGCGAGGAGCGTCTCGGCGGATGCTGCAGGGAACGTCTTCGTCGCGCAGTTCTCGGGCGGACGCGTGCGCGCGGTCCTGGCGTGCGTCTCCGTCGCGCCGCCCGCGCTCGCGGCGCCGGCCGACGGCGCGGCGACGGCGCCCACGAGCGCGGCGCTCTCCTGGGCTGCGGTGCCGGGCGCGTTCCGCTACGACGTGCTCGTGGACACCGCGAACCCGCCGGTGAAGATCGTCGCCGCCGATCTCGCCGCCACGAGCTTCGCGGCCGCGAACCTCGCGCCGGGCACGACCCACCACTGGCAGGTCGTCGCGAAGGGCGATCCGTTCTGCGCGCCGCGCTCGACGGCGGCCTCCGCGGTGCGGAGCTTCACGACGGGCGCGGGGTGCGCGGCGCCGCCGGCGCCGGGCGCGGTCGCGCCCGCGAACGGCGCGAGCTCCGTCTCCTCGGCTCCGACGCTCGCCTGGACGGCGTCGGCGGGCGCCTCGACGTACGACCTCTACTTCGGCGCGACGAACCCGCCGCCGCTCTACGCGGCCGGCCTCACGACGACGTCCGCGGCGCTCTCGGGTCTCGTGGCGTCCTCGACGTACTCGTGGTCCGTCACCGCTCACGCCGCGTGCGACGCCGGCAAGACGTCTTCGTCCTCCATCTTCACGTTCCGCGTCGCGGGCTCCTCGTGCGCGTCTCCGGGTGCCTTCCCGCTCTCCGCGCCGGCCGACGGCGCGGCCGGCGTCGCGGCGACGGCGACGCTCTCCTGGTCGGCCTCCGCGGGGGCCACGAGCTACGAGCTCGACCTCGGCGTGGGCGGCGCGACGCCGCTCTATCTCGCGGGGATCGCGGGGACCTCGTACACGGTGCGCGGCCTCTCTCCGGGCGCGACGTACTCGTGGCGGGTCGTCGCGCGCACCTCCTGCGATGCGGCGCTCTCGACGCTCTCCGCGGTGCGCACGTTCACGGTCGCGGGCACCTGCTCCGCGCCCGGCGCGCCGGCGTTCCGCTTCGTGCCGCCGGGCCCCGTGGGCGCCGGCCAGACGTACGTCCTCTCGTGGAGCGACGCGCCGGGCCTCGACTCGACCGGCGCCTACCTCGTGGAACGCTCCACGTCCCAGACCTTCGCGACGGTCCTCGACGCGCAGGCCGTGAGCGCGACGTTCGCGGCCTTCGTCGCGGCGGCGCCGGGCACGCTCTACCACCGCGTGCGCGCCGTGCCGGGCTGCGATCCGACGAAGGCGGGGCCGAGCTCCGCGTCCGCCGCGGTCACCGTCGTCGACGGGCGTCCGGACGTCGTCTTCACCGCGAACCCGTCCGCGACGATCGCGTCTCTCGGAGACCGCCTCGAGGACATGAAGACGTCCTTCACGCTCGAGAACATCTCCTCGTCGCCTGTGCAGGTGATCCTCGCGCGGCAGGAGCTCGCGAGCGTGCCGTTCTTCCAGATCGTGGACCCGGCCGGCGGCGACGCGGGCTTCGTGACGCTCGCCCCGAAGACGCCGAAGACCTTCCAGGTGCGCTTCTCCGGGCCTCCGAACGACCATGCGGGCTCGTACCAGGGGCTCGTCGTCCTCGCGGCGACGGGGCAGGGCCTCGCCGTCACCCCGTACGCCTTCGTGAACCTGAAGGTGGGCGGCTCCGCGGGCCCGGTGCCCGAGGTGCGCGTGGGCGGCCAGCCCGTGGAGTACGCGTCGTTCCCCGGCTTCGCGGGCGACGACGCCGCGCGCCCGCCGATCACCGTGGACGTCTTCAACCCCGGCACGGCGCCGATGGAGCTCGCCGCGGAGATCGGGCCCGAGGTGTGGCTCGCGCTCGAGCCGGGCTGGAACGCGCAGCCCGTGCCGCCGGGCGGCACGCGCTCCATCCGCCTCTCCACGCGCCGGAGCCGCGCGCCGAACGGCTCGGCTCTCCCGCGCTACACGTACCTCACGCTCCGCACGCGCGACGGCCAGACGGCGCGCGTCCTCGTGGAGGACGCCGACGCGCCGTCGCTCTCGCTCGGCCGCTCCGCGCCGCTCGACCGCTCCACGCGCTCGACGCTCCTGCCGTCGGTCGTGAAGGCGACCTCGCGCATCGGCAACACGTTCGTCTCGCGCATCCGGCTCTCGAGCTCGGGCACGGACCCGGTGCAGGCGGAGCTCTTCTACACGCCGGCTTCCTCGCAGACTGCGCTCGTGGACGGCTTCGACGCGCAGGCGGTGCGGCACGCGACCGTCGTGGTGCCTCCGGGCGACGTCGTGAACCTGACGGATCCGCTCGTGCAGCTCTTCGGCCTCACGCCCCCCGTCTCCGGCTCTCTCGAGGTCGTGACCGCGCCGGAGAAGGCGGGCTTCCTCACCGTGACGTCCTCCGTGGACGCGCCCGCCGTCGCCGGCGGCACGTTCGGCTTCCAGATGCCCGCGCTCCCGCGCGGCACCGGGGCGCGCGTGGGGAGCCCCCACGTCGTCACCGGCATCACGAGCACGGCGGCTCTCCGCACGAACCTGATCCTCGCGGAGACGACGGGCCTCGACGCGTGCCACGTGAACGTGGCGCTGCGCGACCGCTCGGGCACGCTCCTCGGGCAGACGGCCGTGGACGTGCCGCGCTACGGGCAGCGGCAGATCAACGCGATCGTGGAGACGCTCTCGGGCGCCGCGCCCTTCACCGCGGGGCGCGTGGAGGTAGAGGTCCTCTCGGGCGGCGGCTCCGTGGCCGCGGTCGCGACGGTCATCGACAACGTGAACGACGACGCCTCGACCTACGTCGGCGTGCCCGCGAACGGCGCTCCGGCGGGCGCCGCGCCGCGGCTCGCCTTCGGGAAGGCCGGCCTGCGCGCGCTCGCGCCGTCGAAGACCCAGCTCCTCGTGCCGGCCATCGTGAACGGCTTCCAGACGTTCCTCGGCACCGCGCTGCCCTACACCTTCCGCTCGATGCTCGGCCTCTCGTCGGGCACCGCCGCGCCCGCGACGTTCGTCCTCACGTACCACGACCTCGTCTCGGGCGCCTCGATCCGGAAGACCGTGACGGTGAACCCGCGCGCGACCGTGGAGTACGCGAACGTCGTGGAGGAGCTCTTCGGGCTCCCCTCGGGCACGAAGTCGCAGGGGCCCGTGACGATCGAGGCGGACGCGAACGGCATCGCGTATTGCCGCGTCTACTCCGAGCTCGCGCGAGGCTCGCTCGGCGACGCGTTCCCCGTCCTGAGCATCCCGGCGGAGGGCTTCACGAGCGCGGGGGACGGCAAGCCGCTCGTCCTCGACGGGCTCGAGCAGTCGGTGGACCGCGCGCGCGGCACGCGCTCGAACCTGATCCTGAACGAAGTGACCGGCGTCGGATCCGCGACCGTCAACGTGCGCCTCTACGAGGCGGGGAATCGCGCGACGCCGATCGCCGAGAAGGACTTCACGCTGGCGGCGGGGGAGAAGGTGCAGCTCTCCACGGTCTTCGGCGCGCTCGGGCTCGAGACCCCTCCCGTGGCCGGCAGCCCGACCTCGCCGTCGCTCCTGAAGGACCGCACGAACGTGCAGTGCGTGGTGACGGCGAAGTCGGGAACCGGTTTCGTGGCCGCGGTGGTGACGACGATCGACAACAAGACGGGCGATACCAAGAACGCCCTCCTCGTGCCCTCCGGCGGGACGCCCGCTCCGTCGATCGGGTTCTGAGGCTCAGGCGCTCAGGAAACCCATCTTCCCGCTCCGATAGTCGGTGACCGCACGGCGGATCTCGTCCTCCGTGTTCATCACGAACGGGCCGTAGCCGACCACGGGCTCGTCGATCGGCGCGCCGGAGAGGAGGAGGACGGTGGCGTCGTCGGCCGCCTCGATCGTGACCTCCTCGCCGTGCCGGTCGAGGACCGCGAGCGCGCCCTCGTCCACGCTCTCGGCGCCGTTCACGACCGCGCCGCCGCGCAGGAAGAGGAGCGCCGTCGCGTGACCCTCGGGCACGCGGAAGCGGGCGGCCTTGCGCGCCCGGAGCCGCATGTCCCAGAGGTCGATCGGCGTGAACGTGCGCGCGGGGCCCTTCGCCTCGCCGAACGCGCCGGCGATGACACGTACGGTGCCGGCTTCGTCCGGGAGCTCGGCGACCGGGGTCTTCCCGTTCAGGATGTCCTGGTAGCCGGGCTTCGTCATCTTCAGCTTCGCCGGCAGGTTCACCCAGAGCTGCACCATCTCCATCGTGCCGCCCTTCGCGGTGAACTCGCGGCTGTGCATCTCCTCGTGGACGATGCCGGAGGCGGCCGTCATCCACTGCACGTCGCCCGGGCCGATCTTCCCCTTCTGGCCGGTGGAGTCGCGGTGCTCGATCTCGCCCTGGTAGGCGATGGTGACGGTCTCGAAGCCGCGGTGCGGGTGCTCGCCGACCCCGCGGGGGTGGCTCGCGGGCCGGAACTCCGCCGGGGCCGCGTAGTCGAGGAGGAGGAACGGGCTGAGCGAGGGCGCGGAGTCGTACGAGAACATCGAGCTGACGGGGAAGCCGTCCCCGACCCAGTGGCGGGGCGGGGCGGACTCCACGGTGAGGACCTTCTTCTCTGCGGTGCGGGTGTTGGGCATGGGGTCTCCTTTCGTCAGGCCGTGGCGAGCGCGGGCGCCTGCTTGCGGAGCAGGAGGTTTGCGGCGCCTCCGAGGATGCCGGCGGCGAGGACGGCCACGTTCCACGCCGGGGTGAAGAGGGACGAGAGCTTTCCAGCACAGTGGGATCCGAAGCTTGGAATTCACGTGACTTGAAGTCGCGGC